>OJRC01000073.1_pt1 | contig 81943 bp, 75 predicted proteins | sample 1599081 | NCBI WGS metagenome assembly OJRC01 (sample SAMN03922519, study PRJEB24848) | human gut metagenome | isolation source: stool sample | host: Homo sapiens | place: Germany | collected 2010-02 | reverse complement strand
CATGATGCTGCTCATCTACCAGAATATCAACAATCCTGCGGGCTATTGCCTTGGAGCCACGGCTACTAGTATCGGCGTTGGACGCCACACCGGCTGTAGTCAAAGTTAACGTATTTGATTCAAATAACTGCTTGTGAAAGCGGAATCTCGCATTTGCTATCAGCGCATCCATATTCAAGACACTCCTTAATTTGTTCTCCTACCGCTTTGGCAACTGGTGGGGGGAAAGCGTTACCAATCATTCGGCAAGCAGCCGTTTTCCGTTTTCCAAAAGTCCATGTATCCGGAAACCCCTGAATTCTTGCCATCATGCGGCTGGTTAATCGGGGCATTCCATCAAATCCAGCAGGCGGCGCCTCGTCGGCAATCCCGCGGCCATCTATGCCAAGTTCGGCCCACGCATTTCTGGCCCTTGTTGGGCCAAGGTCAGGCCCTCCATGTTTTTTTGAACCACCAACTAAAGTAGGTGCAATCCTGTCAGCACGAGCTGCCCATTCCTTGGCTTTTTCCCACCCGTTTTCAGCCATTAAATCATATAATACTGTTCCTACTGTTGGAGCACTGCCAGGTTTTTCTTCCGGATAAGCAAATGCTCCAAGTTGGTCTTTACGAATTCCAATAATGACAACTCTTGGTCTAAGTTGTGGAACTCCAAAATTGGATGCGTTTAGCAGTTTGATATGAGTAGCATAGCCCAATTTCTTGATTTTTGAAAAAATGTGTTTCCTATATTCATCGAATCCTGGGTCTAAAAAGCCTCGCACATTTTCCAGCATAACGGCTCTAGGTTTAATTTCGCCGATAAGCCGGATTGCCTCCGGGAACAAGTCGCGCTCATCATCTTTTCCGAGTTGTTTACCCGCAACAGAAAAGGGCGGGCAAGGAACACCGCCAGCAAGTAAATCTACGCCTCTATATGGATGCCCATCAAAATCGTGGACATCGGCACAAATGACGTTCCATTCCGGGCGGTTTTCTTTCAAAACTTTGCAATAGTCAGCTTCATATTCCACAAGGGCGACGTGGACGAAGCCCGCCATAGCAAGGCCCAGAGCCTGTCCACCCGCTCCAGCACAAATTTCAACACAAGTCAACGGTTGCTGCATTAAGTAATCTCTCCTGATGCTCTGAAAACGTGGAAACTTTCGTGATGTTTTATTCACTGTTGTCAGCAAACTGCACAATTTCGCCAATATCACAATACAGTGTCTTGCAAATCTTATGTAAGCTCTCCATTGAAACATACTCGTTGCGTCCCATTTTCGCCAAAACATTAAAGCTTATGCCAGCAGCATCTTTCAACTCTGTTTTGTTGATTTTCTTATCAATCAACAATTTCCACAACTTATCATAGCTAACTGACATAACGAAATCCCCATTGCTGTCGAATGTGCTTACATTATATCAGTATGAGCGCATACATTCAAGATAATCTCACAGAAACATGAGGGATCTTTGTTACTTTCCTTTCTTACATTCTGTCTGAGTAATCCTTGCCCAAAAGTCGCGTTTTGCGATTTTCATCCTCTCTCGCGCTCAGCGCGCGGTCGATGCAGTACTTCACATCCAGCAGCTTCGTCAGCTCGTTGCGGAGATGCTTATACTTGGCGAAAGCAGCATCACTCTCGCGCTTGAGCGTTGCAAGCTCGCGCTGCCAGTCGGCGGTGTGTATACCGCCGGGGAGCTTGCGCCGCGCCATGTAGAACTGCCGCAGCTCGCTCTCGTGCTCGGCCTTGAACTGCTCGCGTTTGGATTTCCACTTTATCGCACTGAGTTGGTCATGTAAGGGCTTGAAACGCTTGTACGTCTCGGCGTATCTCAGCCAGTCGCGCAGCTCTTTAGACCGCTTTTTGTTGGCATCCAGCGTGGTTTTCACCTCGTCGAGCGACGAATGTAGCGAATCGAGACGTGCTTCGAGGTCGTCAAGGGTATGTAACCCGTTCTCATTCAAATAGGCAATAGCGCTTGTAAGACGTTTCAGGTTGCCGACCTTGGCCTTGTTGCTCCATGCACCGGCGTTGCGAGCGTCATAGTAGTCTGCGAGGAGCCTACCGAGGGAGGGTGAGTGAGGTCTGTCCAGCTTCACGCGCGAGTCGCTGAGCCAGTCCACAAGCGCCTTAATTCGATCTCCCAGCGTCCGCAGCATCGCGCTCGCCGAACGAATCCACCGGTTGTGCTCTCCCTTGTCGGTCACGATGCCCCTGGCCTCCATCTGACGCACGGCGACGCCCTCGTGAACGGTCGGCACTTGCTCTATGCCCTGCCGTTCGTATGAGCGATAATCGATGCGGCACGTCATGCCCTTTTCCTCGAACTTCGCGTTGCACAGCGCCGCCCATGCCTCGCGCCACGCTTCAAGCGTCTCAGGCTTGCCCCAGTCCGTGGTCGGCACAGCGTCGAACTTGCCATTGGCCCGGTAGACGCGCCGCTGCTTCGCACCCCATGTGCCGTCGGGGTTGAGCGGGCGAATTGGACACATGACGTGGAAGTGTGGGTTAGCGATTCCACCGTCTTTATCTGGCTGATGGACGGCAAAGTCCGCAATCATGCCGCGCGAGACGAAGTTGTCCAGCAGGAATTGTCGAGCGAGCTGCATATTCTCGTCGAGCGAAAACTCGTTTTGCAGCGCGATGTCGAAGCTGTAGGCGAGCTGAGCGTTCTTGTTACGCTCGACTTCCTCGACCGCGTTCCAGAGCGTTTGCCTGTCGGCGTACTCGCGTGGCGCGTGGGGCGGGAGCAAAATTTCAGCGAACATTACGCCGCCCTTGCGTGTGTAGTCGCTGGTTAGGCCGTAGTATTCGCTGTACAGCTTCTCGCCAGCACGATAGGCGGCGCACTCGACCGCCGACCGCCCCGCGCTGCGCTTAATCTGCCCGGCGTGGAAGTGGTAGAGCGCCAATCACTCACCAGCCTTTGGCAATATGGCTTTCACTTCGGGCAGGTCGAAGATGCGCTGCACAAGCTCATAAAACTCGCGCTCACCCATGTCTTTTAAGGATGGCGCGACGCTCTCAATTACCGCACCCTTAATGATTAGCCGGTGCGCACGTTTCTTGCGCTCGCCGTCTTTGAGATACTTAATTTGTTGCTCAATACGTTGATAGCGGTGCTTGGTTTGGCGTAATTTCCGTTCAAAATCTGCGCTTTGTTTAAGTAGCTGTTCACGGGTTTTATCTATGGTTATTACCTCCTTGAAATTGGGTTAGCCGCACAGCGGCGCAAGGGCATAGCCCTTGACCAGAGCGCAGCGACGCAAAATAGCCCGGACGCTCGAGCATCCGGGCTGCTTCACGCACATACATGACCATGTATAGAAGTGCGCCATTGCCGGAATCCATCTAAAAGGCTACGCCGTTTCAGCGTAACCTTTGCCGCAGAGGTGTCGCGTTTCGCTACACCTTTGCCAAGCTTGACGGGGTGTACTGAAATGGTACATCCCCATGAGGAGAGTCGTGAAGCACGACTCCCCGGTGTGTGACGAGAGGGCAACGGCTACTGCGTTTCGCCGTACCCCCTCGCGTTTCGCGAGCCCCCCGGTGACGATGGGTGATGATGGTGACGATGTTTTAACACCCCTTATTTCATCGTCACCACCGTCACCACCGTCACCATCGTCACCTTTGCAGCGTCAACGTTATTCGGCTGCCGGTTTTGGTGTGCGCGTTGGTGTAGCGAATCTGGTAGTCGCAGAGCAGTTTGGAGGCGTTCACGTTGAGTCGCTTAGTCAATGCGTTGGGTTGGATTTCGCAGCCCGTAGCCGTAATCAGCTCCGTCGCACTGCCCTGCCACGTCGGGCAATCCTCCGTTATAAGTGCCGCCACGCGCTCCAGCAACGGGTCGGGCGGCTCCCTGTACGGCTCCGTGTCCGCGTGGTCGAAATTCCATTGCAGCGTCTCCTCATCACGCACGAGATGTATGCACTGGTCTGGCTGGTCACGGCCCGAAATACTCAGCGTCGCAGCAGAGTCCGTGCGCTTCTCCTTGCTCAGCACGAATGCGCCGTCGGCGCAGCCGTGGATGCCAGTCGTGCCAGAGATGCGGTCAAACTCATCGTTCGCGGGAGACTTGCGCGTGTGGTGGACAACGAGCATACACAGTTTAAACTTGTCCGCGAACTGTTTTAGCTGCCCGATAATCTGGTAATCGTCGCGGTAGCTGTACGCATCGCCGCTCAGCTCGCGCACCTTTTGCAGCGTGTCAATGATGATTAGCCGCGTATCCGGGTGCTCGCGCACAAACTTTTCCAGCTGGGCGTCCAGACCATTGCCGAGCTGTTTGGCGTTGATGGCGAAGTGCAGATTCCCCACATCCTCCACGCCGAACATCCGGTACATCCGCTTTTGCAGACGTTCGTGGTCATCCTCAAGCGCGAGATATAACACCGTTCCCTGATGCACCTCGTAGCCCCACAGCGGCTTGCCCGTCGCAACGTGGTACGCGAGCTGCGCCATCAGGAACGACTTGCCGACCTTGGGCGCGCCTGCGAATATGTACGTTCCGTTTTGGAACAGACCGTCAATTACGGGCGGCCTGCTCTCATAGACCGTGTCGTACAGCTCTGTCATTGTCACCGTGGGCAGATACGCCGGGTCTTGCATACGCCGCAGTTTCTTTTTCAGCTCGTCAAAGTTTTCGTTGCTTTCCGAGGCCAAATCGGTTATACTTTCAGTAGATTGTTTTGGATTAGGCTGCCTCACATCTGCGCCAACAGGTGTGTTTCGGGCAGTCTTTTCTTTTGTATCAGGATTCAATCGGCGCTCTCTCCTTTCAGGCCATTCAGGATTTTGGCAATAAGATTTATGGTTTCGAGCAGCCCGTCATTGACCGGCTGCACATCGTCAATTCTTTTCAGCTCGTCAAGCACTTCGGAGAGCTTGCCCCGCAGAGCTTTATAGACGCGCGGGCTGGGCTGCACGATTACTTCCCGGTCAAGCAGCTTTTTCGTGATGTAATCCTGCTTTGTAAGCCCCGAGAGCCGCACTGCGGTGTCGAGCTGCGCGGCCTCCTCCGGCGACATCCTGAATGCTATGGTCTTGTTCCTCCAGCGGTTGTGCTCGTCTCGATTCTTTGCAGACACTGTTACGCGCTCCTTTCCATATCAAGCTTGTCTGCCATCTCTGTCTGCTTCGAGGGAAACAGGTGGGCATAGTTGTATGTGATTTCGATACTCTCGTGTCCCACGCGGTCTGCTATGGCTGTGGCCGAGAAGCCCATGTCTATGAGCAGCGATACATGGCTGTGTCTGAGGTCATGCACCCTGATACGCTTCACTCCGGCTTCCCTGGCGCCACGCTCCATTTCCCGGTACAGATAGTTCTTGGTCACCGTAAACATCCGGTCACCGTCTCCAATACCATAGAGCATTTTCAGATAATCCTGAATTTCGTCGCTCAGAAATTTCGGCATTGTAATTATTCGGTTGCTCTTTTCCGTTTTCGGCGACGTGATGATGTCCTGACCATTCAACCTTTGATATGACTTATTGATAGTAACTGTACGCCTCTCAAAATCAAAATCCGCAGGCGTCAGAGCCAACAACTCGCCCTCGCGGATGCCGCACCAGTAAAGCATCTCGAACGCATAGAACGAAAGCGGCTTGTCCATCATGGCCTCGGCAAACTTCAGGTATTCTTCCTTTGTCCAGAACTCCATCTCCCGGTTTTTCTTCTTGCCCATGCTGCCAGCCTTCTTACATGGGTTCTCGCGCAGATTGTAATACTTCACCGCATGATTGAATATTGCGCTTAGTTGGTTGTGGACGGTCTTGAGATAGACCGGTGAATAAGGCTTTCCGTTCTCGTCCTTATGGTTCAGCATCTCATTTTGCCATGAAATAACCTGCTGCGGCGTAATCCGGCACATCTTCAAATTTCCAAAGTACGGGATGAGCTTAGTGCGGATTATGTGCTCCTTAGTCGCCCATGTATTCTCCTTGAGACGGGTTTTAACGTCTTCCGTATAAAGCTCTACAAAGCTCTTGAACTTCATGTCCAAGTCTGCAGTTTTCTTGTTAAGCTGCTCCCGCTCCCAGGCCTGGGCCTCCCGTTTGGTCTTGAAGCCACGCTTCTGGGTCTGCTTGCGCTCACCGTTCCAGTCGGTATAGCGGTAGACCGCCCGCCAGGTGTTGGTCTTTTCCTCCTTATAGACCGCCATCAGGCCTCCCTCCTTTCCGTTTGGCCGTAGCAGAGCTTTTCCGTGAAATACTTCCTGCTCACCCTGCCCGAGATGGTCAGATAACCTTTCTCGCGCAGCTCGGCGTTCAGCCGCTGGATAAGCTTGTAAGCGTAGGACTTGGACACGCCCAGCTCCCGAGCCACATCGTCCACTCTCATAAAGCTGTGTTCGTTCAAATAATCTTCTCCTCCTTTGAATTTGATTTTGGCATAATATCCCCTTATTTCGTGTCGGATACTTTCTTGTCGCCTCCGATTTGCCCGGGCGATTATCTATTATGCCTCGCTAAGCATTATTGCTTAGCTTTGCGCTCATTGTACTACACATATATGTTTAAGTCAAGAGGATAATACTAAACAAATTATTTTAAGTTTTTCTTGACATCCTTAAACATATATGCTATATTAGCTGTGAAGAAACCTTTTGACAGGAGCGATTGACATGGCGATAGGCGAGCGCATACGCTATTTCCGCAATAAGCGCGGCATGACGCAGAAGTACCTCGGCACGGCGGTGGGTTTCCCGGAGAAATCCGCAGACGTGCGGCTCGCGCAGTACGAGTCCGGGACGCGCTCGCCGAAAGCCGAATTGACCAAGGCACTGGCCGAAGTACTCGACGTCTCGCCGCTGGCACTGTCCGTGCCGGACATTGACTCCTATGTCGGCCTGATGCACACTTTGTTCACGCTTGAGGACTTGTACGGTCTGCGGATTTCAAACGACGCCGGCGACATCACGCTTCGCGTAGACCCGCGCGCGGGAAAAGATGCTGACCGTCTGCACGAGATGCTCTGCGCGTGGGCAGAGCAGGCTGAAAAGCTCAAGTCCGGTGAGATAACGCAGGAGCAGTACGATTCATGGCGCGACCACTACCCGCAGCAGGACACGACACAAAAATGGGCTGGCGTCATGTCGCAGGGGCTGAGCGATATGCTATTTGGGGATTTTAAAACAGAACAGAGGGATAAACTCTAATGTCGAAAAATAAAAGGACGAAGTTCATCGTTACTGTTTGTGATAGAATGAATAAGTTTCTTGCCACAGCAACAACAGTGACAACAGAAATTTTCATAATTCTCTTTATACTTTGCTTTACACATGATGTTGGTACAGCGAAACATGGTTTCATTCTTGGTATGTGCGGCATATTTGCTAGCTTAGCATCTGCGTTTTTTATTGCTTGGATTATGCGGGTGTATGATATAAAACGCCAAAAGGATAAAGAAGAAAAAGCTTTAACCATTTTACAGCCGTATTTACAAAAGACATTTTCAACAATTAATCTCTTTTTTCCTCAGCTCAGAAGTTTTGCAACCATTAACGATGATGATACAATCCAATATCCTAATGGAACGGTGTACTATACCGACCCTAGTGAAGGATATACAAATCGATCCTTTATTAATTTGAATGAGGCCTTTAGGGAAGCTTATTCAGATTTAGCACAAGATTTACAAGATTGCCTTAATGCACCGATATTGCTTCAATGCAACGAAGAAATTGCCGTGTTGCTTACGAGACTAAAACTAAATGGATTAACCCAGAATTTATTTGAGATTTATAATGCTTCCGGTGATTCTTTTTTCTGCAACACTGCGTTTGGTTCTTTGCACAAGAATTATAAAGAGTTTATACAACTTTATGAAACATTGGCGATACTTGCGGAGCGTAACCCTGTAGGACAACTTGAGGAGTTACCTGAAGATGAGAAAAAGCAATATATTCTTGAAATTGAAAATATAAAGCAGCAGATACCTTCAACTCACAGAGGACGGATTTATAAAGGCCGAGATCGCATTCAGTAAAACTCAAATTTGCATACAAACAAAAAAGAGCTACCTGACTTTCGCAAATCAGGTAGCTCTTAATCTTCGGAATAATGAAAACTGTTGCCAAATCGTTGCCACGGAGGGCCTTAACCCCTCAAAAACCCAGTCATATCAGGCTTTTCCGGGCTCCCGAAATCATTCCCACTCGATTGTTGCGGGGGGCTTGGGACTCATGTCGTAGAGGACTCGGTTTACGTTGGGTACCTCTGCCAGGATGCGGTCTGTTATTTTTTGCATCAGCGGCCAGTCAGGGGTGGCTACTGTTGCCGTCATGGCATCTACCGTGTTCACGGCACGGATGACCACCGGCCAGGCGTCTACGCGCTTGCCGTCGCGCACACCGGTACTGGTTATCGGCGGCACCACCGTGAAATACTGCCACACGGTCTTGTCGAGGCCCGCATTCGCAAACTCCTCGCGCAGGATAGCGTCGCTCTCGCGGACAGCCTCGAGGCGGTCGCGGGTGATGGCTCCCACGCACCTCACGCCCAGGCCAGGGCCCGGGAAGGGCTGGCGGTACACCATATTGTCAGGCAGGCCCAGCGCCTTGCCGACCACGCGCACCTCGTCCTTGAACAGGAACTTCACCGGCTCTACCAGCTCAAACTGCAGGTCCTCCGGCAGGCCGCCTACGTTGTGGTGGCTCTTTACCGGGCCGGACTCAATGATATCCGGGTATATCGTCCCCTGGGCCAAAAAGCCTATGCCCTCGAGCTTGCGGGCCTCCTCCTCGAACACCCGGATGAACTCCGCGCCGATAACCTTGCGCTTAGTCTCAGGATCGGCAACGCCCGCCAGCTTGTCCAAAAAACGGTCCACCGCGTCCACATACGTCAAATTCGCGCCGAGCTGGTTCCTGAACACCTCGATGACCTGCTCGCTCTCGCCCTTGCGCATCAGTCCGTGGTTCACGTGCACGCACTCGAGCTGCTTGCCCACCGCCTTGATGAGCAGCGCCGCCACCACCGACGAGTCCACTCCGCCAGACAGTGCGAGCAGCACCTTGCCCTCGCCTATCTGCGCGCGCAGTGCCTCTACCTGCTCCGCGATGAACTTTTCCGCCAGCTCAGGCGTCGTGATTCGCTCCATCTCCGGCCTTTTGTTCCCTTCCATACTTATAACAGCCTCCAATACAGGTAAAAATATATGCGGGGAGTGATTGCTTGGCTATAATTATTATCCGAACGCTCGTCGTATATTTCGCACTTGTAATCTCAATGCGCCTCATGGGAAAACGCCAGCTCAGCGAACTGGAACTGCCCGAGCTGGCTATCGCCGTGCTTATCGCGGATCTCGCAGCCCATCCTTTACAGGACATCGGCATACCGCTCATGAACGGGCTATTGCCCATTGTCGTGCTCTCGTGCTGCGAACTCATCATCTCCGGCGCCGCACTTCGTCACGCCGGACTACGGACACTGCTTTTCGGCCGTCCGTGCTTTCTCATCCGCCGCGGCAAAATCGACCAGAGCGAGATGCGCCGCTGCCGCCTTAATCTGGAGGAACTCTATGAGGAACTGCGCGCCCAGAACATAACGGACGCTTCGCAGGTCGAGTACGCCGTGCTCGAGACCGACGGTACACTTTCCGTCATACTCTACCCCGAGTTCCGCCCGGTCACTCTGCGCGACATGGGCCTCACCGCCCGCGACACGGGCTATCCCGTCATAATCATAAACGACGGCAAGCTCATGCGCGAGAACCTCCGCCTCTCCGGCCGTGACGAGGGCTGGCTCCGCCGTGAACTCAAAAAGCGCGGCGCGTCCTCCTTCGCGGACGTGTATCTCCTGCTGCTCGACGACGCCGGCGGCATATACTATCTGCCGAAGGAGGCCGTCAAATGAAACGAGAGATCGCCGCTGTCGCCGTGCTGCTCCTGCTCGCCGTCGGCAGCTGGATAAATCTGAATCACCTCAAAAACTTCACCGCTGAACTGACGGAGTTGCTGGAGCTGTCCCGCGCGTACTGCGAATCCGGGCGCTTCGATCTGGCAGAGGAGGAGCTTGAGAAAGCCTCGGACGCCTGGCTGGCCGCCGATGGCTATACTCACATTTTCATCCGGCACTCGGAGATAGACAGCACGACGGACGCATTCTTTGAGCTTATGAGCGACGTCCGCTCCGAGGATGCGGAGAGCTCCGCCGGCTCCTATGAAAAGCTGTTGGCGCATTTGTCAAGCCTCTACACGATGGAACGCGTCACTCTGGGCAGCATCTTTTAACTCACTCAGTATATCACGCTCCAAGCGCCCTCTGCAACACAAATTCCCGCCCGTTTCGACGCAGTTTCCTATGCAAAGCGGCGAAAAAACTATCTTCTCTGGCCGGCGTAGATAGAGCGGCCGCCGTTTGCCGCGTATGCAAGCGCACATGTTATGAGCGCATAGGGCGCGAAGGGCCAGCCGAAGACCTCGGCGGCGATGAGGGTGGGCGCTATGAGCGTATTCGTCGCAGAACCAAATACCGCAGCGTAACCCAGCCCAGCGCAGAGCGCTGCTGGCAGGCCCAAGAGGCCCGACACCGCTGCGCCGAGGCTTGCACCTATTGAAAACAGCGGTGTGACCTCCCCGCCCTGATATCCTGCCGAGAGCGTCAGCGCCGTCAGTACAAGCTTAAGCGCCCAATCCCATGCATAGACCGTCCCGCCCGCGAGGCTGGCGTTTATGAGATTCGTGCCAAGACCGCAGTACCGGCCTTTCAACAGCGCGAGCAGTACGGCGGAGAGCGCGATACCCATCACAAATATGCGCAGAATGGGGTCTTTGAGCCCCGTCTGCGCCTCTTTTTTGCACCTTTCAAGCAGGAACGTAAAAGCCGCGCCCGCAAGACCGAAGGCGAGGCCGAGCCCCGCGAGCTTTACGAGCAGCGCCGCGTCCCAGCCCGGCAGCTCCATGACAGCGAAGGTAAATTTCTCGAGGCCCAACAGTCCCGAGGTGACGCTTGCACACAGCGCCGCCGTCGCAGCCGGCAGGAGCGCCCGGTGCTCTAGCCTGCCTGCCGTCAGCACCTCCAGGGCAAAGGCGGTGGCCGCGAACGGCGTTCTGAACAGGCCCGCAAAGCCCGCAGCGATGCCCGTTATCAGCATGAGCCTCGGCGCGTCCTCACACCTCAGCAGCCGCCCGACCCTGTGCGAAATCGCCGCGCCGAGCTGCACCGCAACGCCCTCGCGCCCCGCGCTGCCGCCGAACAGGTGCGTAAGCCAGGTCGCGCACATGACGAAGGGCACCAGACGCAGCGGTATCTCCTCCCGCTCGCCATGGCCCGCCTCGAACACCATGCCCATGCCGCTCTCGCAGCCCTTGCCATAGTGCTTATACGCCCAGGCCATGGCCGCGCCTGCGAACGCAAGGAAGGGCACGAGCCGCATGACATGCGCGTCCCTGACCTCGCCTATATACAGCAGCACGCGCCCGAAGACCGCGTCCACGGCCCCGACAGCGATGCCCGTCGGTATGGCAGCAAGTATGAGTATGAGCGTCCTTTTCACGCAAAACACCTCTCCTGAACAAAAAAGCCGATGCTCCCGCGCACGGCGGACGCCGCGCGCAGAAGTCATCAGCTCAAAAAAGCGGTTCCGGCCTCGCAGCCGAGGGGGGACCTCATCCCCTTATCGTCATTTCTTCAAAAATCTGCTGCCGACGTTCATATACACCAGCATGAACACGCACACGCCGAGCGTCAGCGCCATGCCCGCGTACACGGGCCAGAGCAGGTCCAGCACTCCGCCGAGCAAAAAGCCGCCGCCGAAGCAGCCGCCCAGGGCGTACATGCACTTCGACAAAAACCTCAACACGCCCTTCTCATCGTATCTGTCCCTATCGCCCGTCACATTGACCCATTTCCAGCCCTTTCCCCTGCCGAAATACCTTCCCGCCGCGATGCCGACGGCCAGTATGACGGCGCCGAAGATGAGCAGGAAGGCGTTCATCGTGCATCCTCCTTTACGAGCGCGTACATGCACATATCCCGAACCACGCCGTTTTTCACGGCGTTCTTCCGCATGATGCCCTCGAGAGTGAAACCGTTTTTCTCTATCGCCCGTCTCGAAGCGGTGTTCTCCGAGAAGGGCTCGGCAAATATGCGCACGAGGTCGGTCTGCTCAAACGCGAAGCTGCACATAAGCCGCAGCGCCTCGGTGCCTATGCCCCGGCCCCAGCGGCGTCGCACCACATAGTAGCCCAGCTCCGCCGTGCGGCTGTGAATATTTTTCTGCCGGCTCAACTGTATGCTGCCTACCGCAATATCGTCCTCGGTGATGGCGAAAGCGTAAGCGCCCTCGTCCTGCATGGCGGCGATGTACTCGAGCGCGTCGGCCTCGGTATAGGGCTTCGGCAGTCCGTCCCTCAGGTTGTCGGTGACTCCGGGGTCATTCAGCGCTTCCACTATGACGGACGCATCCTCCGGCCGCCACGCCCTGATGCCTACGGCCATCTCAGTTCTCCTTCTGCTTCAGGAGCTTCGTCAGCTCTTCCATAAAGGTATTTATGTCCTTGAACGACCTGTAGACCGAGGCGAACCGCACATACGCGACCTCGTCCACATCCTTGAGTCTTGCCATGACCATCTCACCTATCTCGGTGGTGCTGACCTCGCGCTCGAGCGCGCTCTGCAGCTCCTGCTCTATGTCGTCGGCGATCTGCTCCAGCGAGGAGAGCGCCACCGGGCGCTTCTCGCAGGCCCTGACCATGCCGTTTATAAGCTTCAGCTTGTCGAAGGTCTGCCGGCTGCCGTCGCGCTTCACGACCACCAGCGGCAGGCGCTCGATTATCTCATATGTAGTGAACCGCTTCTGGCAGGCAAGGCACTCGCGCCTTCTCCTGATCGTCGCGCCTTCCTCGGCAGGTCTCGAGTCTATAACGCGGCTCTCCGTATAGCCGCAGAACGGGCATTTCATGGCAGATCCCCCCACAACTTAATTTACATAACACAGTATAACACAGCCCGCGACCCGAGGTAAACAACATTTTTCCCTGAAAAGCCAATAATTTTGCATTGCCCCGGCCTCTGCCCTGAGGCTACAATGTTGTGGGGGTGATGGTCTTGAAGGTCATCAGGCGGATGCTGTCCATGTGCGAGATCTCGTGGGAGCTGCTTATACGCGCCTTACAGCTCTCCTGTGTATTGCTGTTCTGCTCGTTCATGCTGTTCTTAAGCACGGGGCCGCTTACAATTTGGAACTATGATACATATAAGCTCGCGCAGGAGTTCTCCACTCTGCCGCAAGCCATACTGCTCGTGGCGATGATAGCCGGGGCGGTCATTGAAGAACGCAGTCTCTGAGGCTGTCCGCGTCGTACAGGGCATTGAGCACGTCGAGCAGCGCGTTCGCGCCTAGCTTTTCGGGGAGACCCAGCTTTTTTAGAAGCTCGCGGCGTCTTCCGGCGCTGTCGGGCCGGCCGCTCAGGCCCAGCTCGTAGAGCGTCGCCTTGGTGATACCCCCCGACCTGTGTGTCGTGGACTCGCCGTCCATTGTCGCGCCCGCGCGTCTGAGCGCCTCTACGAGCGTATCGCGGCTCATGCCCTCGACGCCCAGCTTGCCCTCCTTCGACCGCTTGTCCTTGCGGCGCTCCTTGCCCTCTATCTCTGGCACATAGGCCATCTTCACGAGTGCGGGGTCGATGGCGCCCTTCAGGAAGTTACGTATAACGAAGCCAGCACCGTCGCTGTCCGTGAGTATCACAAGCCCTCGCGCCTCGGCAAGCCTTCTGAGCAGTGCGAGCTTCTCCCTGTCGTTGAACACGCCAAAGCCCGAGGTCTCGACGATGACGGCATCGAAGACCTGCGAAAGCGTATTCTTGTCATAGCGGCCCTCTACCACTATGACCTCTTTCACGTTTATCATACGGCAGACACCGCCGCAAGCTTTATGAGCAGGTCACACAGCAGCTCCGTATCGTCCGCGGAGCTGCTTTTCATTGCATAATCCGTCTCCGCGCAGAGCCTCACGGCCTCTGCCAGCGCCTCGAGGGTAAAGCCTCTGGCCGAGCGCATTAGCTTGTCGAGGATAAAGCTGTAGTTTATCTTATACAGGTTTTTCACGAAGTCTGGGCCAAGCCTCTCATCTATGGCTAGCCGCGCCGCGTAGAGCCTGCGCATCTGGGTACCAATACCCGCGACCGTAACGATCGGCTCCTCGCCCATGGCGATGAGGTCCGCGAGTATCCTCGCCGCGCCGTCGTAGTCACGCGCCGCCAGACAATCGGTCATGTCGAATATCCTCGCTTCGGGCCTTCTGAGCGCCATTCGCTCCACGTCCTTAGCCGAGACTGTGTCGCCTCTCACGCCCGCCGCCAGCTTCTCTATCTCCGGTATGAGCCCGTTCATCAGCTCTCCGCTCGAGTAGATGAGCGCGATACAGGCGTCCGGCGTAACCGTCTTGCCCAGTGCAGCGAACCTCCTGGCTATCCATTTCACCAGCGGCGCCTGCCCCTGTGAGCTGAAGTTCAGGAGCTTCCCGTACTGCTTGAGCGTCTTTACCGCCTTCTGTCTCTGGTCAGGCTCGTAGCCCGTATCCTGCACGAACACGAGCGTGCAGTACTCCGGTATGTCCGAGACTATACGCTCGAGCGCGTCCGCCTCCGCGTCCCGGCAGCGCGACAGCTCGTAGCCGCGCACCTCGGTCATCGTCCGTTCGGACAGGAAGGGCAGGGCGTTCACCGCCTCCTCCAGCTGCCTCATGTCCATGTCCTTGCCCTCGAGCCGGTGGTAGCTGAAGTCGTCGCCTCCATCGGGCAAACACAACGCCTTCAGCTCGCCCAGAAAGGCCTCGCGCAGATAATCCTCCTGCCCGTAGAGCAGGTACAGTCTCTGAGGGCCGCCGGTCTTCAACTCGCGGCTTATCTCGACGTAGCTCTGCTTCTCCGCCTTGTTCTGTGTCCTCTTGTCATTCTTCTTTGCCATCGTATCCGGTCCTCACTGTGACGGAGCCGTCCTCGTCCGTCCTGTAAATATCAAGCCCACAGATCTCGAGCCTGCGCAGCGTCTCTTCAGTCGGGTGTCCGTAGCTGTTCCAGCCCACGGATATGACCGCTGTCTCGGCCTTTGCCTCCTCCAGCAGCTCAAAGCACGTCGAGTGTTTTGAGCCGTGGTGTCCCACGACCAGCAGCTCCGTATCCGGCAGAATGGAACGCTCCACGAGCCGGCGCTCGACCGACGTATTCACGTCGCCCATGATGAGCGCGTCGAATTCACCCACTCTCGCGAGCACGATCACCCCGCGCTCGTTCTGGTCACCGGCCTCTATCGGCTCGAACAGCTTCAGGCTCAGCCCGCCGTATGCCGTATCGATATCCCCGCCCGTCACGTATTTTACCACAGTTCCATGCCTTTGCGCACTATCAAGTATTCCCTCCAGCATGCCATCCTCATCATCGGCGCCAAATGGCAGGTACAGCTCATCCACGTCCACCCTTGAGAGCAGGCGTTCCACCCCGTTCGCGTGGTCAGCGTGCAGGTGGGTCAGCACCACGGCATCTATGCTGCTTCGGCCTCTGCCGAGCAGGTATTCCGCCGCTGTGTCCCCGGCGTTGTCCCAGCTGCTCTTGCCGCCGCAGTCCACCAGCACGGCATGCTCGCCGTGCAGTATTGCCACACTCTGGCCCTGTCCCACGTCCAGCACCGTCACCGAGCTCTCGCTTCTGCTCTGGCTCCACGCGCTGAACAGCACGAAGGCCAGCGTCAGCATCGAGCACACAGTTGGCGCCAGCGCGCGGAACCCGCGCTTCCTGTCGCGGAGCAGCCATGCCGCGCCGAACTCGGCATAGGCCAGTACCAGCCACCACGGGACCAGCCTGTCTACGGTATAGATAGCCGAGTACGGCAGCGCTGCCAGCGTCTTTGCCGCAAAGCTGATATACCGCGCAAACCACGCCGTCGTCCACGCCACCGCCGTGCCGAGCGGCGCGAACACCAGGCCGCAGAGAACCGCCGCGTATCCTGCCGTGAACGCCACAGACACCGCCCAGAGCGTCACCAGATTTGTAAGCGGCGCCACGAGCGACACGTAGCCGAACAGCAGCGCCACCACAGGCGTTGTGAAGGCCATCGAGCCGACCGAGCTTGACACGCTCGCCATGACGAACCTGAGTACCGCGTTCGGCCGGCGCTTCTTATCTCCCCTGCTGTACAGCGAGTCCAGTTTAGCATAGACACGCGGTGTCAGCAATATCATGCCCGCCATGGCCGCGAAGGACAGCTGCAGGCCCGCCGCCGCAATGGACAGGGGGTTTGCTATGAGCAGTATCAGCAGCCCCGCGCACAGCGAGGTGATGCCGTCCGCCTCACGTCGGAGCAACGGCGCCGTCATTACGAGTATCAGCATCACACAGGCCCTGACCACCGAGGCCGTGCAGCCCGCGACGAAGGTGAAAAGCACCAGCACCGGCACCCCGACGACGGACGCCCGTCGCTTTCCGAACAGCGCCGTGAGCACTGCGTAAAGGAAGGACAGGTGCATGCCCGACACCGCCACTACGTGCCGTATACCAGCCACCGACAGTGCGTTATCCAGCTCATAGTCGTCGTACAATCCGCCGGTGTCGCCTATGAGCAGGCCCAGCATGAAGGCCTGCACGTCCTGCGGGAACAGCTCTTTGACGGTCTTCCGCACCGCGTTCGCCAGCTCCATCGGGAAACTCAGGCAGCTGCGCAAATCGCGTCTTACGTTCTCCGGCCCGCCGCTCAGGTAGGCCCTGAGCAGTATTCCGCGGGAGGAGTAGATATCCGTCTCCTCGCCGTATTTCTCGAGCGCCGGGATGAACTCCAGCGGGAACTCTGCCACGTCGCCGGGTCTCAGCTCCGGCATCAGCCCGTCGTAGTCGTACACCGCTGTCTTCAACCTCGGCAGTCCCTCCTGCTCGATGCGCAGTTCGACGGAGGCGTAATCCTCGTCGCGCTCCGGGTAGTCGAGCACTCTGGCCGTGACCGTCATCTCCTGCCCCGCCAGCTCCGCCGCGGGCTGGACATAGATATGCGTATACGCAGCATACCAGCACAGCCCCAGCGCCGCGAACGCGCAGATGATGATAGCCCTCAGCCGCGCCGTTTCCCTGAGCAGCAGGGCGAAGGGCAGGCACAGCAAAGCCAGCCCTCCCGCGCACCACAGCAGCGCGCCGAAGGGCAGCACATAATGAGCCGCCGCCGCAGCTCCCGCAAACGCGAGCGCCGCACACGCCAGCTTACGCACTCCGCTCCCCTGGCCTTCCCATCGTATCACCCATACCCATAATGCAATACACAGGCGGGTAAATTGCCCGCCTGTGCAGCTTTTTCTCAGGTTCCCAGATATGCGGCCTTGACCGCCGGGTCCGTCAGCAGCTCTTTGCCCGTGCCGGTCATAGTTATCTTGCCGGTCTCCAGCACATAGCCAACGTCTGCTATCCTCAGCGCCATGTTCGCGTTCTGCTCTATGAGCAGGACCGTCACGCCGAGCTTGTTAATCTCCTTTATGATGTCGAAAATGCCCTTCACAACTATGGGCGCGAGGCCCAGCGACGGTTCGTCCATCATTATTATCTTCGGCCGGCTCATGAGCGCTCTGCCGACCGCCAGCATCTGCTGCTCGCCGCCCGACAGCGTGCCTGCCGCCTGCCACGAGCGCTCCTTCAGCCTCGGGAAGAGCTCATACACCCATTCGAGGTCGTGCGACAGGTCGTCCTTCCTGAGATACGCGCCGATCTTTAGGTTCTCGAGGACCGTCAGGTCCGGGAACACCCGGCGTCCTTCCGGCACCAGCGTCACTCCCTTGGCCACGATCTTGTCCGGCGACAGGTTAGTTATATCCTCGCCCTGCAGATGTATCCTGCCCTTGGCGGGCTTCACGAGACCCGCTATCGTGCGCAGTGTCGTGCTCTTGCCCGCGCCGTTTGCGCCTATCAGCGTCACTATCTTCCGCTCGGGCACCTCGAAGCTGATGCCCTTGACGGCCTCTATGCCGCCATAGCTCACCTTGAGCCCGTCAATTTTCAGCATCTTCAGACACCCCCAAATACGCCTCTATAACACTCGGGTCGTTCTGCACCTGTGAAGGAGTGCCATGCGCTATCAGCTTGCCGAAGTCCAGCACGTAGATCCTGTCCGAGAACTGCATGACAAGGTCCATGTGGTGCTCGATCATGAACACCGTCAGGTGATGCGTGTCCTTTATCTGCACGATGAACTCGCCCAGCTCCTGCGTCTCCTGCGGGTTCATGCCCGCCGCAGGCTCATCGAGCAGCAGCAGCTTCGGCTCCGTCGCCAGCGCACGGGCTATCTCCAGCCTCCTCTGTATGCCGTAGGGCAGGCTGCCTGCGACCTCGTCCTTCAGGTGGCCCAGGTTCTGCTCCTCGAGCAGGGCCATGGCCTCCTCCTGCATACGGCGCTCCTCCGTCCGGTTTATCCTGAACGTCGCAGAGAACACGTTCTGCTTCGCGCGCATGTGCTTCGCTATCAGCACGTTCTCCAGCACTGACAGCGACGAGAACAGCCTGATGTTCTGGAAGGTCCTCGCTATGCCCAGCCCCGTTATCCTGTCAGGTGTCGGCGCAAGGACATGGCCCGCGAACTTTTCCGCGTTCTCGCCGAGGTAGCCCTTCTTCATCTTACCCTGCGGGTGGTTCCTGACTATCGCCTTGCCTTCAAAGCTGATCTCGCCGTTTGTCGGCTGGTATACGCCCGTCACGCAATTGAAGGCCGTGGTCTTGCCTGCGCCGTTCGGCCCGATCAGGGCAACTATCTCGCCCCTGTTGACCTCCAGCGAGAGGTCGTTGACGGCGACGACGCCGCCGAACTGCATGGTTATGTTCTGCAGCTTCAGTACATTTTCAAGCTTTTCGCTCATTTCGCGGCACCTCCCTCAGCCTGTGCCGCATTGGGCGCTCTTTTTCGTCTCTTGAACAGGTCTGGCAGCTCCTTCTGGCCCATCAGACCCTTGCGGAAGAACAGCACCACCACCATGATGATGACCGAGAACACGACCAGCCTGAAGCCGCTCCTGAACAGGCTCGACTCAATGCCGAGGAACTTGCCGCTGTCGAGGCCGCGCAGCCACCACTCGGAGCAGGCTATGAACAGGAAGCTGGCAATGCAGCTGCCGGTCACGGAGCCGAGGCCGCCGAGCACGACGATGAGCAGTATCTCGTAAGTCATCGACGACTTAAACTGCGCCGCCTGTATGGTGTTCATGAACATCGCCAGCAGTGCGCCGCCCACGCCCGCAAAGAAGCAGCTTATGCAGAAGGCCATCTGCTTGTGCTTGAACAGGCGCACGCCCATAGCTTCAGCGGCGATCTCATCCTCACGTATGGCCTTGAAGGCGCGGCCATAGGACGAGTTTATAAGCAGTACGATGATGAGTATGCAGATGGACGCCACGAACACCGGCACGAAGGTCGCGAAGGACACCTGCGTGCCGCCTATGTTGAAGGTGAAGTCCGAGAGCCTCGTATAGCCGCGCAGCACGTTCGAGCCGTTCGTGACAGGGCCGAATTTCTGCCACTGGAAGATAGCCTTTATTATCTCGGCGAAGCCCAGAGTAGCGATCGCAAGATAGTCGCTCTTGAGCCTGAGCACCGGCAGACCGATGAGCCAGGCGAAGAACGCGGCCACGACGCCGGCCAGCAGCATCGCCAGCAGTGCGCCCAGTATCATGCCCGGCGCAGCCATGGCCTCCAGCCCGAAAATGCCGTTTATTGCCTCCTGGAAGGAGAAATTTATCGCCGCGTCATAGTACTGATACACACCCGCGATGCTCTCCGACGGTATGGAGAAGATTGCATAGGTATATGCGCCTATCAGCATGAAGCCCGCCTGCCCCAGCGAGAACAGGCCGGTGAAACCGTTGAGCAGGTTCATCGATACCGCAACCAGAGCGTACACCGCGCTCTTGCGCACGACCGTGATGAGCATATAGAACTTCGAAGTGGCGGTGATGGCCTGATCCATCCAGATGCACAGCGCGTAGAGAACAATGAGGCAGACCGCCGTTATCAGCAGCTTTGTGAGTTTACTTTTCTTCGTATCCATGCTTCCGCCCCCCTCAGACCTTGTCCGTTGCCTTCTCGCCGAAGAGTCCGGTGGGCTTGAAGACGAGAATTATGATAAGCAGGACAAAAGTGAAGGCGTCAGCGAAGGTCGAAAGGCCGAGGCCCGTCGGTATGACGCCGTAGGCCACGAGCAGTGTATCGAGGCCCTTTATGATGTTCTCGCAGATTCCGATGATGAAGGCGCCGATGACCGCGCCCGGGATGGAGCCGATGCCGCCAAACACCGCCGCAACAAAGGCCTTCAGGCCCGGCATTGCACCGACCGTCGGCGTGACGCCGGGGTAGTTCGTGAAGAAGAGCATGGAGCCGATGGCCGCGAGGAAGGAGCCGATGATAAAGGTCATCGAGATGACATTGTTTATCTTGATGCCCATGAGCGTGCTCGTCTCAAAGTCCTTCGCCACGGCGCGCATTGCCATGCCTATCTTGGTGTGGTTGATGAGCTGGAGCAGCAGCACTACGAGCACGAGCGTCAGCACCGGCGTCACCAGCGTGACCACCTTGGTCGTCGCTCCGAAGATGCTCACCGTGTCAGAGATCCAGGGTATGGTCGGGTAGTTCTTGTTCAGGCCGCCGGTGATGTAGAGTGCGAGGTTCTGCAGCAGGTAGCTCACGCCTATGGCGCTTATCATGACGGACATCCTCGGTGCGGAGCGCAGGGGCTTATACGCCACGCGCTCTATGATGAAGCCCAGCAGCACTGTTAACAATATCACAAAAGGTATGGCCAGATACAGCGGCATCCATGTCACCGCATATACCATCATGAGGCCCGCGACCATGAACACGTCGCCGTGCGCAAAGTTTATGAGCCTCAATATGCCGTAGACCATCGTGTAGCCGACGGCTATGAGCGCGTACTGTCCTCCGACGGAGATGCCGGAGAGCAGGTACGGCAGCAGTTTATCAAAAAAGTCCATTGAGTGTCCTCCCCAATGCTCGCGCCGCCTCGAAAGCGCGGTCGCCGCGTTTGCCGCGTTTTCGACGCAGCGCAGGCAATATATCGGGGCTAAGGCGGAGGCTCACGCCCCCGCCCTTGCCCTTAAAAGTCTTCGCTTATCGCTTAAAATTACTCAATGCCCTGCTCGCCGATGAGATCCCAAACAGCCGTCTCGGTGTTGCAGTACTTGATGAAGGCCACGTCGCGGGTGGCGTCCTTCGCGCCCTCGGCGAAGGCGATGTTGCCGGTGACGCCGGCGTAGCTCACGCTCGGCAGAGCCTCAAGGACTGCGGCGGGATCGGCGCTGCCTGCGGCCTTGATGGCCTCGAGCGCCACATAGTATGCGTCATAGCCCATGACGGACACGGCCGCGACCATGTCGTTGCCGCCGTTGTTCTCGAGGTTCACGCTGTCGGAGTTGATCCACTCCTTGAAAGCCGCGTCGAACTCAGCGTTGCCGCCCTCCTGATAGAAGGTGGTGACGTAGATCTTGACGTTCTTGCCCTGAGCAGCGTTGACGATGACGTTGGAGTCCCAAGTATCGCCCGCCAGTATCGGCATACCCAGGTCCTGAGTCGCCGCCTGGTCGATGATCAGCGCGGCGGCCTCAGTGGAGACAGGAGCCACGAAGATGTCGCAGCCGTTGGACTTGGCGTTCGTGACATAGCTGCTGTAGTCGGAGGTGCCCTCCTGGAAGACCTCCTGCACGCAGTTCTCAGCGCCGAAGGCCTCGACAAAGTAGTTCACCAGACCGACGGAGTAGTCGTCGCCCTGCTTGGCAAGGCAGTAGGCCTTGGTCGCGCCAAGCTCCTTAGCGTAGTTCGCCAGAACAGTGCCCTGGAAGGGGTCGATGAAGCAGATGCGGTAATATGTATCGCTGACCTGGGTGACCTGCGGGTTGGTGCAGGTGACGCCGATGGCCGGGATGCCCGCGTCGCCGAAGGTGGTAGCAGCCGCTATGGACACGCCGGAGCCGTAGGAGCCGAGCACCACGCTGCAGCCCTCTGCGATGAGGGTCTGGGCGGCGGAAACGGCCTTGTCGTTGCTGGACTGGTTATCGGCATACACCAGCTCGACCGTGTAGGTCTCGCCGCCGACCTCGACGGTCGGGGTCAGGCTGTTTGCATACTGCATGCCCAGTATCTCCTGCTTGCCGCCGGCGCCGTTGTCGCCGGACTGGGGCTCGAACACGCCGATCTTGATGACCTTGTCGCCGGTGCTGCCGCCGTCGTCCGGGGCATCGGTGACAGCGCCGCCGTCGTCGGGCGCGTCGGTCGGGTCGGCGGCCGGCTCGCCGCAGGCTGCCAGCGCGAATACCATGCACAGAGCAAGCAGAAGTGCAAGTATCTTCTTCATTTAGTCTCATCCTCCTAAATCATGTTCGGCTGCGACGTCCACGCAGAGCGGACAAATGTACTTCGCAGCCTGGGCAAGATTATAAACCATCTCGCCCGCGATTGCAATACAATTTCGTACATTTTACCTGTTTTTTCTGAATATCTCAGCTGCAAAAATAATTAATGACGAATAGTTGCCCGTTTTGTCAGTTGATTTTGTGTATTTTATACAACTACACCATAGCCGGTCCGCTGCGCCAGTCGCTGCCTCCCCTGCGTTCCGCGACGGCCCCGTAGCCGAGGACGTAAAGGTCTCTGGCCGCCGCGCCCAGCTCAAAGATTTCCGCAGTTTCGCGCGGCAGCTGCCTTGCCGCGGCGGGCTTTGTTATAATGGGCACGCGGCTCTTATCCTGTGCCTGCCTGAGCAGCGCGCGGCCTGTCTCTGTAGCGGCAAGCAGCCGCGCAAAGGGCGGCGGGCCCTCGGCCATGCCCTCGCGGACGCCGAGGCAGGCGCACATGGTCATGCGCCGTATCCTTGCGAGCGCGTATCGCTTGGATTTTGCAGCCGATAGCACGCCGTCGAGCGTCGGTTCGTCCCTGACCGCCGCGCGAAGCCGGTTGCCAAGGCCCTCCGAGGCGTCGGGAAGTCTTGCAAATTCCTCGTCCGGAAGCATCCTGAGCCTTGAGAGAAGCATAGGCTCGAGCGTCTCCATGAGCACCGGTCCGCGCCCGCGCTCACGCTCCCTGTCGAACACCGCCGAGGCCGCCCCGGGTATGAACTCCCGGCAGTCTTTGCCCGCCGCGAGCCGAGACCTCAGCTCCGAGGCCGACCTGTAGGCGCCCTGTCCCGGCCCGTCGTGCTCAGCGCCCTCGCGTCTGACGGTCATAAAGCCCATGTCGAGGCCCAGCTCGTAGATGGCGCGGATATACTCGACGGCGAGGATATTGTTAGGCGTCTCAATGAGCTTTGCCGTGTCCTCCCCGGCTATGGCGGCAAGGGCGCGCTGTCTGGCGGCAGCGAAGGGCGCTCCCCCCTCGAGCTGCGCTCTCAGCTCCGTCTTGAGCTTAGGGCTGAGCAAGGCCTCGGCCGCGCGCTCGAGCGGCTCAGTCTCGCCGCATTCGCTGCCGAAGCAGAGGCAGTCCACGATGCCGAGCGAGGCAAGCAGGCCGACCCCGCCCCGCGCGAAGCCCTCCGCAGAAGACAGCGCCCATGGCAGGGGCAGCTCGAACACAAGGTCCGCCCCGCACCTTGCCGCAGCCTCCGCCCGCGCGAACTTCGACCACACCGCCGCCTCGCCCCGCTGGACGAAATCGCCCGACATGACGCATACCACGGCCGCCCCCTCGCCAATCGCCTCACGCGCCCGCTTCATTAGCAGCCTGTGCCCGTTGTGAAATGGATTGAATTCCGTGACTATGCCAGCAGCGCGCATCCCGACGCCTCCCAGATGTAGATTGCCTCTTGCGTTTTGGGGGAAATGTGGATAAAATAAAGTAGTTGGAAACTTGCTCACATTTTACTATGGGCGAATAACATTTACAATAGAAAGGATACTGCTGAAATGAAAGTATTGGTCATCAACGCCGGAAGCTCCTCCCTCAAGTACCAGCTCATTGATATGGAGACCGAGGCCGTGCTCGCGAAGGGCCTTTGCGAGAGGATAGGCATCGACGGTCATCTGAAGCACACCCCGCTCGTCGGCGGCAAGCCCGTGTTCAACGAGGATATTTCCCTGCCGACCCATTCCGAGGCCATAGCCGCGGTCATCGACAAGCTTACGAGCGCCGAGTACGGCGTCGTGGCCAGTATGAGCGAGATAGACGCTGTCGGCCACAGGGTCGTCCACGGCGGCGAGAAGTTCGCTTCCTCCGTGCGCATCACGGACGAGGTCATGAAGGCGCTTGAGGACTGCACCCCCTTCGCGCCTCTGCACAACCCCGCGAACATCACCGGCATCAACGCCTGCGTCGAGGTCATGGGCAAGGATGTGCCGCAGGTCGGCGTGTTCGACACTGCCTTCCATCAGACCATGCCGGCCAAGGCTTTCACCTACGCAGTGCCCTATGACTACTACAAGAACGACGGTATCCGCCGCTATGGTTTCCACGGCACCAGCCACCGCTATGTCTCCGGCCGCTGCGCCGAGCTGATGGGCAAGCCCATCGAGGAGCTTAAGATAATCAGCTGCCACATGGGCAACGGCTCGTCCATCTGCGCCATCGACGGCGGCAAGAGTGTGGACACCTCCATGGGTTTCACCCCGCTGGTTGGCCTGCCGATGGGCACCCGCTGCGGCGACCTTGACCCGGGCGTCATGCAGTTCATCATGAACAAGTACGGCATGAACATCGACGAGATGCTGGGCGTGCTCAACAAGAAGTCCGGCGTGCTGGGCGTCTCCGGCGTCTCCAGCGACTTCCGTGATCTCGAGACCGCGGCCGCCGAGGGCAACGAGCGCGCGAGGCTCGCGCTCGACATGTTCGACTACTGGGTCGCCAAGGTCGTGGGCAGCTACGCCGCCGCGATGAACGGCGTGGACGCCATCATCTTCACCGCCGGCGTGGGCGAGAACAGCGCCACCACCCGCGCGGGCATCTGCAAGTACCTCGGCTTCCTCGGCTGCGAGGTGGATGCGGAGCAGAACAAGAAGCGCGGCGAAGACGTGTGCATCTCCACCGCCGACTCCAAGGTCAAGCTCTTTGTCATCCCCACGAACGAGGAGCTGGTCATCGCCCGCGACACCCGCGACATAGTCGAGGGCTGAACAAAACTCAAGACAGCGCATCCACGAGCCGTCGGACCTTCTCCGACGGCTCTTTTGCATACATGAGGCCGTATGGTATGGAGTAGTCCCAGTCGACAGGCAGGCTGACGAGCGCTGGGTGCACGTCTCGCCAGCACTCGAGGGTGAGCAGCACGTTCCCCGTGGCGGCGCAGCGGTTGAAGACACTTATATCGTAAAATCTGGGCGTGTCCTCGATGTTTATCTCCGGGTGCTCGCGGCGCAGGTCGCGGCGGATGGCGTCGTTCGTCTGCGAGTCGCCCTCCGGCACCATCATGAGCGTCTCGCCGTGCAGGTCTCCGGGGCTTATCTGCGCTCTGCCCGCCAGACGGTGTTCGCGGGGGACGGCGCAGAGCTTTCTGTACCGGCCCAGCGGCAGCATATTGCAGTGCTCGAGCCAGAGCTTCGAATCACAGACGCCGATGAGCAGGTCGAACTTGTCGCCGAGCGCCGCGATCTCGCCCACGATCGTCTCGTGGCTGTCCTCGAAAGGCACGAGCTGAAGCTTGCATCCGGGGAAGCGACCGCTCACCGAATACCACAGCTCCATAAACGGCTTCGCCGGGTTCAGCAGAGAGCTGCCGACGCGAAACTCCGTATCCTCAGCGCGCATCGCAGAGCGCGCGCGCTCGAGTGAGCTTCTCGCGTAGTCGCGCAGGAGCCTCGCGTCCTTGCAAAGGCTCTCCCCTCCCCGCGTCAGCCTGATGCCTCTCGGACTGCGCTCTATCAACTTCAGGTTAAGATCAGCCTCGAGCGAATCCACCCGCTTCATTACCGCAGTTGGCGACATATATAGCCGCTCCGCCGCTTTTGTGAAGCTTCCGCAGTCCACAGCGCAGAGCAGCGCCTCGAGCCTTGCATCCAGCATATACGCTCACCTCAGTATAAACAATCAGTTAATACAAGTTTAACAGCCCGGATATTCCTCGTCAAGTGCGGATGGGGTATAATCCTTATTGAAAGGACTGGTGATATAAGCATGAGCAAGACTTTGACCATATATTTTTCCGCCGGCGGCACGACGAAGCGCGCGGCGGAGCGGCTCGCCGGGGCCATCGGCTCGGAGCTTTACGAGATACGCCCCGCCGTGCCCTATACCCGCGCCGACCTCAACTGGCAGGACCCGCGCTCGCGCAGCTCGCTGGAGATGAACTCCCCCGCCTCACGCCCGGAGTTTATTGACGACGGCTTTGACGTCGCGCCCTATGAGCGCATCTTCCTCGGCTTCCCCATCTGGTGGTACACCGCTCCGCGGATAGTGCAGAGCTTTTTGGAGAGCCGCGACTTTTCCGGCAAGACCATCGTGCTCTTTGCAACCTCGGGCGGAAGCGGCCTGGGGCACACGGCAAAAGACCTCGCCCCGAGCTGCCCCGGCGCGGTCATAAAGGACGGGCGCATGTTCCGCGGCAGCACCCCTGAGGCGGAGCTGAAGCGCTGGGCGGAGGCGATGTGACATGACGAGACGCGAGAGGACGGAGCAGAAGATGCAGCTGCTCTTTCACAGCCCCGCTGCGGGCGACGAGGGCACGGACGGCGAGTTCATGCAGCTGCTGCAGGGCCACATCTTCGGCGACCTGTGCTGGACAGGCAGCCTCGACGACCGCATGCGCGAGCTTGTGACGGTGACGGTGCTCTCGACCCTCGGCACGCTGCCGCAGCTCAAGGCGCACGTCGGCGCGGCGCTGAACGCCGGCTGCACGCCGGTGGAGATACGCGAGGCGGTCTACGAGTGCGCGCCATTCATAGGCTTTCCGATGACGCTCAACGCCATCGGCGCCATGAACGAGGTGTTCACGTCTCAGGGCATAGCCCTGCCCCTGCCGAAGCAGGGCGGAGATCCGGCGGAGCGCTATGAGCGCGGTCTTGCGGTGCAGGAGCCGCTCTATGGGGACGAGATAAGGGAGCGTTACGCCTGGCTGCCCGGCCCCTTTGCCGAGGCTGTGCCCAGGGCGCTCACCGAGTTCTGCTTCGGCGACTATCTGAGCCGGGGCGGGCTTGACACGAAGACGCGCGAGCTGCTCATCGTCGTGCTGCTTGCGGCGCTGGGCGGGGCCGAGGTGCAGGTAAAAAGCCACGTCGCCGGCGCGCTCAAGGCCGGCAACAGCCGCGAGGAAATAGTCTGTGCGCTGGTACATGCGAGCGCATACATGGGCATGCCGAGGCTGTTCAACGCCCTCAACGCCTGCAAGGAGGTTTTGTGCGACAAGGAGGAGGAAAAATGAGCGAGTTTAAAGACATGTTCGAGCGCGGCGGCGAGAATACCGGTTTCGCGCAGTATTTCATCGGCCAGAGCTACCTCTGCGACCTCTACAGCGACGAGCGCATAGGCGTGCACAACGTCACCTTCGAGCCGGGCTGCCGGAACAACTGGCACATCCACCACGCCTCTGCGGGCGGCGGGCAGCTGCTGCTCTGCGTGGCCGGCGAGGGGCTCTATCAGGAATGGGGCAAAGCGGCGCAGCGGCTGACGCCGGGCACGGTGGTGTATATCCGCCCGGGCGTCAAGCACTGGCACGGCGCGGAGAAGGAGAGCTGGTTCTCGCACATAGCCGTCGGCCTGCCCGGAGATGACTGCCGCGCGGAGTGGCTCGAGCCGGTGGACGACGAGGCCTACGCCGCCGCGAACGCCGGGGCTTGAAAAAGCCGCCGCAGGCTGGTATACTGAAGCAAATACTGAGGAAATGGGTGGGAAGATGCTGAAATAAGCTGATCTACGCAAAGCCAGCCCCGCGGCCCGGGTAACGTCGGGCCGGGCTTGCTATGCCGGATCAGGTTTCAGCAGAGAGCCGCCCTACATGGAACGGCCCGCTCTTTGCGCGTCTGCATGCCGGTTTTCGGGGCAGAATCTGCAAAGGAGCGGGCTTTTTCATGCTTACTATCGACAGGCTTTCAATAACGCACAGGCGCGACCTACGCGAAATACTGAATAACTTTTCACTTCTCCTGGGCCCCGGCGAGCGGGCCGTGCTCATAGGCGAGGAGGGCAACGGCAAGTCCACGCTGCTGAGGCTCATACACGACCCGGCCTCTGTCGAGGGCTACGCCGAGTGGTCGGGCGAGGTGTCCGCCGGCGGGCGCACAGGCTATCTGCCGCAGGAGCTGGAATCCACGCGGCTCTCGAGGCCGGCGCGCGAGCTTTTCGAGGCCTCGGCGGGCTTCATGTCGCTGACGCCGAAGGAGCGCGCGGCGCTCTCCAAGGAGCTGGGCCTGCCGCTCTCCTTCTTCACGGCGGAGCGGCCCCTGCGCGAGTTTTCGGGCGGCGAGCGCATAAAAATGCAGCTTGCCTGCATAGCGGCGGAGCAGCCGGAGCTCTACCTGTTCGACGAGCCCTCGAACGACCTCGACCTCGACTCCCTGGAGTGGCTCGAGGGCTTCATCCTGAGCCGGCGCGAGCCGGTGCTGTTCGTCTCGCACGACGAGACGCTCATAGAGCGCACGGCGAACGTGGTCATACACCTAGAGCTGCTCCGGCGCAAGACCCTGCCCCGGGCGACGGTGGCGCGCCTGCCCTACCGCGACTACGTCGAGACTCGCTATCGCAGCCTCGCGCGGCAGGAGCAGGCCGCGCGCAAGGAGCGCGAGGAATTCGAGGCGAAGCTCGAGCGCTACCGCCAGATACGCCAGAAGGTGGAGAGCGCCCAGCGCGGCGTCTCGCGCCAGGACCCGCACAGCGGGCGGCTGCTCAAGAAGAAGATGCACACGGTGCAGTCCATGGGCAGGCGCTTCGAGCGCGAGCGCGAGGCCCTGACCGCCCTGCCCGAGACGGAGGAGGCCATCTTCCTCAGCTTCCCCTCGGCGGCCTGCGTGCCTAACGGCAAGCGGGTACTCGAGCTGGCGCTGCCCGTCCTCGAGGTGGACGGGCGCGTCCTGGCGCGGGACGTGGAACTGCGCGTCACTGGCCCGGAGCGGGTCTGCATAGTCGGCGGCAACGGCGCGGGCAAGACAACGCTGCTGCGGCGCATCGCCTCGGAGCTGCTGGAGCGCCGGGACATCCGCGCAGCTTACATGCCGCAGGAGCTTGGCGAGAGGCTGGACACGGACGAGAGCCCCGTGGAGCTGCTCAACGGCTCAGGCAGCCGCGCCGAGGAACAGCGCATCCGCGCCATGCTGGGAAGCCTGCGCTACACGTCCAAGGAGATGGAGCAGCCCTGCCGGGCGCTCTCGGGCGGGCAGAGGGCGAAGCTGCTGCTGGCCTCCATGGCCCTCGAGGGCGCGGAGGTGCTCATACTTGACGAACCGACGCGCAACCTCTCCCCTCTCTCCGGCCCGGTCATACGCGAACTGCTGCGCAGCTTCCGCGGCTCGGTCATCAGCGTCTCGCACGACCGCAAATTTATAGGCGAGGTCTGCACAGCGGTCTACGAGCTGAGGCCAGAGGGGCTTTGCCGCATAAGCTGACGAGTTGCACGATTTTTGCACCCATATTTCGTCATTTTCGCCCAGTCCCCTTGATGCAAATCTGATACAAGCGCCTGCTAAACTGTGCTAAGGTGAAAAGGAGGCACAGAAAATGAAGCGGGTATTTGCACTCGCACTGGTCCTTCTCACCCTTGCCGCCTGCGGCAAGGGTGAAGCTTTGCCTGCGGCATCCCCAACGCGGGTGCCGGAGACGAGCTCCGCCGAGACGCGCATGGTCTCGGAGCCTGTGGCTGCGGACTTCTACGCTAGCGCTACCGACGTCTGCGGCGGCGAGCTCTACACCATAGCCGACGGAGCCCTCTGCCGCTGGGACGGCGCACTGCTCGAACCGCTCTTTGAGCTTGACAGCCTGTCCGAAGTAAAGAAAATCGCCGTGGCTGAGGAGGGCGTATGGCTCGAGTGCGTCCGCGAGGGCGAGAGCCTGCCCGTTCTGGAGCTGCGCTCCTACGACGGCGAGCTGCTGACTGAAATAGACCTCTCCGGCTTAGAATTTGTGCAGACATGGGGCATGCTCGGCGACCTTGAAGCCGGAGGCGGGCTGGTCTTTGCAGACTGCATAGAGAACATATTCGTCTACACTGCGGACGGCGAACTGAAAGGCTCTGTCGAGACCGAACGCAACGGGGCCGAGGGCATCGTGCTGACCGGCGCCGGGCTTACCGTCATGCAGAGCGGCATGGACTACACAAACTGCTATGACATCGACCCGGAGACCCTGGAAACGGGCAAGCCCTATCGTCTCGGGCGCGCGATGCGCCTTATCTACTCCGGCGGCGGCGTATATGACTTCGTCGCGGTCGACCGGGACTCGCTCGGCCTCTGGTCAGTCGAGTGCGGCAGCGGCAAAGTGGAGCCCATACTCCTGCTCCGCGACATCGGCCTGAGCTTTGAGGGCGGTTTCCTCCCCTATGTGCTCGGCGAGGACGACTTTATGCTCAGGCCGGTAGGCATAGGTGTGCCCATGCACTGCTTTATGGGCGACGAGGAGCGCCCCGTGCGTCAGGTAATAAGGCTTGAGTCGCTCGGCAGCGTTCCTGACCTGAGCAGGTATGCGGCCAGCTTCAACGCCTCCCAGCAGGAATACTACGTCGAGGTAACAGACCTTGCGTACTCGTTCCCCAACATCGACGACAGGCTCAAGGACCTCAGCACGCGGCTCGCGGCTGCTCATAACTTCCGACATGGGCATAGTTTCGAGCGGCAATACAACTGCGGCGTGGGAGTTCCTGCACTTTATCCTCAGCGACGAGAAGACGCAGGCGGAGCTCTCGCTCGAGGCCATACCCATATCCCGCGCCGTCGTCGAAGAACAGCTGCGCGAGTCGGGGTCTTGCTCAGATACCATGTCGAGGCTGCTGGATGGGCTGACGCACAAGGATTCGGCCGGCTCAACGCTATCGCAGATCGTCCTTGAGGAAGCCGCCGCATACTTCGCCGGGGCGAAGTCCGTTGAAGACGTCTGCACGATAATTCAGGACAGGGCTGAGACGTACATCTCTGAACAGTTCGGATAAAGGAGGCGAAACATGAAACGGATTCTTGCCCTCGCGCTCGTATTATTCACCCTCACGGGCTGCGGCGCTGCTGGGAATACTGCCCTGCCGACCGCCTCTCAGGGCGAGGCTATGAAGTATTTGTTGGATGAGATCGAGATCCAGGGCTTCCCCGCCGTCAGCGGCGGCGAGGTCTACGACTGTGCGGAAGGTTCCTGCGCCGCCGTGTGGCCCGAAGCGGGCGCGCCGCTCGACGCGCCGGATGATCTCCGGGCCACAGCCCTTGCCGCAGGCGGCGAGGGCGGCGTCTGGACGCTCGACATTTACTGGGACGAGGAGTACGCTGAGCACGTTGAGCTCAGCCTGCACAGGCTCGAGGGCGGCAGCGAGAGCTTTGAGTCGGACTGGCCCGGCGAGGTCACGGATATGTGCTGGTCCGGCGGCGCGCTCTGGCTCGCCTGCGCCGACGGCTATGTCCGCTGCATAGACGAGGACTTCAGTCTGCTGCTCGAATACGAGCTGGAAAACGTCATGGGCCTTGCCGCGACGGACAGCGGCGTGAACCTCAAATACCGCGAAAAAGCCGAGACTAAATTTGCAAATCTCAGCCCGGACGGTGCCCTCAGCCCCGGCCCGGCGGCGCTGACCGAGGACTGCGTCCTTCAGGACGCGCTCGGCGGCTGGCTCTGGACGGACACACGGGGCCTCGTCCGCGACACGGACTCGGGCGCGGAATACATCGTCCTCTGGGCCGACAGCGGCCTCGTGTTCTCCGCCGCCTCGCTGTGGGTCGCGGAGCTGGGCGATGGACTCTACGCCGCATACGACGGCAGCGCTGCGGGCGTGCTCCGCCCGGCGACGGAGGCGGACACGGAGCAGCCGGAGCGGGTGACGCTCACGCTGGCGCATATGGATGAAAACAGCTACATACCCTCGTATATCGACGAGTTCAACCGCACGCACAGCGATATCCGCGTCGAGCTGCTGCCCGAGATGCCGCATGAGGCCCTGGTCGCTCTGATGGCCTCGGACGAGGCGCCGGACATCATAGGCTTCGGCTATAATTCGCCTGAGTCCATGGCGGCAAACGGCTGGCTGCTCGATATGTACACGCTCATGGGCGACTTCCCGCGCGAGGACTTCCTGCTCGAGCCCTTCGAGACGGACGGTGCGCTTTATGCGGTCTCGCCGGAGTATTATGTGTATACCCTCGTCGGCCTCGAGGCGGATTTTGGCCGCTCTTACATCCACCCGATATCAGATTTCGAGGGTATAGGCTTCAACTATTCTGCCGGGGATGAGTTCCTGACATACTCCATCCCGCTCTGGATAGAGCACAGCAGGCAGGGCGCGGACTGCGACTTTGGCTCTCCGGAGTTCACTGAGCTGCTGGAGATGGCAGGCAGCATGAACAAGGCCGAGAGCTTCAGCCCGGACACCTTGTCCGTATCCGTCCTGACGAATCACATGGCGCTCATAAATACGGAAAAAGAGCGCGGCCTCGAGCTCTGGCCCGTGGGCTTTCCCGGCGGCTCATATATAAGCCCCATTGCCGCGATGGGCGTACACGCCGCCACACCGGAACCGGAAGCGGCTTGGGAGTTCATCCGCTGGTGCGTCGCGGAGAGGGAAAACTTCATGTTCAGCTTAAATATGGCAGCCCTGGAAGACGTCTTCTACGAGTTGCTGCACCCGCACGAGGACCTCGACCCGGAGAAGGTGGTCATCCGCGAGGACGGCACCTGGGATTACGAGGGGCGGCACTATGAGACGGTGTTTTCCTGGGAACCCTCCATCACGGAGCGGCAGGCGGACATGATGCTGGGGCTGGTGGAGAGCCTGGACACGGTCATCTACTACGACGCCGAGCTGGTCGACATCATCCGCGAGGACGCCGGGGCCTTTCTCGCCGGACAGCGCAGCCTCGAGGACACGGCGGCACTGCTGGGTGACCGGCTCGGGACGTTTCTGGCGGAGAAGTACGGATAAGCTTAGGACAGCACAATCAAGAGAATATCCTGGGCGCAGCTCCGGATATTCTCTTTTATTTTTTACTGATATGCTGATCTGTCGATGGGAAAGGCAGATCACTCTAGTAAGGATGCCGCCCAGCAATATTCGTAACACACATAAGTCCTCGCTTTTGACACGCCAACGCCGCTTCAAAGACCATGCGAGAACCCACTGAGGGGTGGCTGACATACGCGATCAGGTGTGTGCTGTGCTCTATCATATATTGATTCGCACGAACAATGGCAAGCCGCTTTGGGACGCTCTCCATTCCGGGCGGATAAAATACTGCATCAAATTCCTCCGATTTGGATAACGGCAGGTCAAAAGCATACGGATGAAGTAGCGTCTCACTGACGGCAATGGCTGCAAGCCGGTCAAAACTTCCATAACGCCCAACAACGAAATCATATACGCCATACTCCATTATATGACGCTCTATCTCCTGTATAAGCTCAGGCAAAACAGTTATGGGAGCATCCCTGTGTCCAATTAAAAAGCAGGACTTCATAAACCGTGGCCTCCCTCAGGCTATCCGAAAGTAATATTATAATTATTACTTATTATAATATTGTTAGATGGTTATGGTCAACGTCACTGTTCAATAAACTAAATGCAAAGGTGGTGTTTGGATGAAGGAGAAGAAGTCAATTAATGTTGAGATAGGTCTAAATGTAAAACACGCCAGAGAAAATGCCGGGTTCACGCAGGAGCGATTTGCTGAAATGATCGGTCTTGGAGAAAAACACGTCTCCGCAATAGAGTGCGGCGCTGTCGGCTTGTCTCTTACGTCGCTGAGGAAGATATGCAATGCGCTTTCCATTTCATCTGACGCCATACTTTTCGGGACGCCGGCAGACGATGGCAGCGAAAGGGCAGCTGCCTCAAAGATGTTGGCGGAACGGCTGGAGCGTCTGCCTGATGAACAGTTTTGGGAGGCCAAAGACATTGTGGACAAGCTGCTCGCTGCACTGATGAAATAAAATGGCAGCCTGAAACCATTTCAGGCTGCCATTTTGCGTTCAGGCCGGGCAGCCCGTGTGGGCCGCCCGGCCTTATTATTCTTTTTTCTCCGCCCCGGGGTCAGATCAGCTTTTCGGCCATGTCCGCGCCAGCGAGGATGTGGAAGTGCAGGTGCGGCACCGTCTGGCCCGCCGCCTTGCCGGAGTTCGTGATTACACGGAAGCCAGCGTCCAGCCCCTCCTGCGCCGCTATCTTCGCTATCACCTCGAAGATATGCGCCACCACTGCCGAATTCTCAGCCGTGATGCCCGCCGCAGAGTCCGCGACGTGCTCCTTCGGGATGACCAGTATATGCGTCGGCGCCTGCGGGTTTATGTCCCGGAACGCCAGCACGCTCTCGTCCTCGTACACCTTGTTCGAGGGGATATCACCCTTCGATATCATGCAGAAAAGGCAGCCATCCATTTACTTCTCCTCCTTCAAAAGTCCGAGCTTTATCGCAACGAAGTTATCGACCATGGCGAGAGCGTTGTCCAGCATGAGCGTATCCTTGCCGCCGCCCATGGCAAAGTCGGGCTTGCCGCCGCCCCGGCCGCCGGTCATCGCCGTTACCTGCTTTATGAGGTCGCCGGCCTTTACGCCCTTTTCCACCGCGTTTTTGCCGCAGACAGCAAAGAAGGTGATCTTGTCCTCGCCCTCGACCGCGGCAAATACCGCCACCAGATTGGGTGCCTTGTCGCGCAGGAAATCCCCGGCGCGGCGCATCTCGTCGGCCGTGGAACCGGGCCTCGTCGCCGTAATTACTCGCAAATCCCCAACCTTCTTTGCCGAGGCAATGAAGCCATCCAGCTCGCCCGAGCGCAGTTTGTCCTGAAGCGCTTCGACCTTGCGGCGGAGTTCCTTGATGTCGCTCATGGCGGCCTTGGCCTTCTCGACCATCTCAAACGGCGAGGACTTGAGCACGTTAGCCATCTCCATGAGCTTCAGGTTGTTCTCCTCATTCTGGCGGAAGAACTCCAGGCCCGTAACTGCCTCGATGCGCCGTACGCCCGAGGCGACGGAGAACTCTGCCTCTATCCTGAAAGGGCCAACCTTCGCAGTGTTGTCCATGTGCGTGCCGCCGCAAAGCTCGCTCGAGAAATCGCCCATCGTCACGACGCGGACAATATCGCCGTACTTCTCGCCGAACAACGCCTGCGCGCCGTGGGCCTTGGCCTCGTCTATGCCCATCTCCGCAACATCTATGGCGTCGCCGCGGAGCACTTCTCTGTTTACGATCCTGCCTACCTCAAGCAGTTCCTCGCCGGTCATGGCCGAGAAGTGCGTGAAGTCGAACCTCAGCCTGTCCGGCTCGACCAGCGAGCCGGCCTGATGCACATGGTCGCCCAACACCTGGCGGAGCGCCGCGTGCAGCAGGTGCGTCGCAGAGTGCGCGCGCATGATGGCCCGCCTTCTGTCGGCGTCCACGCTGGCGGTCACGGCCATGTCCAATCTCAGTTCGCCCTTTTTCATTGCGCCGCTGTGCAGGTACTTGCCGCCCTTGGTCTTCTGCACGTCGCGCACCTCAAAGAGCGCACCGTCAGCCTCTATAGTGCCATGGTCGGCCACCTGGCCGCCCATCTCGGCATAGAACGGCGTCCTGTCGAGAACCACCGAGCCCTCGACGCCCTCGCGCAATTCTCCCGAAAGCTCGCCCTCGACGACCAGCGCCTCCACCTTTGCCTCGTCCGTGAGCTTCTCGTAGCCCGTGAACACTGTCGGCACGGCGTCGAGGCCGAGGTCGAGGCCGGACCAGCCGCTTATTTCGCCCCTTGCTGCCCTTGCCCGCTCGCGCTGCTCCTGCATGAGGGCGTTGAAGCCCTCGGTGTCGGCGGTCATGCCCGCCTCGCCCAGCACGTCCTGCGTGAGGTCGAGCGGGAAACCATAGGTATCATAGAGCTTGAAGGCGTCCGCGCCCGTGAGCACGGTCTCGCCTTTGGCCTTCAGCTCGTCCATAAGCTCGCTGAGGATGCGCATGCCGCCGTCTATCGTGCGTGCGAAGCTCTCCTCCTCCGTGCGGATGACCTTGGTGATGAAGCTCTGCTTGTCCACCAGGTCGGGGTAGGCCGAGCGATTCTCGTTAATGACGGTCTCGCAGACCTTGTAGAGGAAAGGCTCGTTCACGCCGAGGAACTTGCCGTGCCTCGCGGCGCGGCGCAGCAGGCGGCGCAGGACATAGCCGCGGCCCTCGTTCGAGGGCAGGACGCCGTCGCCTATCATAAAGGTTGCAGACCTGATGTGGTCGGTGATGACGCGCAGGGAAACGTCGTTCCTGTGGCTCTCGCCGTAGTGCGCGCCGGTCAGCTCCGAGACCCTGTGGGTGATGTTCATGACGGTATCGACATCGAACAGGCTGTCCACGCCCTGGCAGACGCAGGCGAGGCGTTCAAGGCCCATGCCGGTGTCGATGTTCTTCTGCGCCAGCTCGGTGTAGTGGCCCTGGCCGTCGGAGTTGAACTGGGAAAAGACATTGTTCCAGACCTCGATGTACCTGTCGCAGTCGCAGCCGACGGTGCAGTCGGGCTTGCCGCAGCCGTATTTCTCGCCGCGGTCGTAGTATATCTCGGAGCAGGGGCCGCAGGCGCCGGTGCCATGCTCCCAGAAGTTGTCGGCCTTGCCGAAGCGGAAGATGCGCTCGGGGGCGATACCTATCTCGTCGCGCCAGATGTTGAAGGCCTCGTCATCGTCCTCGTAGACCGAGGGATATAGCCTGTCGGGGTCTATGCCGACCCACTCGGGGCTGGTGAGGAACTCCCAGCTCCAGGCGATGGCCTCGTGCTTGAAGTAGTCGCCGAAGGAGAAGTTGCCAAGCATCTCAAAGTAGGTGCCGTGGCGCGCGGTCTTGCCGATGTTCTCGATATCGCCGGTGCGTACGCACTTCTGGCAGGTGCAGACGCGGCGGCGGGGCGGGGTCTGCTCGCCGGTGAAGTAGGGCTTCATAGGCGCCATGCCCGAGTTTATGAGCAGCAGCGAGGGGTCGTTCTGCGGTATGAGCGAAAAACTCGGCAGCCTCAGGTGCCCCTTCGATTCAAAAAACGAGAGAAACATCTCCCTGAGTTCATTAAGTCCAAAAGCCTTCATAATTACCTCCCAGGTCAAATATCCGTATTCAACCATAATAAACACCCAAAGAAAGATTGTCAAGCGCGGGCGAAAAAATAAGAGGCTCCCTGGGAGGGAGCCTCTCTATATTATCGCACTCAGCTGATGCCCTTGGCCTTGCATTCCTTTCTCCAGGCGTCCAGCACTGCGCAGAAGACGAGGGACAGGTAGGTCTCCTCCTCGTTCGCGCTGCGGCTCGTCAGGGCTATCGGCACCCTTGCGCCGACTACCGCGCCGCAGGTGACCGCGTGCGCGTGGATTAGCCAGCTCTTTACCAGCGTGTTCGCCGTCGACAGATCCGGCGCTATGATACCGTCGAATCCTCCGCCCGACCACGGGCAATCGTAATTCTTCAGTCTCGCGGCTTCCTTGCTCAGTATCAGGTCGTACGCTATCGGACCCCACAGCTCGCAGTCTGCAAACGGGCGCTGCTTCTGCTCAGACACCAGCCTCTGCGCCTCGACCGTATCCTGCATATGGAACGTGACCTTCTCCACCAGACTCAGCAGCGCCAGCTTCGGATTCTCATAACCAAACGCCTTCAGCGCATCTGCCGTGTTCCTGATTATCTGCTTCTTCTGCGACATGTTCGGCTTGATTATGACCGTCATGTCACTGAGTGCTATGAGCTTCGGGTACTCCGGCAAACTCGCCAGCGACACGTGGCTCATCAGCCGCTCTGTCCTCAGCTTGTTCGTCTTGTCAAGCACCGGCATCAGAAAATCCCTCGTCGCTATGTTGCCGCGCATCAGTACGTCGCCGTCTCCGGCGTTGATAATATCTATTGCCTCCTGAGTTATATTGTGTCCGGGAGGCGTATCTACCATCGTATACGGCTCGCGCTCCAGCCCGAACTGCTCCAGCACCGTTATCGTCCTCGCCCGGTCGCCCACCAGAACCGGCTGCACCAGGCCCTTCTCCTGCGCCGCGAAGATGCCCTTGAGCATATTTTCACCGTCGGAACCCGCAAGGATGACCCTCATCGGCCTTGACATCTTGGGAACGCGCTCCAGGATCTTATCAAAGTTTTGAAGCTCCATATCTCACATCTCCGTTTTCCATAATCACGAGGCAAATCCTACCCCTTATACCATTATATACGACACTACCCCGGAAAACAAGCCCGAATCCAAACAAAAATACCGCCGTCCCTCTTGGGGACGGCGGCTCCTTATTCAATTAGACGAGTAGTCCTGCGTGGCTATGAAAGCTTCGAACTCGCTGTAGTTCGTAAAGAACTGGTGCGTACCCGTCTCCTTATCCAGCGCATAATAGAGATAGTTCGTATTCGAGGGGTTCAGCGCCGCGTTTATTGACGCAAGGCCAGGATTGCATATCGGCCCCGCCGGAAGCCCCGTATTCACGTACGTGTTGTAAGGGCTGTCCACCTGCAGGTCCTCCGCCGTGAGCTGCTCCTTGTGCTCGCCCAGGGCGTACATCACCGTCGCGTCTATCTGAAGCGGCATTCCGGCCTCGAGCCTGTTATAGATGACCGACGCTATCAGCGACCGCTCATCGTTGCTGCCCGCCTCTGCCTCGATCATAGAGGCCACGATAACCGCCTCGTGCAGCGAGATGCCCAGATTCTCCGCCTGCGTATACATGTCCGCCGTCAGCTTCCCGTGGAAATTCAGCAGGAACTTGTTTATCGCGCTCGACGCCTGCATGCCCTGATAGAACTCATAGGTGTCCGGGAACAAATAGCCCTCGAGCCTCGACGCGTCGCCCGGCTCCGTCCAGTCGAGGAAGCTGTAATTATAAGAGTAGTTCGCCGCGGCATCCATAAGCTCCTCGACGGTACAGATGCCCTCCTCCTCGAGCTTCTCGAATATCTCCTGCATCGTATAGCCCTCGGGGAACATCACCGTCGTTGCCACCATCGACGCGGACGCGGTCTGCATCCTCAGCACCAGCGCGTTATAGTCGCATTTGGTATTAAGCTCATAGGTGCCCGGGTCAATCTTTATATCCGCGTCGACCACCTTGCAGAACAGCTTGAACAGGGATTTGTACTCGATAAGGCCGGCCGACTTGAGCGCGTCCGCGACATAGTCCATATCGGCGCTCATTACCGTCTTGGTCGTTGTAGTGCCGTCGTCGTTCTCGACCTCTATCTCCTTCTCCGTGAAGATGCTCTGCGGCAGGGTCACGGTGCCGTTCTCAAGCGGCTTATTGAGCGCCAGCACGTCCGACGCCGCCATCCAGCCCAGACAGGCCAGTATGATGCTCAGGCTCACCACGAAGGCGAAATACATCATCCCGCCGAGGCAGCCTATCTTGCCGTCGCGCCTTCTGCGTATCGGCCTGAAGTCGCGCTCCTCCAACGGCTCGTCATCCTCGTCATAGTCATCCTCCGGCGGCTCTGGCGGCTGCTCCTGCGCGTTTTCAGCCTCCTGCTCGTGCTTCTTCGGGTCGTAGATAAAATTATCTATAAAGCCCAGGGGCCCCTTTGAGTGCCGCACGCGCTTTTCCTCCGGCGCTTCCTCGGTCTGCTGCTCCGCTTCAGCCTCCTTTTCAGGCTCGGAGGCCGGCTCAGGCGCAGCCACAGGCTCCGGTGTGCCCTTCGGCTCCGGTTCAGTCTCGGGGTCGCGCACGGGCTTTATGACCTTGGTCTCCTCCCCAGCCGGCTCCTGCTCCGGCTCATGGGCGGCCTTCGGCACAGCCCCGGAATCCTCCGCGGCCTTGTCCTTCGCTTCGTCCGGCTCTGCCTTTGGCTTTATGCCGAATATCTCATTGAGCTTGTCAAAATTATTCTGCATTTTCCTCGGTTCTCCAAAGTAACGTGTTTGCCGCGCCGGGCATATTATGGCTCAGACGGTGCGATTCCGGCGCCGGCGCCGTCCTTTACGACAGATGACCAACCTCACCCGCCCCCCGCGCGGGGCCGGATCCGGGTAAATCACATAGCGCGGAGAAAGGTCGATTAAATGTTCTGCGGAAATGGAAACGGAAGCTGCTTCTGGATCATCATCATACTCCTGCTCATCTTCTGCTGCGGCGGCAACTGCGGCTGCACCTCCAGCTGTGAGAGCAGCAGCAACTGCTGCAACAGCTGCTGCTGAAGCGGCTTAGTCCAAGGCACAGGGCTCGTCAGAGCCCTGTTTTTATTATATCCCGCTCCGTTATGACGCAGTTCACGGCAAAATCGTTCCACTCAGCCGGAACTTTTTCCATGAGCAGCCTCTCCCGGCACAGGCAGGCGGTCATGACGCTATGCCCTGCAAGGTATCTGTCATAATATCCTCCGCCGTGGCCGAGCCTCACGCCTTGCCTGTCGCAGCAGAGCGCAGGCACCAGCATGAAGTCTCTCTCCCCCGTCTCCGCCGCCTCTGCACCGTCCGGCGGCTGCGGTATGCCGAACATGCCCTCCGCAAGCTCCCCGTCATACAGGGCAAAGTCCATGACGCCGCCCCTTCTGCTCCTCGGCAGGGCCACGCGCCGGCCATCCTTGTAGAGCCGCTCGACTATCCTCCGCGTATCACATTCCCTGTCCACCGACAGATACGCGAACACCGTGCCAGCTCTTTGGAACTCCGGCATTGAGAGCACATTCCTCATGATACCCTCGTCACTGTCCAATATATACCTCTCATCGAGAGACGCTATCAGCTCTTTGATACTCCGTCGGAGGGCTGCCTTTTCCTCTTTCAAAGCGCGGCCCTCACCGCGGCGAAGATCTCCTCATGTTTTTCGTCCAGCTCGCGGATCTCGCCGTCCTTCCTCAGGGCCACCCGCCGCCAGCCGTAGTGCTCCGCGGCTCGCTCGCCTGTCCTCAGGCAGGTCTCCAGGTAGGCCACGTCCTTCTCGTGAATATCCCCGTCCTTGCCGGTCTTCTCCTGCCTGTGCCGCATCCGGGCCAGCGAGGTCTCAATATCCACGTCGAGGTATATGACCAGATCCGGCCTCGGCAGGCCGAGTTTAACATATTCCAAATCGTACAGCCAGTCGAAAAAGGCCGGTTGCTCTGCCTCCGGCAGCTTTGCGCCCTGGTGCACGGCGTTCGAGGTGGTGTACCTGTCCGATAGCACCACGCCGCCCCTGTTGTAATACTCGCCCCAGTCGGTCATGTACGAGGCGTACCTGTCCACGGCGTAGAATATTGACGCTGCGCAGGGACCGACGTCCGAGGGGTTCTCGCCGAATTTCCCCGCGAGGTACATCCTTATGAGCGCCGAGGATTCCTCCTCGTACCTCGGGAACACAATAGTCCGGCAGTCTATGCCCTCGTGCTCGAATCTTGCCTTGAGTTTTCTGTACTGCGCGGACTTGCCGCTGCCATCTATGCCCTCGAGCACTATGAGCTTGCCCTTCGTTGCCATTTTACTTACCTCTCAGCCTCGCGCCCGCCGCCTCAGCGACGAACACGGGCAGCTTCATCATCCTGCCTATCCTTCTCGGCTCCTTCAGGAGCCTGTAGAGCCACTCCAGCCCCAGCCTTTGCCAGCTCTCCGGCGCTCTTTTCACTGTGCCCGCGAAGACATCGAGGCTCCCGCCGAGGCCGCACATGAGGCCCAGCGGCAGTTTGCCCTCCTCCTTCGCCATCCACAGCTCCTGCTTCGGCGCGCCGAGGCAGACCAGCAGAAGGTCCGGCTTTGCGGCCCTTATCTTCTCTATTATAGGCGCGTCGTCCGAAAAATAGCCGTCAGACGTGCCCGACACGACCAGCCCCGGGTACTTTTCCGCGAGCGTCTCCGCAGCCTTCTCCGCCACGCCTGGCTTTGCCCCGAACAGGTATACGCTGCCGCCCTTTTCCGCCAACCGCGCCATCACGCCGCAGGCGAAATCGATGCCCGGCACCTTCTCCTTCATCGGCCGGCCGAGTATGGCCGCGCCCTTCACTATGCCCACCCCGTCGGGCAGCACCAGCGCCGCCTCGGCGAGCGCAGACTTCAGCGCCGCGTTCTCCTTCGCCAGCATGACTATCTCGGGGTTCGGCGTCACGACATAGCGGCACTCCCGCGCATCGATGAGCGCCAGCGCCCTGTCCACGGCCTCAGCCATCGTCACATCGTCAAACTCCACACCCAGTACGTCCGTCCGGCTCATACCGCGGAAAACACCTGCCCTATCTTCTCGTGAATGACCAGATCCGCATACCTGTCGTAAGGCGTCTCGGACAGGTTCACGAGCACCATTTTATTGCCCCGGTAATAGCTTATAAGCCCCGCCGCCGGGTACACTCCCAGCGAGGTCCCGCCTATTATGAGCACCTCTGCATTCCTGATATACATGAGCGCCCGCTCCATGATATCCTGATCTAGCGGCTCCTCGTAGAGCACGATGTCCGGCCTCACGACGCCGCCGCAGTAGCAGTACGGCACTCCCTTGCAGTGGTTCATCTCGTCCGCCGGAAACGGCTTGCGGCACCTCGAGCAGTAAGCTCTCAGTATGCTGCCGTGCAGCTCGAGCACGTTTTTGCTGCCCGCCGCCTGATGCAGCCCGTCGATGTTCTGCGTGACGACCGCCTTGAGCTTGCCCTCACGCTCCAGTTCCGCGAGCCGCAGGTGCGCCCGGTTCGGCTTCACGCCCTCAATAACCAGCTTCTCGTGGTGGAAACGGTAATACTCCTCCGGGTCGCGCTCGAAGAAGGTATGGCTCAGTATCGTCTCGGGCGGGTAACGCCATTTCTGATTGTAAAGCCCGTCCACGCTGCGGAAATCGGGGATGCCGCTCTCCGTGGAGACGCCCGCGCCGCCGAAGAACACGATGTTGTCGCTCTCGGCTATCCATTGCCTGAGCTTTTCAATCTTTTCGTCCATGTCATCCTCCGTTCCCGCGCCCCGCCGGGCCTCAGCCCTGCGGGTTCATGGTGTAGTTGGGGGCTTCCTTCGTTATATAGATGTCGTGCGGGTGGCTCTCCTTGAGGCCCGCGCCGGTGATGCGCACGAAGCGGGTCTTCGTCCTGAGCGCCTCGATGTTCGGGCAGCCGCAGTAGCCCATGCCGGAGCGCAGGCCACCCATCATCTGGAATATTGTGTCGGACACGGCCCCCTTGTAGGGCACACGGCCCTCGACGCCCTCGGGCACGAGCTTCTTCGAGCCGGACTGGAAGTAGCGGTCGCCGGAGCCTTTCTGCATGGCGCCGATGCTGCCCATGCCGCGGTAGACCTTGAACTGGCGGCCCTGGAAGATCTCGCTCTCGCCGGGGCTTTCCTCGCAGCCCGCGAGCATGGAGCCCATCATGACGACCCTCGCGCCTGCGGCCAGAGCCTTCACGATATCACCGGAGTACTTGATGCCGCCGTCGGCAATGACGGGGATGCCGTACTTGTCGGCCATGGCTGCCGACTCGAGCACCGCCGTTATCTGCGGCACGCCTATGCCCGAGACCACGCGCGTCGTGCAGATGGAGCCGGGGCCGATGCCGACCTTGACGCAGTCCGCCCCCGCCTTTATGAGTGCCTCGGTTCCCTCGGCCGTGGCGACGTTGCCGGCAATGAGCTGCACCTCGGGGAAGGCGTTCTTCACAAGGCCCACGCAGCGCATGATATTCGCAGAGTGGCCGTGCGCCGAGTCGAGCACAAGCGCGTCCACGCCTGCTTGGACAAGCGCGCCGGCACGGTCGAGTATGTCGTTCGTCACGCCGATGGCGGCGGCGCAGAGCAGGCGCCCGTGCCTGTCCTTGGCCGAGTTCGGGTATTTGACGACCTTTTCAATGTCCTTTATCGTTATAAGCCCCTTGAGGCGGAACTGCTCGTCCACTATGGGCAGCTTTTCTATCTTGTGCCTGCGAAGGATGTCCTTGGCCTCCGCGAGCGTGGTGCCCTCCCTGCCGGTGACGAGGCCCTCACTGGTCATGACCTCGCGGATCTGCCTGTCCATGTTCTCCTCAAACTTCATGTCGCGGTTCGTGATGATGCCGATGAGCACGCCGTCGGTGTCCACGACCGGCACGCCGGAGATGCGGTACTTCGCCATGAGCGCGTCCGCCTCGCCGAGGGTGTTGTCCGGCCCCAGATAGAAGGGGTTCGTGATGACACCGTTCTCCGAACGCTTGACCATATCGACCTGCTCGGCCTGGTCGTCTATCGGCATGCTCTTGTGGATGACGCCGATGCCGCCCTCGCGCGCTATGGCGATGGCCATGCGGTATTCCGTCACGGTGTCCATGGCCGCGCTCATGATGGGCGTGTTGAGCCTGATGGTCTTGGTCAGGTTCGTGGACAGGTCGATGTCGGGCGGCAGGACGCTGCTCTCCGCAGGGACGAGCAGTACGTCGTCAAAGGTCAGGCCCTCGCCGACAAAGCGCTCGGAAAAGCTGTTCAACCGGTTCATATGAAACGCACCTCCGCAAAGAATTTTGTATATGCTATTCCTCATATTTTATCACAGCCTCGCCCTAAGTCAACCATTTCCGCATCCCATCCCACAGAAAAAGCGGGCGTCCCGCGCCCGCTTTTTTGACTGATATTCCTGATTTTCAGCTCATTTTATCCCTGCGCTTTGCCGCCATCCCCAGCAGCAGCCCGCCGATGACGAGCATAGAGGGTGAGTTTATTACCCATGTGGTGTGCTGTGTCCTGTACCAGTGCAGCCAGTACATATTCGTCACCGTCAGCAGAAGGATGGCGGGCAGCACCGCGCCGGCAATTATCAGCGCCCAGCGCACGCCGCGCGACTGCGGCCTCAGGCCGAACGCGGCCAGCAGCGCCGCAACTCCCCAGCCCAGTGCGAGCCAGCCGAGCGGTTTTATCAGAATCGGCTCGAGCCGCCACAACAACGGGGCCCCTATCAAATAACTCAAGCTGTCCGCAAATGTCAGCTTGGCGTACAGACACACCCCGGCCATGAGCGGCGTAGTGACGAAGGCGAGATAATCAAACCACGCGAGCTTCGCCCGCCGTGCCTGACGCGGCTCTGGCGCTCCTGAGGCGGACTCATCGAGCAGCCATTCGGGGTTCACGTCGAAGGTCTGCGCCAGCCTTGTGAGGCCCATGGCGTCGGGTAGGCACTCGCCGCGCTCCCAGCGTCCCACGGCCTGCCGGGTCACGCCCAGCTCTCCCGCCAGCTTCTCCTGCGACCACCCGCGCCCCGCGCGGAGGGTTATGAGCTTCTCAGGAAACGTCATGTCCCGCACCTCCCTTTTAGGGCGAATGTACCACGCCAGTCGGCGGACAGCAAACGCAATCTTTGTTGCAGGAGAGGAAAAACCGCCTTGTGCAGCCTGTAGGGCGCATCGACCCCGATGCGCCGTAAAAGGCGGGCGAAAACTTCATGCTTTTGCAGCGGTCTCGCGCGCGTGGAAGAACATGTACTGCTGCGCGAGGCCCGCGTATTTGCCCAGGGACGAGGGTTCGAAACCTTCTGGCATATTCGCCGCCAGCGCGCGCTTTATCCACACGTCCACAGGGAAGGCGTCCAGCTGGTGAAGCCCGAACAGCACGACGCAGTTTGCCACCTTGTCGCCCACGCCATTGAGCCGCTTCAGCTCTGCCCGCGCCTCGACGCAGGGTAAAAGCGCCGTCGCCTCAAGGTCAATGTCACCGCTCGCCACAGCCCGCGCCGCCGAGAGTATATACGGCGCGCGGTAGCCCGAGCGCAATGGCGCGAGGTCATCCTCGCTCAGCGCCGCAACCCGCTCCGCCGTCGGGAAGGCCCTCGCATCGCCCCATGGCGCCTCCACCGGCTCGCCGTACAGGTCACATAGCTTTTCCACGATGCCCTTTATCCTCGGTATGTTGTTGCACTGGGACACGATGAAAGAACACAGCGCCTCCCACTTGTCCTGCCGCAGGATGCGTATGCCCTCGCCATAGGCCGCGCAGTCGCGCAGGTAGTCGCAGACCTCTATGCTCCGCCGGGCCTCGACATAGTCCGTCTCCATGTCGAGGTAGTCGCGCCAGAAATATATATCACTCACAGCACACTCTATGTAAGCCCGGCCGCCCTCGGCCCAGACCACGGCCGCCCTGCCGGACGCCACGCCCCTGTATTTTCCCTCCGTGTCCGCGTTCCAGCGGAAACACTGCCCGCAGTCGAAGGTCCGCTGAGGGTTCAGATCCTGTACTCCGCAGAGTTCAAAAACCAGAGTATCCACCTAAATCACACCATTCTTTGTCTGTTTTGCCTCGATTATATACCGGGATTTCGTATATTTCAACAACAATCGGCGCTTGAAGGCAACTGGAAAATGTGGTATAATGTTGTGCATTAAATTCTAAAAGCGAAAGAAGGTGCAGCTATGAGCTGGCAGAAGGAATTGGAGAACGGCGTCAGGAGCATGGAGCAGCTGGCGCAGAAGCTTGGGCTGTCACCGGAGGAGGCAGAACGGAGAGAAGAGATAGCGGAACGTTTTCCTATGATGATAACGCCTTATTATCTATCCCTTGTCGATACCTCGGACCCGGATGACCCCATAGCGAGGATGTGCATACCCTCGACAGACGAGATGGACCCCGACGGCGAGTTTGACACCAGCGGCGAGGCCTCGAACACGAAGCTGGAGGGCCTGCAGCACAAGTACGCGCCGACTGTGCTGCTGCTTTCGACGAACCAGTGTGCGATGTACTGCCGGCACTGTTTCAGAAAGCGCATGGTCGGGCTGACGGTGGATGAGCTCAACCGCGTGGCTGACGAGGCGATCGCCTATGTTGCGGAGCACAGAGAGGTGCGCAACGTGCTCATCTCCGGCGGAGACTCGCTCATGAACCCGAACAGCGTTGTGGAGCGCTATCTGGATGGACTGTGCAAAATCGACCATCTGGATTTCATCCGTTTCGGCTCGAGGCTGCCGGTGACGCTTCCTGAGCGAATCTATGGCGACGCAGCGCTGCTGGACATGTTTGGGCGCCATGCAAAGGAGAAGGCCATCATGGTGGTGACGCAGTTCAACCACCCGAGGGAACTGACCTGCGAATCGAAGAGGGCCGTAGACGCGCTGCTGACGCAGGGCGTACAGGTGCGAAATCAGACGGTGCTGCTCCGGGGCGTGAACGACCGTCCGGAGGTATTGGGCGAGCTGCTGCGCGGCCTGACGGCGATGAACGTCGCGCCGTACTACATCTTCCAGTGCCGCCCGGTGCGCGGCGTAAAGGGCCGTTTCCAGGTGCCGCTGGCCGAGGGTCTCAGCATCGTGGACGGCGCAAAGGCGATGCAGAGCGGGCCTGGCAAGGCAGTAAGGTACGCCATGAGCCACCCGCGCGGGAAGATAGAGATCATAGGCAAGCTTCCCGGCACTGATGAGACGATATTCAAGTTCCACCAGAACAAGTGCCCGGAGGACAACGCGAGAATATTCACGCGGCAGCTGACGGAACACGACACCTGGCTGGACAACGAACTGAATCCTGTATAAAAAGGCTGCCGCCCCGAAAAAGGGGCGGCAGTTAATTGTTTAAAAGGCCCGCTATATCCCGGCCAGCGGCAGCGTAATGCTGAACGCTGCGCCGCAGGGACGGTTCTCGGCCTCGCAGCGGCCGCCGTGGGACTCCGCCGCCGCGCGCACTATCGCCAGGCCAAGCCCCGTACCTCCGCTCTCGCGGCTCCGGGACTTGTCGCCTCGGTAGAACGCCTCGAACAGATGCGGAAGGTCATCCTCGGCTATATGCTCGCCGTCGTTGTACACCGTCAGTACCGCCTCGCCGTGCACGGCGCGCAGGCTCACCTCTATCTTGCCGCCCGCCGCGCAGTGCCGCAGGGCGTTCGAGGCAAGGTTCCCGACGGCCTGCTTCAGCCGCTCACGGTCTCCCACGACGTGCGTCTCCTGCAGCTCCAGCACGAGCTTCAGGCCTCGCTGCCGCACAGCAAGCTCGAGCGGCTCCCATACCTCACGCACGAGCGCCGCCAGCTCGAGCGGCTCCTTCGTCACCGGCGCGCCCGACTCGAACCTCGACAGCTCGAGCAGCTGCGCCACAAGCCGGGTCATGCGGTCGCTCTCGTCCAGCACGATGTCCAGATATTGCCCGCGCTTTCCCGCGTCTATGTCCTCGCGCAGGGCCTCGGCGTGGGTGCGCAGGATGGCCAGCGGCGTTTTTAGCTCGTGCGCCGCCGAGCGCGTGAACTCCCGCTCGCGCTCGAGCTGGCCCGCCAGCCGCGCCTGAGCGACGTTGAAGGCCGACGCCAGCGCGTTCAGCTCCGTCACCGGCCCGTCCTCCGCGCAGCGGCCGGACTCAGCGCCCCGGCAGAGCTCCTCCACCGGCCCCGTCACCTTCCACGAGAGATACGCCGCCAGCCCCAGCGCAACCAGGGCCGACAGTATAAAAGTGCTCAGGTACGTGAACAGCTCGCTCTCCACCGCCGCCCGGCCCAACTCGGTCTGCGCCGATATCAGGCTCGTCATGCCGCTGCTGGTCGTGTTGCTTCTCAGACTGCCTCCGCTCGTCAGCACGCTGCGCTCCTCGCCGGCCAGGTCGCGGTCTATTATCGCCTGGGCCTCGCGGAAGTTTTCCAGCCTGCGCTCCATGTCAGAGCCCGAGTATCCCTTGCCGTTTGACGATGAGAGCAGCACGCTGGCCACTTGAATATACCTCAGCTCGATCGTGACCGGCTCCTCGCCCTGCATGGACGTTTCGAAGGAAGCCGCAAGCTCCCCGTCCGGTCCCACTATCTCTATCTTCCGCACGTCCAGCGAGTATCCCTCGCGCGCAAAGCCTGTCACGCGCGCGGTGCAGCCGAGCAGGGATGACGGGCTCACGGCGGTCGTGCCGTCCGCGTCGAGCGTCAAAGCAGAGGACGCGCCCATGTCCGTCAGCCAGCGCGCAAAGGCCAGCTGTCCCTCGTCGTCCAGGCCCTCGTCGAGCCAGAAGTACCAGAGCCGGCCCGTGCTGAACCCGTCCTCATACCCGCTGCCCCAGGCGAGCTGGCTGCGGAATTCGCTGCCCTCCCCGTCGCTTACCAGCAGGGCCATCGCGCTCTCTCCGATGCCCGTCAGCCTCATCGAATCCCAGCTGAGGTTGGAGCGCAGATAGTCCCCGGCATACTCGGCGCTGTCGCCCTCGAGCCGTTCGAGGTGCAGCTCCAACTCGGTCTGAAGGTCGCGCCGCAGGTCGTTTATGGTCGAGTCCGCTTTCAGCTCGAGCTCGTCCCTCGCGGCGGCGGTGAGCAGGGCCATGCAGCCGAGCCAGAGTATGGCGAAGGCCAGAAACAGCGGCAGGGCTATCCTCCGCCGCAGCCTGCGCGGTCTTGTCAAACCCATGTTCACACCTCCTCCAGCCTGTAGCCGGACTTGAAAACGGTCTTTATCTGCCCGCCGGCCTCGCCGAGGGCCGAGCGCAGGCTGCGTATCCGCGCGTCGACGGCCCGGTCGCCGCCCTCGAAGTCGAGGCCCCAGACCCTGTCGAGCAGCTGCTCACGGCTGAGCACGCGGCCGCGGTTGCGCATGAGGCAGCAGAGCAGCTCGTATTCCCGCGGCTGGAGCTTCACCGGCTCGCCCGACACGGTGCAGGAGCGAGCGCCCGTGTCGAGCGCTATGGCCCCGCAGACGATGAGGCCCGCCTCGTCCCCGCCTCCGCCGCGCCGGATGAGCGCCTCCGTCTTTGCCAGCAGCACGGCCAGCGAAAAAGGCTTCGTCACATAGTCGTCGCAGCCGAGCGCGTAGCCGCGCAGCACGTCCCGCTCCGAGCCGAGCGCCGTCAGGAACAGTATCGGCACCCGGCTGCCGCGCCTGACCGCCTCGCAGACTGAAAAGCCGTCCGGCCCGGGCATGAGCACGTCGAGCAGTACCGCGTCGTAGTCGTTGTCGCGCATAAGGTCAAGCGCCTCCGCGCCATTTCTCGCAAGGTCGCAGTCGAGACCGTGGCTCATGAAATAGTCGCGCACGATGTCCCGTATCCGCACCTCGTCCTCCACAATGAGCACGCGGCTCATGTTCATCCCTCCCTTTGAGGCCAGAATAGCACACACATGTGTCGGAATTATGACGCAAAAGCTGTTGACAAGTGTAGACAGATATGTTAAGCTGAGTTTACAAACGTAAACAGGAGGACGGGCCAATGGCACATACGAGCTTGACTGAGGCGGAGTGGAGTGTGATGGACGCGCTTTGGGAGCGCGGCGCGCTGACGGGGCGCGAAGCGGCGGAGCTTTTGCGCGAGCGCTGCGGCTGGAGCCGGAGCACGGTGCTGACGCTGCTCGGGCGGCTTGAGGCGAAGGGCGCGGTCTCAGGCGAGACGGAGGGCGGCGTCAAACTCTACCGTCCGCTCACGGGGCGCGAGGACGCCGCCGTGAGCGAGACGCGGGATTTCCTCGGCAGGGTATACAACGGCAGCGTCAGCCTGATGCTGAGCGCCATGACGAAAAAACAGGCCCTCTCGCGCGAGGAGATAGACGAGCTGTATGAGCTTTTACGCGGATTGGAGGCGGAAAGCGGTGCTTGAATGGATAGTTTCATCCTCGGTGCTTATCTTCGCCGTGGTCGTACTGCGGCGCGTCCTGCGCGGCAGGATAAGCCCGCGGCTGCAATATGCCGTGTGGCTCATCGTGCTCCTGCGCCTGCTCGTGCCGCTGAACATAGGCCAGGCAAAGGTCAGCGTGCAGAACGTTGTGCACGAGGCGGACGTGAAGATGGACGAGCAGGTCGTGACTTATGTAAACTACGAGCTGCCCGACATCTCCATCTCCGAGCCCGACCCGGCGCTGCCGGAGGCGGAGCGCGAGGCGCAGTACGAGCAGAACGCCGCCGAGTACGAGGCGCAGATAGAGGCGGCGAAGGCCGAGACGGGCACGCCGGTCACGCTGTCGGATATCCTGCAATACGTCTGGTACGGCGGCATTGCCGCGATGGCGCTGTGGTTCCTCGGGACGAACCTCGTGTTCCGCGCGAGGCTCCGTAAGGGCAGGGAGCGCCTCGAGCACGACTTTGCTCTGCCGGTGTACGTCACGGACGCGGTGGAGACGCCCTGCCTGTTCGGCCGGGCCATCTACGTCACGCGCGAGGCGGCGGCGGACGCCCTGACGCTCCGGCACAGCGTCGAGCACGAGCTGACGCACCATCGCCACGGCGACCACGTCTGGGCCATCCTGCGCTGCGCCTGCCTCGTCCTGCACTGGTATAACCCCCTCGTCTGGCTGGCGGCGATGCTCTCGCGCCGCGATGCGGAGCTGGCCTGTGACGAGGCGACGATAAAGCGCCTGGGCGAAGATGAGCGCGCGGCCTATGGCAGGACGCTTATCGGTATTTCCTGCGAAAAGCGCGCGACGCTCCTGCGCACGGCGACGACCATGAACTGCGGCAAGGCGGGCCTCAAGGAGCGCATCCTGCTCATAGCGAAAAAGCCCAGGACCATGACCTATGCCCTCGTCATCCTCATCCTCGCCGCCGTAATCGTCACGGGCTGCACCTTCACGGGCGCGCAGGAGGGAAGCACGGTGCCGGGGCTTGAGGGCGCGTACACGGCCATGGTGCACCGTTATCCCGGCGATGCCGAGGCGGACTGGCGCTACGACATAGGCGGCGCGGAGCTGGAGCGGCTGACGTCCGCGCTCGAGGGCATCAGGCTGCTGGGCGAGGCGGAGGAACCGCTGTTTGACGAGGCGACCGGGATGTATACTGAGCCGGCTGAGCTGTATCAGGTGCTGGTGAACTGCGGCGGCGCCTCGGGCGAGGTGCGCGGGTACAGCTTCTTTGAGGGCGGCGTGCTTGGTCTGCCGGACGGGAGTTTCCGGAATTATGTGCCGGAGAGTCTGGATTTTGAGGTGTTTGAGGAGCTTATCGCGGCCTGGACGCCGCCCGCCAAGGACGAGGCGGACATAGAGGCGGCCATGGCGGCCTTCGAGCGCATGGTCGAGGAGGACATGCCCGGCTGCGAGCTGGTGTCGCTCCGGTACGACAAGCTGATAGACGAATACGTGACGGACATGTACATGCACGACAGCCTGCTCATGCCACGGGACTGGCTGGACAGAAACGACTTCATGGCGCTGCAGTGCATTCTGGACACACCCGACGCCGGCGGAGAACAGCCTGAGACGGGCTATGTGCTTTACCGGACGGAGAACGGCTGGGCCGAGCTGGATGTGATGCAGCTGCTGCAGGGCCCGCCTGAGCAGTCGGAGCTGGAGGGCGCGTACACGGCGTATATCGAGTCCACCGGGCAGGGCGCGCAGCGCGCCTGGCGCTACGACATCGAGGGCGCGGAGCTTGAGCGCCTCGTCGCGGCGCTCGAGGGCATGGAGCTCGTCGACCCGGCCGAGGAGCCGGTGTACGACCAGGAGAGTTTCCGCTACGTCGACCCGGCGACGCTCTACTCGGTGAGCGTCAACTGCGGCGGCGAGGACGGCAGCGTACTCAGCTACGAATTTCTCGAGGACAACGTGGTCATCCTGCCCGGGAAGCTCATATACACCTTCGCGCCGGAGAGCCTGGACTACGCGCTCTTTGACGAGCTCATGGCGGCGCGGAAGGCGGTCACGAAGCCCGAGGCGGATATCGAGGCGGCGAAGGCGGCCCTCGAGCGGTATATAAAGGCGCAGGCCGCGCCCGGCTGCGGCATTGAGAGCCTCGCCTGCCAGCCCGAGACGGACGCGTTCTGGACGGACGTCGCCCTGCATGACAGCTGGCTGATGCGGCGGGAGGGCCTCGACGAGTACGACTTCATAGCACTGTCCGCCGTCCTGTCGCCCGGCGACGGCGGCGTGGCCCTCTGGACGATAGAGCCCTGGAAGGAGACCGTCTTCATCATGCGGCGGGCGGGCGACAGCTGGGAAATGTTCGACTGGAACCAGCCGGGCAGTACCGGCGAGGCCTGGTCGTCGCTGCCCGCAGCGGACAAGGTGAGCCTCGGCGTCACGCTGACGGGGCGTTCGCCGGAGAACTGCGCCTGGTACACGCCCGAGGCCCAGGACGAGTGGCGCGAGCTGATGGACGAGGCCATGGCCGCGGCGCAGTACGGTACGCACGTCAGCGAGGGCGCATACCTGCTGGGCCAGCGCATCACGGACGGCGAGCGCGAGCTGTACTTCAACACGGACGGCTCGCTGTGCAGCCTGGACGAAAACTTCCTCATAAGCGCCGCCGACGCCGCGCCCCTGCGCGAGCTTACGGACGAGACGCTCCGCTCCCTCGGCGTCTTCGGGCACGTGGAGCCCGCGGATATACACAGCCTGAGCTCCGCGTCCTTCACGTTCTTCGGCGGCACGGCCAGGCTGACGGACGAGGCCGCGCTTTCTGAGATCGAGCGCATACTCTCGGCCTCGACGCTCACCTATCCCTCACAGTGCGGCTTTTCCTCGGTCATGAAGCTCGAGTGCGAGGACGGCTCGATGCTGAGCCTCGGCATGGCCGGCGACGGCTGCGGCGTCTGGCAGTCGAACGGCTGGTTCTACAGCTATACCGGCGACAACCTCGCCCTGTACTCGCTCTTTGCCGCGCAGCTCATACACGACCTGGACACGGATGTGATCTTCGACGACTACTTCGGCGGCGCACTGCTGAAATACCTCGACTGGCAGCGCTACTGCGATGAATACGGCGAGGACGGCGGCCTTGCGCTGCTCGACCGGCTCTTTGACGCCGCCATGGCGGACGCGGGCGCGGGCGCGCGGATCAGCCTGCTCACATACATGCCCGCACCCGAGGGCGCGCTGGCAGAGCATTACGCGGTTCGGATGACCGAGCTGCAGGAGCTGTGGGAAAAATACGCAGCCGAGCCCTGGCCGGAGTTCGCCGCGGGGCCCGCAGAGGGCGGCTATGAGTTTAGCAGCGCGAAGCTGGGCCTGACCTTCACCGTGCCCGCCGAGGTCTCGGAGAAGGTGGCCGTGGCCTCCGGCGTGAGATACTACGACCCGGACGGGGCGAGCCTTACGCTCTACTACGTCCCCGAAAACGGGTGGTATCCCCTGACCATGTTCTATCTCGTCGCCGAGTCGCCGCGCGCGGACTTCTTCAGGCCGGGCAGCTGGTACTACTCCACCGCGACCGGCCACCCTGTCGCGGCCATGAGCGAGAACAGCGTGTACTTCACGATGGGCCCGCTCGGCGGCTCCGAGATAGGCCGGGACGACCCGCTTTGGGACGACTATATAGCGACCAGCTCGGCCGTCAGCGCGGCGATAAGGGAAAGCATGGCCGTCGATGACGCCTCGTCGATACCGGCGCTGGACACTTCCGCCGTTTCCGCAGCGGCAAAGGAGCTTGCAGCGCGCGGCGGCGATGCCCTCACCCGCTCCGAGGCGGCGCAGCTGGCCTTTGGCTTGCTCTCGGCAGGCAACAAGGCGCAAAAGTATCCGCTCGATTACACGGACGTGGAACCGGGCAGCGAATCTGCGCAGGCCATCGCGTATCTGGACAGCTACGGCCTGCTCAGGCGGTATTCAACGGACGGCGAGGACCTGGACGGCACGCGCTTCCGTCCCGGCGGGGACATCACGCGCGCGGAATTTGTCACGCTGCTGCACCGCCTGTCCTTCAGTCCCTTCCCGCTGGCTTACGGCGATCCGGAGGGCATCGACAGCGGCCACTGGGCGTACGCCTATGTGAACTACGCTTTGAAATGCGGCTGGCTGGAGCAAGCCGGAGGCGGCGTCCGCGCCGACGAGCCGATCACCTGCGCCGAGGCCGACCATGCGCTGGAGTGCGTCGCCGAAAACGGCTGGCCCACCCCGGGCGTGGATTTCTGACTCAGCCAGCCCGCGCCAAAGGCTCCCCCGGTTCAGAGGAGCCTTTGCTCAGCTGCATAAATAAAAAGCTCCGTCTCACGAGGACGGAGCTTTTTTCATCAATAATACCGCTTATTCTTGTTCTTGCGGGCGGCTTCGGACTTCTTGCGGCGCTTTACGCTGGGGCTCTGGTAGTACTCCTTCTTCCTCAGGTCGGCCAGGACGCCGGCTTTGGCGCAGCTGCGCTTGAAACGCTTGAGTGCGTTATCCAGCGACTCGTTTTCCTTCACGTAGATCTCAGACATTCTATTCCCTCCCTCCAAAACACCTTTCGGCGCTGTAAGGGCGATTAACCCGTTAGCATTAGCATTATAATGATTTCGAGCGCCGATGTCAAGCAAAACTCATTTGGAGGGCTTAACGATAATATTTACCAGCTTGTCCCTCACTACTATCGTTTTAACTATGGCGCAGCCGTCGGTGAACTTTTTCACCCTCTGGTCAGCCAGTGCCGTCTCAACGGCCACGGCGTCCTCACAGCCCGCCGGGACCACTACCGTGCCCCTCAGCTTGCCGTTAACCTGCACCGCGATCTCCTTCTCGTCGTCCAGCGTCTTCGCCTCATCGTACTCCGGCCACGCGCTCATGCTGGCTATGCCCTCGAAGCCCTGTATCTCCCACAGCTCCTCGGCCATGTGCGGCGCGAAAGGACTCAGCAGCGCGAGGAAGGTCTTTATGTCCCCCCTGCTCGGCGCGTGCTCGGCAAACTGGTTCACCAGCGTCATCATCGCGGCGATGGCCGTGTTGAACTTCATGCTCTCGATATCCTCGCTGACCTTCTTGATACAGCGGTGCATGGCCTTCTCATTGGCGGCAGAGTAGCTCTCGTCGCCCTCTATGCGTTTTTCCGCCATCGCCCAGATGCGGTCCAGGAAGCGCTTGCAGCCCTTGACCGCGCTCGGGTTCCACGGCGCTGCCTTCTCAAAGTCGCCCAAGAACATGATATACAGCCTCAGCGTGTCCGCGCCGTACTCCTTCACGACGCTGTCCGGGTTGACTACGTTCCCGAGGCTCTTGCTCATCTTGACGATCGGGTGGTCGGCCATCTCTCCGTACTTGTGCACAAGATACTCGCGCACAGCCGCCTCGCTGCCGTGCTCGGCCAGCAGCCTGGAGCGCTCCTCGTCGGACAGGTTCGAGTAGTTGTGCGGGTTCAGGCCCAGTATCATGCCGTGGCTCGTGCGCTTGGCATACGGCTCCTTCGTCGGCACCACTCCGATGTCATACAGGAACTTGTGCCAGAAACGGCTGTACAGCAGGTGCAGCGTCGTGTGCTCCATACCGCCGTTATACCAGTCTACGGGGCTCCAGTAGTCCAGAGCCTCCTCGCCCGCAAAGGCCTTGTCGTTGTCCGGGTCTATATAGCGCAGGAAGTACCAGCAGGAGCCGGCCCACTGCGGCATGGTGTCGGTCTCGCGCTGGGCGGGCCCTCCGCAGCACGGGCAGGTGGTGTTGACCCACTCAGTCATCTTGGACAGCGGGCTCTCGCCATTGTCCGTAGGCTCGTAGCTGTCCACATCCGGCAGGAGCAGAGGCAGCTCGCTCTCGTCTATCGGCTGCCAGCCGCATTTCTCGCAGTACACCAGCGGGATGGGCTCTCCCCAGTACCTCTGGCGCGAGAACACCCAGTCGCGCAGCTTGTAGTTGACCTTGCTGCGGCCAAGGCCCTTCTCCTCCAGCCACTTCGTCATGGTCGGGATGGCGTCCTTGACGCTCAGACCGTCCAGGAACCCGGAATTCACCATTATGGCGCTCTCGTCCTTGGATATCCACGCCTCCTTCGTCACGTCGCCGCCCTTGACGACCTCAATGATCGGCAGGTCGAACTCCTTCGCGAACTCCCAGTCGCGCTGGTCGTGGCCCGGAACGGCCATGATGGCGCCCGTGCCGTAGCTTGCGAGGACGTAGTCCGAGATGAAGATGGGTATGGTCTCCCCTGTCACGGGGTTCACGGCGTCGACGCCCAGCGTGCGCACGCCGGTCTTGTCCTTGTTCAGCTCCGTGCGCTCGAGGTCGGACTTCGCGGCGGCCTCGGCCTGATACTTTCTGACCTCGTCCGGGTTGGTGATGGCTCCGCTCTCGAGCCACGCCCTCACCAGCGCGTGCTCCGGCGAGAGGACCATGTACGTCGCGCCGAACAGCGTATCGCAGCGGGTGGTGAACACCTTGATGATATCGCCGGTCGTGGCCTTGAAATCGACCTCGGCACCCGTGGAACGGCCTATCCAGTTGCGCTGCTGTATCTTGACGCGCTCTATATAATCCACGTCGTCCAGGTCGTCTATGAGTCTCTGGGCATAGGCGGTGATGCGGAGCATCCACTGGCTCTTTTCCTTGCGGATGACAGGGCTGCCGCAGCGCTCGCACACGCCCTCGACGACCTCCTCGTTGGCCAGCACGCACTTGCAGCTCGTGCACCAGTTCACGGGCATGGACGCCTTATACGCCAGGCCGTGCTTGTACATCTGCAGGAATATCCACTGCGTCCACTTGTAGTAATTCGGGTCGGTGGTATCGACCATGCGGTCCCAGTCAAAGCTGTAGCCCAGCATCTGCAGCTGCTTGGAGAAGCGCTCTATATTCCGCTTCGTGACCTCTCTCGGGTGGATGTGATTCTTGATGGCGTAGTTCTCCGTCGGCAGGCCGAAAGCGTCGAAGCCTATCGGGAACAGCACGTTCTCGCCCTGCATGCGGCGCTTGCGCGCGACGATGTCCATCGCGGTATACGGCCTCGGGTGGCCGACGTGCAGCCCGTCGCCCGAGGGATACGGGAACTCTATGAGCGGATAGAATTTCTTCCTCGTGCTGTCACCGGTGACGGCTCTATACGTCTTGTTCTCAAGCCAGTAGTTCTGCCATTTTTTCTCTATCCTCGAAAATTCGTAAGCCATTTCCTGCTCTCCCCTTTTTAATAATTACAAAACCGCAGGCCCCTTTGACCCGAGCGCAAGGCTCAGACCGTAGGGCCGGAGAGGGCAGAGAGGCTTATCTCCTCCGCATCGCTCCACAGGTGCTCGAGATTGTAGAACTCGCGCATGTCCTGCTGGAAGATGTGCACGATGACACAGCCGAAGTCCAGCAGTATCCAGCCGCCGCCGCGATATCCCTCGCGTCTCAGGGGCGGCTCTCCCAGCTCCGAGAGCGCTTTGTCCACCTCGTCGGTCAGGGTCTTGACATGCGTGGAGCTGATCGCCGTGCATATGACGAAATAGTCCGCCAGCACGGTCAGCTCCGTCGTGCGCAGGAGCTTTATGTCCTTCGCCATCTTGGAATCCAGCGTCCGCACCGCTGTTTCGGCTATCTCTTTAGGTGTCAGCATTGATATCTCCCCTTCTTCCCCTCTGCGCTCACTGGCCGGCGATGTAGCCCTGGGTCATGTCCCATTCGCCGGTGTCCATGTCGTAGGAGATCATGTTTATATTGTCCCTCGTTATCTCAGTATCGAACGGGTTCAGATACTCGTTGAGCATGACCAGCCACTCGTCAATATCCGCAAGGTAGTAGCTCAGATTAAAGACATAGCCGTCGCCCCTGCCGGGGATAGTGTGGAACGTAATATTCTCAGCGTCTATCTTCATGAACTCCTGCGCGAAATAGGCCAGGTTGCCCAGGCTGACGTTGGTGTCCACGCGCTTTTCGTAGATATCGAATATCTTCGTCAGGTTCGGTATATTCTCCAGCGACAGCGTCTGCCTTGCCAGCGCCATGAGCAGGCTCTGCTGGAACTGTATCCTCTCGATATCGCCGCCTAAATAGGTGTGCGAACCGTCGTTCGACATACGGAAACGCATGGCGTTCACAAAGTCGTCCCCGTCCAGCAGCTGGTAGCCCTGCTTAATATGGATGCTGACGGGAGGGTTCTGGTCCGGCGCATCCCAGTCCATGTCATATGGTATATCGTAATAGACTCCGCCGATAGCGTCAACTATATCCGCCGTGGCCTGTATATCAATGATAGCATAGCAGTCCACCTCGTAGCCGAGGATGTCCTTCACCGCGTCCAGCAGCGCCGAGACCCCGTCCCCGCCGCTGTTGATGCTGGCGGGATAGGGGATGTTCATTTTTTTGTAGGTGTAGTCGATGTTTATGAGCAGGTCGCGGGGCAGGTTCACGAGGTTCAGCTCGCCCGCCGCGGTATCGAACATGCCGACGATGTTGGTATCCGTGTGCAGGCCCTCTCTGTCCAGCCCGCTCACGAGGAAGGTCCAGACCCCGTCGCGCCGCTTGCTGTCCGCCTGATCGGGAGCCACGCCCTCTATCCCGCCGCTGCCGTCGCCGTTGTTCGCGTCGTCGTAGGTGTTGAGCCCGCCATCGCTCACAGCCGCGGGCTTGGCCCAGATCTTGAAGGCCGCAAAGCCGCCGATGACCAAAATCAGCAGCACGCCCAAAAACACCAGCGCGCCCCGGCCGCGGTGCTTGCGGCTTCTGAGTTCCTCTCTCGAAACATAGTCATCCGAGGCGAAGTGCACCTCGTCCTCATAGTCGTAGCCGTTGCCGCTGTATACCGTGTGGTTCGTGCTCTTTATATCCCGGCCCCGGCTTTTGGACGTCTGGTGCCTCGGCCGCGGCTTCGGCTCGTAATCCTCATATTCGTCCTCGTACTCGTACTCGTTTTCATACTCGTTCTCGTACTCGTACCCGTATTCCTCGCGGCGCTTATCCTTTTCAGGCTTCTTCTTCGAATGCTTTCCGCTTCCGCCGTAGAGATGCATTACACCTTGTCCTTTCCGTACCACTCAAGGGCGCTTACGGTGGCGCCGTGTGGCTCTATGCCGCTCTGCCGCAGCTCCTCCAGGCTCATTTTGAGTCCCAGTGCCATGGCCGAGTCAATGTCCTCATAGGCCAGCCGCCTGAGCTCGTCCACGCCCTCGAAGTCGCGCGTCGGCTCTATATAGTCGGCAATGTAGATTATCTTTTCCAGCAGCGTCATGTCCGCGCGGCCCGTCGTGTGCCAGCGGATGGCGCTGTATATCCTGTCCGGCACGCCGAAAAGCTCTCTGGAAAGCTCGGCGCCGGTGATGGCGTGCGTGAGCTTTATGTTCTCACGCTCAAATTTATCGAACACTATACCATATTTCTCCGCCAATATCAACTGTTCTTCCATGGTCAGCTTCTTCGTGATATCGTGGAGTATGCCCGCTTCGGCGGCGTCGCCGGGGTCCTCGCCCCAGCGGCGGGCGAGCTGTGCCGCCTCCTGCTCGCAGCCTGCGACGTGCGGGATACGCTTCGGCTTCAGATACGCGTAGGCACGCTCTCTGAGCCAGTCCAGCTGGGGCTTCGCGGCGTAGTCGCGCAGCCTTATTATCCGCGCGTAGACCTCGCCGTCGAGCACGTCCGCGCCGCGCCGGGATACCAGCAATTTGCGAATCTCCGATGAGGACATTGGCAGAGGTGCTGCATCTATGACGCGCACCCTGGCGCAGTAGAGTTCCTCGAAACGGCGCGAAAATCGCTCAATTACCGGCATGTCGCCCTCCCCGCGCGGCAGCACACAGAGCGCCGATAGCGCGAGTATGTCCTGAAAGTTGTGCCAGCGCTCAAAGCTCGTGAGCATGTCCGTGCCGACGACGAAGTACAGCTCCGCGCCCGGATATCGCGCGGCAAGCTCCGTGAGGGTATCCGCTGTATAGCTCGCGCCGCCGCGGCTTATCTCCATGTCAGAGACCTCGGCCTCGGGAAAATCCCGGAAGGCCAGCCTCGTCAGCTCAAAACGCTCCTGCGGAGTTGGGCTGCCCTCCGCGAGCTGCTTGTGCGGCGGGTCGGCAGCGGGGATGATGAGCATTTTGTCCGGCTCCAGCGCCTCATACGCAAGATGCGCGGCCCTGACATGCGCCGGATGCGGCGGGTTGAAGCTGCCGCCGTAGACCGCGATCCTCATTTCTTCTTCTGCGCCTTCGGCAGCTCAATCTTCGGGTCGGTCTCGTTGCGCTTGTAGAGCACGAACTTGCTGCCTATGACCTGCACCTGTTCCGCCCGGCAACGCTCCGAGAGCACCTCTATGGCCTCCTTCGCCGTGAGCATCGAGCTTTCCAGCACCCGGCCCTTCACCAGCTCTCGCGCGCGCAACGCGTCCGAGAGCGCCGCCGTCGTATTCTCTGTTATCCCGTCCTTGCCTATCTGGAGGATGGTGTCTTCCTTCGCGGCCAGCCCGCGCAAATAGGCCCTCTGCTTACTTGTCAGCATCGCAATACTCCTTCAGCACCTTCGCGAACTCCCTGAGCGCGCGGCCCCGGTGCGATATCTCATTCTTTTCCTCGTGCGTCATCTCGGCCATGGTGCGCTCCTCGCCCTCGTATATAAACATGGCGTCGTAGCCGAAGCCGTTCTCACCCTTCATATAGGTCGCTATCCTGCCCTCGCAGGTACCACGGGCGCGCAGCACGTCCCCGTTTGGGAACACACAGCATATAGCTGAGACGAACCTTGCCTGCCGATGTTCCACTCCTTCGAGCTTCTTCATGAGGAATTTGCGCCTGTCGAGGTCGGAATCCTCATGGTTGCCCGTATATCTCGCGCTGTGTACGCCTGGCTCGCCTCCGAGGGCATCCACCTCGAGGCCCGAGTCGTCTGAGACGGCGGGCAGGCCCGTGGCCTTCATCGCGGCCTCGGCCTTGAGAAAGGCGTTTTCCTCGAAGGTATCGCCGGTCTCGTCCACCTCGAAGTCGCAGCCGGCCTCACGCTGGGGGATGACCTCTATGCCGGTCCCGGCGAGTATCTCGCGGAACTCCACGACCTTGCCGGCGTTATTCGATGCAAGTATCAGCTTCATGACAGCAGCGCCTCCGAGAAGGATTTCGGCTCAAAGGGCATAAGGTCGTCCATTCCCTCGCCCACGCCGATGAATTTGACGGGCAGGCCCATCTCCTTCGCTATTGCGAAGACGATGCCTCCGCGCGCCGTGCCGTCGAGCTTCGTGAGCACTATACCCGTGAGCTGGGCGGTCTCGGCGAACTGCTTTATCTGGATAAGCCCGTTCTGGCCCGTCACCGCGTCGAGCACTGCGAGGGTCTCGACGTCCGCCTCGGGCAGCTCGCGGGTAATTATCCTGCGTATCTTTGCCAGCTCGTTCATGAGATTGGCCTTGTTGTGCAGCCTGCCGGCCGTGTCAATGATAACGATGTCCGCGCCCCGCGCCTTTGCGGCGGTCAGGGCGTCAAAGACCACGGCGCCGGGGTCGGAGCCTTCGCCGTGCTTTACTATATCGGCCCCGGAGCGCTCGGCCCAGACCGTGAGCTGCTCCGCCGCCGCCGCGCGGAAGGTATCCCCCGCCGCGAGCAGCACCTTTTTGCCCTCGGACACGTACTTCGCCGCGAGCTTGCCGATGGTCGTGGTCTTGCCCACGCCGTTCACGCCCACCATCAGTATAACGGAGGGCTTCGTGCCCAGCTTTAGCTCGAAACTGCCGACGCTGAGCAGCTCCGTGAGTATCTCCACGAGCGCGGCGCTGATCTCTGCCTTGCCGATAAGCCCCTCGTCGCGCACCTTTTCCCTGAGTGCCGAGACCGCCTTGAAAGCCGTGTCCGCGCCCGAGTCGGCCACGATGAGCGCCTCCTCAAGCTCGTCGTAAAACTCCTCGTTCTCGCCGGTGAACTCCGCGAAAACGCCGCCCATCTGACGCCGGGTCTTTTCCAGCCCGGCCTTTATCTTGTCGAAGAATCCCATTCTTCCGCAGCCTCCTCAGTGTGTTTCTCGGCCTCCTCAAGGTCAAGCTCTATGACCTTGGAAACGCCCTTTTCCTGCATCGTCACGCCGTAGAGGAAGTCGGCCTCCTCCATCGTGCCGCGCCGGTGCGTGATGACTATGAACTGCGTCCTGCCGGATATCTGCCTCATGTGCTCGGCGAATCTTATGACGTTGGCCTCGTCCAGCGCCGCCTCTATCTCGTCCATGACGCAAAACGGCGTGGGCCGCACCTTGATTATTGCAAAGTACAGCGCGATGGCCACGAAGGCCGTCTCCCCGCCCGAGAGCAGCGACAGCGTAGTGAGCGCCTTACCAGGCGGCTGCACCTTGATGTCGATGTCACAGGTAAGCACGTCCTCGCCCGGCTCGAGCGTCAGCTCGGCCTTGCCGCCGCCGAAAAGCTCCGTGAATGTCTCGCGGAAGCTCTCGTTTATCGCGGTAAACTCGCGGGTGAAGATACTTCTCATTTCCCCGGTTATGTCGGAAATTATACCCAGCAGCTCATTTTTGGCCTTCTCCACGTCATCCCGCTGGGATGCGAGGAACTCGTAGCGCTCGCTCACCCGCGCGTACTCGTCTATGGCGCCGAGGTTCGGCGTGCCCAGGGCCGACATCTCCTTTTTTATCTCCGCAATGCGCCTGTTCGACTTCGCTGCGCTCTCTATGGGCCTTCTGACCGCCTGCGCCGCGCTGTGGCTCAGCTCGTAGCCGTCCCAGAGCTTGTCCAGCAGCTGCTTTTCCTCCATCTCGGCGGATATCTTCTTCTGCTCGAACCTCGCGCAGGTGCGCTCCATGTCGAGCAGGGCGTTATTTTTCTCCTGCACGGCCCTGTCGGTCTTCGTGCGCTCGCCCTCGACCTCGAGCTTCTTACGCGTCGAGGCCGCGATGTCCTCCTTTATCCGCGCCGCGCCCTCGCGCAGCTCCGCTATCTTCCGCTCGCGCTCGGCAAGCTCCCGTTTCGCGCTCTCTGCCCCGGCCTCCATGTCCGCGAGTGCCTTTGCCCGCGTCTCGCTGTCGCCGGATATGCCGCGCCGGAGCAGCTCGAGCTGGGCCGCGGCATTTTCCGTCGTGCGCCGCTCGGCCTTCAGCGAGGCCAGCTCGTTATTTATGTTCTGCAGTTCGCCCGTTGCGACATCCAGCTCGTACCGCGCCGAGGCCAGCTCGCGCTTTGATTCCTCGGACCTTGCCGCCAGCTCGTCCCTCCGCTTTGCGAGTTTACCGCGGTTTGCCTGCAATCTCTCCAGCTCGGCCCTTCTCGACAGTATGCCCGCGTTCTTCGCCGCGCTGCCGCCCGTCATCGAGCCGCCGGAGTGTATGAGCTGCCCATCCAGCGTGACTATCCGCACCCTGCCGCCGCTTCTCCTCGAGATGGCCACAGCGTCGGAGAGCGTCTCGGCCACCAGCGTGCGGCCCAGGAGATTTTCAAATATGTTCGTATACCGCGCATCGAAGCTCACCAGCTCCACCGCGAGGCCGAGGCAGCCCTCGTCCTCCGAGGGTACCCGCTCGAGCCTGCCGCCGCGTATGACGTCGAGTGGCAGGAAGGTAGCCCGGCCCGCGTCTCGGCGCTTTAAGAGCTCTATGGCCCTGCGACCGTCGTCCTGCGTGTCCACAACGACGTTCTGTATCGCCGCACCCAGCGCGGTCTCAATTGCAAGCGTGCAGCGCTCGTCGGCCCTCACCAGCTCCGCCACCGTGCCGTGGACACCCCGGAGCGTGCCTCGCCGCGCCTCGCGCATGACGGCCTTGACCGCGCCGGCAAAGCCCTCGTATTCCTTCTCCATCTCGGAGAGCATGGCGATGCGCGAGTCGGCGCTTCTCAGCTCGACTATCTGCTTTGTGAGCGCGTCGTTCAGTTCCGCAGCCTCGCGCTCACGGTTATCTATGCGCATCCGACGCCCGTCCATGACGTTTCTTGCGGAGGCAGCGTCAGCCTCGAGTGCCTTGGCTCGCGCGTCTATCTCGTCCATGCGGGCGCGGTGCTCATCTATCTGCGCCGCTATGGAGGCGGCTCGCTCGGTCTGCTCGGACAGCTCACCGCGCATCCGCTCGGCGGTCTGGCGGCTGTTCTCTATGCTGTTTCGGAGCACGGCGGCTTCGGCCTCGGCCTGCGAGACCTTTGCCTCGGCCTCGGAGAGCCTCTGCCTTTGCTGCTCTGCCTCCACGTCCTTCTGGCGCATCCGCTCAGCCAGCGCCTCGCTCCTCGAGTAGAGCGCTTCCAGCTCGCGCCGTGCGGCGTCGAGTCCGCTTTTGGCCGTCTCATAGTCGTTCGCTATGGTCTGCGACTGCTCGCGCAGCTTGTCCAGCGCGTCCATCCACGCGCTGACCTCCTCGACCCTCAGCTCATCGCGCAGGGCGAGGTAACGCTTTGCGACCTCGGACTGCTCGCGCAGCGGGCCGACCTGCAGCTCCAGCTCGTCTATCTTGTCGTTTATCCTCAGCAGGTTCTCATCCGTCTTGGCAAGGCGGCGCTCGGCCTCCTCCTTGCGGTAGCGGTATCTCGAGATACCGGCGGCCTCCTCGAGCACCTCACGGCGCTCGGCGCTCTTGCCGTTTACGATCTCGGCGATACGCCCCTGGCCGATGATGGAGTACCCGTCACGCCCGAGGCCGGTGTCCATAAGCAGTTCGTTCACGTCGCGCAGGCGCACCTGCTCGCGATTGATATAGTACTCGCTCTCCCCCGAGCGGTAGTAGCGCCGGGTGATCGTCACTTCCTCCGAGTCGATGCCGAGGATACCGGCGGAGTTGTCTATGATGAGCGAGACCTGGGCAAAGCCCATGGCGCCGCGCTTGGCGGTGCCGCCGAAGATGACGTCCTGCATCTTGCCGCCGCGCAGGGTCTTGGAGCTCTGCTCGCCCATGACCCAGAGTATGGCGTCGGAAATATTCGATTTGCCGGAGCCGTTCGGCCCTACGATGGCGGTTATCTCCCGCTCGAAGGTCAGCCGGGTCTTCTCCGGGAAGGACTTAAAGCCCTGGATCTCCAATGCCCGTAAATACAATCCCATTACCTCACAGCAGTTTGGCCCGTGAATTCAAGACACAGGCATAATATTATATTACGCCCTCAACTTTTTTGCAATCGTTTATGCGTCCGTCGGGCGACAAAAAAGCGGCGGATGTGCAGGGCATCCGCCGCTTTTTTCACCAAGTCCTCACCGTTCGACCCCGTCCCGGTGTTCCAGCCTTCTGAATAGCCTCACCAGCACCACAACGGCCACGACAGCCAGTACTATCTCCGCGACGGCCTGAGCATACGCGAGGCCATAGAGCGGGAAAAGCCTGTTTAGCAGCCACAGCGCCGGGATCTCCAGCACTATCTTCCTGAGTATCGCGAACACGAGCGCGTTCTTTCCAAAGCCCACCGCCTGGAACACGCCGACCGCGAGGAAATCTATGCACATGAACGGCCCGGCTATCGACATGCATCTGAGGAAGTGGGAACCGTAATCAACTATCGCCTCATTGTCCATAAACAGCCCTACAAAGAACCCCGGCGCTATGAAATACGCCGCCGCGACGGCTGTGATGAGCGTAACCGAGGCCACGCCCGAGAAGCGGACCGCGTCTTTCATCCTCTTGCTGTTGCCGGACGAGTAGTTGTAGCTTATGAGCGGCATGACGCCCTGCGACAGGCCCATCGCGACATACATCGGCAGCATGTTGATCTTCTGCGAGATGCCCATTGCGGCTATCGCGTCGGCCTTGTACGCCGAGGTGAAGTTGTTCAAAATGGTCATGCCGGTGACGTTCAGCAGGTTCTGGATGGCGGCCGGCACACCCACGCCGCAGACTGCCCTGACGATTTTCCTGTTAAAGCTCAGCTGGCGTATGTCGATGCAGACGAAGGTCCTGCCGCGTTTTACGAAGATGAGCACAAAGAAATAGAGGCAAGCCACACAGTTTGAGATGAAGGTCGCCAGTCCCGCGCCCGCGGCACCCATGCCGAGTCCCCAGGGCATGATAAAGATGGGGTCGAGCACAATATTGAGCGCGCAGCCGCTCATCGTGCCGATGCTCGCGTGCAGTGCGGAACCTTCGGCGCGCACCAGATAGGCCAGCACCACGTTCAGTATGCTGGGCGCCGCCCCGAAATACACCGTCCAGAGCATGTAAGCCTGAGTAGCGTCTCTGGTCGTTTCATCCGCGCCGAGTATGTTCAGCAGCGGTCCGTTGAGGGCGGCGCAGAATATTGAAAATATAACGCCGGAAAACAGCGCGCAGTAGAAACCGAAGGCCGAGCTTTTCGACACCATGTCGTAGTCCTTGCAGCCCAGCGAACGGCTCATGAGGCTCGAGGAACCGACGCCGAAAAGGTTATTTACTGCATTGAACGCCAGCAGTACCGGGGCCGCCAGCGTGACAGCCGAGTTCTGTATGGCGTCATTCAGCATACCGACGAAATATGTATCGGCCAGGTTATACAGCACCATGACCAGCGAGCTGAGTATGGTCGGCACCGCCAGCTTGGTCACCGCGCTAGCTATCGGCGCCGTTTCGAACAACCAGGTTTTTTTGTCCAGCTCCTGCAAGGGGTAACGACCTCCATATAAAGAAAGCATTAAACCAAAATAGCTTAAATTTTATAATATCACATTTATTCCGGCTATACAAGTGCTCATAACAGGACATCTGTAATCCTGCGCGCCCCGGTAAATCGACGGAGCAGAAATGCCACCGCATTTCTTTTGCACTTCACAAAAGAAACGGAAGTGGCGCATTTGCACCTGAACCTGGAGCTGCAAAGGCAATATAATCTTCCCGGAGGCGATTGCTGTGACTGTTGACACAAGAGGCGATCTTACTGCGGGCGCTCCGGGCAGGAAGCTGCTTGAATTTGCGCTGCCGATACTGATCATCAATCTCCTGCAGGCGGTATACAACGTGGCCGACATGGTGATACTCGGGCAGGCGACGGGAGCGGCCGGCATGAGCGCTGTCGGCACCGCCGGGCAGGTCACGAACGTCGTACTCGTAATCGTCGTCGCCGTAGCGAACGGCGGTGCGGCCATGATGGGCGGGCATTTCGGCCGCGGCAGGTATGGGGAAATTAGACGTCTGCTCTCGACCATGCTTGGCTTTGTGCTCATCGCCGCACTTGTGCTCACCGTGCTCGTAATTGCGGCCTGCCGTCCCATCCTGCGCTTTCTCAACACGCCGGACGAGAGCTTTGCGGGCGCGCCGCAGATCGTCCAGATGGTGCTGACAAACACCAGTTTCCTGCTCATAAACGGCCTCATCAACGTATTCGACGTTGATCACTCCGCAGCAGCCGCGGCGGTGACAAAGATATGGAACCTGACGGTGCTGGCGGGCCAGGCGCTGATGGCGGCCATGATAAGCATGACGGCTCAAAACCTCGCAAAAGGCGAGTATCGCAGGATACTCCGCGCCCTCTATACCGGCTGCGCGGCGGCTGCAGCGATTGGCGGGGTCTTCACGCTGCTATGCGAGCTGATACCCGGCTTCATGCTCAGCCTGTTCACGAAGGAATCTCCGGTCATCGCGGCCGGCATCAGCTATCTGCGATACTTCGCAATAGGCTTCATGGCCGAGAACGTGATGTTCTGTCTGTTCGGCACCCTTACCGGCTCTGGGCACACGCTGGTGCCCATGTGCTGCGCCATCGTGACCTCCTACCTCGTACGCTACCTCTTTGCCCTTGTGCTGAGCCGGTACAGTCCGCTCGGCTTCGACGGCATCGCCATCGCCTACAGCCTTGCGCCCTTCATCAGCGCCGGCATCTGTACCTGCTACATTGCAGGCGGCAGGTGGAAGTAATAAGCCGCCCGCCCCAGTCACAGGGGCGGGCGGTCTTATTTTTTATCAATACAGCTTCGCGCCGGCGGGGATGTGCTCGTCCACCATCAGCAGATGCAGCCTTTCCTCGCCCTCCTCGTGGTGTACGGCGCTTATCAGCATGCCGCAGGAGTCGATGCCCATCATCTTCCTCGGCGGCAGGTTCGTTATCGCGATGCAGGTCTTGCCGACCAGTTCCTCCGGCTCATAGTAGCTGTGGATGCCGCTGAGTATCACCCTGTCCTCGCCCGAGCCGTCGTCCAGCACGAACTTCAAAAGCTTCTTAGACTTCGGCACAGCCTCGCAGGCCTTGACCTTCACAGCCCGGAAATCCGAACGGCTGAAGGTCTCAAAATCCACAAAGTCCTTAAACAGCGGCTCGATCTCCACCTTCGAGAAGTCTATGGCCTCCGGAGCCTTTTCCGGCTCCGCGGGCGCTTGCGCCTTCTCCTCGGCCTTTGCCGCCTTCGGCATGTCCAGCGGCTTCATCGTCGGGAACAGAATCACGTCCCTTATCGAGTCGCATCCCGTGAGCAGCATGGCGCAGCGGTCTATGCCTATGCCCAGGCCGCCCGTCGGCGGCATGCCGTACTCCAGCGCGTTTATGAAGTCCGTATCCATCATTCCGGCCTCATCGTCGCCCTTCGCGCGCAGCTCGACCTGCTTTTCGAACCTCTGCTTCTGGTCGATGGGGTCGTTCAGCTCCGAGAAGGCGTTGCCCATCTCGCTCCTGCATATGAACAGTTCGAAGCGCTCCGTCAGCCTCGGGTCCTTTGGGCTGCGCTTGGCGAGCGGCGACACGTCCACCGGGTGCATCGTGATAAAGGTCGGCTGCACCATGAGCTGCTCGACCTTCTGGTCGTAGCACTCGTAAAGCGCGTGGCCCCAGGTCGGCTCCACGCCGTCCATATCCACCCCGGCGGCCTTCGCCGCCGCGACCGCTTCCTCGTCGCCCTCTATCGCCATGAAATCCACGCCCAGGTGCTGCTTCACCGCCTCGGCCATCGTCAGCCTCGGCCAGCCCGGCGCGAGCGAGACCTTCTCGCCCTGCCACTCGACCTCATAGGTGCCCAGTATCTCCATTGCAGCTCCCGACAGCAGGTCCTCGAACAGGTCCATCATGTCGTTGAAGTCCGCGTAGGCCTGGTACAGCTCCACCGTCGTGAACTCCGGATTATGCCGCGTGTCCATGCCCTCGTTGCGGAAGATGCGCCCTATCTCGTACACGCGCTCAATGCCGCCGACTATGAGCCGCTTGAGGTGCAGCTCCGTGGCGATGCGCATGTACATATCGATATCCAGCGCGTTGTGGTGCGTGATGAAGGGCCGGGCAGTCGCGCCGCCGGAGATGGTATTGAGCACCGGCGTCTCGACCTCCATGTAGCCACGTTCCTCGAGGAAACGCCGCACGTAGCTCACGAAGCGTGAGCGTATCTCGAAGTTCCGGCGGCTCTCGTCGCTCATGATGAGGTCCACATACCTCTGCCTGTATTTCAGCTCCACGTTCGTCATGCCGTGGAACTTCTCCGGCAGCGGGCGCAGGCTCTTGGACAACAGCGTCACGCTCTCGACGTGGATGCTGGTCTCGCCCGTCTTGGTCTTGAACACGTAGCCGGATACGCCGATGATGTCGCCGATATCGTACTTCCTGAAATCCGCGAACTCCCGCTCCGGCACCGAGTCCGAGCGGACGTAGAGCTGTATCTGGCCCCGGTCGTCCTTTATGTGGCAGAAGATGGCCTTACCCATGCCGCGCTTGGACATTATCCTGCCCGCCGCCTGCACGGTCTTGCTCTCAAACTTCTCGTAGCCGTCCTTTATCTCGCTCGACCAAGCGCTCCTCACAAAGCGCGTCAACTTGAACGGGTCGCGTCCCTCCTCCTGCAGCGCGGCGAGCTTGTCGCGCCGTATCTGCAATATCTCGGAAAGCTCCTGCTCCTCAACCCTGGTCTCCTCGCTCATATATCCCCCTATGCCTCTCTTTATGCGTTCTCTACGGACAGGATGGTGAACTTTATCTCTCCCGCCGGGGCCTCGATCGTCACGGTCTCGCCGACCTTGTGGCCGAGCAGCCCGCGCCCTATCGGGCTTTCGTCCGAGATGCGCCCTGTCATTGGGTTGGCCTCCTGCGAGCCGACGATCTGGTACTCAAGCTCCTCGTTCTCGTCCACGTCCAGCAGCCTTATCCTGCTGCTGAGTGCCACGGTGCCGCGGTCCATCTCAGTCTTTTCTATTATCTCAGCCTTCTCGATGAGCGCCTTGAGCTCGGCTATCTTCGAATACAGCTTGCCCTGCTCGGTCTTAGCCTCGTCGTACTCGCTGTTCTCGGAAAGGTCGCCGAAGGAACGTGCCTCCTTTATAAGCTCGGAGACCTCCTTCTCCCTGACCGTCTCGAGATAGTGGAGTTCCTCCTTTATCTCGTCGTAGCGCTCCTGGCTCATCTTGTACTTACTTTCGGCTGCCATGGTTATCTTCCTCTCAAATTATTATGTTATTGCCCGGAACAGTTTATAACAACTGCCCAAATCTGTCAACAAGCTCTCTCACCTGAGCAGCACATCGGCCAGCGCCGCGTCAAGCTGCGCGTCGCCGCTGCTCGTGAGCGCGACCTCGTTATCCGGCCTCAGCCCGCCCTGCTCCGTCAGGTCCACCCTGTTCGGCGTCAGGTATTTGCCGTTCGAGATGTGTATGGCGCTGCCGTCCGACAGCTCAATGGTCGTCTGTATACGGCCCTTGCCGGTCGTCCGCTCTCCGACGACGCCCGCCCAGTTATAGTCCTGCAGGGCTGCCGCAAAGAATTCCGCCGCCGCATAGGTGTCCGAGTTCACGATGACCACCATCGGCATGCTCAGGCATACGTTATCCGAGCGCTCAACCGTCTCTTCGCCGGACTCGTTCACTGACACGAGGATGTCCCCGCTCGGCAGAAGGTAGTCGAGCACCTCCACCATCTCCGAGTACAGCCCGCCGGGGTTCGAACGCACGTCGAACACGAAACGCTGCGCACCGCCCTCAAGCAGGCTCTCGACGGCCTTTATCACCAGCTCTGCCGAGCCGGAGTCGAAGCTCGCTATCTTCACATAGCCGATCTCGCCGTTCTTCACCTCATAGCTCACGGGGTTCGTATACACCAGCGTGCAGTCCACGGTGAGGCTCTGCTGGTCTCCGTCGAGGTTTATGAGCGTCACCGACACGCTCCTGCTCAGGTTCGCGCTGATGAAGCTCCTCGCGTCGCCGACGGTCATGTTGGTAAGGTCTTTGTCAGCCACAGAGAGTATGATGTGCCCCGCCTTTATCCCCGCGTTCTCCGCCGGGGAGCCCTTGCTCACGCCCAGAACCTTGAATCCGCCGGTCTCCGCATCCTTGTCTATCGACACGCCGAGGCCGGTATACTGGTTCGCCGAGTACAGCTTATAAGCCGCGTACTCCGACGGACTCATGTAATAGCTCCACTTGTCACCTAAACCGTCCACCATCGCGGCAAAGGCCGAGGACGACACCGCCTCCTCGTCAACCTCTCCGACGTAGTTCTGGTCAATCGTGTTCTTTATCTCGAGGTACTTCATTGCCTGGTCATAATTTGCCCCGCTGCCTATCCTGTCGCGCTCGCTGCGCACCGTGACGCCGTATGTCACGCCGACGGCCAGTCCGCAGATGATTATAAACGCAAGCAGCGGTATCTTTATGCCGAAAAATGCGCGCAGCAGCCCGCCGGGTCCTCTTTTCATTGTAAACCTCCCATCTGCGGCACATATGCCATTGTACGGGCGGCCTTTTTCGGGCCGCCCGTAGTCGATATTCAGCCTCTCATCGAGGCTCACTCATATATGACGTAGTTCGAGAAATAGCCCAGCGGATTCACCGTCGAACCGTTCACCCTTATCTCAAAGTGCAGGTGCGGCATCGTCGCCCAGCCCGTCGAGCCGACGTAACCAATGACATCGCCCTGCGTCACGTTCTGTCCCGCCGTGACGGCGAGGCTGCTCATGTGCGCGTAGAGCGTGTAATCGCCGTTAGAGTGGTAGATCGTCACATAGTTGCCGTAGGACGAGCTGTATGTCGCCACGGCCACAGTGCCGCTGTCCGCAGCCACAACGGCGGAGCCCGCCGCCGCGCCGATGTCTATGCCCGTGTGCGGCCTCTCGTCGCCGAACAGCGGGTGCTCGCGCATGCCGAAGGTGCTCGTCACTATGTTGCAGGAGGGGCAGGGCCATATGTAGGTGCCGGTCGCGGTCGAGCCGGTGCCGGTATATTCCTCGCCGCTCTCTGCGGCCTCCTCCCTGGCGGCCTCCTCCTCGGCCTGCATCTGCGCGATTATCGCGTTTATCGAGGCCTGCGCCGCCGCCTCAGCCGCTGCGGCCTTGGCGTATTCCTCCTTAGCCTTCTCAATGTCCTCCTCGAGCTGGTTTATGACCTCGACCGCCGCGGCGATCTGCTCCTCCAGCTCGGCCTTCTCGGCCTCAAGCGTCTCCTGCTTCTCGCTGAGCGCCTCGAGCGTCTCCTCGTACTCAGCCTTGACCCGCTCCGTCGTCTCGCGGGCCTCCTTGTACTGCTCGTACAGCCGCTTGTCGGCGGCCATGATCTCTCCGATCATGTCAAAGGCCGAGAGCACCTCCGAAATGCTCTTGCACTGGAACAGGATGTCCAGATATGTATAGCTGCCGTTCTCCTCCATGTTCCGCACGCGCTTCACATAGAGCTCGTACTGCTCCTGCTCTGTCTTCTCGGCCTCCTCCAGTTCCCTGGCCTTGTCGTCTATTAGCCGCGTATAGACCTCGATCTGCTCGTTTATAAGCTCGATCTCCTGCCTCGCCAGCTCGTTCTTCCCGTCCATAGCGGCCTTCTGCTCTATGACGTCCGCCTGCTGCGCCATCAGGTCGTTTATGTTCGCCTGAATGCTCTGCTGCTGGCTCTGGAGCTCCTCTTTCTGCTGCTCCAGAGCGTCTATCTCATCCTGACCACCCGACGCAAAGGCCCCGAAGGAGCCCATCAGCGACACCACCAGCGTCACCAACATGATGAACGCCAGCGCTATGCAGATGGCGGATACTGTTTTCTTTTTCATGCTGTGTCTCCTATTACCTCGCTCAAACCTTCAGATAGTTCCTTATCGCGCTCGAACCGCCGACCACGCCGACGAGCACGCCCACTCCGAGGAATGCCGCCAGCAGCGGGTACATCACCGTCGAGAACGGCACGACGCTTATAAGCGTCCCCGTCACGCCGGTAACTATCTTGCCGGTCACCAGATCATACAGGCCCCACTCGATGAGGTAGGCCAGACCGCCGCCCAGGACACCGAGGATAAGGCCCTCCACGATGAACGGGCAGCGTATGAACCCGTTCGACGCGCCCACCATCTTCATTATCGCGATCTCCTCGCGCCGCGTGAAGGTCGCCAGCTTTATCGTGTTCGACATGATGAAGAACGACACTATGATGAGTATCACAATGAGCACGAGCGACACCACGCTCACGATGTTCCGCGCCGTGATGAAAGCCTGCGCATAGTCAAGGTGCGCGTTTACTTTGGCGATGCCGTCAAGGTTCTCGAGGTCCTGCTTCGTCTGGCTCATGAGGCTGATGTCCGTCAGGTGTATCACATACCTGTGCCTGAAGGCAGAGGCATCCAGTATCTCGAAAAGTTCCGGGTCATAGTCCTCCTGAAAGTCCTCCATGGCCTGCTCATTTGTGATGAACTCCGTGCCAGCCACGTTCGGTACCGCCTCGACCAGAGGCTGCAGGGCCTCAGCCTCCTCCAGCGTCAGCGCGTCGTCCACGAAGGCGACGACCTCGTTCTCGTTCTCCAGGCCCGCAAGCATCTCGTTTATGTTCACCACCAGCAGCCCGAAGCTGCCCATGATGATCAGACAGGCCATGATGATGGTCACCGTTGCAAAGCTCATCAGGCCGTGGCTGAAGATGCCGGTAAAGCCCGACTTTATCAAGTATCCCAGTCTATTCATAGTTGTAGTACCCGTCCATTCCGTCGCTTATGACCTTGCCCTCGTCGATCGCCACGACTCTCTTGGAGAAGGCGTTCACAAGCTCCTTTTCGTGAGTGACCACCAGCACCGTAGTGCCCAGCTCGTTTATTTTCTCGAGCAGGAGCATCAGCTCGAGGCTGCGCACGGGGTCCAGGTTGCCCGTCGGCTCGTCCGCTATTATCATCCTCGGGCTGTTCACCAGCGCCCTCGCTATCGCCACACGCTGCTGCTCGCCGCCCGAAAGCTCCTGCGGGTAGCGCTTCTCGCGCCCCTTCAGGCCCACGAGCTCGAGCACATAGGGTACACGCTCGCGGATCTCCTTATTCGTCGCGCCTACAACTCTCATTGCAAAGGCAACGTTGTCGTACACCGTCATCTTGTCGATGAGCCTGAAATCCTGAAAGATGACGCCCAGCGTCCGGCGCAGCTTCGGCAGCTTCCGCCGCTTTATCCTGCGCATGTCGAAGCCGTTCACGGTTATCTCGCCGCCAGCGGCCTGAACCTCGCCGGTGAGGAGCTTTATTATCGTCGTCTTGCCCGAGCCGGACGGCCCGACCAGAAACACGAATTCGCCCTCGTGTATCTCGATGTCTACGCCGTTGAGCGCCTCTGTGCCGCTGCTGTCGTAGATCATCCTCACGTTGTTCATCTGAACCATTGACCGATCCTCCGTTTGTCCCCGGCAACTCAGTATTTTGAGGCGTTCTGCGTGTCGAGGTATTTTTTGACCATCATTGCGACCTTGAACACTATGGCGTGGTCAAACTCGCGCAGGTCCAAGCCGGTGATCTTTTTTATCTTCTCAAGCCTGTACACCAGCGTGTTCCGGTGCACATACAGCTTGCGGCTTGTCTCGGATACATTGAGATTGTTCTCAAAAAACTTGTTTATCGTCTCCAGCGTGTCCGCGTCCAGCGCCTCTATCGGGTTCTTCTTGAAGACCTCCGACAGGAACATCTCGCACAGGGTCGTCGGCAGCTGATAGATTATCCTGCCGATGCCCAGATTCTCATAGTTTATTATCGACTTCTCCGTGTCGAACACCTTGCCGACCTCTATGGCCACCTGGGCCTCCTTGTACCTGTCGGCCAGCTCGCGCAGGTGATACGCCGTCGTGCCTATGCCGATGACCGTCTTGACCAGCAGCTCGCTCTTGACCGCCGCCTCGATATTCTCGGCCACGGTGTTAATGTCCTCAGGCCGCTCGTCCCGAGTCAGCTCCTTGATGACGACTATATCCGTCTCGCTCACCGACAGCACAAAATCCCTCTGCCGGTCCGGGAACAGATTCTGTATCACCTCAAGCGCCGCAACGTCTGAACGCTCGAGCTGCCTCACCAGAAACACCGCGCGCGGCACGTCAGTCACAAAATGCAGCTCCTTCGCGCGCACGTAGACATCCCCGGGCAGTATGTTGTCCGAGATGATGTTCTTGACGAAGGTCGCCTTGTTGTGCTTTTCCTCGTAGTTCGTCCTGGCCTCGTTCATGGCGACGGAGGCCAAAAGGCAGATGCTCCTGGCCGCCGCGTCGCGCCCCGCCACGAACACCGCAAAGTCGAAACGGGTGCCCGTCGCGCCGAGCAGTTTATATGTTCTGACGGAAGAAGTGAAAATTTGTTCCATATTATCCGCGAGCGCAGCCTGCATGTCGTCCAGGTGCGAGCCTATCATCGAAAGCTCGCTGCACGCTATAACAAAGCCCTGCTCGTCCGCCACGCCAATCGCCCTGTCCGTTGCTTCCTTCATCTGTACAATAACGCTCTGAAACACCCTGCTTGACATTTTTAGTTTCCTCCCTGCTTCTTCTCAGACGTCCTTCGAGGACGTTTCCCCTCACCCTCGGCGGCAGCCGTCGGCTTTAGTTATAATACACAATATTACTCGATTTTGCGCCTAACATAATAATACATTTCTGTGCAAATTTCAATAGAAATTTATGTTCTTTTTGTGAACATTTTTGATTTCCCTCGTTAAATGGCACAAATTAGGCAAATGCAATCGTTCAATATTGCGTGAGGACTTTGTACAACTCGCTTTTGTCCAATTCAACAAGGCTCCCAGGCTCCGATCCCTCTTTAAGCCTCAGTTCAGCAATGGAAAGTCTTCGCAGCTCAGTGACAGGCTTGCCCACTGCCGCCAACATGCGTTTGACCTGGTGATATTTTCCTTCCCGCACTCTGACAAGGCACTGTCCCGGCCCGAGCCGTTCGAGTCCTGCGGGCAGGCATTTCGTACCGTCTCCCAGCGTCATACCCTCTGCGAAGCGTCTCACGTCCTCGTCGCTGACGTCTCCGTCTATCCCGGCGAGGTAGCATTTCTCCACATTCGATTTCGGCGAGATCACCTTATGTGCGAAGTCACCGTCGTTGGTCAGCAGGAGCATCCCCGTTGTATCCCTGTCCAATCTGCCTACCGTGAACAGCCCCAGCTTCCTGTACTCCTCGGGCAGAAGCTCGAGGACGGTCGGGATGTTTCTGTCCTCGTTCGCGCAGACGTATCCCTTGGGTTTATCCAGCATGAAGTAGCGGTATTTCGCGCAGTTAATCGTACTGCCGTCTACTCTGACAGTGCACTCGCGCGCGAACCGTCTCTCTGGCGTACGTACCGTCTCGCCGTCCACGTCCACCCTTCCGGCCCTTATGAGGCTCCGGGTCTCGCTGCGAGAGTACAGGCCGCTGTCTGATATCAGTTTGTCGAGGCGTTCGGCAGTCATAAGTCTCTGCACCTCACAATATACTTAAACGGGAGGGATGTCCCGTGACAAAATCAAAGTTAAGCAAAAGAAGCGCGGTATTCATCTTGATCGCCGCGGCTGCAATACTGGCGCTGATCGTACTCATCTGCTCGGGAGGCACCGGCTCCGGGCTGACGACTACTGAGAAGCGGGTAGAGTTTTTAGCCTCGCTCGGCTGGGAGGTGGATGCCTCGAGCGAGACGGCGAAGGAGATAGTCCTGCCCGAGACGCTTGGCGGCGTCCTGGCGGAATACAACGAGCTGCAGAAGCAGCAGGGCTATGACCTCTCGCAGTACTGCGGCGAGGTGTGTGAGAGCTATACCTATGTTCTCACAAGCTACCCCAGCGGCGAGACGGGCGTGATAGCCCAGCTGTTTATTTACAAGGGCCGCGTCATCGGCGGCGATATCCATTCGGCCGCGCTGGGCGGCTTCATGCACGGCCTGAAGTAGCGGCGCGGAGCGCAAATGAAGTTTTCGCCCGCCTTTTACAAAAGGCGGCGGGGGTCCAGGGGGCGGCGCCCCCTGGCCGCTGCCCGCAGGCAGCGGAACTCTCTATGCCAAATGAAGGTCAGGAAAGGGGTTCAAGGGGGAAACCCTACCAAGGGGTTTCCCCCTGTATAATTTCACCAACCAAAACCCGGAGCGCCGGGCGGGGATGGAACCCCGCCCCTACAGGGGCGCAGAGAACAAAGGGCCCGGCGTTATGCCGGGCCCTCTTTGCCTTATTCTGAGTTATTACTCGTTGATGGCGATGACAACACCGGAACCAACGGTGCGGCCGCCCTCGCGGATAGCGAAGCGGAGGCCGTTCTCGATGGCGATCGGGGTGATCAGCTCGACGTCCATGTCGACGTTGTCGCCGGGCATGCACATCTCAACGCCCTCGGGCAGGGAGATGACGCCGGTCACGTCGGTGGTACGGAAGTAGAACTGAGGACGATAGTTGTTGAAGAACGGGGTGTGACGGCCGCCCTCGTCCTTGGACAGGACGTAGACCTGGCCCTTGAACTTGGTGTGGGGGTGGATGCTCTTCGGAGCGGCGAGGACCTGTCCACGCTCGACGTCCTTCTTCGCGATGCCGCGGAGCAGGGTGCCGACGTTGTCGCCAGCCTCGGCGAACTCGAGGGTCTTGTGGAACATCTCGGTGCCGGTGACGACGGTCTCCTGGGTCTCCTTGATGCCGACGATCTCGACCTTGTCGCCGACCTTGACGCGACCACGCTCGACACGGCCGGTGGTAACAGTGCCGCGGCCGGTGATGGTGAAGACGTCCTCGATGGGCATCAGGAAGGGCAGGTCAGCCTTGCGCTCGGGGGTCTTGATCCACTCGTCAACAGCGTTCATCAGCTCCCAGATGCAGTCATACTCGGGGGCGTGAGGATCGGTGCTGGTGCTCTCGAGGACCTTCAGCGCGCTGCCCTTGATGATCGGGGTGTCGTCGCCGGGGAACTCGTACTTGTCGAGCAGCTCACGGACCTCCATCTCGACGAGCTCGAGCAGCTCGGGGTCATCGACCTGGTCGCACTTGTTCAGGAACACGACTATATAAGGCACGTTAACCTGACGGGCGAGCAGCAGGTGCTCACGGGTCTGAGCCATGGGGCCGTCGGAGGCGGCGATGACGAGGATGGCGCCGTCCATCTGAGCAGCACCAGTGATCATGTTCTTGATATAGTCGGCGTGGCCCGGGCAGTCGACGTGGGCGTAGTGGCGGGCCTCAGTCTGGTACTCGACGTGAGCGGTGTTGATGGTGATGCCGCGGGCGCGCTCCTCGGGGGCCTTGTCGATCTGGTCGTAGGCGGTGTAGGAAGCGGCGTCGGGGTTAGCCATGTTCAGGACCTTGGTGATGGCCGCGGTCAGGGTGGTCTTGCCGTGGTCGATGTGGCCGATGGTGCCAATGTTGACGTGGGGCTTGTTGCGGTTGAACATCTGCTTTGCCATTTTGGTATCCTCCTCAATGATCAGTAATGATTCTTCTTGTGGATTTCCTTTTATCAGTTCGAGGCTCAGCCCCGGTTACCGATAAGTTTTTCCTGGAGCGACTTCGGCAGCTCCACAAAGTGGCTGGGCTCCATGCTGTAGTTCGCACGGCCCTGAGTCTTGCTCCTGAGATCGGTCGCGTAGCCGAACATCGTGGACAGAGGCACGTTCGCGCTTATTATCGCCGCGCCGTTCCTGATGTCAGTACCGGAGATCTGGCCGCGTCTGGCGTTTATATCGCCCATGACGTCGCCCATATATTCCTCCGGTGCCGTGACCGTCACCTTCATGATTGGCTCGAGCAACGTCGGCCCGGCCTTCTGCATGGCCTCCTTGAACGCCATGCTGCCGCAGATCTTGAACGCCAGCTCGGACGAGTCCACCTCGTGGAACGAACCGTCGATGAGCTTCGCCTTGATATCCACGACCTGATAGCCGCCGAGCACGCCGGCCTGCATCGCGCCCTGGATGCCCTGATCCACGCAGGGGATATATTCTTTCGGTATCGCGCCGCCGTGGATGTCGTCCTCGAACTCGTAGCCCTTGCCGGACTCGTTCGGCTCGATGGTCAGCTTCACGTGGGCAAACTGTCCGCGTCCGCCCGTCTGACGCACATACCTCGTATCCACCGTCGCAGGCTTCGTGACAGTCTCCTTGTACGAGACCTGGGGTTTGCCGACATTCGCCTCAACCTTGAACTCACGCAGCAGCCTGTCCACGATTATCTCCAGATGGAGCTCGCCCATGCCGGCGATTATCGTCTGACCGGTCTCCTCGTCCGTATAGGTCCTGAACGTCGGGTCCTCCTCTGCCAGCTTCGCGAGAGCTATGCTCATCTTCTCCTGGCCGGCCTTCGTCTTCGGCTCTATCGCTACCCTTATGACGGGGTCGGGGAACTCCATCGTCTCGAGCACTATCTGGTGCTTGTCGTCCGACAGGGTATCGCCCGTAGTCGTATTCTTCAGGCCCACCGCGGCGGCAATGTCGCCGGAATAGGCCGTCTGCAAATCCTCGCGGTGATTCGCGTGCATGAGCAGTATCCTGCCCATACGCTCCCTCTGGCCCTTCGACACGTTGATGACCGTCTCGCCCGCATTCACCGTGCCTGAATACACACGGAAAAACGCCAGCTTACCCACATACGGGTCGGTCATTATCTTGAAAGCCAGTGCCGAGAACGGCTCTTCATCGCTCGCCTTGCGGGTCTCCATCTCGCCGGTCTTCGGGTTCGTACCTTCCACCGGCGGGATATCCACAGGGCTGGGCAGGTAATCGACAATCGCGTCCAGCAGCTTCTGCACGCCTTTGTTCTTATAGGACGTGCCGCAGGTCACCGGGATCATCTTCACCGCCACCGTCGCCTTGCGGATTGCGGCGCGTATCATGTCGGTGGGAACTTCCTCGCCCTCAAGATACCGCTCCATGATCTCGTCATCGAAATCCGAAACGGCCTCCAGAAGGTTCGTCCTGTACTCCTCCGCGAGCGCGCGCATATCCTCGGGTATCTCCTCAACGCGCATGTCATTGCCCAGATCGTCGTAATAGACGTCAGCCTTCATTTCCACCAGATCGATGATGCCGCGGAAATCGGCCTCCTTGCCTATAGGCAGCTGGATGGGCACGGCGTTGGCCTTGAGCCGGTCGTGGACCATGTCTATCACGTTGAAGAAATTCGCGCCCATAATGTCCATCTTGTTGACGTAGATGAGACGCGGTACGTTGTAATGATCGGCCTGACGCCACACAGTCTCGGACTGAGGTTCGACTCCGCCCTTCGCGCAGAGCACCGTCACGCAGCCGTCAAGCACGCGCAGACTGCGCTCCACTTCCACGGTGAAGTCCACGTGTCCCGGAGTGTCGATGATGTTGAGCCGGCAGCCGCGCCAGTGGCACGTCGTCGCGGCGCTCGTTATCGTGATGCCGCGCTCCTGCTCCTGCTCCATCCAGTCCATCGTCGCCGTTCCCTCGTGCGTCTCGCCTATCTTGTAGTTGACGCCCGTGTAGAACAGTATGCGCTCCGTCGTCGTGGTCTTGCCCGCGTCGATGTGGGCCATTATGCCGATATTTCTCGTATTTTCAAGCGAAAATTCTCTGGGCATAGAATGCTAAACCTCTTACCACCTGAAATGTGCGAAGGCCTTGTTGGACTCGGCCATCTTGTGAGTATCCTCACGCTTCTTGACTGCGGCGCCGAGGCTGTTGCAGGCGTCCATGATCTCGCCGGCGAGCCTCTCCTTCATGGTCTTCTCGCTGCGCTTGCGGGCATACAGGGTCAGCCAGCGCAGGCCGAGAGTCTGACGACGCTCAGGACGAACCTCGATAGGCACCTGATACGTAGCGCCGCCGACACGGCGGGCCTTGACCTCAAGGCTGGGCATGATATTGTTCATCGCCTCAGTGAACGCCTCGAGCGGGTCCTTGCCGGTCTTGTTCTTTATTATATCAAACGCATCGTACACGACCTTCTGTGCGACGCCCTTTTTGCCGTCCAGCATGATGCTGTTGATGAGCTTCGTCACCAGCACGCTGTTGTACACAGGATCCGGCAAAATTTCTCTTTTGGGAACGTTACCTCTTCTGGGCACTATACTTCCCTCCTTCATTAAAAAATGACTTCATCGGTACTCGAGAGGCTCCCCGGCCTCCCGCTGCGCCCCGGCCTATACGATACGGTCCATATCATATAAACATACAGGGCTTAGGCCTCCGGCTTATTTCTTGCCGGTCTTTCCAGCCTTCGGACGCTTCGCGCCGTACTTCGAGCGGCTCTGCCTGCGTCCATCGACGCCCTGAGTATCCAGAGTGCCGCGGATGATGTGGTAGCGCACGCCGGGCAGGTCCTTGACACGGCCGCCGCGGATCATTACGACGCTGTGCTCCTGCAGATTGTGGCCAACGCCGGGAATGTAGGCGGTCACCTCATAACCGTTCGTCAGACGCACACGGGCGATCTTACGCAGAGCGGAGTTCGGCTTCTTGGGAGTCGAAGTACGCACAGCAGTGCAGACGCCGCGCTTCTGCGGGCTCGACAGGTTGGTCTCGCAGTTCTTGATCG
>OJRC01000071.1_pt1 | contig 84455 bp, 83 predicted proteins | sample 1599081 | NCBI WGS metagenome assembly OJRC01 (sample SAMN03922519, study PRJEB24848) | human gut metagenome | isolation source: stool sample | host: Homo sapiens | place: Germany | collected 2010-02 | reverse complement strand
CAAGTACCAGTTGACCGTGGCGCTCATATACCGTATACTGGTCTTGCTTTTTCTTTTGTTTCACAAGCTAAGAATAAAGCAAACGGCGAGGTTTGGAAACCCTTTCGGGCTCCAAACCTCGCTTATTTTTTATGGGCTTGTTTTGCAACGGACCCATCTTCATTATCACGTGTTTTGCAGTTTCCGGCGCGTGTCGTCGGCGGCTATTTCTCTCAGCTCCCTCATGAACGGGAAGCGGGCGCAGTCCTCTGTGCCGTATTCGAGGTTAAGGGTCTTTTCGAGTTCTATCCATGTGTCCAGCGGCGCTTCGTTGTGCTGGATGACCGCCTCTATGCGGTCTATGGCCTTGTACAGCTTTGCCTCCGGCGTCTCGAGCGCTGTCAGCTCCGCGAACAGCTCGTCCAGCTCCCGCTTCTTATCCGGCAGCATTGCTGTCAGAGTGCCGACCGCGTCCGTCTCCGTCGCCTCGTCCGCCTCCGTCTTGAGAAAGGACGGTATGTCGCCCGTAACGGCCTCGCCCCAGTCGTGGACTATGCACATCCTCAGCACCCTGTCCATGTCGAGGCCGGGAAACTCGTCCTTCAGCAGAAACGCCATGGCACAGAGCCTGTAGCTGTGCTCTGCCACGGATTCCCGCCGGCCCGTGCTCGTCCAGCCGTGCCTTACGTTGCATTTCATGCGCTCCAGCACGTGCAAAAAATCCATGAATTCCCTTGCAGTCATGTCTCCAGCCTCCTCACGGGGGTATCTTAACACGAGCGCGCCGCTTTTGCAATTGACAGCCGCGCCTCGGGGGTGATAATCTGATATGAAAGATGTTCGTATCGGAGGCGATACTATTGATAAGACTGTATAACGCCAGAATAATGCCCATGCTCGGAGAGAACGACTGCTCCATCCTCGAGGGCGAGCTGTGGACGGACGGGGAGCGGATAAGCTACGTCGGCCCGGCGAGGGCGGACATGCCCGAGTTTGACAGGGAGCTGGACCTCGGCGGCGACCTCATAATACCGGGCTTCAAGGACGCGCACACGCACATACCGATGGTGTTTCTGCGCTCCTTCGCCGACGGCCTGCCGCTGCAGGAGTGGCTGTTCCAGCAGATTTTCCCGAGAGAGGCAAAGCTCTACCCGGAGGCAAACTACGCCTTCACGCGGCTCGGCATACTCGAGCTGCTCTCCGGCGGTGTCACCGCCTGTTTCGACATGTACTATCACCGCGACGCCTATGTCCAGGCTGTGCTCGACAGCGGCTTCCGCTCCGTGCTCTGCGGCGCGGTCGCGGCCGGTGACACGGACTGGACCGTGGCAGAGCGGGACTTTGAAAGGTACAACTCCATGGGCCCGCTCGTGGGCTACAGGCTCGGCTTCCACGCCGAGTACACGGCGAGCGAGGAACTGCTGCGGTATATCTCGGAGCTTTCGCACGCTCACAAAGCCCCGGTCTGGACGCACAACAGCGAGACGAAGTCCGAGTACGACGGCTGCATCGAACGCCACGGCATGAGCCCGACGCGGTATTTCGAGAAGCTTGGCCTGCACGACTACGGCGGCGGCGGCTTCCACTGCGTCTGGTTCGACGAGGGCGACATGGAGATATTTAAAAACCGCGGGCTTTGGGCGGTCACCTGCCCGGCCTCGAACGCGAAGCTGGCCAGCGGCGTCGCCCCGCTCGGGAGCTTCATGGGCAGGGGAATCGGCCTCGCCGTCGGCACGGACGGGCCGTCCTCGAATAACGCCTTGGACATGTTCAGGGAGATGTACCTCGCCTGCGTTCTGCAGAAGCTCAGGGCCGAGGACGCCGCGGCCTGCCCCGCGAGGGACATCCTGTACGCGGCCTGCAGCGCCGGCGCGCGGGCCATGGGCCTGCCCGATTGCGACAGCCTCGCCCCGGGCAAATACGCAGACCTCGCGGTCATCGACATGTCGAGACCCAGCATGAGGCCCATCATCGCCCCGGCCGAGAACCTGGTCTACAGCGGCTCGAAGGACTGCGTGAGGCTCACGATGGTCGCGGGCAGGATACTTTATGAGAACGGCGAGTTCCATGTAGGCGAGAGCGCCGAGAGGATCATCGCGGAAGCGGAGAAATACACAAGGGAGCTGACAGCATGAGTTTACAGGAGAGGATATCACAGTGGGTGGACGCCCACGAGCAGGAACTTATACGGGATATCACGCGGCTGGTCGCGGTAAAGAGCGTGAAGGGCGAGCCTGCGCCGGACGCGCCCTTCGGCCCGGGGCCGAGGGCGGTGCTGGACGAGGCGCTGGCGCTCTGCTCGGAGTACGGCTTTGAGACGGAAAACTACGGCGGCGCCATCGGTACGGCGGATCTGAACGACCTGCCCTCGAGGGTGGACATACTCGGGCACCTCGACGTAGTGGGCGAGGGTACGGGCTGGGACACGCCGCCCTACGAGGCCGTGCTCAAGGAGGACGGCTGCCTCTACGGGCGCGGCACGGACGACGACAAGGGCCCCTGCGTCATGGCGCTTTTCGCCATGCGCTGCGTGAAGGAGCTGGGCCTGCCCCTGAAACACGGCTGCCGGCTCATCATGGGCACGGACGAGGAATCCGGCTCCGAGGACCTGCCGTATTACTACTCAAAACACGCGCCGGCGCCGAACACCTTCACGCCGGACTCGGGTTTCCCGGTCTATAACGTGGAAAAGGGGCTTTTCCGCCCCGTGGTGAAGCGCTCCTGGGCATCTGAGACCGCGCTGCCGCGGGTCACGTCGATAGACGGCGGCTTCAGGATAAACGTGGTGCCCTCGGACGCGGAGGCGACTGTCGCCGGCATGAGCGCGGCAGAGGCGCTGGAGCTGGGCGCGGCCGCGGCGGGAAAGTGCGCCGTCGAGCTGACCGCCTGCGACATCGAGGGCGGCGCGAGGCTCAAGGTGCACGGTCGCCAGTCGCATGCCGCCATGCCCTGGGAGGGCGAGAACGGCAACACGGCGCTGCTTGCGGTGCTCGCGAGCCTGCCGCTGGCCGAATGCGAGTCGACGCGGGCAATAAAGAACTTCTCGGACTGCTTCCCGCACGGGGACTGGCGGGGCGCGGCCTGCGGCATAGCCCAGGGGGACGAGCTCTCCGGCGAGCTGACCATTTCACTTGATCTGCTGAAGCTGGACGGCGACGGTATGGAGGCGCAGCTGGACAGCCGAGTGCCCATCTGCGCGAGCGAGACAAACTGCAAAATCGTCGCGGAGGAAAAGCTCCGCGCCCTTGGCTTTGAGGTCGAGTCATGGATGCAGAAGGCGCACCACACGCCCGCCGAGGGCGAGTTCGTGCAGGCCCTGCTCGAGTGCTACGAGACCTACACGGGCAGAAAGGGCGAGTGCAAATACACCGGCGGCGGCACCTACGTGCACGATATCGAGGGCGGCGTGGCCTTCGGCGCGGGGATGCCGGGTTTCGCCTCCAACCTGCACGGGGCGAACGAGCGTATAAATATGCATGATTCGCTGGAAGCCTGCAAGATTTTTGCACTGGTCATAGCGAAGCTGTGCGGAGAATAAGGAGGAAGGCAAAATGGTGACAAGGTACGAGGACAGGGCGACCGGAAGGATGGAGAACTTCAAGGGCGGCGCCGGCTACGTGACGAACCGCGTGATACTGCCGGGCGAGGACATGTACGGCAAGGGCAGGCTGTTCAATATCGTGAGGCTCGAGCGCGATTGCGAGATCGGCTGGCACGTACACATGGGCGACGGCGAGACCTTCCTCATCCTCTCCGGCGAGGGCGAGTTCAACGACAACGGCACAGTTACGACTGTGCGCGCGGGCGACGTGTGTTTCACCGGCGACGGCGAGGGACACAGCCTCATAAATCGCTCCGACGAACCGCTCGAGCTGGTCGCGCTGATACTGTACAGCTGATGAAAACAGTTCACAAGGACGCGCTGGAGACCAATTTTATAGAGGTTTATGACAAGTTCAAGTTCAGTTTTTACAGAAAGGTGTTCTCGCAGGTGAAGGAGCGCGAGGGTTCGCTCACTGCGATGGAGGTCTTCTCTCTGGAAGTCATAAACCAACTCGGGAGGCCGACCATAGGCAAATTTGCAGAGTTTTTGAACATCTCCCAGTCGAACGCCACCTACAAGGTCGGAAGCCTCATAAGGAAAGGCTACCTGCGCAAGGAGAACTCCGGGCCGGATAAGCGCGAATACTATCTGGTGCTGTCCGAGAAGTACTACGGCTACATCGGCATAATGCGCGACTATGTATCGACGGTCATGGGCAGGATGCGTGAGCGATTCCCGGCCGAGGAACTGGACAAGGTCGCCGAGATGCTGGGCATCATGTCGGCAGAGCTGATGCCCGAGGCGGGCGCGAGTGAATAAAAAAACCGTACTTGACAAAAGAGCACGGGAGTGTTATTTTGTCAGGGAGGAAACCGAAGACTGAGAAGAGTAGCCGGATGTCAGGGCTTTCAGAGAGCGGCGCAGATGCTGTGAGCGCCGCAGTTTCGGACGCTGGTGAATGGACTCAGGAGGGGAGCGAAACTAACTCCCGGGTGTGCGCCCGTTACAGCGCCGCCGCGTGATGGCGCGGGCAGAGCCGGCGGAGCATAGTCTCCGCAATTTGGGTGGCACCGCAGATGTGTTTATCTGTCCCAAATGACCGTTTGGTCATTTGGGACTTTTTTATTCTAAAAAGGAGGATGTAACCATGTCCGAGAACAAAATCCCGTACAAAATTTACCTGAGTGAAGAGGAGATGCCCCGGGCGTGGTATAACGTCCGCGCCGATATGACGGTCAAGCCCGCGCCGCTGCGCAACCCCGCGACGGGCGAGCCGATGACGTTTGAGGACCTGCGGCCGGTGTTCTGTGACGAGCTTATCCGTCAGGAGCTGGATAACGAGACGAGGGAGATACCCATCCCGCAGGAGATACGCGATTTCTACAAGATGTACCGCCCCTCGCCGCTCGTGAGGGCCTACTGCCTCGAGGAGAAGCTGGGTACCCCGGCGCATATCTACTACAAGTTCGAGGGGAACAACACCAGCGGCTCGCACAAGCTGAACTCTGCGGTGGCACAGGCCTATTATGCTAAAAACCAGGGCCTGAAGGGAGTTACTACCGAGACCGGCGCGGGTCAGTGGGGCACGGCGCTCTCGATGGCCTGCGCGTACCTGGGCCTGGACTGTAAGGTGTACATGGTGAAGTGCTCGTATGAGCAGAAGCCCTTCCGCCGCGAGGTCATGCGCACCTACGGCGCTTCCGTGACGCCCAGCCCGTCCATGACCACCGAGGTTGGACGAAAGATACTGGCCGAGCACCCCGGCACGACGGGCTCGCTGGGCTGCGCCATATCCGAGGCGGTCGAGGCCGCCGCGTCGCAGGAGGGCTACCGCTACGTGCTGGGCAGCGTGCTCAATCAGGTGCTGCTGCACCAGTCCGTCATCGGCCTTGAGGCAAAGGCGGCGCTTGACAAGTACGGCGTCGTGCCGGATATAATCATCGGCTGCGCGGGCGGCGGCTCGAACCTCGGCGGGCTTATATCCCCGTTTATGGGCGAGAAGCTGCGCGGCGAGCGTGACTACCGCTTCATCGCCGTGGAACCGGCCTCCTGCCCGAGCCTGACCCGCGGCCGTTTTGCCTATGACTTCTGCGACACGGGCAAGGTCTGCCCGCTGGCGAAGATGTACACGCTGGGCAGCGGCTTCATCCCCTCGCCGAGCCACGCGGGCGGGCTGAGGTACCACGGCATGAGCCCGGTGCTCTCGCAGCTCTACCACGACGGGTACATGGAGGCGCGCGCCGTCGGTCAGACGCAGGTGTTCGAGGCGGCGACGGTGTTCGCGCGCACCGAGGGCATCCTGCCCGCGCCGGAGTCCAGCCACGCCATCCGCGCGGCCATTGACGAAGCGCTCAAATGCAGGGAGACCGGCGAGAAGAAGAACATCCTGTTCGGCCTGACCGGCACAGGCTACTTCGATATGACGGCCTACCAGCGCTTCAACGACGGCGAGATGGACGACTATGTCCCGACCGACGCCGACCTCGAGCGCGGCTTCGCCGGCCTGCCGGACATAGGCTTCTGAGCGTAAAAAAACACCGGCCCGCCCGATATTGTATCAGGCGGGTCAGTTTTTCGGATCGTCAGAGAGGCCGGCGAGGTAGTCCAGCGTCACGCCGTAGAGCGCGGACAGCCTGACCGCAAACTCCAGCGGCAGCGCTCGCTCGCCGCGCTCGTATTTTGAATACAGGGACTGGTCACAGTGCAGGTATTCAGCCACCTGCCTCTGGGTCATGTACGCGTCCTCACGCAGGTCGCGTATCCTGAGCCTCATTTCCATCACCGGATAAAATATACCAAAGGACGATATGTCCTATCAGGTTTTAGGACTATATATCCTGTTCGCTGCCCCTTAGCCACGTTAATTGGTATCATATAGATATACCGATACTATAACATATAAGAGGTGATATTTTGGCAAAGGACGAATTGGTGCTCAGGCCAAAGCGCGTGAGGGGAGAGGACGGTTACCGGACCTTCTCCGTGCGCGTGAAGGAGGATACCGTGGCAAAGCTCGACGCCATCGCGAGCCGTACCGGCCACAGCCGCAACGAACTCATAGGCATCTTCCTGGAATACGCCGCCGAGCACTGCCGCGTGGAGGAATAGACACGCCTTGACACCTGCCGCTCCCGGGTATATAATAACTTAAAAATTTTTAATTAAATAATTTTAAGTATCCAGGAGGCAGATATGGATCTTTTCGCCAAGTGCGAGGCCTATACCACGGCCCGCGAATGCAGGGAGCGGGGCATCTATCCTTATTTCCATGCCCTTGAGTCGAGGCAGGATACCGAGGTCGTCATGGAGGGCAAGCGGCGCATCATGCTCGGCTCGAACAACTATCTGGGCCTGACCGCCGCGCCGGAGGTCGTCTCCGCAGCGGAGACGGCGCTGGCCGAGTACGGAACGGGCTGTTCCGGCTCGAGGTTTTTAAACGGCACGCTCCGGCTCCATCTGGAGCTTGAGCGTGAGCTGGCAGATTTCGTGCGTATGGACGGGGCCGTGACCTTTTCGACGGGCTTCCAGTCGAACCTTGGCATCATCAGCGCGCTGGTTGGCCGGGGCGATTACGTCGTCTGCGACAGGGAGAACCACGCCAGCATCTATGACGGCTGCCGCCTCTCCTTCGGCAAGATGCTCAGGTACCGCCACGCGGACATGGACGATCTCGAGGCAAAGCTCCGTGCCGTGCCGGAGTCGGCGGGCTGCCTCATCGTGACGGACGGCGTGTTCTCCATGGGCGGCGACATCGCGAAGCTGCCGGAGATCTGCGAGCTTGCGGAAAAATACGGCGCACGGGTCATGGTGGACGACGCCCACGGTCTGGGCATTATCGGCGAAGGCGGCCGCGGCACGGCCAGCCACTTCGGGCTGGAGGACAGGGTGGACGTCATCATGGGTACCTTTTCGAAATCTCTTGCCAGCCTCGGCGGCTACATGGCGGCGTCCGAGCTCGTCTGCGACTACGTCCGCCACAACTCGCGGCCCTTTATTTTCTCGGCCTCCATCCCGCCCTCCAACTGCGCCGCGGCGCTCGCGGCTCTGCGGCTTTTGAAGGAACATCCGGAGCTTCCGCAGCGTCTGAATAAATTAGCGTCCTACGCAAGGGCCGGGCTGAAGGTCAGAGGCCTGAGGATAATAGAGTCGGAGACGCCGATAATTCCCATCTACACATATGAGATGGAAAACACCCTCGTCAGCGCCAAGCGGCTCTACGACGCGGGCGTGTATGTGAATCCTGTCCTGCCGCCCGCCGCCGCGCCGGGCGAGTGCCTCCTGCGGGTCAGCTGCATGGCCACGCACACCGAGGCGCTGCTGGACGAGGCCATGGACATTATAGCGGAGGTCCTGGGGAGAGATGAAAACATATAAGGTAGCAATAGTAACGGGAGGTTCGGGCGGCATAGGCCGCTGTACGGCTCTGGCGTTGGCGAAGGCCGGCTGCCGGGTCTACGAGTTCTCCCGGCACGAGAAGGGGAAGGCCGGGGATGTCCTGCACGTCACGGCGGACATGACCGACGAGGCGAGCGTACAGGCGGCGGTGACTGAGGTCGAGCGCCGCGAGGGGCGCATCGACATTCTTGTATGCAACGCTGGTTTCGGCATCTCGGGCGCGGCGGAGTACACCAGCCCCGAGGACGCGCACGCCCAGCTGGAGCTGAACCTCTACGGCGTGGACCGGGCGGCGAGGGCGGTCATACCCGTCATGCGTGCGCAGGGCGGCGGGCGCATCGTGTGCATGAGCTCGATTGCGGGCATATTGCCGATACCTTTCCAGCTCTGGTATTCGGTGTCGAAGGCGGCTATAAACGCCTATGTGCTGGCCCTGCAGAACGAGGTCCGGCCCTTCGGCATAAGCGTCTGCGCTGTCATGCCTGGCGACATCGCATCGGGCTTCACGGCCAACCGGAAGAAGACGCTCAGGGAGGACGCCTACGGAGGAAGGGTCGCCCGCAGCGTCGCGCGGATGGAGCACGACGAGGAGACGGGCATGAGCCCCGAGGCGGCGGGGGCTTTCATAGCGAAAACGGCGCTCAAAAAGAGCAGCCGCCCGCTCATTGCCCTCGGCCTGCCCTACAAGGCGGCGGCATCGGCGGCGAAGCTGCTGCCGAGGAGCTTTTCCAACCTCATAATCGGCAAAATGTACGCGAAATAGGCGCAAAAACAAAGGTGCAACCGTGGGTAGCGGAGATTCCAGCCCACGGTTGCTTGTCATATCGGCCTACCGGATGCTATACTCGGAGCACAAAAGCCGGGAGGTAAAGATGATGAAACTGTCTGAAAAGATACTGTATTGCCGAAAACGCGCGGGCCTTTCTCAGGAAGCGCTGGCGGAGAGGCTGGGCGTCTCGCGTCAGGCCGTGTCCAAGTGGGAGACCGGCGAGGCGATGCCGGAGACGGGCAAGCTCGCGGCGCTCGCGTCGGCGCTGGGCGTATCGGTGGACTGGCTGCTGTCCGAGGACGAGCCGGAGGAGGCACGGGCGCAGTCGGGCGACTGGACGGAGGGCCTGCCGCGCATGATAGGCCGCATGGCAAAGCGCTGGGGCTGGCTTGCGGGCGTGTACATGGCCGTCGTCGGAGCGCTTTTCGCGGGCCTTGGCCTGCTGGCGAGATCTATAACTTCGCGCATGTTTGGTGCCTTCGACACGGGTCTGGGTTACGACTCGGGCTTCGGCATGATGGGCGGTTTTTCCGACACGATAAACAACATCGCGCAGAACAACCCCGTCAGCATCATGGGCGGCGCGATAGCTGTCTTCGGCGGAGTGCTGTTTATCGCGGGCATAGTCCTGGCCATCTGGCTGAAGCGCCGGAGCAGGAGATGAGCTGATGAAGCTGTCTGAAAAGATAGTCTATTGCCGAAAACGCGCGGGCCTTTCTCAGGAGGCGCTGGCGGAGAGGCTGGGCGTCTCGCGCCAGGCCGTGTCCAAGTGGGAGACCGGCGAGGCGATGCCGGAGACGGGAAAGCTCGCGGCGCTTGCAGCGGCGCTGGGCGTATCGGTGGACTGGCTGCTGTCCGAGGACGAGCCGGAGGAGCCGCGGGCGCAGTCAGGCGACTGGACGGAGGGCCTGCCGAAGCTCCTGAAAAAGGCGGCGCGGCGCTGGGGCTGGCTCGCGGGCGTATATTACGCGCTTCTGGGCCTGTTCATGAGCGGCATGGGCGCATATCTCCTCTCACTCGCGCTGCGCCTCAGGCAAGAGGTGCGCCGGCCCCTGGAGGAGATCGGGCTGGGCCACTTGTTCGACCAGCCCGGCACTATGTATTACGACGTTGCGCACGACAAGACGTATATATTCTACATCGTGCTCATAGCTCTGGGCACAGCGCTCTTCATTGCGGGCGTTGTGTCAGCCGTGCTGCTCCGGCGGCGGCGAAGAAGACAGTGATATACCGATCACGACAAGAGAAAAGGCGCGTCCATCACGCAGCATGGGGACGCGCCTTTTTATATTTTCCCGTGCGAGAACGTGTCCCAGCCGCGGTGCATATAGGTCTCGAGCGCCATGGGGACACCGATGTATTTGGGGTCGCGGCCGTCTTTGAGGAACTCCTCGAGGTTCCGCTTCCTGCCCGTGGTGTGGACGACCGGGATGCCGGTGCGGTCTGAGACTTCCCTTAGAATGTCGTAGCCCTGCCTGAGATCGTCCGCGCTGGCGTAGTTCAGAAGGTTTGAGTTGTTGATGAGGCCGGTCACCTTCTGCCTTGCGAAGCCCTCCAGCTCGCCCATGAGCTTTATTATCTTTTCGGGGCTTTCGGACATCGGGCGGAAGACGTTTACGATGTCCCAGACCTCGAGCTGGCCCGGCTCCAGCGCGGCGAAGTCCTGGTGGTAGCGGGCGAGCGAGAGCGCCCCGGCCTGGTCGCCGCCGACGTCGAAGATGACGAGGTCCCAGTCCCCGTCGAAGGCCGAGGCGACGCGCGCGGGCATCACCGTCTGTGTGACGCCCTTGCCGGCAAAGCTCGGGGACACCACGTCTATGCTGTGGCTGAGCAGCATCTCGATGTGGTCGGACATCCTGAAATAGTCGTTTATCCTGTCAAGGTCTATGACCTGCGTTTTGAGGCCCTTTTCCGAGGCCAGCACGGCCATGTTCATGGCAGTCTCGGTCTTACCGGAGCAGTAGTTGCCGATGAGAATGATGACTTTTTTCATGCTTATCTCCCCCGTTCGCTTCAATTATAGCGCCGGAGCGGGTGGCCGTAAAGAGGTTAGCAAAAGCGATAAAATTTTGTGAAGTATGGATAAACTTTTGCGCCGGGCCAAATAGAGATGCTGTTTAAATCGCGGAAAAATAATCAGAGAGCTTGACAGTGAATATTTTGCGTGCTAGATTGCATACAACCTCACGAAAGGAGCCGCGAACGATGTTTGAACGTTATTTCGACCGCTTTAACACCCGCAATGACCGCGGCTCTCGTCGCGCGGTCAATACCTGTGCGTGCACCGAAACTGCCAACGATATATGCCTGTGCTGCCTGGACACTGCGCTTGCGGTGTCCATTTTTGCTGCCCTGCGCCTTATCGTCATACGTCTTGCGAGCCTTATTATAGCGGGCGTAGTAGTACCCGCAGACAGAGTGAGACGACCTGATTTGGTTTCGGCAAACTGATTTGAGTGTATACTTCAAACCGGTCCCGGCCAGCAGGTCGGGACCGGTTTTTTGTATAAATACGCAACCATCAAGGAGGAAATGAAAATGAAGATGAAAAAGTTTTTTGCATTGATGCTGGCCGTAGTCATGTGTCTGGGCCTGCTGGCAGGCTGCGGACAGGAAGCGGGCGACGAAGCGACCGACGCCCCCACCAGCGATACCCCCAGTGATACCCCTGCCACCGACGCGCCCGATGGCGGCGACGAGGGCGATACCACCGGCGCCTTCAAGTTCGGCGGCATCGGCCCCCTGACCGGTGAGAACGCCACCTACGGCGTCGCCGTCATGAACGGCGCGCAGATCGCGGTGGACGAGATAAACGCCGCCGGCGGCATCAACGGCTATCAGGTCGAGTTCAGCTTCCAGGACGACGTTTCCGACAGCGAGACCGCGATGAACGCCTATAACAATTTGATGGACTGGGGCATGCAGATCCTTGTCGGCCCCGTCACCACCGGTCCGGCCATCTCCGTCTCCGCTCAGGTCTATGCTGACAGGGTGTTCGCGCTGACTCCGTCCGCCTCGTCTCTGGACGTCGTCACGGGCAAGGACAACATGTTCCAGCTCTGCTTCACCGACCCCAACCAGGGCATGGGCTCCGCGACCTACATGGGCGCGAACATGCCGGGCAGCAAGGTCGCCGTCATCTACAGGAACGATGACGCATACTCCCAGGGCATCCGCGACACCTTCGTGGCCGAGGCCGCCAATCAGGGCCTTGAGGTCGTCTATGAGGGCACCTTCACCGCCGACACCGCCACCGACTTCTCCGTCCAGCTGACCGGGGCCCAGTCCGCAGGCGCCGACGTAGTGTTCCTTCCCATCTACTTCCAGCCCGCCTCTGTGATCCTCTCCCAGGCCAACGCCATGGGTTATGCGCCGACCTTCTTCGGAGTGGACGGCATGGACGGCATCCTGACTCTCGAAAACTTCGACATGAGCCTCGCCGAAGGCGTCATGGTGCTGACCCCCTTCTCGGCTGACGCCACCGACGAGCGCACCGTGAACTTCGTCACCGAGTACAACGAGCGTTTCGGCGAGACCCCGAACCAGTTCGCTGCGGACGGCTACGACTGCATTTACGCCCTAAAGCAGGCGATAGAGGCCGCGGGCTGCACGCCTGAGACCGCCACCGAGGACATTTGCACCGCCATGATCGAGCAGTTCACCACCATGAGCTTCGACGGCCTGACCGGCTCCGGCCTGACCTGGGGCACCGACGGCACCGTCAGCAAGCTGCCGATGGCAGTCGTCATCCACGACGGAGCGTACGTCTCTGCCGAGTAATATTCCCCCCAGATCACAAAAAAGTGCGTGGCTGCCGGTCCATCCGGCAGCCAATACGCGCTGAGAGGAAGCAGGAGCGCAAGTGAAGGGGTGGTAGACTTTTGGAATTCATTTCATATCTTATAAGCGGAATAAGTCTTGGCAGCGTGTACGCCATCATAGCCCTGGGCTACACCATGGTCTACGGCATAGCGAAGATGCTGAACTTTGCCCACGGTGATGTAATAATGGTGGGCGGTTATGTATCGCTCCTGGCGATGAGCTCGCTGGGCCTGCCCTGGTGGGTGGGCGTGCTGCTCGCGATGGCGGCCTGCACGGTGCTTGGAGTGATAATAGAGGGCCTGGCCTATAAGCCGCTGCGGGCGGCGCCCTCGCTGGCAGTGCTCATCACGGCCATAGGTGTGAGCTATTTTTTGCAGAACGCGGCGCAGCTGCTCTGGGGCGCGAGCCCGAAGTCGTATACGCCCGTCGTTGGCGGCGCGCTCTCGCTCGGCGGTCTGACGATCAGCGGAATATCGCTGCTGACCATAGCCATGTGCGTTGTCATCATGGTGGGACTGACTCTGTTCACGAGCAAGAGCAAGATGGGCAAGGCCATGCGCGCCTGCTCCGAGGACAAGGGCGCGGCGCAGCTCATGGGAATAAATGTAAACCGCACGATAAGCCTGACATTTGCGATCGGCTCGGCGCTCGCGGCGATAGCCGGAGTGCTCCTGTGCTCCTTCAACACCTCGCTGATGCCCACGACCGGCTCCATGCCGGGCATCAAGGCCTTCACCGCGGCGGTGTTCGGCGGCATAGGCTCGATACCCGGGGCCTTCCTCGGCGGAATGCTGCTGGGCATCATAGAGTCGCTCTCCAAGGCCTATATCTCTACGCAGCTGGCCAATTCCATCGTGTTTGCGGTACTTATCATCACGCTGCTGGTGCGTCCGGCCGGCCTGCTCGGAAAATACGTGCCGGAGAAAGTTTGAGGTGGCGGGATGAGTAAAAAAATACGGCTTGGAAGGGCCAGAATCACGGATTACGCCACCTATCTGGGCGTCATAGCGGCCTTCCTCATAGTGAACAGCCTCATGGGACAGGGGTTGCTCACCCGTTCCTTCACGGGGCAGCTTGTACCGATCTGCTGCTACATTGTCATGGCAGTGTCGCTGAACCTCACGGTCGGCATACTGGGCGAGTTGAGCCTCGGGCACGCGGGTTTCATGAGCGTGGGCGCTTTTTCGGGCGTCGTTGCGGCGATGAGCCTGCAGACGGTCATACCCTCGGGCGAGCTGAGGCTCGCCATAGCGCTGGTCGTCGGGGCAGTTTTTGCCGCCGCCGCGGGCTTTATCGTGGGCGTGCCTGTGCTCCGCCTGCGCGGCGACTATCTGGCCATCGTCACGCTGGCATTCGGCGAGATCATAAAGGAGCTTATCAACTGCCTCATCGTCGGCTATGACGAGAGGGGCCTGCACATCATCTTCAATGCCACGGGCACGAAGAGCATAGCCGACCTTGGGCTATCCGAGACCGGCAAGGCCATTATAAAGGGCGCGCAGGGCGCCACGGGCACCGAGCTGCTCGCAAGCTTCACGGCGGGCTTCATACTTATAATTATAACGCTCGTCGTCGTGCTGAACCTCGTGCGGAGCCGTTCCGGCAGGGCTATCATGGCTCTGCGGGACAACCGCATAGCGGCGGAGTCGGTGGGCATCAATATCACGAAGTACAAGCTCATGGCCTTTGTGACCTCGGCGGCGCTGGCCGGCGCGGCGGGCGCGCTCTACGGCCTTAACTTTTCTAATCTCACGGCAGCCAAGTTCAACTTCAATACCTCAATACTCATCCTCGTGTTCGTCGTGCTCGGCGGGCTGGGGAACATCTGGGGCTCCATCGTGGCCGCGACGGTGCTGACCATACTGCCCGAGGCGCTCAGGGGCTTCGAGGACTACAGGATGCTGGTCTACGCCATCGTGCTCATACTGGTCATGCTGGCGACGAACAACTCCAGACTCAAGGGGCTGTTTTACAAGGCGCTCGGTCCCCTGCGCGGTCTGAGCTTCGGGCTGAAGAAAGGAGGGGCGGAAGGTGGCGAAGGTCAAATCTAAGAACGAAAGCCCGCTGGTCTCGCTGCCCAGCGACGCATATATTCCCGAGCGCGATCTCGACAAGCTTCCGGTGCTCGAGGCGAGGCATCTCGGCATAGATTTCGGCGGCCTGAAAGCCGTGGACGATTTCAATCTGGTCATAGGCCGCACGGAGATAGCTGGTCTCATCGGGCCGAACGGCGCGGGCAAGACCACGGTGTTCAACCTGCTGACAAAGGTCTACCAGCCTACGAGGGGCACGATAATGGTGGACGGCCGGGACACGAGCGGCATGAACACGGTGCAGGTGAACAAGCTGGGCGTTGCGCGCACCTTCCAGAACATCCGGCTGTTCTCGAACCTCTCCGTGGAGGACAACGTGAAACTGGGCCTGCACAACCAGATAAAATACGGCATGCTGGGCGGCATGCTCCGTCTGCCGTCCTACTGGAAGCAGGAGCGCATCGCGCACGAGCGTGCGCTGGAGCTGTTGAGCATCTTCGACATGCAGGACATGGCGGACAAGAAGGCCGGCTCGCTGCCCTACGGCGCACAGCGCAGGCTGGAGATAGTGAGGGCGCTGGGAACGAACCCGAGCCTGCTGCTGCTGGACGAGCCGGCTGCGGGCATGAACCCCTCCGAGACGGCAGAGCTTATGGAGAACATCATGAAGATACGCGATACCTTCCAGATCGCCATCCTGCTGATCGAGCACGACATGAATCTGGTCATGGGCATCTGCGAAGGCATATGCGTTTTGAATTTCGGCAAGGTCATAGCCAAGGGCACGCCGGAGGACATACAGTCGAACCCCGTGGTCATTGAGGCCTATCTCGGCCGCAAGAAGGAGGCCTGAGATATGGAGCAGATACTGAAGGTCGAGAATATTAACGTCTATTACGGCGCGATACACGCGATAAAGGGCATATCCTTCCACGTGGACGAGGGAGAGATCGTGACGCTCATCGGCGCGAACGGGGCCGGTAAATCGACGACGCTGCAGACGATCTCGGGGCTTATCCGCTCGAGGACCGGCGGCATTGAGTTCTGCGGGGAGAGCATCTCGAAGCTGCCCCCGCACCGGATAGTGGAAAAGGGCCTGGCGCACGTGCCCGAGGGGCGGCGCATCTTTCTGCAGATGAGCGTGCAGGAAAATCTGGAGATGGGCGCGTTCACGCAGCGCGGCGGCGCGGCGGAGGAGGATTTGGAGCGCGTCTTTGAGCAGTTCCCGAGGCTGAAGGAGCGCCGGAAGCAGATAGCAGGCACGCTCTCGGGCGGAGAACAGCAAATGCTGGCAATAGGCAGGGCGCTCATGAGCCGACCCAGGCTTCTGATGCTGGACGAGCCGTCGATGGGCCTTGCGCCTATACTGGTGGAGCAGATCTTCGAGATCATCCAGCAGCTGCACCGGGCGGGTACTACTATATTATTAGTGGAGCAGAACGCGCAGATGGCGCTCTCGGTCGCGGACCGCGCCTACGTCATGGAGACGGGCTGCATCAATCTCAGCGGTACCGGCAGGGAGCTGGCTGAGAGCGACCGGGTCAAAAAAGCCTACCTCGGAGGCTGAACAGCAAAAAAACGGAGCCGTCAAAAAAACGGCTCCGTTTTTTGCTGCCCGTATATGACGCTCAGTCCTCGACCTCGACTATCATCTCGATCTCGACGGGGATGTTGAATGGCAGCACGGAGGTGCCGACGGCGCTTCTGGCGTGCCTGCCTCTGTCTCCGAATACCTCCACGAACAGGTCGGAGGCACCGTTCATGACCGAGGGCTGCTCGGTAAAATCCGGTGCGGAGGCCACGAAGGCCAGCACCTTCACGAACTTCCTGACCCTGTCGAGGTCGCCCACGGCGTGTTTGAGCTGGCTTATGAGGTTTATCGCTGAGAGCCTCGCGGCCTCGTAGCCCTGCTCCGCCGTGAGCTCGGCGCCGACCCTGCCCTGATACAGCGGCGTCTTGCCGTCCATGGGGCCGCAGCCGGAGAAATACAGTATGTTCCCGGCCCTCTGCACGCTCACGTAATTTGCCATGGGTGAGGGCGCGGGCGGCAGCACGATGCCAAGCTCCTCGAGCCTTTTTTCTGTCTGAGCCATTTTGAATGTCCTCCTGTTCAACTCCTGGTGGGCTTATTCGACCGTCTCCAGTATCTCTGCCAGCAGACGGTATGCTTTGCCGGTGGAGGATATCTGCATGGCCTCCTCCGTGGAATGGGCGTTCGGGGTGTTGCAGCCGAAGGCGATGGTATCCACCCTGCGTCCCTGCTGCCTGAACTTGGCGAGGAAGGTCGCAACCTCGACCCCGGCGTGTATGGCGATGGTCTTGGGCGCCGTGCCGTTCTGCTTTTCATAGATGCGGCAGGCGGCCTCGCGCAGCGGGGAATTCGGGTCGTACTCCCAGGAGCCTATGCGCCGGTCGGTGACCAGCTCTGCGCCGAGGTATCCGCAGATGGTCCTGTACTTTTGCAGCAGCTGGTCGTGGCGGTATTCGAGGTTGCTCCTGATGCTCATGACCATATGGAAGGCCCCGTCCTCCTCCGTGAGCGCACCCAGATTGGCCGAGCTTTCGGCCAGAGTGCAGGGCGCGTCGTAGACCGTGTACATGCCCACGGGCACCGTGTACAGCAGGTCGATGAGCCTGTCCCTCGACTTCTGGCTCAGCGCGGTCTCGCCCCCGCCGAGAGGACGCTCGCAGGCTGTTATCTGCATGTCCGGGTCGGTGCGCAGATAAGTCGCCTTTATCTTCGCCGCCGCAGCCTCAAGCGCTGCGGACAGCGCCGCGGCGTCCCGCGCCTCGCAGCAGAGCTCGGCCCCGGAGACGGTGCTGATGACGTTGAACAGCCCCTCGCCCCGGGCGGAGAGCAGCTCAAAGGGCACGGCCTTGCGCAGCTCAAAGAGCAGCTCGCCAAGGACGGCCACGGCGTTCGCGCGGCCCTCGTATATCATCTCGCCGCTGTGCCCGCCCTTCATGCCGCTCAGCGAGACACTGAAAGCGGTCTTGCCTGCCGCCGGAACGCGCTCGACGGCAAGGTCTATACGGTTTATGCTGATGCCCGCGCAGGAGACCAGAAAGGCGTCGTCGCGGAATACGTCGAGGTTTATCATGTACTGCCCGTCCGGCCAGCGGTAGTCCATCTGCTCCGCGCCGGTGCAGGCGACCTCCTCGGACGAGGTGAAAAGCACCTGCAGAGGCGGATGTTTTATCGTCTTCGAGTCCATGACGGCCATTATCATGGCCACGGCGGAGCCGTTGTCCGCGCCGAGGGTCGTGTGCCTCGCGCGCACCCAGTCACCGTCCACGTAGAGCTGGAGCGGGTCCTTCGTGAAGTCGAAGTCGAAGCCCTCGTCCTTCTTGCATACCATGTCCATGTGCGCCTGCAGGAGTATCTTGGGCCTGTTCTCATAGCCGGGAGTGGCCGGCACCTCTATGGCGAGGTTCCAGCTGTCGTCCTGCTTGACCTCAAAGCCGCGCTCGCGGGCGAAAGCCATCAGATAGTCGCTTATGGCCTTCTCGTTGAAGCTGCCCCTGGGGATACGGCTTATCTCCTCGAACCAGTAGAATACCTCCTGAGGCTCTATGCCTGCCAACGCTCTTCCCATAACAGATGCCCTCCTTCAGTCTCTGAGCGCGTATTTCGCGCTCTCCTCAGCGTGTATCAGCGCCGTGTCATAGACCGGCAGCACGCTGTGCTCCTGCTGTATGAGCAGGCCTATCTCGGTGCAGCCGAGGATAACGCCCTGCGCTCCGCACTCCTTCAGCTTCTGTATCTCGCGCATATAGTATTCCCGTGAGCTGTCCTTCAGCTCTCCAAATGCCAGCTCAGTGTCGATTATGCGGTGTATCTCGTCCCTGGCTTCCTGCTCGGGTATCAGCGGTGTTATCCCTCGCTTTATGAGGATGTCCTTGTAGAAGTCCTTTTCCATGGTGAACTTCGTTCCAAGCAGTCCCACCGTGCGCACGCCGTCAGCAAGAAGCCTGTCGGCTGTGACATCCGCGATGTGGAGCAGCGGCAGGCCCGTCGCCTCCCGAATCTGCGGGGCTACGATGTGCATCGTGTTCGTGGCCAGCACGAGAAAGTCCGCCCCGGCCCGCTTGAGCGACAGCCCGGCCTCGCTGAGCACCTCGGCCGCGCGGTCCCAGTCCCCGCTCCTGTGGGTCTCTACGATGTCCTGAAAATCTACGCTGTACAGGATGCACCGCGCGCTGTGATGGTCGCCGAGCGCTTTGTTTACACAGTCGTTAATGACCTGATAATACGTCACAGTGGACTCGCAGGCCATACCTCCGAGTATGCCCATAGTTTTCATACCGTCTTGTCCTCCTTACAGTCGCTGCTGCCTCTGATCTCGTCCAGATAGTGGTACAGCGTAAATTTGGAGATGCCGAAGAACTCGCAGAGCCGGACTCCGGCCTTGTTTATCTGCAGCACGCCGCGGCTGTCCAGATAGGCCAGGGCCCGCAGCTTCTCGGCGCGGTTCATCTGCGGAGCGGGCTTGCCGATCTCGCGCTCCACCTCGTCCAAATAGCCGTCCATCAGCTCCTGAACGTTCCTGACAAACCTCTCGCCGCTGGGGCCGCCGCGAGCTTTTTCGGGCGCATTGAGAAACTGCCCGAGATCGCGAAACAACACCTGCGAGCGGCTTACGTCCAGATTGATGCAGACCGCACCCACGATGTTTCCCATCTCGTCCCGCAGGAAGGTCGTGGATGACTTTATCAATCTGCCGCCAGTCTCGTTGAAATAGACGGAGAGTTCCTCCTCGTGGCCGCTCAGATCCGGCGCGTGCTCGAAAAACAGCGAGCTGGGGCAGCCCCCGATCTCACGCCCGGAAAGCTCACCGTTCACAATGTGTACAATGGTGCTGTCACAGTCCCCGCTCAGATCGTGTATCACGATCTCACAGCCGCGGCCAAGCAGTTTGCCCAGATTGTCGGCCAGCCGCTTCAGATCCTCCAGCTCACGCCCCATTTTTGTCCTCCTTCGTCTCGCGGCCGATCAGCCGCAGTTCAAGTATACAAACAGAAAGTATGATTGTCAATCAATTAGTATGAACCGGCTGACGCCGCCACCGGGCGGCGTCAGCTTTTTCACTTTTTGATGAGTTCCTGGAACTCCTGGACAGAGAGCTCGCCGGCCTTGGCGCGTTCCAGCAGGCGTTTGGCAAAGGTGACCCATTCTCTGAATTCCGTCTCGGCATTGGTCTTGTTGCTGAGGTTGCGGCGCTTGCGTGCGTTATGGGTCTTGTAGGCGGTCCGATAGATCGTGAGCAGTTCGTCTGCATTTATCTTGACCTCGTAGTCCAGCTCGCGGCACATCTTGCCGTTCGGCTGGACCCGGCAGCAGTACTGCTCGTCGCTGCGGTTGAGGGGCACGAAATAGTTGCCGCAGTTCTTGCACCTGCGTATGCGCAGGTCGTTGTCTATGAGCAGATACATGCTGAGGCTGCACGCCGCGTAGATGTCGCCAGGTTCCTGTAAGATCAATTCCCGCGTAAATTCGAGCTTTTTGTCCCTTATGAGCTTCACCAGGTTCTCAGGCTGTATGGAAGGGTCATGCCCCTCTATCACGGACTTGAAGTCCATATTGCCGCTGCCGCTCGCGAAGAAGTTGGAATTCTCCGGCCGCTGTATCCTGCTGCGGTGCACCGTCTTGCCGAGCGGGGAGGCGTAGGTCTCGTGCAGGTTGTACAGAAGGTTTATGGGCGAGCGATTCAGAAACTGGTCGTCGAAGAAGGAGCGGAACAGGAATGCCCGCTGGATGTTGCTCAGATGAGTGAAACACTCCGGCTGGCTCGCGTCCAGACAACAGACCAGAGCGTCGCTGAGCGCGGAAAGCTTGGACGAGTAGAACTCAAACCACTTTATATAATCCTGCAGCTGGTCGCACACCGCGCCCCAGTAATACTCCTCGTCCATGAGCCTGTCCACCTCGTCGTAGGTCTCGATGAGGTATGGGCTGGGATGCTGGCTGTAGAACCTGTAGTTGTTGAAGTCGTTCCAGAGCTGGTTGAGAGGCATGCTGGAGGCCCACCAGGAATGAAGGTTCCTGACATCGTTGTACAGCCCGAAGGTGTTTTCAAGATAGACCGGCACGAGATGATGGTCGAAGTTCTGCGCCTGAATAAGTCTCAGGTCATGCTTCATCTTGGATACCAGGGAGGGCAGACAGGCGTTCGAGACGATGAGGAAGTCTATCATATGCTGTCCGATGGGGGTCTCGTCATAGTGGACGCAAATGAATTCGTCGGAGTCAGTGGCCTTTTGCCTGTAGACCGACATGCATTCTCTTGTCATGCTGCTGCCGAAAGTCAGCTTCACATATATGTCGGGGGGACAAACTCCGTTGTTGACCATGAGACCTCCTCCGTCTACATATACAATGTAGACAATGTGCTTTTGTTCAAATTAACGCAAATGTTGCTGTAGACACGCGAAATTTGTAGACAAGGCAAAAGCAATTTGCTATGTCGTCAAAAATATTGCAAAAACATTGACTGTATTTGTGTATTAGTGCTATATTTAATACGGTTATAGGGTCATACAGCAAAAATAGCGCCCGTGTCTATGTAGACACAAACTATTTTGAAGTAGACAAATTTGCCAGTTCGCACTTAGCATGTCGACAAATCGGGACTTTCTGTCATTATAATTCCTTTTTGTAATTATGTCCATAACATTTTGCCGTACGGCTCTGCGGACGCATGAAATGCACAAAGAATTTTTATGGGGAGGTAAATTTCCGTGAGCAAAATCACCCTGAGGACTGAAAACTGTAAGGCGTGCGGCAATTGTGTGCGCAACTGCAAGCGCGGCGCGCTGAAGTTCACCGAGGAGGTCAATGCCAAAGGCTACCGGACGATAGCGGTGGATGAGAGCAAGTGCATCTACTGCGGCATGTGCTATACGGTGTGCCCGGACTATGTGTTTTCCATTGAAGAAGGGAGCGAGACGGTATGAAAAAGCTGATGAAGGGCAATTACGCGCTGGCTGAGGGCGCCATACGCGCCGGCTGCCGCATGTTTGCGGGCTATCCCATCACGCCGCAGACGGAGATACTGGAATACATGTCCTCGCACATGCGCGAGGCGGGCGGAGAGTTTGTGCAGACTGAGTCCGAGCTGGCGGGCATCAACATGGTGATAGGCGCTGCGGCGGCGGGTCAGAGGGCGATGACCAGCTCGGCCGGCCCCGGTTTCTCGCTCAAGCAGGAGGGCATCTCCTATCTGAGCTCGATGGAGCTGCCGGCGGTCATCGTGGACGTCATGCGCTACGGCATCGGCCTCGGCAACGTGGTGCTGGGTCAGGCCGACTATTTCCAGGCGACGAAGGGCGGCGGCCACGGCGGATACAAGGCACCGGTCTATGCCCCGGCCTCCGTGCAGGAGAACGTGGATTTTGTCTTCAAGGCATTCGACACGGCCGAGAAGTACCGCACTCCCGTCATCGTCCTCTCCGACGCGGCGATCGGCCAGATGATGGGTTCTGTTGAGCTGCCCGCACCTGTGGAGCACGACATAAACAAGTTCTCCTGGACGCTCAAGGGGCGCGACGCGGAGCACCCGACGGGCCGCAAGATGACGGACGTCATCTATTACGACTACGCCTACGACGACTACGACCCGCACATCCGCGAGCGCTACGGCAGGATGCACGACGAGCTGCAGGAGTGGGAGGAGGTCGAGTGTGAGGACGCCGAGCTGATCCTTGTGGCCTACGGCATAAGCTCCCGCGTGTGCAAGGAAGCGATAAAGATAGGCCGCGGCGAGGGCCTGAAGATAGGCCTGCTGCGTCCCATCACCCTCTGGCCCTTCCCGGAGAAGGCGCTGGAGAAGTATAACGGGAAGATAAAGGGCTATCTGACGGTCGAGATGAACGCCTGCGGGCAGATGGTAGAGGACGTTGCCCTGCATGCGAAGGGCACAAAGGTCTATTCGGACCCGACGGGCCGCAAGGTGGCGGACAGCGAGGAGCTGGTGGAGCTTGTGCGCAGTATTCTCGCCGGCAATGTGAAGGAGGCGTACTGATATGGCCATAACCAAGAAAATACCGGATACGATCTATGCGGCGAACTCGTTTTGTCCCGGCTGCGGTCACGGCATAGTGATAAGGCTGATAGGTGAGGTGCTCGACGAGATGGGCATGTCCGACAGGGCGATAGGTACCCTGGCGGTCGGCTGTGCCTGCCTGGTGAACCGTTCGCTGGCGGTGGACCTGCTGCAGAGCGCTCACGGCCGCACGGCAGCCGCCGCAGCGGGCATCAAGCGCACGAGGCCGGCGAACCTTGTGTTTACCTATCAGGGCGACGGCGACGCCATATCCATAGGCATCGCTGAGACGCTCTACTCGGCGCAGAGAGGCGAGAAGATAACGCAGATAATCGTAAATAACGGCGTGTTCGGCATGACGGGCGGGCAGATGTCGCCCACGACGCTGGTGGGTCAGAAGACGGCGACCTCGGAGAAGGGACGCAGCGCCGAACTCAACGGCGACCCGGTGAACATCATGGGTCTGCTCAGCCAGTTCGACGTGGCATATCTTGCCCGGGGCAGCGTACATGACGCGGCGAGCATACTCAAGACGAAGCAGTACATACGCACTGCCTTTGAAAAGCAGATGCGGGGCGAGGGCTACACCTGCGTGGAGGTCATCTCCCCCTGCCCGACCAACTGGCACATGACGCCGCAGCAGGCGGCCGCGCGGATAGAGAACGAGGTCCTAGAGGTATATCCGCTGGGCGAGTTCGTGAAAGGAGAGTAAGGCGCGATGATAAAGGAATTTGTATTCTCAGGCTTTGGCGGTCAGGGCGTCCTGACGGCCGGTACGCTCCTCGCCAACACCGGCGCGCTTAACGACCTTGAGGTATCCTGGATACCGTCCTACGGCTCGGAGATGCGCGGCGGCACGGCAAACTGCGTCGTGAAGATAGGCGACGAGGAGGTGCCCTCCCCCTTTGCCAAGCGCATCGACGTGCTCGTCGCGATGAACAGGCCCTCGCTCGACAAGTTCGCGGGTATGGTGCGCAGGCAGACGGGCATCATCATCGTGAACAGCTCCGTTGTGCACGACATACCCGAGTACGAGGACGTGACGGTCATCCCCGTACCGATGATGGAGATAACGCTGAAGCACGAGAACGAGCGCGGCTCGAACATCGTGGCGGTAGGCGCGGCGGTAGGCGCCTCGGGCATCATGTCGCGCGAGATGATGATAGAGGGCATCGAGGCCTATTTCTCCAAGTACGGCAAGGCCAATGCGAAGAACATCGCCGTGTTCAATGAGGGCTATGACCTTGTCAGAAAGGAACTGGCCAAATGAATCTTGAAAAACTGCTCAGGCCCCGCAGCGTGGCTGTCATAGGCGCCAGCGAAAAGCCGGGCTTCGGCCTTTCCACCTGCAAGAACCTGCTCAGGTCGTCGAGGCAGGAGCACATCTACTTCATCCATCTCAAGCGCGAGAGCGTGCTTGGCAAGAGGTGCTATAAGAGCATAGAGGAGCTGCCGGAGCAGGTGGACCTGTGCATCGTGCTGCTGAACAAGTCCCTTGTCATCCCGACGCTGGAGCAGGCGGCGGCCTGCGGCTGCAAGGCGGCCATAGTCTACGCCAGCGGCTACGGCGAGACGGGAGACCGGGAGTCCGAGCGCGAGCTGCGCGAGACCGCGCAGCGTCTGGACATGGCGGTCATGGGCGTGAACTGCGCCGGATACATAAGCAACAACGACGACCTGTTCCCCTTCGGCATGATAGTCAACCGCGACGCGCGTCCGGGGAACATCGCGATAATATCCCAGTCGGGAAAGATCTGCCTGAACATGATGCAGGTGGATTACATGAATTTCTCGTATCTGATCTCAGCCGGCAACTGTTCCTGCCTGCTCATGGAAGACTACCTGGACTATCTCATCGACGACCCCGGCACGAAGGTGATCGGCCTGTATTTGGAGGGGGTCAAGGCGCCGGAGAAGTTTACGGACGTCCTGCGCCGCGCTGCGCTGGCCAAAAAGCCGGTCGTCATCCTCAAGGTGGGCAGGAGCGCTGCCGGCAGCCGGGTGGCGTCGTCGCACACGGGCAGCCTTTCCGGCTCTGACAAAGCCTTCGACGCGCTGTGCAGGAAGTTCAACATCGTGCGCGTGGACGACATCGAGGAGCTGGTGCAGATGTGCCACATGCTCAGCGTGCTGCCCGAGCTGCCCGAGCAGCCGACCATAAGCGCCATGTGCCTTTCGGGCGGCGAGACAGGAGTCTGCGCGGACGTGGGCACGGCGGAGGGCCTGGAGTATCCGGAGTTCACGGAGGAGACGCTCAAAACGCTCACGGAGCTGCTGCCCGACTACGCTTCTCCGGCAAACCCGTTGGACATGACGGCGACCCTGTCCCACGACGGGCCGAAGTACGCCGAGGTCATCAAGACCATCATGCGCGACCCGAACGTAGGCATGGTGCTCTGCGGCCAGACGATCCTGTCGAAGCAGGGCCTGAGCGACGTCATATACCCTATGTCCGACGGCATGGTCATGGCGGCGAACGAGCGGATAAAGCCCGTCGCGGTGGTGAACTTCTTCAACTGCGACAGGGACCCGGCCATAAGGAGCAAGCTGGAGGCGGCGGGCGTGGCCGTCCTGCCCGCGACGGGCACGGCCTTCAAGCTGCTGCGCAGGCTCATGAAGCTGGCGGCGTACGAGCCGGAGAAGAAGACCCTGTCCCTCGCCGTGCCGCAGCCCGTGGAGGGCGAGCGCGAGGCGCTCAGCGAGTACGAGAGTAAACAGGAGCTGCAGCGTTTCGGCGTGAAGGTGCCCTACTCCGAGGTGGTAAAAAGCGAGGAACAGCTCGAGCGGGTGGCGCGTGAGGTGTCCTACCCCTGCGTCGCCAAGATCGAGTCGGCGGACATCCTGCACAAGTCGGACATCGGCGGTGTCAAGCTGAATCTCAAGAACGCTCAGGAGCTGCGCGCCGCGTGGGCGGAGGTGCTGAAGAACGCGGCGGAGCGCGCGCCCGGGGCGAAGGTGAACGGCGTGCTGGTGCAGCCGATGCTGCCGCAGGGCGTGGAGGTCATTGTGGGCGTGAACGTGGACCCGCAGTTCGGGCCGATGGTGCTCTGCGGGCTGGGCGGAGTATTCGTCGAGGTGTTCAAGGACGTGGCCCTGTACCCGGCGCCGCTCAACAAGGGCGAGGCGCTGGAGATGATACGCTCGCTCAAGGGCTACAAGATGCTGACGGGCTACCGCGGCGGCGCGAAATGCGACGTTGACGCGCTCGCGGAACTGATAGTACAGGTTTCGGACTACGCGGTGGCCAACAAGGACAGCCTCTGCGAGATGGATTTGAACCCTGTCTTCGTCTACGAGGAAGGCCGGGGAGTGGACATTGCGGACGCGGTGATCATCAGGAGAGGGATGAAATAAGGCGCGTTCGCGGATACGGGCATGAGGCGCCCCTTCATGAGGGGAAGTGAGGGGGCGCTTGTAACAAAATAAAGAAGAGGAGAGAAGAAAATGGCACAAAGCAAGCAAAAGAAATGGTTGGCATTCATTGTCCTGACCATTGCCGCGGGACTGATATATCGCGTCCCGTACCTCAAGACAGTGTTCTACGACCCGCTTGTACAGGCCTTTGGAGTCACGAATACCGAGGTAGGCACCATGATGAGCGTCTATTCTCTGACGAAGACCATCCTGTACATACCCGCCGGTATCCTGGTGGACCGCTTTGACAACAGAAAGATGCTGGTGTTCTCGATGGTCATGCTGGCTGTGCTGACCTTTGTCTACGCCCTCATCCCAAGCCTCATGGTCATCTACATCCTGTACGGGCTGATGGCCGTGTCGAACGTCATATTCTGGACGGCTTTCGTTAAGGCAGTGCGCATGTTCGGCTCTGCGAAGGAGCAGGGATCCGTGTTCGGCTACTCCGAGGGCATACGCGCCGTTGCCTCTCTGGTCATCAACTTCATCGCTCTGGGCATGTACGCGAAGCTGGAGCTTACGAGCGGCACCCCGCTCAGCGGCGTACTGTATCTCTACGGCGGCATCTACCTCGTGATGGGCGTCGCTATCTGGTTCCTCATCCCCTCCGGCACGGGCAACGAGGATGGGCATCATGCGACCTTCAGGGACTATGTCAATGTGCTGAAGGTCCCGGCGGTGTGGATAGTCTCCCTGCTGGTCATGTGCTGCTACAGCGTCCAGGTCGCGTCTGAGTACACGACCCCCTACCTGAGCAACGTCATGCTCATGTCCGCGGCGACTGCGGGCGTCGTGGCGACTATACGCAGTTATGGCGTCGGCCTGTTCGCAGCTCCGATCATCGGCAAGATAACAGACAAGGTGAAGGTGCCGTATTCGACCTCCGTCATCATTCTGCTGGCTCTGGAGATAGTCACGACGGCCATACTGCTGATACTCCCGGGCGATCCGAGCGTGCTGGTGGTCTGCATCATAGCCATCCTCGCGTTCGCGAGCTTCATGTACGCCCTGCGAGGCGTGTACTATGCGACGCTGGGCGAGGCGGGCGTACCTCTGGCCATGACCGGCACCGCGACCGGCATCATCTCGGTCATCGGCTACCTGCCGGATACCTTCATGAACCTGCTTATCGGCGACAAGCTGGACAAGTACCCCGGCGCGGCCGGCTACAAGTACATTTTCATGTACATGATCGGTTTCGCTGTGGCGGGCATCGTCATAGCGGTCATTATCAACCGCATCGGCAAAAAGAACGCTGCAAAGGCAGCTGAGTGAGCCCGTTTTTCAGTCAAAGGCGCGCGGCGGACAAAGCGCCGCGCGCCGGAGGCTTTATTCTCGGCGATATGAGGTGCCTTTGATATGACACTTGTTTTGACAGTTGTAGGGCTGTATATGGCGGCGATGCTGGCGGTGGGGATCATATTCTCCAAAAAGGCCAGCAATGCGGAGGAGTACTATCTGTCCGGACGTTCATTGCCGACGCCGGTACTGATGTTCACCTTCGCTGCGACCTGGATAGGTGCTTCCTCGACCATGGGTAAGTCCGGCCTTGCCTATGTGAACGGCATTTCCGCCATATCCCCGACCATAGGCTCGTTCATAGCCTTTTTCATCTTCACGGCCTTCGCGGGGCGCATCCGCAGGATAGGCGCGGAGCACAACGTCAGTTCCATACCCGACCTGTTCGAAAAGCGCTTCGGCAAGGCGACGTCCCTCATAGCGGCGCTGGTGATCGCCTGGACGATGATCTGCACGACCGGCACCCAGCTCATCGCGTTCTCAAAGGTGCTCGAATACATGTTCAGCCCATACGGCATCTCCTATGAGCAGGCCCTGATAATAGGCATGGCGATAGTGGTGTTTTATACGATGCTTTCCGGCATGTACGGAGTGGCATACACAGACGTCATTCAGGGCGTGATACTGCTCGTGGTCATAGGGCTGATCGTGCCTGTCGGCGTGATGGGCCAGGTGGGCGGCTTTGCGGAACTGAAACTCCAGCTTGGGCGGGAGTACTTCGAATTCTCCCCGGACATCAGTATGCTGGGCTATACCTTCACGTCGTTCCTGTACTTTGTCGCCGGCCCCCCGTACTGGCAGAGGGCCTTCGCGGCGAAGTCGTCCAGATCCGCCACTCGCGGTTCGCTCGGCGGGAACATAATAATAATCTTTTACACCTTTGCGGTCGTCATAACAGGCATATGCGCGGCCTGCATCTACCCCAGCGTATCCGAGTCCGAGACGGAGATGGTGCTGCTGATGGTGACGGAGATGTTTTTCCCGCCCATCGTGTACGCACTGACGATAGCTTCCATAATCTCGGTGATAATGAGTACGACCGACAGCTATCTCATTCTGTCGGCACAGACGGTCACGACCGATATAATATACAAGGTCACGAAGCAGCGCAGCCAGAAGGAGACGGTCATAATAAGCCGAATATCCGTCGTGGCGGTCGGCGTGTTCGCGGTGCTCTATGCACTTAAGATGAGCAACATATTCGAGGCGATGATGCTTTCGATGACCCAGTTTTCCGCGGCAGTGGCGGTCCCCGCACTGGCGGCTCTGTTCTCCAAGAAGGTCACACGCGAGGGGATGATATCATCCATGCTGAGCGGGCTGGTGTCATCCATAGTATGGAGCGGAGTGCTGCACAACCCCTGGGGCATAAGCGAGGCCATATCCGGGAGCGTCATTTCGCTGGCTGTGATCGTGCTCGTGTCGGCCTGCACGCAGAAAAAGGGAAAACCCGCGCCGTATTTCGGCTAGAAACATAGACAGATATGACTTACAGGAGGAAAAACATGCGAATAGTAAACACCTGCCACTACGCGAACCTGCCGAAAGAACACCCGGCGTTCCAGCGAGTGCTGGAAAAGGCCGAATTTGTGACCTGCGAGAAGAAGCAGCTGACCTCAGAGGAGCTGCTGGAGTTCGTGCAGGGCGCGGACGCGCTCATAAGCGGCACAGATTTCATAAGGGAAGACCTGCTTGAGCGCTTCCCGAAGTCGCTCAAGGTCATCTCGCGCCCCGCAGTCGGCTACGACCGCGTGGATGTTGCGGCGGCGAGGCGGCTTGGCATAGACGTCTGCAACGCGCCGGGCAGCAACTGCGAGTCCGTGGCGGATTATATAATGGCCCTGATGATCATGGGCGCGAGGGATATCTACAACAACATCTGTGATGTCAGGAGCGGCAAATGGGGCTGCCGTCACAAGGGCGTCGGCCTGAAGGGGAAGACGGTCGGCATAGTCGGTCTGGGCGCGATAGGCAAGAGCGTTACGCGGCGCTGCAGCGGATTCGATATGAAGGTCGTGGCCTATGACCCGTACATTGACACGGATTTCTGCCGCGAGAACGGAGTGACCTCTCTCAGCCTTGACGAGCTGCTGGCCTGCAGTGACTTCATCGTCCTCGCGCTGCCGCTTATGGAGTCGACCTACCATATCATAGACGCCGAGGCGATCTCGAAGATGAAGGACGGGGTCATCATAGCGAACGATGCCAGAGGCGGCGTGGTGGATGCGGCGGCGATGGTGGCGGCGCTCAAGAGCGGCAAGGTGGGATTCTACGCCACAGACGTTACGGACCCTGAGCCGCCCTCGCCGGACGACGAGCTGCTGCACCTGGAAAACTGCATCGTGACCTCCCACATAGGCGCGGAGACAACGGACGCCACGAACAACATGATGGCCATGGCGCTGACAAATGCCATGGACGTGCTCGAGGGTAAGGACTGCAAGAACATAGTGAACAGGTAGATAAATCAGAAAGGAAGGCGGAGCAATGAAACCGTATCTGGTCATTGAATGGAACGACATTGAGAGCGAAGCCCACGGCTGGCTGTGCATACACAATCTGGTCAAGGGGCTCGCGGGCGGCGGTACCAGAATGCACCCCTCCGTGACGAAGGAGGAGGTCATGCGTTTGGCGGAGATCATGGCCTACAAGTACAACGCGGCGGGCATCCCGGACTGCGGCGGCTGCAAGGCCGGCATAGTGTATGACAACAAGGCTCCTGACGCGCTGGACGTGCTCAAGCGCTTTTTCTCGGCGATGAGGCCGTACGTGGAGATCGGGCTTGCGCTGGGCAACGACCTCGGCACGACCGGGCCTGCCATAGCGAAGATACGCTCCGAGCTGGGAATGGCGACGATGACCGAGACCAAGAGCCAGATGCAGGACATGCAGATGCGCGAGAACATGCAGAAGAAGGCAAAGCTGCTGCACGAGAAATATGACGTGTTCACGGTGAATGACGCCATGACCGGATACGGCACGGCGGCCTGTGCGGACGTGGCCTGGAAGAAGAAGCACGGCGCACCGAACGGAGCTAAGGTGCTGGTGCAGGGCTTCGGCAACGTGGGCGCGAGCGCGGCGTACAAGCTCTATAAGCTCGGCTACAAGATCGTGGGCATCTCCGACGCGAAGCAGCTCGTGGTGTGCGAGGACGGGCTGGACGTGCCGTATCTCGTCGAGCACCGCACGCCGTATCTGGAGATGGACACGGATACGCTCAAGCCCGAGTACAAGGTGCTGCCAAATACGGAATGGATGGACGTGGACTGCGACATATTCATCCCGGCCGCTCTTGAGGCGGTCATTAACAAGGACACGGTCGGCAGACTCAAGGCGACGGTGATCTCCGAGGGCGCGAACATCCCGACAACGGAGGAGGCCGACGCGGTTCTCAAGGAGCGCGGCGCTATCGTGATACCGGACTTCATAGCGAATCTGGGAGCGATAAGGTTCCACGGTTATGCGCGCCTGGGCCTCATAGACTTCACCCCGGAGGCCGCAATAGAGGACGTCATCATGTGCAGTGAGAAGAATACCGAGCTGCTGTTCGAGGAGCACGAAAAGACCGGCGAGTATTTCCGGGACATAGCTTATCGCCTGTTTGCACCGACAAAACAATCCGAATTTGAATTCTGAGCCATATTTTCACACCCCACTTTAACACAGCAAAAGCTCCGGCCCTCGGGCCGGAGCTTTTGTCATGGCGCTTATCGCTCGTATGTTTGTCTTTTGCCTTCAAGAAATGCCTCTATGATCTCAAGATACTCGTCGGGTTCAAAGGCGATGGGCGGGACGAAGCGGCTCAGGCCGTTGAAGCCTCCGTCGATAGTGCTCACTGAGGCGATCTCCCCGGCGTTTCCGACCTTCAGGCCGCCGCCATAGACGATCGGCAGTTCGCGGCCGAGCATCTCCCGGCACAGCTGTTTCATATAGCCTGAGGCAAAGGCGACATGTCCCGCGCCGGGGGTCTTTTTCCCCGGTCCTATGGCCCACACCGGCTCGTAGGTCAGGCAGACATTGTCCAGGAGCGGGGAACCCCGCAGCTCACCCAGACCGACTTCCAGCTGCTGCCTCAGGACGGATTCGACACGGGGCGCGTACTCCTCGAACGTGCCGGGCCCCTTCTGCTCTGCAGTCTCGCCTATGCAATAGAGTATCCTCATGTCCCTCTCAAGCGCCCGGCGAGCTTCCTCAGCGCAGGCCCTGTCAACGGCCAGCCATGCTTTTTTGAGCTTTTCCGGGTCAACCATTATCTCCGGGTCGTAGTCCGCCATGAGCTGGAATTTGTCCCGTCTCTCATCGCTGTGTGCTACAAGTGAGCGGCAGCAGCCCAGAGAGATCATTGCGGAAGCGGGCCTTGTGCCGGTCATCGCCCCGTAATCCCCGCCGGGCGAGGTATCGCGCCGGTACAGCCCCTGGCTGCCGACATTCAGGCCCGGGCCGCAGCCGCTTTCGCGCACGGCTTCCATGGCCGGTACTATGCAGGACTCGGGGAAGTAATAGGTTACATCGATATCGCCGCGCCTGTCGAGGCCCAGCTCCACGCTCCTGCGTATTAGCCTGCCGGCCCAGGCCACTGGGTCGGGGTCGCGGCAGATGCCGCCGTATTTTTCGGCTACCTCGAAGCGCTTGAGGTCTACAAAAAAGTGATATACGCTCATTTTCCCGTTCCCCCGTAAAAGTCCGTGGCCATGCCGGAGCTGCCCACGACCTTTCTGAGCTTGTGCCTGACCTCGTTTTCCCAGGCGTTCCTGGCGAACTCGAGGTAGGCGGTGGGGAAAAACTCCCCCGGCCGCTCGGAGAAGAACTGCCTTAGTGCACCTGTATAGGCCAGCCAGTTATCCACGTCCATGTTTGCCTTTCGAACGCCGCTCCTGCAGGCACGGGCAATGTCGGCCTCGCTGCATATATGCACAGGCGCTATCGAGCCTCCGTAGAGGTTGACGTATTCGCGCAGGGCGTCGGGCATCGAGGCGGCCCCATGCAGGACGAGAGGGTAGCCCGGACAGGCGCACACCAGCGCCTCGAGCCGGTCGAAGTCAAGAGGCAGGTGTTCGTTACCGGCGACGCCTCCGTGCGCCGTGCCGACGGATACTGCCAGACTGTCGCAGCCGGTCTCGGAGATGAAGCGCCTGGCCAGCTCCGGCGAGGTATACTCTACCCTGTCGGTAAAGCAGTTGTCCTCCATGCCGGGGATGGAACCCAGCTCAGCCTCGAGCCATACCCCGCGCTCGTGCGCGTATCGCGCCGCCTCAGCGCTGTTTGCGGCGTTTTCCTCGAAGCTGAGCGAGGAGCCGTCGTACATGACCGCGCCGAAGCCGCGGTCTATCGCCAGCTTTGCTTCCTCGACGCTGGAACAGTGGTCGTGCTGGAGCAGAACGGGTACCTTGCAGCGTCCGGCATAGAGCCTGACGGCGTCAAGGTATGTTTCAACGTCGCGCACATATTCCTCCGTGAGACGCAGTACCTGTACGATCACCGGGGACGCCTCGGCCTCCGCCGCCCAGAGCACTGCCTGGAGCGAATCAAGGCTGCTGATGTTGAAGGCGGCGAGGGCGTAATCACGCTTTATTGCGTGGGCAAAGAGTGCCTTTGCATCAACGACAGGCATATTTCCTCTTACGCCTCCAGGTCGACGATGACCTTCTGGAACCTCTCAGGGTGTTCCTCCATCTTCCTGAGCGTGGGGATGGCTTCCTCAATGCTTATTACGTGGGAGATGAGCTTTTCCGCGTCCACGAAGCCGCCGGCGATGAGGTTTATGGCACCGGGGAAGCAGTGGCTGGCGTTGCGGGAGCCGAAGACATCGACCTCCTTGCGGATGATAGCGTCTTTGTCGAAGACGAACTCTTTGTGCGTCCAACCGAGCAGCACGATGCGCCCGGTGTTCTCGACGTAGTCGCACATATGGCGGCAGACCTCGATATCCCCGCAGGCCTCATAGAAGCAATCGGCAAGGTGGCCGTTGTTGACGCTCCTGATGTACTCGGCGAAGTCCTGTTTTGCGTTGTTGCAGGTGTACTCTATGCCCATGGCCTTAGCATATTCCAGCCTCTCGTCATGGATGTCGCAGATTATGGGGATGCCGCCGCGCGCCTTGCAGGCCAGGGCGCTGAGGATGCCTATGGCTCCGCTGCCCGCCACAGCGCAGACTTCGCCGGGCTGTACGTCAAGGCGTTTGGTGCCGTTTAGCCCGATGGCCAGCGGCTCGATTATGCAGGCGGCGTTGTCGCTGATGTTATCCGGCAGCTTATGGATGAGGTGGATTGGGTGGCTGTGGTACTCCGCAAGCATGCCGTCCTGATGGACTCCGGTGCAGCTGAGATGCTCGCAGTTGTTGTAGCGGCCTCTCTTGCAGGAGTAGCAGACGCCGCAGGAAGTGTAGGGCTCGCAAGTGACGCGGTCACCGGGCTTGAGGCCGCGGTCGTTGTTCTCATCGATCTCGACTATCGTTCCCACGGCCTCATGGCCGATTATGACGGGGTAACGATAGTTGTCCGCCAGCCCCATGAAGCCGTGCACGTCCGTGCCGCAGAAGCCGCACTTGCGCATTTTCACGAGCGCCCAGCCATCTTTCACCTCGGGCACAGGTCTCTCGCACAGCTCCATGCTGCCTCTCTTTTCCATGTAAAGCGCCTTCATTATTGAACCTCCAATGTATTGTTTTCAGCTTTTCTTATCAGTTCCTTCATCAGTGCGAGCCGCTTTTCCCGGCCCGTCACGGGGTCGAAGCATCCCGGATAGCCGAGCACGACCCCGTCGAGCCCGCCTTTGACGAGCTGACAGATGTTGTCCGGCGACACGCTGCCGTCCACCTCTATAAAGAGACTGCGGCCCCTTGCTGCCGCCATCTCGCGCAGCTTCCGGCATTTGTCGAGCACCGACCAGTAGAATTTCGAGGCGGGCTGGCCGGCCCTGACTCCCATGAGCAGTATGGCGTCTGCCTCGTCCAGCAATTCCTCCGCGTCTTCGGGTTCCTCGTAGCTGTTTAGCGCCAGACCGGGCACGGCGCCCCTGGCTCTGAGACTCTGAAGCAGACGGTGCGGGTGTTTCGTGGTGTCGGCGTGCATATACGCGACCTCACCCGGACGCAGTTCATACATATCCAGCATCTTTTCCGGCTCATAGGTCATGAAATGCAGCTCTATGGGCAGTGAAACGGTGTTTCGTATCATATTCACATAGTCCGTGCCGCCCATGATGGGACGAACAAAGCGTCCGTCCATGATGTCTATGTGTATCCTGTCGCAGCCCTGGCTCTCGAGCCATGCCAGGGTCTCGGCAACTTTTGCGTAGCCCCCGGTGCAGATGGAAGGGGAGAGTATCACAGCGCCGCACCTCCTGTCTCAATGGTGGAATATCCATGCTCACGCAGGATGGATTTCACCAACCCGAGCGTTGGCCCTATTCCTCCGAGAGCTTTGTTGAAGCAGGTATATGGCCCGCAGACTATATCGTCTGCGCCCGCCTCGACGATCTCAATGAGGTTTTCGGGCGTGACGGCTCCGTCGACCAGAAAACGCAGGGAAAGACCGCGGCTGTCCCTGAGCTTGCGCAGCAGCCGGAGCTTTTCGAGCGTCCTTGGTATGACCGGCTGCCCTTTAAATCCGGGGTTTACTATGAGGACCAGCAGAAAATCCAGCTTGTCCATGAACGGTTCCACGCGTGATACCGGCGTGCCGGGATTGACGGCCAGCCCGGCAAGTGCGCCTGAGCTTTGTATCCTGCGGATACAGGCCTCCGTATCTACGTCGTTCTCGATATGAAAAGCCAGACGCTCGCCGGGCCTGAGCTGCAGGTCGTCGATGAGATCTGCCGGGTCTTCCACCATAAGGTGAAAATCGCAGGGAGCGGCAGCCAGACTGCGGATGCAGTCCGCCACATCCAGGCCGCCGGTCATGTTTGGAACAAAATGCCCGTCCATAATGTCCGTGTGCATGAGGCTGACCCTGGCCTCGTTGATCTGCCTTATATCTCCTTCCAGATCGCCCGGGTCCGCGCAGAGCATACTTGCGGAAAGGCCGATTTCTCTGAGCATACGCAATTTTCCTTCTCCTGTATCCATAACTTTTTGTGTTGCCTATTCGCGAATTAATGGTATAATTGTAGTATAATTTCTCTCAGACGGGGTATAGCAATGACACTAAAAGAAATTGCCAGACAAGCCAATGTTTCCATCTCCACCGTATCAAGAGTCATCAACGGGAAGAGTCCTTCTGCGGCCAGCCCCGAGGTGCAGCAGCGCATCCTGAGTATCGCTCAGAGTGCAGGCTACACGCCGAACGCTGCGGCGCAGGACCTGAAAAATAAGGGCAAAACTGCGGGAACACCCCCGAGAGCGGATCAGTCCATAGCCGTCCTTTTCGCGCGAATGCCTTTTGCGCTCATGGACCCGTACTTTTCCCAGCTGATGCAGAGCATCGAAGCCGCAGTATCCGATACGGGCTATTACATCAAGTATATGTATTCCTCGGCGGATTTCGATAACCCGTCCATACTCCAGGCGTTTACCGAGGACAAGATGAAAGGTATCATCATACTCGGCCGCTGCGAGAAGAGGATAGTTGACTGCCTGACAAGGACGCATGTGAACCTTGTGTATGTAGGACTCAACGAATTTAATCCCAGCTACGATCAGGTGCTGTGCAACGGATTTGACGTTGCTTTTGAGGCGGTGGGCTACCTCATACGTCAGGGTCACAGAAACATAGGTTACGTCGGCGAGTCTGAGAATGAGGTGCGATACAAGGGCTACTGTGCAGCTTTGGTAGCCAACGGCATAGAGCTGAATCCCGATTACAAGGTCGAGGTCGTTCTCTCCTCCGAGGGCGGCTATGCCGGCGCAAGGAAGATCATGTCCCAGTCCAAGGGCATCACGGCTCTTTTCTGTGCCAATGACATGACCGCAATAGGTGCCATGCGTGCGTTAAAAGAGGACGGATACAGGATACCGGATGATATTTCGATAATAGGCATTGACGATATCCCGACCTCTCAGTATATGTCGCCGGCGCTGACGACAGTGCATATTCCGATCGAGGAGCTGGGCAACATGACGGTCAAGCTGCTCATCGACAGGATAGAGGGAAAGCACAACCTGCCGCTCAAGGTTTTTCTGCCGTTCAGCATAGTGGAGCGGGAGACTTGCATACCGATCGCCTGAGATATTCTGATATAAGTAATAAAGAGTGAATTTGCAAAAATTCACTCTTTTTTGTTACTTAAACAGATCTTCTTCGAGCTGCTTGACGATTTTTTGCTGGCCGCCGCAGAAGTCGATCCTCCACTGCGGGAAGTCCTGCATGAATTCAGTGTTTATGAAGATGTTTGCCATTTCCTTTGCCATGCCGGTGCCGACGATGAAAGCGCCGACGCACATTATGTTGGCGTCGTTTATCTTGCGGCAGTACTCGGCAGCGTAGCAACTTTCGACGACTGCCGCATATATGCCCTTGTGCTTGTTTGCCATTATCGACATGCCCATGCCCGTGCCGCAGAAGAGGAAGCCGCGTTCGGCCTTGCCTTCCTGGATCATTTTCGCGGCGGCGGGTGCGGTCACGGTGTGAGGTCTGGGCGAATCCAGGTCCGTCGTGCCAACGTCGAAAACGGTGTGGCCCTGCTCTCTGAGCATCGCCGCGATCTCTTCCTTCAGCGGATAACCGTTTTTGTCCGAGCCAACAACTATGTTCATTTCAAGATCCTTTCTTCAGCCGCTGATGCAGGTGACAGCGCCCATGATGATGATGTATATGTAGCTCAGCTTGCGCATGTTTTTTGCGTTGATCTTTTTGAGGACGGAAACTCCGGCTACGGTGGAGATGAGCACGGCCACGACCATGGACGCGCTGCCGACCACGGCGTCGGCGTTGAAGTTGCCGTACCAGATATGCATTGCGAGCGCCACAATGGCGGACGGGGCGAAAATACAGTTCATGTTGGCGGCGTATCTTTTCGGATCGTGGCCGTACCTGGCCTGGCAGTAGATAGCGGCTGCCGGGCCAGATACGTTAAAAACCCCTCCAAAAAAGCCCCCAAGACCGCAAAAGACGGCCGCCTGAAGCGGGGTGCCCTTTATCCGCATGGCCTTGATATCCAGCAGCTGAGTGACGGAATACACGATGAGAAACACGCCGAGCGCGATGCGCAGCAGAGCAGACTGCAAATGCATCATCAGCACTATGCCAATCATCTTGCCTATGGCAAGTACTATGCTCGGCATTATGATCTCTCTCCAGTCGATATACTTCCGAAGCGAGATGCTGATTTGAAATACGAGCACAAACAGTGCTACCGATACGACGGCTGCGGCGTTGTTATACGGAACGAACAGCGTTGTCGTCGCCATTGCGATCATGCCGAAGCCCATACCCAGCGAGCTGTGTATAAATCCGGCAAGCGCTGCGGCGCAGAAGTACACCGCCAGTTGTTCTACATTCATAGTATGATCCTTCTTGTGGCTGCGGGGCACAGGGCCTTGCAGTTATTTTGCTCCGTTCGCCGCGTTCATGAACCTCCTGTGGAACTGCATGACGACGGCGTTCGAGGTGAACTGGGCAAGCAGCTCGGGGCCGGCGGTTATGACCACGCGGTCGGCCATGTCCAGATACTCCGGCTGCATGAGCAGACGGTCGATATAGGGATAGTAGTTCTCGCCCTGCATGTTGCAGATGATGAGCCTCGTGTCCGGAAGGTTGGCCTGCCTTAGGCAGTTGAGGTTGTGCCTTATGCCGTCCAGTCCGTCCGAGGCGGGGTTGTCGAGGAAGCCGCGGTACCTGAGTATCTCCCGAGCACGGGTGTAGGCCGCAAACCTGTCCGCATTCATTTCCGAAGCCGAGAGATAGTCGTTCTCGACCATGTACTTCTGGAGCTGCTCGACAAAGAGCGGGTCTCCGGTCTCCTCATAGGCACGCATCAGGCCCGCCATCTGCATGCTCTGCGAGTGACGGAACATGATGAAACTGTTGATGAAGTACGGCCTGGCCTGGAGCGCCAGCGCGGTCTGATATGGCTCAAACATGAGCGTGAAGTTTACGCGGTAGCCGTGTTCCTGGAGCATCAGCGCCAGATTGTGGCCCCGGAAGAAATCCGCCGTCGCGCCCTCGTTGTAGCGCTTTGAGAACTTTTTATCCCCGGTCATCAGCTCGGAGACGTTCGAGGCGTTGACAGGGCCGGTATGCGGCACCTTTATGACGACACGGTACTTGGACAGCAGCTCCCTGAAGCGCGCGGCTTCCTCGAGTATCTCGCTCTCGGAGGAGCCGAAGGGGTCATTCAGCTCGACGCTTATGTCGCAGCCGGGGCCAAGCATATCACCGATGTCCTTGAGCACCTCGTCGCGGGTCTTATACTTGCCGCCGACGTTTGCCTTGGGGTTGTTGATGAACAGGTTGTAGATTATCGCGGGGTTGCAGGTCAGGTTAGAGATGAGCTTCTTCATCGGCTCGACCTCATAGGGGTTGGCCGAGTCCGCGCTGAAGAGTATCTTCTGCGGGCGCTTTACCCCGTTTTTGTCATAGGAGATGTCCCTGACGAGGTCAGCCCTGACCGCTCCGTCGCCCTCGAATACGTACTCCACGCGGAAGCCTGCGGGCGTCTCGCCGGGTGCGACCTTGAAATAGTCGATGATCTCCTCGAAATTTTTCGTCACTCCGAGCGCAGCCTTGCGCTCGATGAACTCGTCATAGAGCTGCTTGCTTATCTCATGCTCAAGTATCCGGCCGACATAGTCCTCCTGTCCGGGGACCACGGGCAGCCGATTTCCGCCGCCAAAGGCGGAAGAGAGCCTGTAGTGCATTCCGTCCATGCTGAAATTACCTCCGTTACCACCATTTGATCATATCCGTGATATGCTTCCTCATGTCGATGAACTCCTTGCAGGTGATATCACGCGGATACGGCAGATTGTTTACAAGCTCCTCTTTGATCTTGGCGGGCTTATTGCTGAGGATAAGCACCTTTTCCGAGAGGTAGACCGCCTCCTCGATATTGTGCGTGATGAACACGACGGTGGTGCCTATCTCTCGCCAGAGCCTGAGCACCTCGTCTTCGAGGTAGAAGCGGAGCTTGATGTCCATCTGGCCGTAGGGCTCGTCCATGAGCAGCAGGTCCGGCTCCATGGCGAAGGCGCGGCCTATTATTACGCGCTGCTCCGTGCTGGTGGAGAGGGAGGAGGGATAGTCATGCCTGAACTCCTCGAGACCCAGCAGCTTTATTATCCTCTCTACCCTGGCGTCGATGACTTCTCTGGGCAGCTTTTTTATCTTCAGCCCGAACTTCAGGTTTTCCTCGACGGTGAGCCAGGGGAAGGAGGAGGGTTCCTGGAAGACGAAGGCAAGGTTGTGCTTTTTGGGGTCGGCCAGCTCCCCGTCTATTTTCAGTGTGCCCTCCGAGGGCTCGTATATTTTAGTGAGAAGATTGAGGAACGTGGTCTTGCCGCAGCCGGTGGGACCGACGACGCACACGAACTCGCCCTTCTTGATGTTGAAGGAGACATCGTCCAGGACATGAAGGGTGCCGAAATATTTAGTGAGATGGCTGACCTCGACCTTTACGGGGCGATCGTCCTGCACTGCCTTTTCGATTGTTGCTTCGCTCATATCTGTTGTTCTCCTTTACTTCGTGTCGATAGCGAGGTCCGTGTTGTCAGATATGGCGGTACGGAGCTTCAGGAACTCGTCGGATATCATGTCCCTCGGCCTTGGGAGATCATTCGGGTAGATCTCCTTAATCTTGGCGGGACGGTTGCTGAACAGGATGATGCGGTCGCCCAGGTAGCAGGCCTCCTCGATGTTGTTGGTGACGAAGATGACCGTCCGTTTCTGGAGCTGCCATATCTTAGCTATCTCCTCCTCCATGGCGTATCGGGTCTGGGCGTCCAGAGCGCCGAAGGGTTCGTCCATGATGAGGATCTCGGGATCGTTGGCGTAGGCCCTTGCTATGCCGACGCGCTGTTTCATGCCGCCGGAGAGCTGGGCAGGATAGGATTTTTCAAAGCCGTGCAGTCCGACAAGATCGATAAACTTCTGGGCGGTGGCGGTACGTTCAGCTTTGGATACGCCCCTCCACTTGGGCCCGATCTCGACGTTGTGCATGACGGTCTTCCAAGGCATGAGCGCGGTTTTCTGCAAAACCATGCCTATCTTGCGATCATGGCCCTTTACGTGTTCACCGTCGAGGATTATCTCGCCCTCAGTGGGCGTTTCCAGACCGGCTATCATGTTGAGCATGACGGTCTTGCCGCACTGACCGGGCCCGAGCAGTACCAGGAACTCGTTGTCGTAGACGTCGAAGCTCACGCCGTCAACGGCGACGGTGTCGCCGTTTTTGCCCTGAAAGACCTTTCTCAGGTTCTTTATCTGTAACTTTACTTTATTTGCAGCCATGGGCACAACAACCTTTCAATAATCGACGTGACGACACCGAGCAGAGCGCCTACGATGCCTATGGTGATCATAGCGACGAGGACGAGCGGCATATCGTTGCCGTCCATACCTCTGGTGACGAGGAAGCCGACGCCGCTCTTGGCGCTGAGCATCTCGGCCGCGAGGACGACCATCCAGCCCGTGCTCGTGGCGGTTTTAATACCGGCAATGATGGCGGGGATGGCGCTGGGAATGGCCACCTCGATGAGCATCTGCCTGCGGTTGGCGTCAAAGAGCCTGCCGACGTCAAGGTAAAGCGGCTCAACATTCTTGAGTCCGGCTCTGGTGTTGATGACGATGGGCATTACGGCGCCGATAAACACGATGAGGATCTTCGGGAACTCGCCAATGCCGAAGGCGATGATGATAAGCGGTATCCAGGCCAGCGGCGGGATGGGGCGGATAATATTGAATATCGAGCCGAAGAAGGCGTCGAGCTTTCTGTTCCAGCCCAGCATGGTGCCGAAGGGGATGCCTATGGCTATGGCTGCGACGAGGGCGATGAGCACTCTCTTGAGGCTGGCCCAGATGTGGCCGAAGTAGGAAACGCGCATGATGGGCTGCTCAAAGAGCTTTATGAGCCTGGCCCATGTTGCCTGCATCGTGGGGAACATGTCCGGCGCGGAGGAGGAAACATAGTACCAGAGGAAGATCAGAAGGCCCAGGGAGATGACGGGCAGTACAGTGTAGATAACATCCTTTGGTGTTATCACCTTGAACTCGCCCTTGCGGCCGTTTTTGTCCAGTTTGACCATTTCTTCACCTCCACTTGATGACGCGGTTCTCTATGAGGGTGAGAAGACCGTTGAAAATCGCGCCGATGATACCGATGACTATCATACCGAGGAGGATGATGTCCGGCCGGGCATAGAGCCTGCCCATAGAGATCATATATCCAAGTCCGGCGCTGGCGGCGAGCATTTCGGCCGCGACCAGCGTGGACCATGCATTGCCGACCGCGACGCGGATGCCGGAGAATGCCAGGGGCATCGCGGAAGGGATGCCGACCTTGATGAAGGTCTCAACAGTGCCGGCGCCACTGGTTTTTGCCACATTAATAAGCGTTTTGTTTGTGAGCTTTATACCCGTGTAGGAGTTGATAACACAGGGGATAAAGGCCGAGAAATAGATGATGAATGCCTTGGCCTGAAGCCCGATGCCCAGCCAGAGGACCGTCAGAGGGATCCAGGAGATGGGCGGGATAGGCCGGATGATCTCGAAGATGGGGTTTACGAATCTGTCGATGCCCTTGAACCAGCCCATGAGCAGGCCCAGAGGCACTCCGGTGACCACGCCGAGGCACAGACCGGTCATTGCGACCTGAAGACTGGCCCAGATGGAGACGGGAAGGGTCGCGCCGTCGGGGTTGGCGTTTGTCAGTTTGTAGATGAACAGCAGAACAAGCTCGGTAGGCTTGGCCAGATAACGGTCGGACACTATACCGAACTCCAGCAAGAGCTGCCAGATTATCAAAAAAGTCAGGATACCGGCTATGGACAGCATGGCATAGACATAGGAATTACCAGTCCTGCCGCGTCCGGGCTTCTCAGCCTTTTTGTCTGTTTTTCTCATTTTTTGTACCAACCTTAATAAGATGAACGGCCTGGGCATAGCCCGGGAGGACTATGCCCAAAGCCTAATCGGTGCTTAGCGGGCCGCGATTATCTCGGCAACCTCCGTGGCTATGGAGTTGTCGACCATGTTGTTTTCGATGATATAATTCCTGTCGTCAATGGTGTAGCTGCCCTGGGACATGAAGAAGTCGAAGGTGTTGAACAGCTCATTGTAGCCGTTTCCGATCTCGCCTTCGTACAGTCCGGCGGCGTCGGGGGCGGAGGTGGTCATCATCTCGATCATCTCGTCGATGTACATGGGGAAGAACCAGTCGTTCAGGGAGGTGTAGCACAGGTCATAGTCGTCGGCTCCGCTGACGCCCTCGATGGTGCAGGTGTCGGTGTAGAGCTGGGCGGCCTCGTCAACGTTCTCCTTGATCCACTGGAGGGTGCGGTAGTAGAGCTCCCAGAGCTTCACGATAGCCTCATGCTTGAGAGAATCGTTCAGGGCCTCCTCGGTGGCACAGATGGCGGTGGGGATGACGACGCCATTCTCGAGGGAGCTGGCGGCGCGCACATAGCCGAGCTGCTCGGCCTCAATGGAGGTGCTGGTCCAGACACACATCATGTCGCCCTCGCCGGCCTTGAACGCGGTCATGGCGGTGGTGACGTCCATGTTCTGCATGGTCACGTCGTCGGCGGTCAGGCCGATCTGCTCAAGGACGGTGACGAGGCTCTGGTGCGCGGTGGTGCCGATCGGCAGCAGGACGGTGGTGCCCTTCCAGTCGTCAACGGTGCCGTACATGTTCGGGTAGCCCTCGATGTTGCCCTGCCCGGACTGGGCTATGGCGGAGTCCTCACGGACGTACATGTTGATGGAAGCCTCCTCGTCGCAGTAGCCGATGACCTTGACGTCATAGCCGAGCATGCCGGGGATGGTGCCGGGAGCGCCGGTGGAGCAGATGTCCCACTCGCTGCTGGCCTCCATCATGACGGGACCGGAGATGAAGGACAGGTACTCGAAGGAGATGCCGAGCTCCTCGGCCCAGCCCTTCTCATCCATGACGTACCAGGGCAGGGCGTGCATCGCACCGGAGAAGTAGCCGAGGTTCATGGTGATGGGCTCGGACATGGGCTCGATGCCCCAGGTGGTTTCAGTTGTATCGCCGCCTTCAACGGGTTCGCCGCTGGTGGGGGGATCGGTGGTCTCGTCTACGGGCTCGGTGCCGCAGCCGGCAAGAATGCCGACCAGCATCACGGCGACGAGCAGGATTGACAGAAGTCTTTTCATTTTGATACCTCCATAAACATTTATATTGTGCCCTTGGGCCAATATCCTTATTTCTTCCTTGCCACGGCCGTTTTCGCGGCGACAGCGATATCGTCCGCGGTGATGCCGAAGCGCTGTTTCAGATAGTCGGACGGTCCAACCTCCCCAAACACATCTTTGGCTCCGATGCGCTCGACAGGAGCGGGGAAGCAGTCTGCGAGCAGCTCCGCTACCGCGCTTCCGAGTCCGCCGACTATGTTGTGGTTCTCGGCGGTAACGATGGCGCCGGTCTCCCTGGCGGCGGCGAGCACTGCCTCGGAGTCCAGAGGCTTTATCGTGAACATGTCCAGTACCCTGGCGTTCATGCCCTCGGCGGCGAGCAGCTCGGCCGCCTTCAGGGCCTCAATGACCTCACGCCCTGCGGCTATGATCGTGACGTCGTTTCCATCGCGCAGGGTGACGGCCTTGCCGATGTCAAACTCGGAGCCGTCCTCGTAGATGGTCTCGACCTTTGTCCGGCACATCCTGATGTAGAACATGCCATAGGTGTGAGCTATCTTGGGGATGAGGTCTTTTACCATTGCTGCATCTGTCGGCTCGACTATCGTGACCTCGGGCACGCAGCGCATCATGGCGACGTCTTCAAGGGCCATGTGCGTGCCTCCGTTGAGCGCAGCGCAGACGCCGGGGTCGCTGCCGAGCATTTTTACGTTCTTTTTGGCGTATGCTCCGCTCATGAACACCTGGTCCATGACCCTCCGGCTCGCAAAGGTGCCGAAGGTGTGCGTAAAGGGAATGAAGCCCTCTGCGGAAAGGCCGCAGGCCACGCCTATCATGTTGGCCTCCGCGATGCCGCAGTCGAAGATGTTGTCAGGGTACTTCTCCTTGTAGGGGAGCACTCCTATGGCGCGCATGAGGTCTGCATCTGTGGCGATGATGGGTTCGCCTGCCTCTATCATTTTGACCAGCGCCTGGGCGTAAGCCTGACGCATTTCCAGATCGCCGGGGCGGTTGTCCTTTGCCAGTTTGATATTCATATCGTGTACCCTTACCTTTCTCCGGCCTCAGAGGGCGGCCTTGTACGCCTCAAGCTCGGCAACGGCGGCCTTCGCCTGCTCGGGGGATACCGGTATGTTGTGGTTGAAAACGCCCTCGGCAAAGCAGCAGCCCTTGCCCTTTACCGTGTGGAGTATGAGCATGGAAGGCTTGTCCTTGACGCTCTTGGCGAGGTCGATGGATTCCATGATCTGCTCCACGTCGTTGCCATCGGCGACATCAACGACATGCCAGCCGAAGGCTTCAAACTTTTTGCCGATCTCTCCGAAGCCCGCTACCTCGTCGAGGGAGCCGCAGAGCTGAAGGTCGTTCTGGTCAACGAAGCCGATGACGTTCGTGAGGCCCTTGGCGGGGGCAAATATCGCGCACTCCCAGACCTGGCCCTCCTCGCACTCGCCGTCGCCCAGGAGGATGTAGACATAGTTCTCGAGACCCTTTTTCTTGCAGCCCATGGCAATGCCGAGACCGGTCGAGAAGCCCTGGCCAAGAGAACCGGTGGTCATGTCCACGCCGGGGGTCTTGTTGCCGTCGGTGTGGCTGGGCAGTCGGGTGCCGGGCTTATTGAGGGTCCTGAGTTCCTCCCGGTCGAAGAAGCCGCGCAGGGCGAGGGCCGCGTACATCGCAGGGCCCGCGTGGCCCTTGGACATTATAAAGCGGTCACGCAGTTCCCACTTGGGATCCTTGGGGTCTACGTTCATGACATCGCCGTAGAGGCAGGCCATGAGATCGCAGATTGACATCGTGCCGCCGACATGGCCTACGCCTATGGACTCGAACTCCTCGAGGGCAGCTATGCGGATGTCCGCGGCAAAGAGCCGAAGCTCCCTGACTTTCTCCTTGGAAATCATCTCTGTTCTCCTTTCCGCTCAGCCGTCGTATCCCTCGTCCGCCATGCAGAGGTGGACGGCGCCGATCTTGAAGGTCTTGGGCAGGGCGAGAATCTTCGGCTCAGGCCCGACGTATTTCTTCATCGCGTCCTCGAGCGCCTCCTCAAAGGTGGCCCTCGTCTTGAGCCCCATGCCCCTGGCAATGCCCGGCTCCTGCGCCCCGACTATATATATCGCGGAGGTATTCATCTCGGCAATGTGGCCGCAGCTCATCATCGAGAAGCCGTGGAAGGGGTGGAAGGCGTTACAGAAGCGGTACTTGCGGATGTACTCCTCGTTGGTTGCAAAATACTCGCCGTAGCGGTTCATGTCCGCAAGGGTGTTCATGTAGTCGTGCTGGAACATCTCGTACAGCTCGCGAAGATAGGGCCAGCGCTCGTCGTGGAAATAGCCGTTGCAGATGGATGAACAGATGATCACGCAGTTGTCTTTCATGACCCGCTTGTGACGAATGACCTGCGCGGAAAGTGCCTGCATCATCTGAATGGGATTCGTTCCCATGCCATTGCCGTAGTGGAAGTCCTGCGGCATGCCGAACACCATCACGTCGTATTTTTCCTTCGCATAGGGGACATAGGTGCGCCTGTCGGCAATCTTCCAGGAGGCTGGCTGCATCTCTTTGGCCCAGCCGCTGAATATCGCGATCTGACGAGAATAGGTGTCCAGTACGGCGTCGCAGCAGAAGAAGGGATGGCCCATTTTCTCCTCCATGTGCATTCCGATCTCGTCGAATTTGGTGCGCATGAGGCTGTGGCTGCTCACCGGGGTGAAGTCCGCTCGGTGCATGACGCTGGGGACATGATGGCTGGCTATGCTGCGCCAGTGGGTGATACCGGTCGCGCAGTGCTTGTATCCGCCGGAATATCCGCCGTAGGGGTTGCCCTGAGTGTGGCCTATGAGAATGGGGATATCGCAGTCGTAGACGTATTTGTTCATGAGCACCGGGTCGCCTCGGCGGGTGCAGCCCAGATCGACCATGTGCTCGGGGTCCTCGCTGTCGTGGCTCGTTATCTGCCCGCTCCAGTAGAATTCTCCAAAGAGCTCCTCGCCGAGTATTTTCTTCATCTCCGCGACAGTTGCCCTCGGGTGAAGACCGTTGGAGAAAAGAAGAAGGATGTCGTGCTTGTCCACGCCGGAGGCATAGAGCTCGTCAAGGCAGGCACGTATGGCCACTCTGCGGTGCGCGGTCGGCTGGGTGCCGCCCTTCACGATGTCCGGAATGACGAAGACTACGCTCTTGCCGGGACCGGCGATCTCGCGCAGAGGCTTCATGCCGATGGGAGCGCGGATGCTCTCGAGCGTAGCGGCATAAAGGCTGTCCCAGTCCTGAGGCAGACAGGGGGGATCGGGCACCGTTTCCCCGGGGATGAAAACATCCGTGCTGTCGGGAAGCTCCGCGGACATGAGACCCTGGCCGTATTCGAATTCGAGCTTTTTCATTTGACCTTTGCCTTCCTTCATTTAACGTAAGCCTGGATGATGTTCTTCAGGCTCGCCACGTCGAACGCAATCGGCGGGACAAACTTTGTCAGGGCGACGAAACCGCCGTCGATAGTTTTTACCGCGGCAAGCTCCTCGGCATTTTCCTCCTTGAGTCCGCCTCCGTAGACTACGGAGAGTTCCTTGCCGTAGACCTCACGGCAAATCTCCTTGATGCAGGAGCTGACGAATGAGACATATTCTCCGCTGGCGGGGGTCTTGCCGGGGCCGATCGCCCAGATAGGCTCGTAGGCGATAGCAACTTTTTGACCCTCTGCGGCGGCTTCCATCCCCGCCAGACCCTCTGTAATCTGCCTGCGGAGGACTTCCCTGACCCTTGGCTCGTAGACGGCGGGGTCGTCGGAGCCCTTCTGCTCCTCCGTTTCACCAATGCAGTAGAGCACGCTCATTCCGCGTCTCAGGGCACAGAGCATTTCGGCGTTTATTGTCTTTTCGACAGTGCGCAGCGCAGCGTCAATGTCCCCGGCGGAATTTTCCGCCTCGTCGTACATTTTAAGGAAAGAGAGCTTGTCCTTGCGCTCCTCGCTGTGACCCACAACGACCCAGCTGCAGCCGATGGCCTTGAGCGCCGCCGCGGGCTTGTTGGTCGTGAAGGCGCCGAAGTTGCCTCCCGGCTCCACGTCCTCGCGGAAAACCCCCGCGCAGCCGATCTTGAGACAGCCGGTCTTCTCCGGACCCTCAGCGGCCACGGCGTCAAGCGCCGGCAGCACCATGGACTCGGGGACAAAATATGTTAGATCCACGCCTTCGATGTTCCCAAGGCCGTATTCAGCGGTCTCGTGGATTATCTGCCTCATCCAGTCCACCGGATTCTCCAACGGGCAGATGCCGCCCATGCTCTTTGGGACCTCAAAGCGCTTTAGATTAACATAGATTTCTTTCATACTATCCTCCGCTTTCGCATTATTGAGCAGACCCGGCGGCTTCTCATGGCACAGTTTGAAGCTGAATGCAGCCCAGGACGCCCATTTTCGTGATTTGCCTAATTTTACGCAAACATTTGTGCGGCCCGACTCTCAATGTAGACATTTTAACCAGGAGCACAGATTTCAACGCCAATGTCTTTGCAAATTATGACTACCAAACCAAGACTATTTTACTCTATTCATTCGGGACTTGGCAATGATTTTTTAACCAAACGTTTGCGTTAAAACAAATTGAAAGCGAATTGTGTTATTATAGGCCGATTTTAAATATGAATGCAACAAATTTGTCGGTTTAGCGATGCGAAAACCCCGCGGTTTGGACGGTTTTTTATTTATTTCGGCAAAACGCTGATTATGGGCTTGCTTCTTTATTGCACTTTAACTATGAACCGCTTTGTTTTGTTAAAAAATCATCGGTATTTATAGCCAAATTCCACATATTATTGCCTCCAGAATACAAATTTGGAGGCCTGCTGCAGCGTGCCGCGCCCAACTTGAAGTTCTCGCTCGAATTTGCATATATTGCTCATTGTATTAAGCAAAAACCGGCGCCCCGCTTTTTTGCGGGACGCCGGTTGCATTTGAAATGCGTGGTTTATTTTTTGCTGTTCAGGAAGTTGTGACCAATGTTGTTTGCTGCAATGATGGCGTTTCGGACGACATCGGGCGTAATGACGACTGGTTCTCTGTGGATAAGCGCGTTTTTGAAGACGGTATGCTCCACGATTATGTCGAGGTTTTCGTCGTTGCACTCGATGCCGAACTGCTCCATGGTGATAGGAAGATCGATGCTGTGCATCAGCTCCAACATGCTGTTGATGAGCTCGTCGTCTGCGTTCTCGAGCACGAGTTCGCAGACGAGGCCGAAGGCGACCTTTTCACCGTGCAGATAGGCGTTGCCGGCTTCGATCTCGGAAATTCCGTTATGCACGCCGTGTGCGCCGGCACAGCCTGCGTTCATGAAACCGAGGCCGCTCAGGAGCACGTTTGCCTCAATCACGTCCTCCACGGCGGGGGTGAGAGCCTTTACCTTGACAGCTTCATAGGCGCGTTTGCCTTCCGAGACAAGCACTTCATAGCATTCTTTGGCTATGGCCATGCCCGCGCGGCTTATGACGTAGCCGCGGCCGATCCAGTTCGGGGTACCGGCTTTTTCGTTGGCGACGGCTTCAAACCAGGTGACGAGGGCGTCGGCGATACCGGCGGCGAAGAGCCTTGCAGGAGCCGTGGCGATGATGGCGGAGTCAACCAGGACCAGCTCGGTGCTGCGTTTCGTGGGCACGCCGCCCAGATGGACGCCGTTTATATCGTAGACCGCCGCCCAGTCGGCCGCAGGTGCGTCGCTGGAGGCGGAGGTGGGCAGGATGATACGGGCCACATCCGCGGCGTCCGCCACGAGCTTGACCGTGTCGAGCACTTTGCCGCCGCCGACGCCGCAGACAACGTTGCAGCCGCTCTGCTTGACGACAGCGGTCAGGGCCTCGACATTTTCCTTGCAGCATTCTCCGAAGTAGGACTCGTACATCCAAGAGCAGCCGTTTTTGTCCTCAATAGCCTCGATCTTGCCTTTGATCATATCGAACACGCCAGAATCAATTATAAAGAGGAACTTATCTCCATACTTCTTGCCGTAATCAAACACATGCCCAAGTTCGCCCGGGCCCTGGATATATCTCTGGACACAGCCGAAGGCTCTGGACGGCGACGTGAGCAACAGGTTTTTGTGGCTGAATTCCTGTGACATTTTGTATTCTCCTTTGCGAATTTAAGTGTAATGGCGGTTTGGCAGCCATTTTACACAAATCACGAAAACATTTGCTTTAAACTTAGCACTTTTGAGCAGACTTGTCAATCATTCACGCAACTATTACGCAAACAAGCTTCGGCTCTATATATTATGCCCGACTCGAGACGCTGAGAGGACAACTTATAGCTGTTTTCGCAAGAAATAACGAAGGGGTCACTTCGGGGTTATCATGTCACGCCGGATTTCTATTATTTTGGCGTGGTGAATTGCGGGGACATCAGGATAATCGTTGGCCCGGCGAGTCAGGTAGGCGGCGGGGAGCGTGAGCTTCGCGAGCTGGCCTTCCGCGCGGACGTGCCGCAGGAGCGGGTCGGCGAGTTTGTCTCTGCGATGCGGGCCATTGTGCCGATGCCGCTCGAGAGCATCATCCGGATGCTGTGCGCGGTGAACTTTATGCTCGGCGGTGAGCGGCTGGAGCTCAAGGACGTGACAATTTACGACTCCGAGCAGCGCGAGCTGCGCGGCGCGGCAGCTCGCCGGCAGTACGATGCGCGCATGACTGGCCCCGCGGGCGGTTCGCACAACACGATGGATGTGGAGCGGCAGGTGCTGCAGATCGTCCAGCGCGGGGACATACAGGGGCTGGAGGCCTGGGCGGCGACGGCCCCGGCGGTGCGCGGCGGTGTCATAGCCCGCGACCAGCTGCGCCAGCTGAGGAACACCTTCGTCGTCACCTGCACGCTGGTCTCGCGCGCGGCGATATCGGGCGGCATGGGCGCGGAGGAGGCGCTGGCCATGAGCGACTCGTACATACAGCAGTGCGAGCTGCTGGGCAGCGCGGAGCGGATATCAAATCTGCAGTTCCATATGGTGGCGGACTACGCCCGGCGCGTGGCGCGGCTGCGCGGCGTTGGGACCACCGAGCTGACGCTGAAGGTCGCAAACTACGTTCAGCGCCACCTGTGCGAGCGCATCAGCGTGAACGACATGGCGAAGGAGCTGTATATCAGCCGCCCGTATCTCTCCGAGCGTTTCAAGGCTGAGTCGGGTGGGAGCCTGACGGACTATATCCTGCGCGAGAAGACCGCAGAGGCCCAGAGGCTGCTGGATTACACCGATAAGAGCCTCACAAGCATCAGCTCCTATCTCGGGTTTTCCTCGCCGAGCCATTTCTCCCGCGTTTTTAAAAAATACACCGGCATGCTTCCGAGCGAGTACCGGGACAGATAAAAAGCGCCGTGCCGAAACTCACCTGAGAGACGGCGCGGCGCGTGTCATAACTGCGGTTAAAATGCGGACGGGGCGATACGGGCTGGAGCGGAATTTACAGTTTGTTAATCTAAAAAGTTCTTCCGTTTAAGCTTCAGTTAGGGTCGGCTTTTTACACTGGCCTTACGATCACAGACCTGGAGGCGGCAGATTTGACGCAGATGACATTTCAGCGCTATGAATACAAATATCTGATGGATTCCGACCAGCTCCGGGCGGTCCTGAGCGCGATGGAGCCATACATGGAGCCGGACGGCTACAGCCACAGCTCGATACGGAACCTGTACCTGGACACGCCGAGCTTCCTGCTCGTGCGGCGCAGTCTGGAAAAGCCGGTGTACAAGGAGAAGCTCCGGCTGCGCAGCTATGGCCGCGCGGGACAGGACGACCAGATCTTCGTTGAGCTGAAAAAGAAGTACCGCTCGGTGGTCTACAAGCGCAGGATCTCCCTGCCCCAGCAGCAGGCGATGGCCTGTGTCGCCGGCACAATGCCCTGGCCGGAGAGTCAGATAGGCTCGGAGCTGGCCTACACCATGGGATTTTACAGACAGCTGCGCCCCACCGCGTTCCTCTCCTACGAGCGAGACTCCTATCGCGGCGTGGAGGACAGGACTTCCGCGTTACCTTCGACAGGGAGATACGCTGCCGCCGCGAGCTGCTGACGCTGGACTCCGGCACACACGGCGCTTCGCTCCTGCCGCCTGGCCGGGTTCTGATGGAGCTGAAGGCGGCGGGCGGTCTGCCCCTGTGGATGGTGCGTGTTCTCTCAGGACTGGGGCTGTACAGGACCTCCTTTTCCAAGTACGGCACAGCCTACATGGACATGATGGCGGCGGAGCGGAAGGGGGAGAGGAAGTATGCCTGACAGCCTCTTTCGCGGGATTTTCGACAGCTCTCTCACCGACACTATCGACCCCGCCGATTTCCTTCTGTGCATAGGCGTGTCCCTGCTGCTGGGCCTGCTGCTCTGCGCGATGACCATGTGGCGCTCGCGTTTCAGCCGGAGCCTTATGGTCACGCTTGCCATCCTGCCGGCCGTGGTCTGCGTCGTTATCCTCATGGTGAACGGCAACGTGGGCACGGGCGTAGCGGTGGCCGGGGCGTTCAATCTGGTACGCTTCCGCTCGGCGCCCGGCTCCGCAAGGGAGATAGGGGCGCTGTTCGTGGCCATGGGCACGGGGCTTATCACCGGCATGGGTTACCTCGGCTATGGTGCGCTTTTCACCCTCATACTCGGCGCGGCCATGATGCTATACAACGCCCTCAGCCTGCGCGCGGAGTCAAAAGGCGCCACGGAGCGCACCCTGCACATCACCATACCGGAAGATCTCGACTACGCCGGGGTGTTTGACCCCGTCCTGGCGAAGTATACCAGGAGCTACCGTCTTGAGCAGGTGAAGACTACCAACATGGGCAGCCTCATAAAGCTCACCTACGACCTCGTCCTCAGGGACCCGGCGCAGGAAAAAAGCCTCATAGACCAGCTGCGCCTGCGCAACGGGAATCTCGAGATATCCCTGGGCCATCAGGATAGCGCCACGGCAACTTTGTAAGACAAGGAGACCGTACGATGAAAATAAATATACGTATACTCGTGTCAATCCTGCTCTGCGCCCTGCTGACTCTCAGCGGTTGCGGCGCGCAGGACGTGACCGCACAGACCGACCCTGCGGCGGGGACCGATACGCCCGAGGAAAGTCCGTCAGCCGGGACGGATGCCGCATCTGTCTCGTCCATCTTCAGCGACAGGGACCTCGCCGGCAGCTACGACGAGGCTGAGGCCGTCGCCATCATGCTCGAGGGAGAAAGCGCATCCTGCTCCTCTGACGCCGTCTCAGTGGACGGCGGGCAGATAGTCATAGGCGCGGAGGGAGTCTATGTCGTTTCCGGCACGCTCGACGACGGACAGATAATAGTGAACGCGGGCGAGACCGACAAGGTGCAGCTCGTCCTCAAGGGCGCGGATATCACCTGCGGCAGCTCCGCCGCGATCTATGCTCTGGAGGCCGACAAGGTCTTTATCACCCTGGCTGAGGGTACTGAGAACAGGCTCGCGAACGGCGGGGAATATATCGCCATCGACGACAACAATATCGACGCCGTCATCTTCGCCAAGACCGACCTCACGCTCAACGGCTCAGGCAGCCTCAGCATAGACGCGCAGGCGGGCCACGGCGTGGTGTCGAAGGGCGACCTCGTCATAGCCGGCGGCAGCTATACCATTGCAGCTGCCAGCCACGGTCTGTCAGGCAAGGACAGCGTGGCCATCGCCTCGGGCAACTTCGCCATAAGCTCCGGCAAGGACGGCATCCACTCAGAGAACAGCGACGACCTCACGCTGGGCACGCTCTATATCGCCTCCGGCAGCTTCGATATCACGTCCCAGGGCGACGCCGTGAGCGCCCAAGGCGAGCTGCAGATAGACGGCGGTGACTTTGAGCTGTACACCGGCGAGGGCAGCGCGAGCGTGGAGATGAGCACGGGCGACGATTTCGGCGGCATGGGCGGGCCGTTCGGCTGGACGGATACCGGTGCTCAGACGCAGGATGACGAGGACTCCGTCAGCCAGAAGGGCATCAAGGGCGAGAGCGCCTTTACGATAAGCGGCGGCACGCTGGATCTCACCTGCAACGGCAATGGCGATACTGCCATCGACTGCGACGGCAGCTATGCAAATAACGGCGGAGAGGTCAGTACAAACGATGGCTCGGAGAACAACCCTGGTCAGATGGGTGTTGGACAGCGCGGAGACATGGGCGGCCAGACACCTGCCGGGCCTGGCGACAGGAGAGAACCCGGCGGTCAGACTCTCGGTGCTGCGTAATGTTTTTGTCCGGCGCCGCAATTGTCTTGTTTGTGCGTGGGGAATGTGTCATGAGCAGACCTGCCCACCGGACAAATGCGCAAAAAAGCGCTCGACAGGACGTTGGAACAATATCTGCGCGACTCCACCGGAACGCACAGGCCGGAATAAGGAAACATATGTCTGCATCACGTACAGCGTCCCCGGCCACAAAACTGTGGCCGGGGACGAGTTATCTATTCTTCCTTATCCTTAGCTGCTTCGGCTTTGAGCCTTTGGGCGCTGCGGTAGACAGTGTAGACTATAGCCAGTTCGGCTATCACAATGATGGCACATATAAGTATGAACACCAGCTCCGATACGCCGGATGCTCCTGCGGCATGCAGTGTGCCGAGCTTATACAGAATATACAGTAAATACAGCAGTGCAAAGACTCTTATTGCAATGCTGCTCCACAGCCGGCGTTTATTCTCGTCCATAGCTGTCCAGCTCCGCAGTTGATGGTATTGAAGGCGCCGCACCCTTGCGCGATACCGCTATTGATGCCGCCCGGGCAGCGCGCAACAGCGACTCGGCCACGCTCCTGCCGTTCATCCAACCCTCCAGGAAGAAACCAGAGAACGTGTCGCCGGCCGCAGTCGTATCCACCGCCTTCGTCGGCACCGCCGGCTGGAACCTTCGCTCCTGAGCGTCCGAGTACCAGGCACCGTCCGAACCCAGCGTCAGTATCACCGCAGCTGTCGGGTGCGCGCCAGCAAACCAATCCAGTATCGCCTCCGGCTCCGTCGCGGGCAGACCGCTTATCTGAGAGCCCTCCACCTCGTTCACGAGGAACAGGTCCACCTTGTCCAGATCGCAGCTGAGCACCGCCGCGTCGAAGGGAGAGGGGTTAAGCACCACTTTCAGACCGCGCGCGTGCGCCTCGTCAATAATTTCGTCGAGCCGATTGACCTCGTTTTGCAGCAGGATCATGTCGCCCGCGCCGAAGTTCGCAAGAACCTCCCTGATATACTCAGTCGTGATGGCCCTGTTCGTGCCGCCGTAGACGATGATGCAGTTCTGGCCCTTCGCGTCCACCTGTATGACCGTATGCCCCGGCGCGGCGTCAGCGTGTCTTATGAGCGAGGTGTCCACCCCGTTTGCCTCGAGCATGTCCGTCAGCAGCTCGCCGCCCGTGCCGCAGATGCCTGCGTGCCAGACCGGCAGTCCCGCCTTCGCCATGGCCACGGACTGGTTCAGGCCCTTGCCGCCGGCAAATATCTCGCGGCCTGTAGAGAATATCGTCTCTCCGGGTGCAACTATGTGGTCAAGCGAGTACACATAGTCGATGTTCATTGAGCCAAAACACAGAGCCTTCATACCAGTTTCCTTTCCTCCGCTCAGAATATGCAGCCGGCTGTCAGTATCACGTTCGGATAGGGGGTGAATTCACCCGTGCGTATGGCAAATTTCACGTTCGCCGAGCGCTTCTTGAGCTCTGCGTGCGGTATCTTCTCGCAGGGCAGTCCAGCCAGCTTCTCCTGCATATAGTTTAGCATCTCAGGATTGTTTTCGTCAATCTCCTCCGCAAGCGTATAGCTCTCCACGCAGGTCTCGGCCAGCACGGCGTCCATGACCTGCCTAAAGCTCGGCACTCCGCCCACCAGCACGAGATCCACTATTTCCACGCCCTTCGGGATGGGCATGCCCGCGTCCGCTATCATAAACGTGTCCTTGTGGCCGAGGGCCGTGATGAGGCCCATGAGCCGGGCGTTAAGTATACCTGTCTTTTTCATATCACTTCGCCTCATTCTTGACGCGCAGAGCCATCTTGGCCTGCAGGTTCCTCTGGTACTGGTCGATGACAACAGCGAGGATGATGACGGCGCCCTTGATGACGTTCTGCCAGAACTCGGTGACACCGCACATGGTCATGCCGTCGTTGAGCACGCCGATGACGAAGGCGCCGACGAAGGTACCGCCTATTGTGCCGATGCCGCCGGCCATGGAGGTGCCGCCGAGGACGGAGGCCGCGATGGCGTTCATCTCCCAACCGTCGCCGCCGGCCGGGTGCGCGGCCATGAGCTGGGCGGTATTGATGATGCCGACCAGCGCGGCGCAGGCGCCGGAGAGCATGTAGACGTAGATTTTGACCCTGTCGGGCTTGATGCCGCTCATCTTTGCGGCACGCTCGTTGCCGCCGACGGCGTAGACGTGCCAGCCGAAGGTGGTCTTGCGCAGGATGATGGCCGTGATAACGGACAGAATGACCAGCAGGATGGCGCCGACGGGTATGCCCGCTATGGACGAGCCCATGAACTTGAGACCGGTATTTCCCAGACCCTCATAGCCTGAGATGTTGGAGAAGGTCGCGCCGCCGGAAATGATGTTTGCAAAGCCGCGGCAGATGTACATCGTGCCCAGAGTGGTTATAAAGGGCGCAACGCGAAGCTTCGTTATGACTGCGCCGTTCACCCAGCCTATCAGGCATCCGAGGAGGATGACTATGAGTATGACCATGGGTACGCTGAAGTACAGCGTTGAGCCGCCGATGGTCAGGCCCTTCTGGATGAGGTAGCCGGCGATCATGCCGCCCAGACCGACCACGCTGCCCACGGACAGGTCTATCCCGCCTGTGATGACGACGTAGGTCATGCCGATGGCCAGTATGCCGTAGAGCGCGACGTGCTTTGCCACCATCAGCAGGGTCGAGGTCGAGAAAAAGTTCTCGCTCAGCACGCTGAACAGCACCACGAGGATTATGAGGACTATAAAGGTGCGCCCCTTCAGCAGGGTCATTATGAAATCGTTTTTATCATACTGTTTCTTTGTTTTCATCTCGTCGCTCCCCCCTTTGATTCAGGCTGTGGCCTCTGCGTCGGCGTCGGCATCGGTGTGGTGGCCGGCGTAGGAGGCGAGGACGAGATCGTCCTCGGTGAGGCCCTCGCCCGCAGTGAATTCCGCCGTTTTCACGCCGTTGGACAAAACCATTATCCTGTCGGCTATATTCATTATTTCCTTCAGCTCCGAGGACACGACGAGTATCGTCAGGCCCTGGTCGGCAAACTGGTGGATGATGTCGAAGACCTCGGTCTTGGCGCCGATGTCTATGCCGCGTGAGGGCTCGTCCATAAGCAGTATCTTCGGCCCGGTGAGCAGGCCCTTGCCGATGACGACCTTCTGCTGGTTGCCGCCGGAGAGCGAGAGTATGGGCAGCTTCTTGTCCGCCACCTTGATGTGTATCTCGTCTATCACTTTGTCCACGTCCTCGTCCTCCGCCTTCTGGCTGAGGAAGAGGCGTTTGGCATACTTCTTGAGGTTGGAGAGCGAGGTGTTCTTCTCGATGTCGAGCGTCTGGATCAGGCCGGAACCCTGCCTGTCCTCGGGAACTATGGCTAGGCCGCGCTTTATCTGCTCTGCCGTCTGACCTATGCGCAGCTTTTTGCCCTCGAGATATATCTCGCCCGTGTGCTCCGGACGCAGGCCCATGATGCACTCCATGAGCTCGCTCCGGCCCGCGCCCAGCAGGCCGTATATGCCGAAGATCTCGCCCTTCTTGACCTCGAAGGAGACGTCGTGCAGCAGCCAGCCGCCGCCCTTCTTGGGCAGGGAGAGCTTATCGACCCGCAGCTCCACCGGCTGCTTGTCAAGGTCGATGCTCCTGGGTGTGCGGGTGTAGCTCTTGTTCTCGCCGACCATGTTGGTGACTATCCAGCTGAGCTGGATGTCCTTCACATCCGCGTCGGCGACGTAGTGCCCGTCGCGCAGTACTAGACCGCGTCGGGCGCGCTGAATATGCTGCGCCTCGTCGGAGCGAATCCCAGTTTGATCTGCGCCATACTTAACAGCCTCACTTTTAACTATAATTTCCGGTTATGATTATAAAAATTTATATAAACATTGCTAAGATTATTTTGTTAATTTAAATATTTCGGCTGTTCTCACAATCTAAGCTTGGCGGTTTTGCAATATAGGTATGATTTTCAGCTTTATTGCCCCCTTTGAACGTCAAATCCAGCCTGTCGACCGTTGAAACAGGTATGAATCAGCGGAGAAATCGCCTGCAAAGAAAACAAAAAGCAACAAAGCCGCCTGCAGTTTGCAGGCGGCTTTGTAAATTGATTTAAATTATTTATATGAGCCTTAACCCGGACCGTCTATCACGCTGTCGCGCTCGATGAACTCTGTACAGCTTTCGATCTTAAAAATGCCTGTATTGGGGTCATCCATCATGGTTATAAGTCTGCGCACGGATTCCCAGCCCATGGTGCGTTTGTTCACGTGTATTGTTGTGAGCGCAGGGCTGGAGACTGTGCAGTAGGGCAGGTCGTCAAAGCCAACGATAGATACGTCCTCCGGTACCCTGTGCCCCCGTTCTTTTAGTGCCCGCATAACGCCGAAGGCGATGAGATCGTTATCAACGAAAAATGCTGTCGGCAGTATCGGATTGGTGTCCAGATATTTCAGCATACCCACGTACGCGCTGTCCGTCTTTGTGCCCACGGTGACGCACCATTCGGGGTTAAGCTCTATGCCGTGCTCCACAAGCGCTTGACGGTAGCCGCATTCGCGCGCCTGAAATGCCTTTATGCGGAATTCTCCTCTGACATAGCCAACTTGTTTGTGCCCTCTGTTTATGAGATAATGTACGGCGTTTTGTGCCGAGTCAATGTTGTTTATGAGTACTCCGTTGAACGGCTGCCTTTCGCACCAGCCGTCGAGCAATATCAGAGGGCACTTGCAGTTAAAATACAGGTCGAAATCCTCCTCCAGCATCTCCGTGGCCAGAAGTATTACGCCGCCGTTGGAGTCGGAGATTATCTGGTTCACCTGCTCGACATAGTCAGGCGATGTGTAATTCAGCCGTATGTATATCGTGGACAGACCGTTTTCCTTGGCGGCTTCCTCGACACCCTCTATGACCGCAGGATGAAAAGGACTGTCGTCAATTATGCCGCCGTTTCGCCTGAACTGGACAAACTTGATGCTCTTGAGGCTCTTGGAGCCGGTAAAATACCCCAGCTCGCCTGCAACCTGAAAAATGCGCTCCGCCGTTTCCTTATTAACCCCGCGTTTCATATTCAACGCATTGGACACGGTGGCCGGAGAAAACCCGGTGATCTCGCTTATTCTTTTCACGCTTGGTCTGTTGCTGGTCTTCATAAACTCACCTAAATCACTTTAGTTTTGATTATTAAAATTTATTATATTCACTTATAAAACGATTTGCAACCATTTTTATCAGTTTTTACGCTGTCGTTTTTGAAATGTGTATGGTGATCTCTGCGCTGCACTGGTATCCGCTCAGTCGCTCGAAGCCACGGTTATTTAGCTTAAAGTAATTGACTTTGCTCAAATGATGAAGTATACTACAGGATAGTTAGCGGCAGCTAATCGCTGCCGATTTTGTTTGCAGCAAGGTTAGCTGTATCTAACTGAACGATGGCGTTATCGGAGTGTGAGGTATGATAGACGGGAAGCTGTTTCGGCTGTTGGGCAAAAACAGACGATACATCGGATGCGCTGTAGTACTGATGCTGTTTGGGCAGATGGCAAACATAGCAATTACGGCATGCATTTGCTGGACGATTTGGCTGGCATCCAATTATGAGAGTTGCGGAGAAGGGCCGGCGATTTTCATCTGTCCTGGCCTGGTGTTGGCACTTTGCGCGGCACTGCGCTGCTGTGCGGCGCGCCTGGCAGGCCATTGCAAGGATGCCCTGGGAAGGAAGACGAAGAAAGAGCTTCGGCAAAGGGCCTATGAAAAGATAGTCAGGCTCGGCGTGTGCTCAACTGAAGACATGAATATGGCGGGCTTGACTCAGGTCGCTCTGGAGGGGATAGAGCAACTGGACCTTTACTATTCAACTTATATACCCCAATTCTTCTATGCAATGCTGGCTCCGGTGCTCCTGTTTGGGGTCACTGTGTGGGTTGACTGGCGGCTGGCCGTACTGCTGCTGGCGTGTGTGCCGCTCATTCCTCTGTCAATAGTGGTCGTATCACGCTATGCCAAACGCATTTTTGCGAAGTATTGGAGCGAATATACCTCAATGGGCGATGCATTTCTTGACAGCGTGCAGGGGCTGAAGGAGCTGAAAATATTTGACGCTGACGAAGCCCAGCACTTACGAATGAATGGGGCGAGCGAGCGGTTTCGCCGAATTACAATGAAGGTGCTGGTGATGCAGCTGGCAAGCACTACGATAATGGATCTTGTGGCTTACGGCGGAGCGGGGCTGGGCGTGGCGCTCACGCTGTGGGGAGTTGCCGGCCGGGGCCTGTCGCCTTATGAAGGGCTGTTTCTGATATTGGTCGCCGTGGAATTCTTTTTGCCGCTCAGGGCCTTCGGTTCCGCGTTCCATGTGGCAATGAACGGTGTCAGCGCAGGTCACAAGCTCATATCGCTCCTGGAACAGCCAGACCCGGTGTGGGGTGAAGCGATAGCGGAGGATATCAGACTCCGGCTTGAGAGCGTGGATTTCTCCTATGATGGCAAGCGCAGGGTGTTGGAAAATGTGAATATGGACTTTCTCAATCCGGGAATGACGTCCATTGTCGGAGAGTCGGGCTGTGGGAAAACGACGGTAGTAAATCTGTTGACAGGCGCCCTGCGCCCGGATGACGGGCGTGTGACTTCGGGCGGCAGGCAGATATCGGAGCTGTCGAGGGAGGATTATTACTCACACCTTTCGGTAGTCAGCTACAACACTTACATTTTCAATGAGACTGTCCGTCAGAATTTCCTGCTTGCGAAAGAAGACGCTGGAGATAAAGAGATATACAGGGCGTTGGAGGAAGTGGATCTTGCGGGGTTCATCCGCAGCAACGGCGGGCTGGACAAGGTCATAGCTGAGGATGGCGCCAATATTTCAGGCGGGCAGAAACAGAGGCTGGCTCTTGCTGTAAATCTGGCGGCGGACAAGGACGTATATATTTTCGATGAGGCCACAAGCAACATCGACATTGAAAGCGAAGCCATAATCATGGAGGGAATAAGGAAGCTGGCGCGTGAGAAGTCGGTAATCGTGATATCGCACAGGCTGGCCAACGTGGTGCCGTCGGACAGGATCTATTATATGGAGTCCGGCAGGGTACTCGAGTGCGGCACACATGGCGAACTGATGTCCCTCGGCGGCGGATATGCGAGGCTGTACTACGCTCAGAAGGAGCTTGAGGAAGGCTACGCGGAGGTGAGAGCATGAACGGCAGGCAAAAACTGCGCAGAAGCGGGGCCAGGATCATGGCGAGCCTCATACTTCTGCTGGGCAGCCTTGCGTATGTGATGCTCCTGGCTGTTTTAAACGGTACGGTGGGCAATTTGTGCGCAATGGGAGTTACGCTCTCCGGCGCTGCCGGCATAGCCAGGGCGCTCGGTGAAGACCTCGCCGTATCCTATGGCGCTTTGATGGCCCTTGCCGTGGGATGCGGAGTGCTGCGGGGTTTCCTTCGCTACTTTGAGCAGTACAGCAACCACTATATTGCGTTCCGCCTGCTGGCGGTGCTGAGGGACAGGATATTCGGCGCTCTGCGGCTGCTGTGCCCTGCAAAGCTGGAGAGCAAGCAGAAGGGCTCCATTATTGCCATGATAACCTCGGATATAGAAACGCTGGAGGTATTCTACGCTCACACCATCTCGCCAATATGCATTGCAATGCTGGTATCTGCATCCGTTGCGATGTTTGTGGGGATCGCGGCCAACTGGTGGCTATCCCTGGCGGCGGTCACGGGGTACATTACCGTGGGGATACTGGCGCCAATGCTCTCCTCGGCACAGCTGAAGGCCTCGGGCGTGCGCTACCGGGCCGAGTTTGCAGACTTCAACGCATTTTTCCTTGACAGCATCAAGGGAATAAAAGACATCGTCCTTCATAACGGAGGGGAAAAGCGAAGGATGGAGGTCGACCGCCGCTCCGATGTGCTTCTAAATGAGACAAAGAAAATGAAGCGCAGTATCACAAAGGCGTCGTCATCGACAGAGCTCATAGTCACCGCTTTCATATTACTTGTCCTGGCAATTGGCGTCGTTCTTACTGTGCGCGGCGAGCTGACGATCGGCCGGATGGTAGTCGGTGTGACCGCCGTGTTCGGCTCATTTGGCCCGGTGATAGCCATATCAGCACTGCCTGGGAATCTGACACAGACTCTTGCCTCAGGCGACAGGGTGCTGGATCTGCTGGTGGAAGAGCCGGCCGTACGTCCGGTTGAAAGCGGCGTCGAGCTTGGCGATTTTGAGGAGCTTTCAGTAAATGGCCTGTCTTTTTCATATGACGGGGCGACGCAGGTGCTGAACGACATCTGCATGTATGCAAAGAAGGGAGAGATCGTCGGCATAGTGGGGGCGTCCGGCTGTGGTAAATCAACATTCCTGAAGCTGCTGCTTCGGTTCTGGCAGAAGGACAGCGGCCGGATAGAGTACAACGGAGCAGATATAGACAGTGTCAATACGCACAACATTCTCGAGCACGTTACCATGGTAAGTCAGACGACCTGCCTGCTTGACGAGACGATAGAATACAATCTGCGCATAGCCCGGCCTGGAGCTTCGCGCGGGGAAATAGAGGCGGCATGCAAACTTGCGTCCGTCCATGATTTTATCCTCTCGCTGCCGGAGGGATATCAGACGCGTGTAGGTACCTTGGGAGACAACCTCTCGGCCGGTGAGAAGCAGCGCATCGGCCTTGCCAGGGCATTCCTGCGTGGCAGTGAATTGATACTGCTCGATGAACCGACCAGCAACGTGGACAGCATCAACGAGGGCATGATACTCCGCGCCCTGAAAGAGCAGAAGCATAAGAGGAGCATCGTTATCGTTTCGCACAGGGAATCCACCATGGCTATTGCAGACAGGATATACCGAGTGGAAGGAGGCCGTATGTATGAGTGCGGCTGAGAGCAAAAGAGAGCGTGAAAAGCAGGTGGTTCAGCTGATGATACGGCTGTACTGCAAAAAGCTCCACGGCACCCAGAAGGGCCTTTGCCCGGAGTGCCGGGAGCTTGCGGAATACTCCGTTATGAGAAGCGACAGGTGCCCCTTCATGGAGACAAAGACTTTTTGCTCCAATTGCCGCGTGCATTGTTACAAGCCGGAAATGAGGGAAAAGATTCGCAAAGTTATGCGTTTTTCCGGCCCGAGAATGCTGCTGCACCACCCTGTGATGGCAGTGCGTCATGTGATGGAGAGCCGGAGAGGAAAGAGAACGGGAGGGACAGGCATGAAATTGAAAAGACTGTTTTGGATAGCGTTTGGCTGCATGGGTGTAGGACTGGGCGCGGTCGGCGCGGTACTTCCCATGATACCGGCTTTTCCATTCCTGCTGCTGGCGGCGTTCAGCTTTGCCAGGAGTTCGGAACGTCTGCACAGTTGGTTCATAAACACCAGGCTCTATAAAAATAACCTCGAGAGCTATGTGAAGGGCCGCGGCATGACGCGCGAGACGAAGCTGCGCGTGATACTCACCGTGACGGCGCTCATGTCCATCGGCTTCACGATGATGTATCTCAAGGGACTTTACATACCCTGTGCCGTACTGGGCGGCGTCTGGATCTTTCATATAATCTATTTCACATTCGGCGTAAAGACCTGCCGGCCGGAGGCGAGCGAGAGCAGACCGCCGCTGGATGACGCGGCCTGAGCGCACAAAGCCGCCGGGGCAGAGGGCCCCGGCGGCGTGGGTCAAATTTGTCCATATTAAGAGGGGCTTGCCGGGGTCACCCTGCGAGCTCCTCAATTATTCCGACCAGCAGTTCAGCCGTGAGCTTTACGTCGGCCACCTTGCAGGTCTCATTCGGCGTGTGGACGTCGAGGAGGGTGGGGCCCATGGAGATCATATCCAGCTCAGGATTCTTTTCCGCAAAGGCTCCACACTCCACACCGGCATGCACCGGCTCCACTATCATTTTTTCCCCGGTCAGGCGCTCGTAGATATCACAGGCAATGGGCGTCAGTTTGCTGTTCGGATTTACCGCCCAGCCCGGGACGTGGCCCTCGCTCTCGAACTCAAAGCCGAAGGCCTCGCTGAGAGCGGAGCAGATAAGGCCAAGCTGCGTAGCCTGATACGCCACTGAGCTGCGTGCAAACACAGTGAAGCGGATGTCGCGGTCTCCGACCTCCACGACGCCGAGGTTCGACGAGCTTTCGACCAACCCGTCCACGAAGGGACTCATAGTGTGTACGTTGTTCGGAACGCTGCACATCAGTCCTGCAAGCGCATAGCTCGTCTGCTCTGAGAGCACCTTCTCCGGCACCGCGACAGGGCCGAAACGCAGCTCCATATCCGGCTCAATGTTGCCATAGCAGTCGCGGAACTCCCGCTCAAAGCCTGCTAGTACCGCTTTGGCCTCGTCCGCCTTCGATGCATCCAGCGTGATGACTGCGCGCGCCTGGGCCGCTATGGCATTCTTCGCCTGGCCGCCGCTGAAGGAGCCGATGCGGAAGGCGATACCGGCCTGCCTGAGCGCCTGCAGCGCGGTCGCGGCGCTGACTATGGCGTTGGCGTGGCCCTTGTTGATACCGACGCCGGAGTGCCCTCCGAGCAGGCCGCGGAAGCTCAGCTCAAACCCGATGCTGCCCGCTGGAACCGCGCCCCAGTCCGCCGTGCGCCTGTAGTTGAAAAAGTCGCCGCCCGCGCAGGAGTTGCACAGCGAGCCTATGGTCTCCCAGTCCAGGTTAATGAGATACTTGCCCTCGAGATATTTCGGCTCGAGCGCGATGGAATCCATGCCGTCCTCCTCGTTCGTCGTAATGACTGCACGCAGCGGCCCGTGCCTCAGGCTGTCGTCCGAGAGAAGATACAGCGACAGGGCGATGCCGATGCCGTCGTCCGCGCCGAGGCTCGTGCCGTCCGCACGTATGGTCTCGCCGTCATATATGACCTTGATGGGGTCGCTTAGCGGGTCGAAGCTCACGCCCTCGGCGGCGACGCATACCATATCCATGTGCGACTGAAGTATCACCCTCGGCACGTTCTCGCAGCCGGGCGATGCGGGCTTGTCGATGATGACGCTGCCCATGGCGTCCATCTCCGCCTTGAGCCCGTGTTCCGCCGCCCAGTCCATGAGATATCGGCCTATCTTCTCCTCGTGGTGCGAGGGGCGGGGTATGCGCGTGATCTTCAAAAACTCGTCGAGTACGGTGTTGAGTGCGTCTTTTTTGCTCATTTGTTACATCCTTTCAAAAGGGAGTTTGGGAAGGCCGGATGTCAGCATGCCGGCCTTCCCGGGAGAGAAAAAGCAGGGAAAGTGTATCGTCGTATTATTTGGCTCGCACCGTGGCCTCTTCAATGGTCATCTCGCCCTGGCCGACGAGCGGGGTCCTGGCGAGCAGCTTGTAGAGCACGATGTAGACCACGAAGGATATTATAACACCGTCAAGCGCGGGACTGAAGACCGTAAATACGGGTATGGTCTCGCATATGGCGAAGCCGCCGCCGCAGACCCAGGCGATGATGCCGACCCAGTTGACGCCGCGCTGGGGTTTCCATAGCTCCTTTTTGCCCTTGCAGATGACCCAGTAATCACCGATTACTATACCCATGATGGGCGGAACGACCGCACCGAGGATGGTGATGTAGGTGTTCAGCACGTCGGCGAGGCCCATGATGGCCAGTACTATGCCGAGCACGCCTACAGCCATGGTGACCTGCGGGCGGTACTTGTCTTTCACATTGAACATCTTGCAGGCCGCGAGGCCGGACATGTAGGCGTTGCCGGTGTTTGTAGTCCAGGTGGCGAGGATGAGCACCAGCATGGCGATGACAGGCAGGCCGAGGCCGGCGAACATGCTCGTGACGTCGTAGTTGCCGGTGCCTATGGCCATGATTGCGCCGACCATTATCATAAGCACCGCCGCAGGCAGGACGCCGAGCAGCGTACCCTTGACGACGTCGCCCCTTGTGCGGCAGTAGCGCGTATAGTCGCTGTTGCAGGTCGCGCCCAGGGCGAAGAGGCCGATGACCGTCGAGATGGACGCGGGGATGGACATGGCGTTTTCGGTGACGGCGCTTGAGATATATCCCCAGCCGACGCCGCTTATCGTGTGTATCGCGCCGTAGGCGCAGAGTATGACGAGCAGAGGCACGGCTATGTAGTTGAGCCATGCCATCCACTTGACGCCGTAGACGGCGGTTATGAACATTATCGTGCCCCATATCACGCAGGAGAGCCAGAAGGGCACGGTGACTCCGAAGAGCTCCATGAGCGTGTTGGCCGCGAGGGCGCAGGTGGCGGTCTGCACGGCAAACCAGCCGGCCTCGGCAATGAACACCACCAGCGCCATTGAAAAGTTCGCGCCCGTCATGCCGAAGGCGCGGGTCGAGGTCATCGTCGCGTTCAGGCCCAGATCGGAGCCTATGATGCCGCCCATGACCATCAGGAAGCAGCAGATGGCGAAGCCTATGACCGTGACTATAAAGGTGGTGCCGAGCGTCAGCGCGCCGCCGAACATGCCGCCGACCATAAGCATCGGGATGCATATCATCGTGCCAATCCAGATGAAGGCGACGCTCCACCAGCTGCGCTTCTCGTGCGGCAGGATCTGGGACATACCCTTGTCGCCGCTTGTGGTTTCTGTCTGAACGTTCCTGTTCTCTTCCATATTATCTCCCTTTCTTTTTTCTTACCCTTGATGCGCTTCCTTTCGCTTTATTCGGACATGGCCGGGAGCTCCCCGGCCATGTCCAAGGAGTGTGATTATTTGCTGAAGGGGATGTTGCCGCCCTCATAGCCGACGTTCTCGAGGAAGGGCTTCCAAATCTCGAACATGTTCGGGTTCTTCCACCAGGCGTCGGGAGCCTTGATGGCGCCGAGGACGATCTCGAGACCCTCGGTGATGTCGGCGTTCGTCAGGGGCTCGCCCGTCTTCGCGTTGTAGTAGCAGGTGATGTCGGGTACGGTCATGACGGGAACGTCGTCATGCGAGACCATGAGGTTTTCGTTCTGGAAATAGATGGTCCACATTCCGTTCTCGGCCTCGACGTAGACCTTGCCGTAATCAAAGCCCTTCTGCTGGACGTTCTCGCACTTTACGACCTTGCCCTTGGCGAGGAAGCGGCACTCGACGCCTGCGCGGTTGAGGTTGCCGAAGACGTCTCCGCCGTTTTTGGCGCAGGCGCGCAGTTCGCGGCCGATCTTCTCGCAGAGCGTGACGGTGCCGGTGGGCAGGCTGCTCTCGATGTCGGACTTTTTGACCATCCAGCCGGAGAGGCCGGCTATCTGACCGAAGGCGGTGCAGATCCAGCGGCCTATCTCCTCGCCCATGGGCGCGTCCTTGGGGTCCTTGAGAGTAATGTTGACGCGGTTGTCCTTGCCGTCGGCCATGGCGAGGGGCGAGGTATCGAGGCCGTTTATGTGCAGGAGCAGGGTGTCCAGCGCGGGCACGGCGCGGCCTGCGCCGTCGCAGTCGATGAAGGGTATGTCGTTGAGCAGGGAAATGAGCATGGGGCAGAAGGTGTTGAAGCCGCCGAGCTCGACGGGTATGCTGTACTCGAGCTTGCGCGGCGGGTCCATCTTGGCCGCCATGTCCTTGAGCGCGTTGAAGGCGTTCACGGCGTAGAGCGAGAAGTCCACGTTCTTGAGCACGGTGGGAGCTCCCATACCGGCGGTAACAGCCGCGTAGGCGTTCGGGTCCATGTCGCAGGTCTCATAGAGCGTGAGCTGTACGGGCTTTTCCGGGTGCAGGCGCTTGTAAGTCTCGAGCAGGTCGGTGCCGCCGACCATTGCCCCGCCACCGCCGCCGCCCATGAGCGTTGCGCCCCATATGACGTCGATGAGCTGTTCCTCTGTCAGAATGCGTTTTGCCATTTTCTTTACCTCCGTGAAATATTTTTGCGCTTTGCACAACAATTCTGTGAAAATTATAAGGTCACGGAAGCGGGGCTGTAATCGTTCGGCTATTCAAAGATTTTGGGAAATGATTGTTCAACAAAACAAAAAGGGGCGGCTGTTGAGCCGTCCCTTTCGATATCCTGCACAATGCCGGCCTCAGTTTAGCAGCCGGTAGAGAGCCGAGGCCTGGTAGATCTCAAACACAGAGGGCATTTGAGACAGGTCGGAGCCGAGGATATTGCGTATCTTGTTCAGTCTGTAGTTGACGCTGTTTTTATGCATGTAGAGGATGGAGCCCGTCTTCTGCGTGCTGGACTCTGCGTCGAGCAGATAGACGCACAGGGTCTGCAAGAGTTCCGCCGCGTCGCTCTGCTGCTCAAGGCGCTCGAGCACGGCCATCTTCCTGCGCGTGCACTCCTCTCCGGCCTCGAGGGCGTCGCGGCAGTCCTTTACGAACCTCAGCGAGCTGTAGGTGAAAACGTGCCGCTCGGGATAGACCCGCCTTGCGCCGGCGAGGTTCTCGCTCGTGAGCACGAAAGCCTCCCTGGCCTGAGCTGTGGTGTCTATGTCCTTGAAGACGGAGCAGCTGAGCTCCAGCTCCTGCTCGTGCAGGCGTTCGCGGAAGTTTTCAGCAAGGTCGGACTCCGAGCCGTCGAAGAGGTTGGCGTCCGAGAGAGCTATGATATACGGGCCGAAACTGTCCACAACAGTGAGCTTGTGGTATTCCTGCAAAAACAGCTTCGCCTTGAGGATGCAGTCGCGCCTCTGGCTGTCGCTGAGCGCGACGCCCGTGAAGTTTTCGATCTGCATGACCCACATCGTGTGTATGGAGCTGATGTCAATGTGCATGCTCGCGGACAGGCGCTTCATCTCATCGGGCCTGTCGCTGAGTATGGCGTGGATGAGCGCGTCGGTGCCGTCATAGAAGGTGTTTTTATTCCAAATGTTCAGGAAGAGCTCAATGACTTCCACCGCCTGCTGGAGCATGTCGTATTCGAGCCGGCGCTGCTCGTCGATGACGACCAGCTGGAAGCCCCTGTGCATATCCGAGCTCACGGGCATGCACCAGACGAGGCAGTCCTTGCCTTCAACCGACATCTCGCGCGGTGTGCTGCCGTCCTCAGCTGAGGCTTTCAGGCTATCGAGCAGGGCGTGACAGTCGAGTTGAGCGGAAAGCGGCCAGGGAGCGAAGCCGCGGCGCTCCATGTAGCGGTCGGCGAGCAGCAGCGTGCAGCGCAGCCGGTCGCTCAAAAGCCGCAGCACAGTTTTTATAGTGCGCTGCTCCGGCTGCAGCTGGGAGATGCGGCTGACCATATCGGAAGCGTAGTGCCGCTCCTGCCTTTGCCTGAACAGGACCAGTTCCATGACGTCGGTTATCATGTCGCTGTAGCGGCAGTTCATGCGGCCAAAGGGCATGACTATGAGCGGGAAATCCAGCTCGTCAGCCGTTGCGAGGAGCCTTGGATCAAGTTCCCGGACATAGACGCCCACATAAAAGACCACGAGGCAGGCCGCGCCCATGAAATGCAGATGCCGGACGAGGCGGCACTGCATGTCGATATCGTCTTTTATCTGGGTCAGGGCAGAGATCATGAGTTCGTTCCCGACGAGCAGTTCGCTGGAAAGCACCGGGATATCCGGGTACTCCATGACGGAAACAGAGGCCACAACGCGATTGAGACCGCCGGCCCCGGCAAAGACGCGTGCTTCCCTGAAAGTGGGCAGTTTCATGCAGTCGGCGACAGTTACGTTCACATGCATCGCTCCAATTCTGGGATTTCTGGCATGAGTATAAAATATTATCCACTTTTTTGCAATCAGAATTTAGTATCCCGAGCGGAGATATAAACGATTTATTCCTGCAGACATGAGGTCGGTGTTCAGGGGCTTTTCTAAAAAAGAAGGTTGATATATCGTCTGGAGTTGTGGAGCTTGGGGGGCGAGCCTGCTTAGATTTGCAGGGAGATGAATTTAAAGAGAGCAGAAGAAGCCAAATAAAACCTGCTGCATAGGAAAAACTAAACTGTGGATACTAATTCCTGCAGTGAATTGTCAAACTAAGTGCAACAGGAGTTGAGCTCAGCATCCCACAATTCCTGTGCAGAATGGAAGTTGAGAACCCTACGAGGCCTGGCGTTTATTAGCGCCGGGTTTCGTTTTAGCGTGGCCGGAGCAATGCGGGAAAGGTTTCTGCCTTTGGGATAAAACTCACGGAACAGGCCGTTTCTCTATCCGGCGCCAGTTCGCAAACTCCGGGTCCTGGTCGCAGGTGATCGTCTTGACCAGCTTCGGAGGAAAGCCAGAGAGCGCGGTGCCAATGCCGTCCTCCATGGCTTTTCCCTTGCGGCGCAGCGCTTTTAGAATGCCGTTCACGAGATGCTTCTCGTAGATCCGGCGGTAGATAGTCCGCCGGCTGGGCAGCTGCAGATCGCAAAGCGCTGCCGCACGGCGGTTGGCACAAAGCTCCCCTGACGCGGGCTGATAAGCCTGTGTCAGGGGAGCTTGATGTTATTCCTGCGTGTGCTCAGTCCTTGGGCGGCATAACGGTGGCCTTGCCCTTTATAACGACCTCGCCGTTCTGATTGGTGCAGACAGTGTCCAGGATAGCGCGGTTCTTCTCGGGGATGAGCTCGGCTACTGTGACCGTAGCGGTTATCGTGTCGCCGAAGAAGACCGGCTTGGTGAAGCGGAGCTCCTGACCCATATATATAGTGCCGGGGCCGGGCAGCTGAGTGCCGAGAACCGTGGAGATGAAGCCGGCAGAGAGCATGCCGTGGGCTATCCTCTTGCCGAACATGCCCTTCTGTGCCTCGACCTCGTTGACGTGGGCGGGGTTGAAGTCGCCGCTGACGCCGGCGTAGGTGTAGACGTCGTGCTCGGAGACGGTCTTGGTGAAGGACGCGCTGTCGCCCACCTGCATTTCAGAAATGGTGATGCCTTTCATTGATATTGCCTCCTGTCAGAGTAATTATGAATGATGATTCATAATTCGCATGATAGCACAGCGCCAATATTTCGTCAATGCCAAAAAGCAAGCAAAATTTTGTGCATATTACGGGGTGAAATCTAGTGATAATTCGGATAATTTGTGTTGACATACAAGCCGACGAATGATATATCTATGACAATGTGAATGAACGTTCACAAATAAACGAGACGGAGAGCGAAACGATATGAACAATGTACCTGTGGGCATAGTTGGAATCGGGGTTTATCTTCCCGACACTTTTATGACGGCCAAGGAGATATCCGAGGCTACCGGCGGCGCGTGGTCTGAGGACGCCGTGATAAACAAGCTGGGCATTCGTCAAAAGCGCATCCCCTCCGATAAGCCTTGCGATGGTACGCAGGAGATGGGCGCGCTCGCCGCCCTCGACTGTCTGAAGAACACCGGCATCGATCCCATGGAAATCGACGCCATACTCTGCTTCGGAGAGGAGTGGAAGGAGTACCCCCTCACCACTTCTGCCTGCTATATTCAGGATCGAATCGGTGCCCGCCGCGCCTGGGGTATTGACGTGCAGAACCGCTGCTGCACCACCGTTTCGGCCATGAAGCTGGCCAAGGATATTCTTCTGGCCGACGACGAGTGCAACACCATCCTGGTGGCCGGCGGCTATCGCAACTGCGATTTCATAGACTTCACTGACAGCGGCGTCTCTTTCATGTTCAATCTCGGTGCCGGCGGCGGTGCTCTCATACTCAAGAAGGGATATGAGAAAAACCAGCTGCTCGGAACCCACATAATGACCGACGGCTCCGTCGTACACACCTGCGGTTCCAAGGTCGGCGGCATAGTGGAGCCCGTAACGGCCGAAAATGTGTCAGAGTTTGGCATGCTCCGCCTTATGGACTCCCCGAAGATGAAGGGCATGCTCAACTCCACCTCAATGCCGAACTGGTACCACTGCATCGACGAGGCTCTCCGCAAGTCCGGCATGACTCGCAAGGACATTGGATATCTTGACATTCTCCACATCAAGCGCTCCGGCCACAAGGCCATGCTGGCCGATCTGGGCCTCACAGAGGAGCAGACGATATATCTCGAGGACTACGGCCACATCGGCCAAGTGGACCAGATACTCTCCCTCAAGCTCGCGCTCGAGCAGGGGAAGGTCAAGGACGGTACCGTCATTTCCATGATTGCCGCCGGCATCGGCTACACTTGGGCGGCCAACGTTATCAAATGGGGTTGATAATTTGTTTGCGTCATTTCTCTCCACCATTTGCGGCTCGCTGCTAAGCGTATGCGTGACGGCTCTCGCGGCCTTTGCGGTAACGCTTATATTCCGGACATCCACGACTACAAACTTCGCCCAGGGCTCCATTGCTGCCTTTGGCTGCTACATCGTTGCAGACCTGCTTGAGGACTTCGGCCTGCCCGTCTGGATTGGCGTGTTTCCCGGAATGGCCGTAGGCATAATCATCGGGTTGGCGATAGACTTATTCATCTTCCGCAACGGCAGACATGTCAACGCCATAGGCAAGCAGATAATCACGATGGGCATAGTATCCCTGTTCTTCGGCGGCATCCCTCTCATTTTCGGGACGCCGGAACGGATACCGTTCGAGGCGTTCTACAACACCGTCAAGGCAGGTGTCTCCCCGAACATATCGATATCCGCGTTTGGCGGCAGCGTCATTGTCACGAAGCACGCGCTTATCTGCCTTGCGATAAGCGTAGTGGTTCTTGGGGCGCTCTTCATCCTGCTGAAATACAGCAAGTGGGGGCTGGGCGTCAGGGTAACGGCCTCAAATGAGTTCACGGCGGAGCTGATGGGCGTGGACACGCGCAAGATAACTGCGGTCTCCTGGGCGCTCGCGGGAGCCCTGGGTGTTCTGGCGGCGGTGATGTACGCCGGAGGCGGCACGACCATTTCAGCCTCCTTTATGACCACCATACAGGTCAACGCGTTCCTTGCCGGCATCCTGGGCGGCTTCTCCACCTTTTACGGGCCGGTCATCGGCGCTGTGCTCATTCCGGTGGCCTCCAGCTGCGTCGGTTTCCTGGCCAACTTTCCGGCCTTTTCCGGAATATCGCGTTGGCAGATGGTCGTTGTCTATGTGCTGATGCTATTTGCCATCCTCCTGAAACCCGAGGGCCTGTTCGGCAAGAAGACTATCAAGAAGGTATGAGGTGTGACAGTGGGACTGAAGAAAGAATACATAGACACCGTCGTGCCTGAGAGCACAGGCGGAGCGGGCCGTTCCTCCGGGACAACCTTCATTGCCTTGCCGTCAGTGAATATCATCATCGCCGGTATAGTGCTTGCGGCTTTGCAGGTTGCCGCGATGAACGGGCTTTTGTCCTCCTCCTTCGTATATGCGCTGGGCAACACTCTCATCTACGCAATAGTCGCCATTGGCTTCTGCCTGCTGCTGGGCTATTCGGGCCTGGCTTCGCTCGGCACGGCGGGGTTCATCGGCCTCGGTGCGTACACGGCGTTTTATATGATACAGGGGCTGGGCGCCCCGTATTACCTCACACTGCTGGCGACGCTGGCTATCTCCATCGCGATCGGTGTGATAGTCGGCTTCATTTCGCTGAGGATAGAGGGCATCTATCTTGCCATCATGACCCTGGCGCTGTCAGAGGTGATACGCAACGCGCTCATGGCGCTCAAGGCAACCATTAAAATTGATATAACGAACGTTTGCCTTTTCGGCGTCAACGTAAATGAGAGCGCTGTGTATCTGCTCATAACGTTCACTTTCATCGTGCTCATGCTGCTGACCTCGAATCTCATACGCAGTCCGATAGGCCGCGCCATGATAGCGATGAAGAACAGCACCTCCGCGGCTCAGGCCATGGGCGTCAGCCTGATGAAGTACAGACTTATGGCCTTTGTCATCTCCACGATAAATGCTGCTCTGGGCGGACTGCTCTACATGCTCTACGTCAGGAACATCACGACCTCCACCTCTACACTGTTGACGCTGACCACCTCGCTGAACATACTTGGTGCCGTCATCATCGGCGGGGCAAAGTCGCTCTGGGGTACGGCCTTCGGCACATTCGTCATTTATGGCCTGCAGTCGATGTTTTTGAGCAAGATACAGTTTTTCATCGACAACCCGGCCTTCATCACGATGGTGACGGGACTGCTCATAATCGTTGTTGTGATGTTTTTCCCTGGCGGCTTTGCGCAGATGGTAACGTCTATGCGGGGCTGGATAAGAAAGCAGAAGGTAGAAAGGAGGCTGCGCGCTTATGTCAAGGATCAGCTTTAATGAGCGCAGACTCCTGAACCGTGTTCGGAAGCTGGAAAACCACATCGCGATACTCAGCGAGCTGTGCGAGCTGCGTGCTGGACAAGAGGCGGAGAAGATATCCGAGCAGTACCTGGAGCGGGAACGCGACGTGCTGCGGGAATTGGCCGGCGCCGAGTACGAGGGAATGAGCCAGCCGGAGCTAGAGCGTGCGCTGACGCAGCACCGCCAGCAGGCAGAACGCGAAAAATTCCAAAAACTGCAGATGGATGCGGCAATGGCCGGCATAGTGATTAGCCGGGAACGGCAGGAAGAGCTGCTCAAAAGCCTTCAACTGAAGCTGGACGGCATAGCGGAAGATGTGCGCAGGGAGCTCGCAGCCGCCGGTGCAGCTCGCGAAGGCGGGGGTCTGGAAGATCTGAGGACCGAAGCCGAACAGCGCATAAAAGGTATCCGCGCGGAAGCAGAGGCGGAGGCGCAGAAGAAAAGGGCCGAGGTCAGACAGCGCTTCAGTCCAAGGCTTGACAGACTTGGCGCAAAAAAGGCGGCGGCCGAGGAAAAGCTCCGCGGCATAGCCTCGAACGAGATGGACCGGGAGCTTGAGGACGGCATCGCCCTGGAAGCCGAGGATCTCAAAATGTATTTTGGCGGCGTAAAGGCCGTGGACGGCCTGAGTTTCAAGGTGCATGAGGGCGAAATCTTCGGCTTGATAGGCCCTAACGGCGCAGGTAAGACCACGGTGTTCAACTGCATCACGCAGTTTTACAAGCCTACGGCCGGCAAGCTGCTTTTCCGCGGACGCGGAGAAAAGGTGATAGACCTCACAAGAGAGCGGGTACACGACGTAATTTTGCACGGTATCGTACGAACCTTCCAGAACGTAGAAGTCATCCGGGAACTTACGGTGCTCGAAAATCTGCTGATTGCGGGGCACAGGCAGTTTGGCTCCGGCCTTCTCGCCTGCGCGCTGCACCTGCCCACCCTGAGGGCTGAAGAAGAGGTCGTGAGGGCGAGGGCCATGCGCGTGCTTGAATTCATGGGGCTCACGGCTTACAGCGGGCATTATGCCTTTGGCCTGCCCTACGGCGTGCTCAAGAAGATAGAGATCGCGCGCACGCTGATGTGTTCTCCTCGGCTCATAATCCTTGACGAGCCCGCTGCGGGCCTCAACGACACGGAGACGGTGGAACTTGCCGGGCTCATTCGCCGCATACGGGATGAGTATAACTGCACCATCCTGCTGGTAGAGCACGACATGGGGCTTGTCATGGACGTGTGCGACAATATTTGCGCCATAGCCTTTGGAAAGCTGCTGGCATACGGCACTCCGGACGTCATCCAAAAGGATGAGGGTGTGCAGCAGGCATATCTTGGCGCGGATGACGAGGAGGTTCTGTGATGGCATTGCTTGAAATTCGGGATCTCTGCGTGAATTACGGTCCCATCCAGGCTGTCCGCGGGGTCAACATGGACGTGGAAGAGGGCAGCATAGTCGCGCTGCTCGGCGCAAACGGTGCCGGCAAGACCACGACGCTCAGGACGATAAGCGGCGTTATAAAACCCGCCTCCGGAAGCGTCAGATTTGACGGCAGCGAGATAGGGGGACGAAGGGCAAACCGCGTAGCCCGGCTGGGAATCAACATGTCGCCCGAGGGCCGACTGATCTTCAACGAATTGAGCGTCGAGGAGAACCTGCGCGCCGGTGCCTACTGCATACGCAGCCGGGCAGAGATGGAGAGGAACATGAAGCGTGCGCTCCAACTCTTTCCGAGGCTGGAAGAGAGACTGCGGCAGCGTGCCGGCACCTTGTCCGGCGGCGAGCAGCAGATGCTTGCAATTTCAAGGGCGCTCATGGCCAGTCCGAAGCTGCTGCTGCTTGACGAACCAAGCCTTGGTCTGGCACCGCTCATAATCAAGGACATATTTCACGCGCTGCAGGAGATACGGGCTGAGGGAACGACTATACTCATCGTTGAGCAGAACGCCCTGGCCACTCTCAAAATAGCAGACCGTGCATATGTGCTCGAGCTCGGACGTATCAGCATGGAGGGCCGGGCGGATGTGTTGATCCACGATGAAAAACTTATCGAGGCATACCTGGGAAACAAGAAGTCATAAACCGCGTGCGCGGAACTTGATAAAGAAGGAGAATTTAAAATGAAAAAGACACTGGCACTCATCCTTGCGATGGCGCTCTGCCTCTCCCTTGCGGCCTGTTCCGGCCTGACCAACAGTCCGGCGGGCACTCCCTCGGAGGCCCCTGCCGGCAGCGATGCCCCTGCCGCCAGCGAAGCCCCGGACAGCGGCAGCTCCGACGGGGCCTATACCCCCTTCGTCGACGTTCAGGGCGTGGATGACAGCACCATCTACGTTGGCAACACCGCCGCTACCACCGGCAGTTATGCCACCGTCGGCGTGCCCTTCAATGCCGGACTCGAGGCTGCGTTCAAGGCCTACAACGACAACGGCGGCTTCCAGGGCAAGAGCATCGAGCTTATCCACTATGACGACGGCTTCGACGCCGCTCAGGGCCTGACCTACACCAAGACCCTGGTCGAGACCGACAAGGTCTTCGCCATCGTCGGTCACTTCGGCACCAACACCGTTGCCGCTACCCTCGATTACCTGAAGGAAATGGGCATCCCCATGGTCTATGCCGCCACCGGCATCGAGGACCTGTATCAGGAGGGAGCCACCGGCAACGACAAGGTCATCTATCCCGTGCAGCCCATTTACAACTCCGAGGGCCGCGTGCTGCTCGCCCGCGCAGTTGCCCCCGCTGATGACGGCCTCGGTCTTGGAGCCACCAAGATAGGCGTCATAGCCACCACCGACGACGCTGGTACCGGCCTTGTCTACGGCGTGAAGAAGCAGGCTGAGACTCTGGACGACGAGATAATTTACCAGGATGTGGACGCCGCCGCCACCGACTATTCCGCCGCGGTCAACGTCCTCAAGAACAACGGCTGCGACGTTGTTATCGCCTGCATGAACCAGGTCCCGCTCGCCACCCTGATGGCTTCCATGCGCGACGCCGACTATAATGCGGACGTCATCACCTCCTATGTGAACGCCTCCGCGGTCACCCTCGGCGCATTTGTCGAGAACGGCTCCGTTACTGCTGAGCGCAGGGTCTACTCCACCGCCTGGCTCGACACCAGCACCGAGGCCGGCATGAACGACTATCTCACCTTCTACGGCGCCATGAACGCCTGGGAGCTTGAGAACGGCGGCTCCGGCGACGATTACGCCCTCAACTCCTATGCCATGGCTGGTTACATAGCGGGCAACATCTTTGTTCAGGCGCTGACCGCCCTTGACGAGAGCGGCCTTGAGCTCAACTGGGCCAACTTCAACGACATCATGGAGTCCACCGAGTTCCATCTGCCTATGGGCGGCACCATCAACTTTGCGAATGGCGACAGACTGGCCGTCACCTCGCTCGCGCTCAACACCATCTCCCTCGAACCCGGTGAGAGCGGCTACTACGAGCTGCAGCTTGTCAGTCCTATCATGCCGCTCGACGACGTGCTTGCCGCCATCGGCTGACTGTGATTTAATCTGAGTACAGGCGGCCGTCGCCGGCCGCCTGCATATCAATGGAGGAATGGCTCATGGACTACACTTCCAAAATCATCTCCCTTGAAAAGGCCCTCTCACTCGTCAAGAGCGGCGATACCATAGTCACCGGCCTCGGCGCAAGCGAGGCGGGACTCTTCATGGAGAACATCCACACCCTGACGGGCAGCGTCAGGGACGTCAAGATAGTAAACTGCAATCCTACCCACTCCTGCGAATTCTACAAGCCTGAGTATACGGATACCTTTTCTGTTGACGGTTGGTTTTACGCGCCTGCCATGCGGCGTGCGCACGAACAGGGCAACATGGCGTTCATCCCCAATCACCTCCACCTTGCCGCCACTAAGTGGCTCTACCGCAACAGGCCGAACATCTACGTAGGCGCTGCCTCGATGCCCGACAAGAACGGCTATATCTCCCTGTCCACTTCCAATACCTATGAGCGCCGCATGATAGAGGCCGCGGACATCGCCATACTTGAGATCAACCCCAACTACCCCTTCGTCTACGGTGACCATGTCGTCCATTGCTCCGAGGTGGACTATCTTATCGAGGCCGATTACCCCGTGCCCGTTGTCCCCGACATACCCTCCAACGAGAAGGACATGAGCATAGGACGCCTGATAGCAGGGTATGTACCGGACGGGGCCTGCATCCAGCTCGGCATAGGCGGCATACCCAACGCCGTCGCGGAGTTCCTCAAGGAGAAGAACGACCTCGGCGTGCACACGGAGCTCATAACCAGCGGAATGGCTGAGCTTGTCAAGATGGGTGTCATCACAAACAAGCGCAAGCAGATAAACCGCGGCCAGATGGTGGCCACCATGATACTTGGCACGCAGGAGCTCTACGACTTCGCGGACCACAACCAGGGTGTGGCGCTCTACGATGGAGCCTGGGTAAACGACCCCTACGTCATTGCGCAGAATGACAACCAGATTTCCATCAACACCAGCCTTGAGGTGGACCTTACCGGCCAGTGTGCCTCGGAGTCTATAGGCTCGCGGCAGTTTTCCGGCACTGGCGGCCAGTCCGATACGGCGGTCGGCGCGCAAATGTCCAAGGGCGGCCGCTCCATCATAGCGCTCTACTCCACCGCAATGGTGAAGGACAAGACCACCGGGGAGAGGCACGAGGTGTCCAAAATCGTAGCCCAGCTCCAGCGCGGTGCGGCAGTCAGTCTCTCGAGAAACGATGTCGATATCGTCATCACCGAGTACGGCGCGGCTGACCTGCGCGGTACGAACATCAGGCAGAGGGTGGAGGCGCTCATCAGCATCGCCCACCCCGAGTTCAGGGACGAGCTTTGGGACCAGGCGCTCGCCTGCGGCATCATAGGTAAGCGCTGATGGCGGAATTCATATTTGAAGGAAAGCAGATATATTACGAGCTGCATGGCGAGGGCCGTCCGTTGCTGCTGCTGAACGGCATTATGATGTCCTGCGGCAGCTGGGCCGAATTCGTGGAACCGCTTTCCGCCCAGAATCAGCTCATCCTCCTCGACATGCTCGACCAGGGCCGCAGTGCGAAGATGACAGAGCCCTATGACCACTCCGTACAGATACGGCTGGTTCACGCACTGCTGGACCATCTGGGACTCGACAAGGTCTGCATAGCCGGCATCTCCTATGGCAGCGAGATAGGCCTCGAGTATGCCATAGAGCACCCGGAACGCGTCGAGCGGCTCATGCTCTTCAACGCCACAGCCGCCACCGGAGCCTGGCTTAACGATGTCGGCAAGGCCTGGAACCTCGCCGCCGGGGACGGGGAGAGCTATTACTACACTTCCATCCCCGTCATATACTCACCCAGTTTCTTTATCAAGCACAACGATTGGATGGAGCGTCGGCGTGAGCTGCTCGTCCCCATCTTCAACAACCAGGCATTCATCCAGTCGATGATACGCCTTACGAACAGCTCATCTAATTATGACGTCCGCGACAGGCTGGATAGAGTTACCTGCCCCGTGCTCATCGTCTCCTGCCAGCAGGACTACCTGACACCGATAGAGGAGCAGCAGTTCCTTGCGCGGAACATCAGGGACAGCCACTACCTGGTCATACAAAACAGCGGCCATGCTTCCATGTATGAGCAGCCGCTGCTGTTCACCAGCCTCATACTTGGTTTTGCGAACACAGTCAAAGACAAATTCAGCATCGTCTGACCGGACAGGGTATTTTCAGAAAACAGCGATTGAAAGCAGGGCCCGTGCGGCGTATAATCAAAATAAATTCAGCACGGATTATGCGGAGGCAATCATGACTGACTTATTGAAAATACCTCGGACAAAAAAGGGCGTAGACACGCTCAACAGCATCCTTTCCGCCGCAACTCAGCTTATCTATGAGCGTGGCTATTACGGGGCAAACATCGCGGACATAACCCAGCTTGCGGGTGTGGCCGCGGGAACCTTTTACGTTTACTTCGACAGCAAGCTCAGCCTCTACCGATACCTGCTGCTTCAATTCAGCCATAGGATTAGGAAAGAAATGTCCATAAAGACCTCGGGCTGTCCAGACAGACGCAGCGCGGAACGCGCAGGTATCCGGGCCTGGCTGGAGTTCATCGCGAAGAACCCCTACATGTACAACATCATCTGGGAATCGCTCTATGTGGACCGCAAGCTCTTCACGGAGTATTACGAGAACTTCTGTAAGTCCTATATGCGCAGCATAAACAGCGGCAAGAAAAAGGGCGAGGTGCGCGATATCGACAGCGAAGTGCTGGCATATATGCTCATGGGCATCTCCAACTTTGTCGGTCTCAAGTACGGTATGTTTGAAAAGAGCGGCGTAGACTTTGACCGCATCACAGACGAGGTTATGAAGGTGCTCGAAGGCGGCATGTTTACAGGAGATATGCCACAGCTGCGCGAAGTGGACACGGAACAAAAGAAAAACATGGATTTTCGCGTGGAGGTCGACTTCGATTTTCTCGGCGAGGAGGACCCCAGCGCAGCAAAGGAGTAACTATGGAGATCAAAACTATAACTACCTCCAGGCTTACCACCGCCTGCCGGGTCCATGGCACGCCCGGCGCGCGCAAGCTTCTGCTCATCCACGGCAACGCATCTTCCTCAGCTTTTTACGAGCCGCTCATGGAACGGCTGGAGGGCGAATTCTTTATGGTCGCCCCCGACCTTCGCTGCTTCGGAGGCAGCGACACGCTTCCGGTGGATGCGACCCGCGGCATGCGTGATTTCTCCGACGATATCCACGAGCTGGTTGAAGCTCTGGGCTGGGACAAATTCTCCATACTCGGCTGGTCCATGGGCGGCGGCGTTGCCATGCAGTACGCCATAGACCACAGCGAACGGCTGGAGGCCATCGTGCTGCAATCCCCGCTTTCACCCTTTGGCTTCGGCGGCACCTACGGCGCGGATGGCAAGAAGCTCGAACCCCTCGGCCTCGCCAGCGGCGCCGGCTGCGCAAATGCCCAGCTCATTGCCGCGCTTCAGGCGGGAGACCGGGCTTTCGTGGGCTCCGTCATAGACACCATCTATGTCGTACCGAGCTATCAAATTGAGCCGGCTCTCAGAGAAAAATTCATTGACAGCGTGCTGACCACACGCGTGGGTGACGGACTTTACCCCGGCAATTCGGCAACGTGCGGCAGCTGGCCTTTCGTCGTGGCCGGTGACAAGGGTATCTGCAACACCATGGCTCCCAATTGGTGCGACCTCAGTGGCCTGGCTGATATTCCCAACAAGCCGCCCATTCTTTGGATACGCGGAGAGCAGGATCTCATGGTCTCAGACAACAGCGCCTGCGACCTTGCGTTCCTCGGCAAGGCCGGACTCGTGCCCGGCTACCCCGGCGAGGACATTTGTCCGCCGCAGCCTATGCTGAGCCAGACGCGTTTCGTACTCGACAAGTACAGCGCCAACGGAGGCAGTTATCATGAGGCGGTCATACCCGGCGGTCACGGCTGCATGCTCGACCATGAGGATGAATTCATCTACGAACTTCGCAGCTTTTTCTGAAACACAGTAAAAACGGGCGCGTAACGGGCCCCTGCCCTCAGCGCGCCCAATTCTAAAAGCAAAAAACTGAACAGCCATTCATATTAATACGAGAAAGGACAGAAAAGCCATGTTTAATCTCTCTGAGGAGCACATCCAGCTTCAGCAGACCTTCCGCGAATTTGCCGAAAACGAGGTAAAGCCCCTGGCCAAGGAGCTTGACGAGACCGAGCGTTTTCCCACTGAAACCGTACAGAAGATGGCGGAGATGGGCATGATGGGTCTGCCCATCCCTGAGGAGCTTGGAGGCAGCGGCGTGGACCAGCTTGGCTATGTCCTGGCCGTAGAGGAGCTCTCCAAGGTGTGCGCGACCACGGGCATCATTCTCTCTGCGCATACCTCCCTGTGCTGCTGGCCGATAATGACCTTCGGCACTGAGGAGCAGAAGGAGAAGTATCTCAAGCCCCTCGCAAGCGGACAGAAGCTCGGCGCCTTCGCCCTGACCGAGCCCAGTGCGGGTACCGATGCCTCTATGCAGAAGAGCACTGCGGTACTCGAGGGCGACCACTATATTCTCAACGGCAACAAGGTTTTCATCACCAACGCCGGCGCCGCGGACGTGTTCATCGTGTTCGCCATGACCGACAAGGAGCAGGGCACCAGGGGCATAACCGCCTTCATCCTCGAGCGCGACATGCCCGGATTCACCATGGGCAAGCCCGAGAACAAGATGGGCCTGCGCGCCTCCTCCACCTGCGAGCTGGTGTTCGACAATGTCCACGTACCCGTGGAGAACCGCCTCGGCGCCGAGGGCAAGGGCTTCAAGATAGCCATGGCCACGCTGGACGGCGGCCGCATCGGCGTTGGTGCACAGGCTGTGGGAATCGCCCAGGGCGCCATCGACGAGGCTGTCAAGTTCACAAGGGAGCGCATCCAGTTCGGCCGCAGGATCTCCCAGTTCCAGAACACCCAGTTCACCCTTGCCGACATGCAGACCCGTACGGATGCCGCACGGATGCTGGTCTGGCGCGCGGCAGCCGCTGAGCAGGAGGGCCGGCCCTACACGCACCTTGCCGCTATGGCCAAGCTGTTTGCTTCCGAGACCGCGTCCTATGTCACCAACCGCGCTGTCCAGCTCTGCGGCGGCTACGGCTACACCAAGGACTACCCCGTCGAGCGCATGATGCGCGACGCCAAGGTCACAGAGATCTATGAGGGCACCAGCGAAGTGCAGCGCATGGTCATCTCCGGCTGGATGGGCGTGAAGTGAGCATGAAAATAATAGTGTTTGTAAAGCAGGTCCCGGATACGGACGACGTCAAGCTCGACCCCAAGACCGGGAACCTTTGCCGCGAAGGAGTCAAGAGCATGCTCAACCCCCTCGACGCCAACGCCGTAGAGGCGGCGCTGCAGCTGCGCGAGGCGCACGGCGGCACCGTGGCGGCGGTTACGATGGGACCGCCGCAGGCCGAGGAGGCGCTCAAAAAAGCGCTGGCCATGGGCTGCGACGAGGCGTATCTGCTCTCCGACCGTGCCTTCGGCGGTGCGGACACGCTGGCCACCTCGTACGTCCTATCAAAGGCTGCGGAGAAGATAGGCGGCTTTGACCTTCTCATTTTCGGCCGCCACGCCGTGGACGGCGATACCGCCCAGACAGGCCCGGCTACGGCCGCTTTCCTGGATATCCCCCAGGTCACGCTGGTATCGGCGCTGGAGGTCGAGGACGGCTGGGCGCGCTGCGAAAGGGAGCTTGGCTCCGTTCGCCAGACGGTCCGAGTGAAGCTGCCCGCGGCTGTGACGGTCTGCGGCAGCATCAACAAGCCCCGCTATGCCACGCCCATAAATATCATGCGCGCGCTCAAAAAGCCACGGACCACCTGGAACGCCGCCGACCTCGGCTGTGACACGTCAAGGACCGGTGTCCCTGGCTCGCCTTCCTGCACAAAGAGAGTGTTTGAGCCCGAGAAGCTCAGCGCGGACACAACATATCTGTCCGGCAGCCCCTCCGACATGGCCAAGGCACTGGTGGAGGCGCTCAGGGACAGACACCTTATCTGAGGAGGCGAGAGAATGGCAAAGGAAGAATACAAGGGCATATGGGTATTCGCCGAGCAGGAGCACGGCACGCTGCACCCGACGGTTTTTGAGCTGCTGGCCAAGGCAGCAGAGCTCAAGGCCGTCTGCGGAGAGACGATAACGGCCGTGCTGCTGGGCAGCGGCGTTCGCGCACTGACTCAGGAGCTTTTTGACCACGGTGCAGACGAGGTTATACTTGCCGAGGATGACGCGCTCGCGGAGTACAGCGCCCGGCCATATCAGGCAGCATTTACACAGCTGGCTCAGCGAGGCCGCCCCTCTATCGTCCTCTTTGGAGCGACGCCGCTGGGCAGGGACCTGGCTCCCCGAGTCATGGTATCGCTGGACACGGGCCTCACGGCCGACGCCATAGACGTAGGCTTCGACGACGACGGAGTGTTCTGCCAGACCACGCCTGCCTACGGTGGCAAGATACTCGCACACATTGCCATACTTGAGCGCAGGCCGCAGATGGTGACGGTGCATCCGCAGATATGCAGGCCTTTGGAGCTCGTCCCGGGTTCGGCCGGGATCTTGCGCGAGGAAAAGGTAGATGTCCGGCCTGACCTGGACTACCTTGTGGTAGAGACCGTGAGCGCAGAGGGCGCGGACGAGGCCATAGACGCTGCGCCGGTAGTCGTTGCAGGAGGCCGCGGAATCAAGAGTCAGGAGGATCTGGCCATGCTCGGAGAGCTGGCCGAGCTTCTGGGTGGACAGTTGGCTTCGTCCAGACCTCTGGTAGACTGCGGCTGGCTGGAGCACGACCGGCAGATCGGTCAGAGCGGTGTCACCGTGGCGCCCAAGGTCATCATCAACGCCGCCATTTCCGGCTCCGTGCAGTACCAGCTGGGCATGCGCAACGCCGAGTGCATAGTAGCTGTCAACAAGGCGGCAGATGCGCCGATATTCGACATCGCGCACTTCGGCATAGTGGATGACTATCGTAATTTCATCCCCGCGCTGATAGAGGAACTCAAGAGACAAAACCAATAAGGCGGAAGGAAGAGCACAGCCTGAACAGGCTGTGCTCTTTTGCTCTGAAGGTGAATTATACTATCAAGAGCAACACTTTAGGGAAATAAAAAGGGAGTTCATAC
>OJRC01000069.1_pt1 | contig 87612 bp, 73 predicted proteins | sample 1599081 | NCBI WGS metagenome assembly OJRC01 (sample SAMN03922519, study PRJEB24848) | human gut metagenome | isolation source: stool sample | host: Homo sapiens | place: Germany | collected 2010-02 | reverse complement strand
ACATACATACAAATAGCCCCGGTGAGAACAGTGTGCCATACTGTCCTCACCGGGGCTTTGTATTGCCGTCATTGTCAAAGCAAACGTATCTTCAGCCTGTTTTCGTACGTCTCGCCGGGAGCGAGCCGCCTGATGCCCGGCTGGGTCTCGAGATCCTCTACCACGTCCTGACGCGCAGGCAGGCTCATCCAGGGCTCGACACAGACGAAAGGCGCCTCTGTCTCCGGCGTGTGCCAAAAGGCTACGTAGTCCATGTCCGGGTACGAGACCTCCACCGCGTGCGAGTCCTTGTCGGTTTTGAGCGTCACGGTCTTCGCCGCGCCCTTCAGGATGACCGCGTCGTGGTCGAACAGGCCGTGGCGCAGTTCTATCGCGTTGTTTTCGAGCCTGTACGGCTCCGTCTCGCCCGAGATGAAGTATTTGGGCGAGAGCAGCACGCGCTCGGGCACGCATGGCTCAGCAAACTCCAGCCGGTAGTCCTCGAAGGCGAGTCCAGGCGCGAGGGGCACGTTGAAGCCCGGGTGCCCGCCGAGACCAAAGGCCATGAGCCCTTCTCCCCTGTTTTCTACCCTGTAAGTGATGTCCAGCGCGTCACCGTCCAGCTCATATATGAGGCTGAAGCGGAACTCGAAGGGATATGCGGCCCGCGTCGCCTCGCTCGGTCCGAGAGTGAGCACAAGGCGGGTATCGGATACTTCCTCCGCCTCGAAGACGCTCGCGCGCGCAAATCCGTGGCGGGTCATGGAGTATTCCGCGCCGCGCCAGGTGTATTTGTCGTCGGTGAGCCGGCCCACATAGGGAAAAAGGTTTGTCGCGCGGCCGCGCCAGAAGCGCCCGTCACCCTGCCAGAGGTATTCCGTGCCGTCAGCACCGCGGACAGATTGCAGCTGTGCGCCCTCCGCGGCCACGCGGACGCAGAGTTTTTCGTTGTTGAGGCAATATTCCATCGTCATCACTCCCGCTATCATCTTAACATCTTTCCAAATTTTCCGCAACATTCGTCGCTGTTTTGCGACATATAAGGTGAGGAGGTGGCTGCATGAGCGAGAACAGTGAAAAAATTTTTGAGGCGGTCACGAACATATCCGACGAGCTGGTTGAAACCGCTGATGTGAAGCGCAGGAGGCCCCGGCGGGCGTGGTATGTGAGCGCAGTTGCGGCGCTGCTGGTCGTGGTCATAGCCGTGGCGCTGTTCAGGCCAGGCGGCGGGGCGCTCGCGATAGCGGAAGCTGCTTATCACGAGTACGAGCGCCTGCCGGACGGCATTACGACGCCGGAGGGCTGCTTTGAGGCGCTGACGGCGCAGTTTCTCTCAGGCGCAGGCGAGGAAAACGCCGTGCTCTCGCCGGTGAACATCTACATGGCCCTCGCCATGCTCGCCGAGCTCACGGACGGTGAGAGCCGCGCGCAGCTCCTTGACCTCATAGGCTCGCAGGACATCGAGGCCGTCCGCGAACAGGCGCAGGCCATATGGCGCGCGTGCAGCATGGACGAGGAGGAGATACAGAGCGTCCTCGCAAGCTCCGTCTGGCTGCGTGACGACCTCGGCTATGTGCAGGAGACCATGGACACGCTCGCGAACACATACTACGCCTCATCCTACCGGGGCGAGATGGGCAGCGGCGAGATAAACCGCGCCATCCAAAGCTGGCTCAACGAGCAGACGCGCGGGCTGCTCAAGGAACAGGCCGCGACGATAGAGACGAACCCGCTCACCGTCCTGCTGCTGGCGACGACCATCTATTACAGCGCCCAGTGGACGGACGAGTTCAACGAGGAACTAAACTACACGGACGTCTTCCACGCCCCCTCGGGCGACGTGGACGCCGAGTACATGTACGCCGGGCGGTTCATGGAGTATTACAGCGGCGAGGGCTGGGGCGCTGTGCGGCTCTCGCTCCGCGGCGGCAACGGCATGTGGTTCATCCTGCCCGACGAGGGCGTATCCGTGGACGCGCTGCTTGAGGACGAGGACGTCGCGCGGCTCATGTCCGCCGGCGAGGCGGACGGGGGCGAGTATGCCAGGGTCTATTTCTCCGTGCCGAAGTTCGACATAGCGTCCCAGCTCGACCTCACCGAGGGGCTGATGGAGCTGGGCGTCACTGACGTCTTCGACCCCGATGTCTCGGACTTCACGCCGATGACGACGGACACGGACGGCGTCTTTGTCTCCGAGGCGACGCACGCGGCGCGGGTGAAGATAGACGAGGAGGGCGTGGAGGCCGCGGCCTTCACGGTGCTGGACGCCCCAACTTCAATGGCGCCGTCGGACGAGGAGATATACTTCACGCTCGACCGGCCCTTCCTCTTTGCCATCAGCTCGCAGGACGGCCTGCCGCTCTTTGCGGGCGTCGTGAACAGGCCGTAATGAAAGGAGGCGCGGCATGGAAGACCGCGAGATCGTAGCCCTCTACCACGCCAGGAGCGAGAGCGCCATAGCGGAGACGGCGAAAAAATACGGCGCGTTTTGCCTGCGCGTGGCCCTGAACCTGCTCGGCATCCGCGAGGACGCCGACGAGTGCGTGAACGACACCTACATGGCCGCCTGGACGCGGATGCCGCCGGAGCTGCCCGCGAGCCTGCGCGCCTTTCTGGGCCGCATCACGCGGAACCTCTCAATAAGCCGCTACCGGCAAAACCGGGCGCAGAAACGCTACGCGGGCATGGACGCGCTGCTCTCGGAGCTGGACGACTGCGTACCCTCGCCCGTAACGGTGGAGCAGGCCCTTGACTCCATGGAGCTGACCCGGCAGATCGAGGCCTGGCTCGGCACGCTGCCCGAGCGCGAGCGGCGGCTTTTCATCCGTCGCTACTGGTACGGCGACGCGCTGGGCGAGCTCGCGGCGCAGGAGGGCGCAAAGCCCGCGCAGCTGTCCCAGCTCATGCTGAGGCTCCGCCGCTCCCTGCGCAAACACCTTGAAGCGGAGGGTGCGGCGATTTGAGCCTCGCGCCGTGAATACCTCTTGAAACTCCTGCGCGGCTGAGTTATCATATGCCCGAAGGGGGTGGCATTATGGCCTCAAACACACCGAAAGATTACCGGAACCTCGTCATGTATTCCGTTTTCGTCCGCAACCACACCAAGGAGGGCACTTTCCGCGCCCTTGCAGCCGACCTTGACCGTATAAAGGCCCTGGGCGTGGACATTATCTGGCTCATGCCCATCCACCCGTTGGGCGAGAAGGCGCGCAAGGGCTCGCTGGGCAGCCCCTACGCCATCCGCGATTACCGCGCCGTCAACCCCGAGTACGGCACGCTCGAGGACTTCAAGCGCCTCGTGGACGAGATACACGCGCGCGGGATGCGCTGCATCATCGACGTCGTGTACAACCACACCTCGCCCGACTCCGTGCTCGCCTCGGAGCACCCGGAGTGGTTCTACCACAGGCCCGACGGCAGCTTCGGCAACCGCGTCGGGGACTGGACAGACATCATCGACCTCGACTACTCCAACCCCGGGCTCTGGGACTACCAGATCGAGACGCTCAAGATGTGGGCGCAGATCGTGGATGGTTTCCGCTGCGACGTGGCCCCGCTGGTGCCTCTGGAGTTCTGGCTGCGGGCGCGGCGCGAGGTCGAGGAAGTGCGCCCCGGCTGCTTCTGGCTGGCTGAGTCCGTGGAGCCGGAGTTTATCGTCTCCATGCGCGAGCGCGGGCTGATCGGGCATTCGGACTCCGAGATGTACCAGGCCTTCGACGTCTGCTACGACTATGACATCTTCGGCGCGTTCCGGGACTGTCTCAAGGGGAAGCTGCCCCTCGAGGGCTACATCGCCCGGCTGGGTATGCAGGAGTACATCTACCCTGACAACTATGTGAAGCTTCGCTACCTCGAAAACCACGACAATACCCGCGCGGCTTTCCTGCTGCCGGACAGGCTCCGGCGTGTAAACTGGACGGCCTTCACTTTCTTCCAAACGGGCCTGCCGCTCATCTACGCAGGACAGGAGCACGCTGTCCGCCACCTGCCCAGCCTCTTTGACCGCGATACCATCGACTGGGAGAGCGGCGAGGACGAGACGGAGCTAGTCACGCGGCTCGCGCACCTGCGCAAGGACGCGCTCTTTGCCACCGGCGCGTTCAGGCAGGAGGCCCTTCCGAACGGCGTCGTGAGGGCCTCGTACTCGGACGGGACGCGGAAGCTATGCGGCGTCTTCTGTCTCGAAGGAACGCCCTCGCTGGTTGAGCTGGAGCTGCCAAACGGTTCTTATGTAAACCAAATCGACGGCAAGACTGTCGAGGTCCATGCGGGCATGCTTGGCACCACGGGCGAGCCGGTCATCATCCGGGCGTAGGAAAAGAAAAATATGCTGAAGGGAGAAGCAAACGCTTCTCCCTTCAGTTTATCTATCCTATTTTGCCCTTTCTCTCTTTTACCGCTCGGGTCAGCAGGTATTCTATCTGGCTGTTTATTGAGCGGAAGTCCTCCTCCGCCCAGGCCGCGATCTCGTCCCAGAGGCCGGGAGCGAGGCGGAGCACTATCTGCTTTTTGGCCCCCTCCTTTGCCTTGACCGCACGTTCGCGCTCCCTTATCTCCCGCTCGAGGGCTTCGATGCGCTCGAGCCGCTCCATCAGCTCGGTCTCACGCTGCTCCGGGGTCTTCGCCGCGCCCATCAGTATATCGACCCGCTGTTCACTACCGGCTGGGCGTCACGGTTCCCGCAGAGCACTACCAGCAGGTTCGACACCATCGCCGCCTTACGCTCCTCGTCCAGAACTACCACCTCGTCCTCTCCGAGCTTGTCAATGGCCATCTTCACCATTCCGACCGCGCCGTCCACTATCTTCTGCCGCGCAGCAATTATCGCCGCTGCCTGCTGACGCTGCAGCATCGCCGCCGCGATCTCCTCCGCGTAGGCCAGGTGCGTTATCCGCACCTCCTCGACCACGATGCCCGCCTCCTCGACTCGCTTCTGCAGCTCCGCCTTCATGCTCTCCGCTATCTCCAACGAGCTGCCGCGCAGCGACTTCTCACTCGCCGTCGCGTCCTCGTCCTCGTCGAAAATGTCATACGGATACAGCCGCGCTATGTTGCGTATCGTCGAGTCCGTCTGGATGGAGAGAAACGACGGATAGTCCTCCACGCAGAACACCGCCCGTGTCGGGTCCACTACGCGCCAGATCACCACCGCGCCTATGATGATGGGGTTGCCAAGCACATCGTTCACCTTCTGGCGGCCATTGTCCAGAGTCATCGTCTTGAGCGACACACGCTTACGCGCTGATACTGCCACCGGCGTCGAGCCGGAATTGTGCGCGTCAGCCTCCTTAGCCTTCTTCATTGCCTCCGCCGCTGCCTTATCATAGGCCGGGCTGACCGCCGAGCAGAAGGGGTTCACAAAGTAGAAGCCCGGCTCCTTCACCGTGCCGTGATAGCTGCCGAACAGCGTCAGCACCAGCGCCTCGTTCGGCCTCACCGACTTCAGGCCCGCAAAACAGATACAGTCCGCGATCAGCAGTATCGGCCCGACCGCTATCGCCAGCAGCCCGAACAGCGGACTCCAGCCAAGCAGCACTGCCCCACCTATCATCAGCAGCACGGACACGACTATCAGCACCAGCTCCAGTATAAGTACCGGTATCCCGTTCGCGGGATGAAGCACCCGCTCCTCTATCTCTGTGTTTTTCATGGTCTTCTCCTTTGATATCAATATGATATCAATATACTACCACTTCCCCTGCCCCTTGTCAACCCAGTTTTCGCACGAACGAGAATTCCTCCTGCGACGGGGGCACGGCCATGGCTGGGTCGGCGAACACCGCGCCGCGTCTGACGCTGTCCAGACCGTAGCGGCTGCGGAGTCTGTCCACCGCCCGGTCGAGCCGGCGCTGTTTATCGAGGCTTTCGTAATCCGTGAACACGTCCATCTGCTCCGGCGTCGCCGCGGGGATAAGCTCCTCGGCCCTGACCGCAAGGCTGCGCAGAGGGGCCGGCCACTCGTGCGCCTCGTGCAGCAGGCCCAGCGCAGTCCTCAGCAGCTCGCGGTCGCAATCCGTATACCTCTCCAGCCGCCTGCGATGGCTTATCCAGTTCAGCTCTGTGCTGCGCAGCTCCAGTGTCAGTACTCCGGCCTTGACGCCGAGCTTTCTCATCCTCGCCCCAACGCATTCGCACAGGCTCACTAATACGGGCAGGGCGTCCTCCATGCTCCGCATGTCCCTCGGCGTCGTTGTGCCGTTGCCCACGCTCTTGGCCGGGGCGTACTCTCCCTCGCGCAGAACCGGCGAATCATCTCGCCCGTTCGCGTAGCTGTAGAGCAGCTCGCCCATCTTGCCGAGACGAATCTTCAGCATTCGGGAATCGGCCCTTGCCAGGTCGCCTATTGTCTTTATCCCCAGCGCGGCCAGCTTCACCCGCGTCGAGCGCCCCACGTACAGCAACTCCTCCACAGGGAGAGGCCACACTATATCCCTGTAGTTGGCCCGGTCTATGACCGTCACCGCGTCCGGCTTCCTGTAATCTGAGCCGAGCTTCGCAAACACCTTGTTCCATGACACACCGACGCTCACCGTAAGCCCCAGCTCCTGCCTCACGCGCCTGTTTATCTCCCGCGCGCAGCGCTCGCCATAGCCCGCCCGTATACAGCCCGTAATGTCCAGCCAGCTCTCGTCTATGCCGAAAGGCTCCCGCCGGTCGGTATAATCCGAATATATCCGCTGCACCTGCTTCGAGTAGTATATATACCTCTCGAACCTCGGCGGCAGTACCACCAGCTCAGGGCACAGCTCCCGGGCCTGCCACAGCGTCATGCCTGTCTTTATCCCGGCTCTCTTGGCCTCCTCCGACTTGGCCAGGACTATCCCATGACGCTTCTCCTCGTCGCCGCCCACCGCGACAGGCTTGCCCCGAAGCTCCGGCCTGAACAGCAGCTCCACGCTCGCATAGCACGCATTAATGTCCGAATGCAAAATGACCCTATCCATATAAGACATTATACTATCTTATACGGATAGGGTCAAGCGCATATTTATCTCAATAGGATATTTTTTAGCTCATCGACTGTCTCGGCCAGATATATTGCACCTGCCGAGAGCAGCTCTCCGGGTTCGGCGTAGCCCCAGCTGACGCCTATGCAGGGCAGGCCGCAGGTCTTTGCGCCGTTGACATCATTGTCGCGGTCGCCCACCATGACGGCGTCCTGTGCGCCGTGTCTTTTCAGCAACTCCGAAATGACCTCCCATTTCTGGCTCCGGGTACCGTCGAACTCGCTGCCGAGCACGTCGTCGAACAGGTCGCCCAGGCCGTGCTGCTCGAGTATATCTACGGTGAACTTTGTCGGCTTGCCGGTGGCTATGAGGCACTTCCTGCCGTCTGCGCGGAGCTTCCGCACCAGCTCGGGCACGCCGGCGTACACGGAGCACTCCATCAGTCCTTCCTTTGAGTAGCGCTCTCGGTACTTTGCGGTCATCTGCTTTGCCGTGTCCCTGTCCACCCCGTAGCGGCGCATGAAGCTCTCGATGAGCGGCGGGCCGACAAAACAGCGCAGAGCCTCAAGTTCCGGCTCGGCATATCCGAAGGCCTCGGCCGCGTACTGCACGCTTTTCATGATGCCCTCACCGGTATCGAAGACCGTGCCGTCGAAATCAAACAATATGGTCTTATACATGATCCTCACCTCGCTTTCGGGATTATAACCCAGCCTGCGTCCGTTGTCAATCGAGCGGGCTGCGGCATAAGGTGTAGAGAAAACGACGATTGAGGGGTATCGATATATGGAAAAGCTGCAAAACACGAGCTGGTTTCTCGGGGCGAACTCTGGCAACGGCTTCGCCTCACTGTACGAGGGCTTCTGCCGGGCCGACGGCGACTTCCTGAGGGTCATCAAGGCCGGGCCGGGCTGTGGAAAATCAACCTTCATGCGGCGCATAGGCGAGGCGGCGGAGGCGAATGGTCTTGAGGTGGAGTACATCCTCTGCTCCGGGGACCCCGGCTCGCTCGACGGCGTGTACCTGCCCTCGCTCGGGCTGGGCTATGCTGACGGCACCGCACCGCATATCATGGACCCGGAGTGCTTCGGAGCCAGCGGAGATTACCTTAACCTTGGCCGGTACTGCGACACGCTCAGGCTCCGGGAACACGCGCTTGAGCTTGAACTGCTGACACTCAGCTATCGAAGGCGCTATGCGCGGGCCTATTCCCTGCTCCGCGCGGCAGCGAACGCCTCGCCCTCCGTGACCGGGACGTATCTGAAAGAGGCTGACCGGGCCGCCGCGGTGAAGCGGGCGCAGGCAATGGCCGCCCGCGAGCTTCCTCGGGCCAGAAAAGGTACGGTACGAGGGCAGGTAAGCAAGCGTTTTCTTGGCGGCGCGACCTGTATGGGCCGGGTGTTTCTGACCGGCACGCTGCCGCAGCTCTGCGGGCGCATATACCGGCTGGAGGACCGGCTGGGGCTTGGTTCGGTGTTCATCGGCGCCATGGCGGAGGAAGCGCTCTCCAGAGGGCTGGACGTTACGCTCTGCCCGCACTGGCTGGACACTACGAAACACGAGGCGCTGGCTATACCCGAGCTGGGCCTGGGCTTCATAGCTGACAGCGGCGACGGCGCAGCTCTGCCCGAGACACGCCGCTGCCTGCACCTCGACTCCATACCGGAAGCAGCGCGCAGCCGCGATGCCAGAAAAAAATACCGCGCCGAGGCGAAGCTGGCGCAGGAGCTGAGCGTGCATGCCATGGAAAGTCTCAGCGAGGCCAAACATCTGCACGACGAGCTTGAGGCGGTCTATCTGCCCTACGTAAACTTCAGCGCACTCGACGAGCGCCTTGAACAGGAGCTGAAGACCCTGCGCCTGAAATGAAACAGACGCGCCAAAGCAAAATGCCGGCAGCCTGAGCTGCCGGCATTTTATCATTCACTTTTTCATCTGCCGTTTTTTCCGGCCGCATTCAGCTTTCTTTTTTACTCAGGTCTCAGCCCTGTAGACCTCGGTGTATTCCCCGGCTCTGTCCTCGTACACTGCCTCGGTATCGCGGTCGAGGACTTCCAGCTTTGGGGTCTCAGACTCGTATCTCACGCAGGTGCCGCAGCTGCTCGACAGCTTCCTCGGCACCGGCGTCATCTGCGCCGCTATGCCCTTCGCGCTCAGGCTCCGGCTGCTCCGCAGAGCCGCCAGGTGCGTGTGGAAGGTCGCTACGTACCGTTTCATTTCTTCAGACTCAGCCTGAAATCCGCGCCCTCGGCCGTCACCTCGACCTTATAGCCCTGACTGCTGCCGTACCTCGTCACGTTCTCCACCGAGCACTGGTTGTCCACCAGCACCTCCAGCGCCTCCGGCTTCTCAGCCGCCACCGCCTTGCGCACCATTACCACCGGGATGGGGCAGCTGTGGCCCCTCGCGTCAACTGTCTTCACGCCTTCTCCTCCTTCCCCGGAAGATTCATCACCGACACCACAAGGCAGACCACAAAGCCCAAAATCACCGCGACCTTGCCCGCTGTAGAAATTCCGCCCACGACCAGCTCGCCCGCCTCGTTGAGCGCGTCGGCATTGCCGGCAAGCCCGAAGTTATGCGAGATAGCCGCGCCTGCCATCATGCCCAGCACCGTCACCGCGCTGTCGCCGTTGCCCTCGCCCGCGAGGATGAGCTGACGCAGCGGGCATCCGCCCAGCAGCACCGAGCCGTAGCCCACCAGAGCCATGCCGAGGAAATTCCACACATGCGAGCTGTGCGACACCGGCTGCAGCTCAAAGCCCAGCTTGAACGTGCCGTTTATCAGATTCCCAACCAGCACCGCAACGAAGATCGCCACAAAACCGTAGAGCAGCTTGAAGTCCCTGAACAGGAACACGTCGCGCAGTCCGCCCGCCATGCAGAGCCTCGCCCTCTGAGCCAGAGCGCCGACTACCGCCGCTATCAGCAGAGCCGCGATGACCGGAGCGCGCATCGAGCCGGGGCCTTCCGTGCTCGACTTGAACAGCGCCGGCACCGCCAGCACCAGTATCAGCAGCCCCGCCATGATGACCGGCAGCACGCCTCCCTCGGCCTTGCCCACGGGGTACGCCCGCTTGAGCGAATATCCCCGGTTGAGGAAGAACACGCCGCAGAGTATACCGCACACAAAGCCCGCGAGCGCCACCAGCGCGTTCAGGTCGCCGCCGCCGAGCCTTATCACCATCCTCAGCGGGCAGCCCAAAAACGCCAGCGCGCCTATCATCACAAAACCGCCCAGCACAAAGCGTGTCGCCGGCGAGGAGCCGGCCTTCGCCTTGAACTCGCCCGTAGCAACCGACAGGATGAACGCGCCCAACACGAGGCCTATGATCTCAGGCCGCACATACTGCACCTTCGCCGCCGAGTGCAGCCCGCAGGCGCCCGCAATATCACGCAAAAAGCACGCGATGCAGAAGCCCATGTTCGACGGATTCCCCAGCAGCGTCAGTACCGCCGCAGCGACGCCCACCGCGAGACCCGCCGCGACTACCATCCAGCTTACCTTCTTCACAACACTACCCCTCTCAACAATTTATCCCCTAGCGTTATTCTAAGTATAGAACAACGCTCAGGGGATTTCAACAATTTTTTATCGGTTTCGAATATTATTTAGCTGGAAGTCGCTTCTATCGCCTCCAGCGCCCCGTCGATGTCGGCCTCGGTATTCGCGTAGCCGATGGAAAAGCGTACGCTGCCCTCCGGCCAGCTTTCCAGGGTCTTGTGGGCCGATGGCGCGCAGTGCAGGCCGCAGCGCGTGAGCACGCCGAAATCGCGCTCGAGCTGCCACGCCGCGTCGGCGTTATCGCGGCGTATGAAGCCGATAGATATGACGCCGGTGCGGGCGCTCAGGTCATAGGGGCCGAACAGCCTCACGTTCTTTATGCTCCGCAGGCCGTCGAGGAATCTCCGGGTCAGCCGCCGCTCATGTGCTTCGAGGTCGGCTATACCGCGCTCCTCAATATATCTCAGCGCAGTCTCGAGGCCGTAGATGCCCGGCAGGTTCATGGTGCCGGACTCGAACCTGTCCGGCATCCAGCCGGGCAGCTCCTCCATATCCGACGCGCTGCCCGTGCCGCCAGCTATCAGCGGCGTGAGTTTTTCCGCGAACTGCGCATCCAGCAGCAGTGCGCCGATGCCCTGCGGCCCGAGCAGGCCCTTGTGCCCCGGAACGGCCAGCGCTGAGAGCCGGAACCGTCCGAAATCCACGTCCATGTGCCCCGCCGACTGCGCGGCGTCGAGGGCGAAGGGTATGCCGTGCTCAGCGCAAATCTTCCCAACTGCCTCCGCGTCCTGCACCGTGCCGCTGACGTTCGAGGCGTGGGCCATGACGACGAGCTTCGTATTCTCCCGAATGAGGCCCGGCAGTTTTTCAAGCTCCAGCCTGCCCTCCTTGTCGCAGGGCGCACGGTCGAAGCTGACGCCCTCCTTTTCAAGCTGCATCAGCGGGCGCATGACGGCGTTGTGCTCCATTGAGGACACTATGCAGTGGTCGCCGGGCCTCAGCAGGCCCTTTATGACCATGTTCAGCCCCGCCGTTGCGCCGGGCGTGATCACAGCCCGGGTCGGGTCGGGGTGGCCGAACAGCCTGCACAGCCGCTCCCGGAGCGTGAGTGTTACGAGGCCCGCCTTCTGCGCGGAGGCGTAGCTCGAGCGGTTTATCGTCGCACCGACCTTCTCAACGTAATCATACATGCTCCGGGCAACGCCGGGCGCTTTCGGGTACGCCGTGGCGGCGTTATCGAGGTAGATCATGCCCTCACCTCAGCCTTATATACGCCCCGCCGTCGTACTCCACCGCGCGGCCTATCCTCTGCGCGGCCGGGACGCGGTCCTCCAGCTCCGCCATGAGTGCGTCGGCGTCCGCGGGGTCAACGGCCATCAGCAGCCCGCCCGAGGTCTGCGGGTCGTAGAGCAGATCCTGCTGCCACAGCTCCGCCTCGCCCGCGTCCACGCGGCACTCCGCAAAGGAGCGGTTGCGGTACATGCCCTCGGGCAGCAGCCCCTCTTTCGCCAGCTCTACAGCCTCAGCTATGAACCTGAACTGCGAGACATCGTACTCGATCGCGACCCCGCTGCCCTCGGCCATCTCGACCGAGTGGCCCAGCAGGCCGAATCCCGTCACGTCCGTGCAGGAGTGTACGCGGTATTTAACCATGGCGTCGCGCGCGCCCTTGTTCAGCGTGGTCATGAGCTGCACGGCGTACCTCATCGTCTCCTCGGAGCACAGCTCCGCCTTGGCCGCCGTCGTGAGCACGCCTATGCCCAGCGGTTTCGTCAGGATGAGCACGTCGCCCGGCCGCGCGCCCGAGTTCGTCAGCACCCTGTCCGGGTGCACGAAGCCCGTCACCGCGAGGCCGTATTTCGGCTCGTCGTCGAGTATGCTGTGCCCGCCCGTGATGATCGCCCCGGCCTCGTACACCTTGTCGTAGCCGCCCCTCAGGAGCGCGTGCACCGCCTCGCGCGGCATCTTCTCAGGTATGCACATCAGGTTTAGCGCCAGCTTAGGCTCACCGCCCATGGCGTACACGTCCGAGAGCGCGTTCGTCGCGGCGATCTGCCCGAAGGTGTAGGGGTCGTCCGCTATGGGCGGGAAGAAATCCACGGTCTGCACGATGGCCAGCTCGTCCGAGAGCTTATACACCGAGGCGTCGTCGCTCTTGTCGAAGCCCACCAGCAGGTTCGGGTCGGTGTGTACCTTTATCCCGTCCAGCAGCTGAGCCAGCACGCCCGCGCCCACCTTCGCGCCACAGCCCGCACATTTTGCAAGTTTAGTCAGCTTAATCTCGTTTTCCATATCTCTCACTTCCCTCTCACTGCGCCCGTCAGCCTCAGCACGGCCTCGAGCGCCCCGCCGCCCACGGCCAGCGCCTTGTCTGACACCGTATAGCAGTTCTCCACGTTCCCGCGCGGGTCCACGTCGCCGGATTTCATGCCCTTCGTCACAGGCGTGCCGTCGGCGAGGATGCCCCGCAGGACGCCGCTTATCGTACACACCATCGGTTTTCCTTCCACCGTGCCGACCGTCTCGCCCGCCTCTACCAGTGCGCCTATCTCACGCAGCTGTCTGAACGTGCCGTCGGCCGGCGCCCGAAGCACACGCTCGCCCGCGAAGCCTCCGATGAGTCCCGGCACCGCAGTATTTGGCAGGGCGCTGCCCCTGTAGTAAACCCGCCCGAGCGTGTGGCCGCGCATCGTCTCCACCACCGCGTGGCAGTCCACGCCCGCCGTGAATCCCGGCCCTACGCCCACGACCACCGGGGCTATGTCCATCGTCGTGCCGAGGTTCCGTTTCGCCAGTATCGCGTCCACCACGGCCTCCGGCCTCAGAAGCGCAATGCAGTTCGCGCCCTCGTCCACCATGACCGCGATGTCACCCGCGTCCAATATGTCACATACTTCCTCCGTTCCGCGGGCCAGCCTCGCCGTCACATCCTCTACGGTCTGGCTGCCGCTCACGACCGCGCCGGAGAAGCTGACCGTCCGGCGTATCGCCGTGGGCCGCGCCGTGTCTGTCATCACGACCCTCATGCCGCTCCTGTGGAGCCTTATCGCTATGCCCGAGGCGATATCGCCCGCGCCTCTTATTACCACAAGCATACTGCCGTACCCTCCCTGATGCTGCCGCAGACCGAGGGCCTGTCCAGCAGCGCCGCTAGCTTCCGCGCCCGCTCCATGCCGCAGATATCGCACTGGTTTAGAAAATACACGTCCGCAAGCGCCTCCCTGTTCAGTACCGACGCCAGCAGTTCCTCCGTCACGGGCACGTCGCACGGCGCAAACAGCTCCGGCCGGTGCACGGCCTCCGATACCCGCCGGCCCAGGCCGGACATGCCCACGACACAGATCGTCCTGCCCGCCTCTACCGGTATCACCGGCTCATGCGCGGCGTGGGCCTTGAGCGGCAGGCGTTTCGAGCCGTCCGCCTCGACTATGATGTAATCCGCGAGCGCCGTGAGCCTTGACATAGGGATGCCCGGTGCATGCAGCCGACCATCCTCGCCCGGCACGCCCACGCATACGGCACCCTCCGCGTCCAGCACACGCGCTATCGCGGCCTCGTCCGGCTCCGCCAGCGTCCGCATGCCGCTTGCCGGGAACATGTGCGTCGTCGTGCAGAGCAGCACCCTGTGCTCCGCTCTCAGCTCCGACGCGAGCTTATCCAGCAGGCTCGACTTGCCGCCGCTGCCTATTACCGCCGTCACCCCGCGCTCCACTCCGAGCGCCTGTGTGAACCTCATATCCTCACCCCGTTATTCTCTTTTGAGAATACCACCCCTTTCCACCCCCGTCAAGCGTTGACGCGAATACTGTGAAAGTGGTATAATATTTATATGGAAAATATGCACTACAACTTATCTGTGAGGCTGTTCACGGCCGGGAAATGCTTTGGTCCGGGGCTTGCGACGCTGCTTACGCTTGTCCGGGAGCGTCATTCGTTGCGCGCTGCGGCGGCGGAGATGGGCATGGCCTATTCCAAGGCGTGGAGGATATTGCGGGACAGCGAGCAGGCGCTGGGTTTCCCGCTGCTGGACAGTACGACTGGCGGCAAGCACGGCGGCGGCGCGGTGCTCACCGACGAGGGCGCGGCCATTCTGGCAGATTACGAGCGCTTCTGCCGGGAACTGAAATCCCAAGGCGACGAGCTGTTCGCCAAATGCTTTGACAAGTGGATGAAGTAAATATAGCTCAAACCAGCCCCGCGTACGATTAGGACTGCGGGGCTGGTTTTTCATTTGCGAAACTGTTATTGCAGCTGCGATATCGTCGCGCCCATGTTGCTGCCTTTGGCGGTCATGGTCAGGCCGGGGCAGTTCAAAGTGGCCGTGTAGGTGTTTTCTATCTCGCTGGGCTGGGCGGTGCGCGCTATGCTTATGCTGCCGCAGTACTGCGCCGTCTCGCCGTCATACACGGTGAACACTATCGTCGCCTCGGCTGTATCCGGTTCCGGCGTCCAGCGAAGGCCCTGCTCCTGCTGCAGCCGGCCTTCGTCGCAGCTCGCCTCTATCCGAGTCCAGTTGAAGTCGAAATCGAACATGAACTGTATGCCGTAGAGACTACTCACAGCCAAGTTCGACGTCCAGCTCACGCTGCCGGCATAGACGCGCTCGTACAGCTCGAGCGCCGCGACCTCGTAGTCGCCGCCCAGCTCGCTGACCGTCTGCTCCGTCACGACGCCGATATAGCGCCAGTCCTCGCCGTCGCGTGACAGCAGCATGTAACGCTCGCCGCCGCTGTCGATACGTGTAAGCCAGCCGTCCTCTATGAGCATACCACCCATGGGCATCACGTTCTCCGGCTCCGCCAGCTTATACCTGGCGCCGAGCCTGAACAGCAGCAGCGTCTCGCCCTCGGGGCCTTCGGTCTCGGCGTAACAGGTGAGATCGGTTATCTCGGCCCTTTCGACATTGATCCAGATCATCATCTCCACCTGCTGCACTGTGCAGTTGACGGCGTAATAGAGCACCTGCGCGGGGAAATTCTCGTCCAGCTGCGCCGTTATAGCCACGCGCTCGCTCTCGTCCTCGCCCGCATCCTCTGCGGCGGCCTTGGGGTCGGTTAGAAAGCACACCGCCGCGCCCACGCAGACCACGACTGCCAGCGCGGCCAGCCAGACGGCGGGCTTTTTATAACTCAGCACCGACTTCACCCGGCCCTTTACCGGGGCCTCGCCGAAGGCCAGCGGGCAGGCGCTGACAAAGCGTCTCGGGCGGCTCAGATCCAGCAGCGCCTGCGAGTAATCGGCCCTCTCGCCCGCCGCCATTCCGCGCACGACCCGCTCGTCGCAGGCCAGTTCGATATCCCGGCACAGCAGCGCGTACGCCAGCCACACCAGAGGATTGAACCAGTGCAGGCAGAGCAGCAGGAAGCCCAGGAGCTTCACCGCCTGATCTCCCCTTCTGATGTGCTCCTGCTCATGCGCCAGGACGTATCCGCGCTCGGCTTCGCCCAGCCCGAAGGGCAGGTATACCCTCGGCCTGAACAGGCCCAGCACGAAGGGGCCGTCCGCCCTGTCAGACTCGTAAACGTTCCCCTCGAGCCGCACCGCCGTCCGCATCCGCGCTCTCAGCCTCAGCCAGCTGACCAGCGCCCAAATGAGCAGGGCGGCCATGCCCGCGAGCCATATCATTGACCCGACCGGCAGCAGCACCTGCAGCGGGTTCGCGCTCGCCGCAGGCTCGGGTGCGAAGGCCGCGGTGAAACCCGGGTTAATCGCCTCATTGAGCGCCGCTATGCCCGTGTCCAGCGCCGGTGTGCCCTCGAGCATGATGCCCTCCGGCAGCGTCGCCGCGCTGGGTATGAGGCTCAGCGCGCTCTCAATGCTCCAGGGCAGGGCCAATCTCAGGCCCACCACGGCCCAGAGCAGCAGCGTGTACCGCTTCGGCGCCCTCTTGAGCAGGAACCGCAGGACTATCACCGCGAGTATCAGCCAGCTCGCGGCTATGCTCATATTGAGTAGCTTCTGGAACACCTCAGCCATCGCCCTCGCCCTCCCTGAAGCTGTCTATCATCCGCTGCACCTCGTCCAGCTCCGACTTTGAGAGCCGCCTGTTCTTCGCAAAGGCCGCGATGAAGGCCGGCAGCGAGCCGCCGAATTTCTTCTCGACCAGCTCGTCTATCTCCGCCGCCTGCACCTCGTCCTTCGTCACCAGCGCGCGCACGACCGAGTTCTCATTCACCAGCACGCCGCGCTCCGACAGCCGCTTTATCACCGTATACGTCGTCGTCGGCTTCCAGCCCAGCTGCTCGCGGCAGAGCGCCACAAGCTCGCTGCTGCGCACCGGCTCGTGCTCCCACAGTATCAGGCAGAACCTGTACTCGCTCTCAAACACCTTCGGCGTCTCCATATGCAAAAACCTCCTCTAACCTGTTAGAGTGATTTTAGTCTAACAGATTAGAGGAGGTTTGTCAAGAGGTATTTTATTTTCCCAAGCTCTCGTCTAGGGCTTTTCTGACGGCCTTGAAGATGTTCTCGTAGCCGGTGCAGCGGCAGAGGTGGCCGGCGAGGGCGCGGCGGAGCTGTTCGTCCGTGAGCGGCTCGCCCCGGTCAATGAGTTCCTGGGCAGAGAGGATGATGCCCGGCGTGCAGAAGCCACACTGGATGGCTCCCTCGTCCACGAAGGCCTGCTGTATGGGGCTGAGGCTGCCGTCCGGCCCCAACAGGCCGTCCACAGTCACGATGCTCTTGCCGTCCGCCCAGACTGCGAGGTAGATGCAGGAATTATATGTTTCGCCGTCTATCAGCACCGTACAGGCCCCGCACTCGCCCACCTCGCAGCCCTTCTTCACCGAGGTCAGTGAGAAGTCGTTCCTCAAGAGGTCTGTCAGCGATGCGCGGACGTCCACCATCGTATCCACCGGCCTGCCGTTTATCGTGCAGCGTATGCGTTTAAACTGTCTCTCGCTCATATCGCACCTCCCAACCGCCTCACGCACTCGCAGAGCGCGCGGTATGCGCTCTCCTCCGCCACATGCAGGCGGAAATCCCGGCTCGCGCGCCAGGAATCACGCGGGCTGAGTTCCGTGACCGCGCTCTTTGCTATCTCCCGCGCCGTCTCGGCGTTTGCGGGCGCTCCCGCAAAGCGCCGCTCGGTCTCCGGGCACCTCGAGGGCACCGGCCCCGCCACGCCGAAGGCGAGGCGCAGCCGCTCAATCGCTCCTCCGTCCGCCGAGAGCCTCAGGTTCGCCGAGCAGCCCAGTGTCGCGATATCGAGGCTGCTGCGCGCGGAGTATTTTATGTAGCAGCCATGTGTGGCCTCATAGCTCTGCTTAGATACGAATATCCCGGTGAGCACCTCGCCTGGCCTCACGTCCGTCCGGCCCGCGCCCAAGTAGAAGTCAGCTATGGCGAGCCTTCTTGTGCCGTCCCGGCCCCTCAGCCCCAGCTCGGCGTCGAAGGCGAACAGGGTCGAGGCGGTATCCGCCGAGGTCGCGCCGTTGCAGATGTTCCCGCCTATCGTCCCGATATTCCGTATCTGCGGCGAGCCGACCTCGCCGGCCGCGTCCGCCAGCACCTGCATATGCTCCCGTATGAGCACGTCCCGCTCAAGCTGGGAAAAGCTCGTCAGCGGCCCTATTCTGAGCTCTCCGTCCGGCTCCATTGTGACGCCCTTCAGCTCCGCGATATCCCTTATCGAGACAAGCTCCGCCCCGGGCAGTTTCCCGTCGCGTATCTTTATGAGCAGGTCGGAGCCGCCAGCGATGAGCTTCGCCTCGGGATATCTCAGTCTCAGCTCTATGGCTTCCTCCACCGTATGCGCCTCATACAGCGCCTTTATATCATACATCTGCCCAGCCTCCTTTTTCCAGTGCCCGGTACAGGCTCTCCGCCGTTATCGGCAGCTTATCGAAGGCCAGTCCCGTTGCCTGCATGACTGCGTTGCGTATCGCCGGGGCCGGCGGGCAGGCCGGCGGCTCGCCCAGCGCCTTCGTCCCGAAGGGGCTTGTAGGCTCGGCGTTCTCGAGGAACAGCGCCTCGAGCCGCGGGTGGTCGGTGAAGGTCAGCAGCTTGTAGTCCAGCAGGTTTCCGTTTAAGGGCCTGCCCGTTTTCTCGTCGAACAAAAGCTTCTCCGACAGCGCGTAGCCCATGCCCATCGACATGCCGCCGTGCACCTGCGCTTCCGCGAGCTGTGGATTGACCAGTTTGCCGCAGTCGTGCACGTTCATCAGCCGCGTGACCTTTATCCGGCACATCCGCATGTCCACCTCGACCTCAGCGAAGGAGCAGCCGAAGCTGTAGGCGTTCGATTTTATCTGCGCCGTCGCCTCCGCGCTTATGTGGCGGCTGTCCTCCATAGAGTACAGTGCCTCCGTCGCCAGCTCTGCGAGCGTCATGAGTCTCTCGCCAGCCGCGTTTTCGATGACGCCCTCACGCAGTTCGAGCTGTTCGGCGGGCAGCTTTGTCAGCTTGGCTGCGTAGTCGAGTATCTTACCGCGCAATATCTTCCCTGTCTTTTCGATGGCGAAGCCGCCGACATAGGTCTGCCGCGAGGCGTAGGCCCCGCTGCCGTAGGGCGACATGTCCGTGTCCTGCGTCGAGACCACGTGGACGCTCTGGAAGGGTATACCCACGGCGTCGGCCGTCATCTGCGCAAAGACCGTGTCGCAACCCTGCCCTATCTCGGTCTCGCCCGTGAACACCTGCACCGAGCCGTCCTGATTGAGCACCATGCGGCAGGACGAGGACTCCAGCGATATCGGCCACACGCCCGTATTGTACCAGTAGAGCGCCATGCCCACGCCGCGCCGGATATTCCCCGTCTGCGGCTTTGCGTACTCCGCGAACTTTCGCTCGAAATCCGTCGCCTCGGCGCCCGCCTCCATGCAGGCCCTGAAGCTGTCCGACCAGTTGACGTTGCCGGAGAAGGCGTCCCTGTAGCCCTTCGGCATGGCTATCTTGCGCCTCAGCTCGATGGGGCTCATGCCGATAGCCCGCGCCACGTCGTCTATGTGCGCCTCGCCCGCGAAGGTGGCCTGCGGGATGCCGTAGCCGCGCATCGCGCCCGCCGGCGGCAGGTTCGTGAACACCGTCCATGCGTCGCACTCGAGGTTGTCGCAGGGATATATCTGCGGAAAGGCGTTCATGCCCTTGGCCGCTATGCCGTGGCCGTGAGAGGCGTAGCCGCCCTGATTTGACCAGCACTCAAGCTTCCTCGCCGCGAAGCTGCCGTCAGGCCGCACCCATGAGATGATGTGGCTGCGTATGGCATGCCGCACGCGGTTGCAGTGGAAGGTCTCCTCCCTCGTACACTCTATCCTGACCGGCCGGCCTCCGAGCATGGTGGTGAGCCAGGCGCAGAGCGGCTCGTAGAGCGCGTCCTGCTTGTTGCCGAAGCCGCCGCCTATGTAGGGCTTTATTATGCGCACGTCGCCCCAGGGCCGGCCCAGCGCCTGCCCCACGATGCGCCGCACGATGTGCGGTATCTGCGTCGAGGTCACGACCGTGACGCGCTCACCTTCCATATAAGCCCAGCAGTTGTGGTTCTCGATGTGGCAGTGCTGCACCGTCGGAGTGTCGTACCAGCCCTCGACTTTTATGAGGCCCGGTTCCTTTGTCGCGGCCTCATAGTCTCCCCGGCGTATGCTCGAGTGGCCGAGGATATTGTTCTGGAACTTCTCGTGCAGCTGCGGTGCACCCTCGAGCATCGCCTCCTGCGCGTCGAGAACGAAGGGCAGGTCCTCGTACTCGACCTCTATCTCCCTGAGCGCCTTCGCCGCCGTCAGCTCGTCCGCGGCCACGACGACAGCCACATCGTCGCCCCAGAATCGCACGTGGTCGGTGAGCAGCAGCCGGTCGGCCACGTCCTGATGCTCGGGGTCTGTCGACCATGGGTGCCCCGCTGTCGGGAAGTAGTTCTTCGGCACGTCAAAGCAGGTGAACACCGCCTCGACGCCCTCCATCTCCCGCGCCCGGCGCGTATCTATCGACTTCACCAGCGCGTGCGCGCGCTCGGCGTGCAGTACCTTTGCCGTCAGCGCGTTCTTATCGCACAGGTCGGCCGCGTATTTCGCGCGGCCCGCCGCCTTGTCCTTCGCGTCCACGCGCGGCATCCGCTTTCCGCTGTAACCCAAGTCGCCGCCTCCTTTCATTCTCCTTATTATAAACCAGCCCCAGCCCTGCCGCAAGTTTTATCGCCCTGCTTGACGCGGTGTCCGGTATTTTATATACTAACTTTTGGAGGTCATAGCGAATGGACGCACCGCATATAAGCTGCATAATCATGGCGGCCGGGGCCTCGGCCCGGTTCGGCTCCGACAAGCTGGCCGTTCAGCTCGGCGGGCGGAGCCTGCTCCGCCGCGCCTGCGAGGCCGTGCCGTGCGAGCGCTTCGGGCGTGTCTGTCTCGTCACGGCGAGGCCGGAGGGCATTGCCCTCGCGCGCGAGTTCGGTTTCCGGCATGTGCCTAACGGCCGCCCGGAGATGGGCGCGAGCCTGACCGTGCGGCTGGGACTGGAGGCCGCCGGGCCGTGCGACGCCGCCATGTTTATGACCTCCGACCAGCCACTTCTGCGCCGTGGGAGCGTCGAGGCGCTGCTGGAGGCATGGCTGCACGAGCCGGAGCGCATCGCCGCGCTCTCGCACGGCGGCGTGCGCGGCAACCCCGTCGTCTTTCCCCGGAAATACTTCCCCGAGCTGCTTGCGCTCGAGGGCGACCGCGGCGGCTCCGCCGTCATACGCCGCCACCCCGAGGAGCTGCTTCTCGTGGATGTCCCCGCCCCCGAGCTGGCCGACGTCGATCGGCCGGCTGATCTCGAGTTTCTGAACACATACAGGGAGTGATAATATGAAACGCATTTTCTTCGCGCTCTTGGCTCTTCTCATGCTCATTCTCTCCGCCTGCGGCTCCACCGTGGACAGCACCCCCACGGCCGCTGCCGGCACTCCTGCATCCGTGACAGACCCGCCTTCCGCCGCTCCCACCGCGACGCCCGAGCCGGACTACAGCGCCTTCGTCGCGGAGCTGGCCAACTTCTGCGTCGTCAACATGTTCACATGCTACTACGACAACGCCGTGGTCACGCGCTTCGACTTTGACTCCGACGGTGTTCCGGACTGGCTCGTTTACAAGCAGGCCGATGACCCCCACGGGGCCTGGCTGATGCTCGACGGAGCCGTTCCGGCCGCGTCGCCCGCCGTACTCTACGACGTCAGCGCCGCCGGGGACATACGCATCCTCTATTCCGAGACCCTCGGCTCCGCCGTCGTCAACAAGTTCTATGGCTCCGTCGGCAACTCCGTCGACTACTACTTCACCTTCGACGGCGTCCCGGGCACCCAACTCGCCTATTACAGCAGCATCTGGGAGCACGATGATGTCTTCACCGTGGTCCGGCAGATAGACGGCGCGGACGACTGCAGCGAGGAGGAATGGAACGCCTACATAGATTCCCTCGCGCTCACCGAGCCGGGCAGTTCAGTGCCGGCCTCCGACTGGCAGAGCATGTCCCTCGACCTGCCCGCAGAGGCCCTCGACAGCGTCGCCGAGCGGCTCTCGCTCCTGCCCATCGTATACGAGCAATACAGCGCGGACATCGACGGCGACGGCGTGGACGACCACTTCTTCATCCTCAGCACCGGCGCCTACGGCGTGAATAACCTCGGTGAGCAATATTACATGAGCGGCGACACGCTCTCCAAATACGACAGCTACGCCGTCGGCTCATGGGGCAACTGTTACCTGCTGCTGCGATCAAACGGCGGCAGCCCGACGGCCGGCGTCGTCGAGAGCTGCGACGACTACGTGAGCCAATTCCGCGAGGCGGCGTTTTCCAGCGGTGAGGCGCTTTCAGGCATCGAGTCCGACGGGGATTACCAGCTCGACCTCTACAAAAACCTCATCACCCAGACGGACGGCGGCTGGCTGGCCTACGCCGAGCTGATGAGGCCCGCCACCGTCTCGGACGAGGCCCTGCGGCAGGGGCTGGGCGACGAATACGACGTCTCCGACAACGGCAGCTATCAGAGCATCTATGCCGGGGAAGCCGGGTACATCTACTACCGCGGAACAGACAGCGAGCCGTGGAGAGTCAGCGCCATGTCCGACGTCGTGCTTACAGAGGTCGCGGCGGCGGGCCTCGTCTTCATACCGGACACGGCGACCTATGACGACTCCATGTCCTCCATGATGTTCGGCGTTGTACGCGAGGTCAACTCCCTGCCCGAACTTTTTGAGCCGCCGTTCGAGTACATCACCTACGACACCATAGACGTCATTGTCACCGTCTCCGGCGGCGAGATATCGCATATCCTGTATCCGTACTCGCCCTGAGAAACCGCACAACACGCAGCAAAGCCGCCCCGTCAGGAGCGGCTTTGCTCTTTTTTATCCGATTTTAGTGCTTCCTGCTGTAGTAAGTGTCCTCCAGCGGCAGGGTCGTTCTGAACTTGCCGTCGCGGAAGTAGTAGGCGCCCTGTACCGCCGGGGCGGTCGGAATGGCCGATATCTCGCCTATGCCCTTCGAGCCGTAGGCAAATGGCAGCAGCTCGTCCTTCTCCACGTAGATGGCATGGATATCAGGTATCTGCGTCGAGTGCAGCAGGCCCAGAGTGCCGTACTTCGCCGTCGGTACGCAGTCCTCGAGCGGGAAGGTCTCCGTCAGGGCGTAGCCCATGCCCATGAGCACGCCGCCCTCGATCTGGCCCTGTATCGACGTCGGGTTCACGACCTTGCCCGAGTCGTGCGCCGCGTAGACCTCCTTCACCTTGCCGTCGTCGTCCAGCACGACCACGTGCGCCGCGAATCCGTAGGCCACGTGGCTCTTGGGGAATGGTACGTCCGCGCCCAGCTTGTCCGTCGGGTCGAAGAACTCGGCAAAATACTCCTTGCCCTCGAGCTTCGACAGGTCTCCGCCCGCCTCGTCGAGGTCCTTCTTCAGATCGACGGCCGCCATGCGCACGGCCTCACCGGTGATGAGCGTCTGGCGCGAACCGGATGTCGTACCTGAGTCGGGCGACAGCTCGGAGTTGCTGCCCATGTTCTTCATCTGCGACAGCGGCAGGCCTGTGGTCTGCGCCAGCTCCTGTAAGAAAATGGTCGCGCAGCCCTGGCCGATATCCGAGGCCGCCGAGTACAGCTGCACCTTACCGTCGTGTACCTCGAGGCGGCAACGGCCCTTGTCCGGCAAACCCACGCCGACGCCCGAGTTCTTCATCGCACAGGCGATGCCCACTCGGCCCGGATTCGCGTCGTAGGCTGGCTTCACGGCAAGCAGGCACTCCTTGAGCGCCGTGGAGACGTCCGCTATCTGGCCGTTCGGCAGCACCTTGCCCGGCTCGATGGCGTTGCGGTACCGTATCTCCCAGGGCGAGATGCCGACCTTCTCTGCCAGCAGGTTTATGATGCTCTCCAGCGCGAACTCGCTCTGCGTCACGCCGAAGCCGCGGAACGCGCCCGCGGGCGGGTTGTTCGTATAATAGCTGTAGCCCCTGATATCCGTATTCTGGTAGGTGTACGGCCCGACCGAGTGCGTGCAGGCCCTCTCGAGCACGGGGCCGGAGAGCGAGGCGTACGCACCCGTGTCAAAGTATATCTCGCAGTCGAGGCCGGTGAACATGCCCTCCTCGTCGCAGCCGAGGGTGAAGGTGGCCTCCATGTAGTGGCGCTTCGGGTGGAAGTTTATGGACTCCTGCCTCGAGAAGCGGAACTTCACGGGCCGGCCCACCTTGAGCGCGCAGAGCACGGCCACGTGCTGGGCCGAGACGTCCTCCTTGCCGCCGAAGCCGCCGCCAACGTACTTGTTTTCAACAACGACCCGGCGCTGCTCCCAGCCGAGCATGATGGCTATCTCCTTGCGGGTGTCGTAGACGCCCTGGTCGGAGGTATAGACCTTGACGCCGTCCTTATACGGGAAAGCCACAGCGCACTCCGGCTCAAGGAAGGCGTGCTCCGTGAACGGGGTCACAAAGCTCTTTGTTACGGTATACTTGGACTCCGCGAGCGCCTTCTTCGCGTCGCCGCGCACGACGTGGCGCTGCTGGCAGAGGTTCCCGTTCGGGTGCAGCTTCGGTGCGTTCGGGGCCTTCGCCTCCTGCACGTTGCGCACCGGCTCGAGCACCTCGTACTCGACCTTGACCAGCTTGCGGGCCTTGTCCACGATCTCCTGCGTCTCGCCAACAACGAGGCAGATTGCGTCGCCCACCATGCGCGTGATGTCGCCCTTGGCTATCATCACGTCCCAGTCCTGCTGAATGTGGCCGACCTTGTTGTTCGGCACGTCCTCCGCCGTCAGCACCGCCAGTACGCCCGGCAGCGCCTCGGCCTTCGAGGTATCGATGTCCAGTATCCTGGCCCTGGCATACTTCGAGCGCACCGCGCCGCCGTACACCATGCCCTCCATCTCGATATCGTCGCAGTACTCGCCGTAGCCGAGCACCTTCGGGCGCACGTCCGTCCTGAAGGCCCTCTGGCCCACGCCGAACTCGTCGCCCTTCTCGAGCATCGGGTCTATCTCCGCATCGCCGCGCAGGATGGCCGCTGCGAGCGTGATGCCCTCGATTATCTTCTTGTAGCCCGTGCAGCGGCAGATGTTGCCCCTGAGCGCTACCTTTATCTGCTCCTCCGTCGGGTCCGGAACTTTATCGATGAGCGCCTTGCCCGCCATCACCATTCCAGGGATGCAGAAACCGCACTGCACCGCGCCCACCTTGCCGAAGGCATACACGAAAGCCTCCTGCTCGTCATGCGTCAGGCCCTCGACCGTGACGATGCTCCGTCCCACTGCCTTCTTAGTCGTCAGCACACAGGACTTCACCGCCCTGCCGTCGACAATGATGGTGCAGGTGCCGCAAGCGCCCTCGCTGCAGCCGTCTTTCACGGATTTCAGGTTCAAATCGTCGCGGAGGTAGCGAAGCAGCGGCTTGTCCTCCGTCGTGCTTCGGGTTATGCCGTTTACTTTGAATACGTACTCAGCCATGATGCCGCCTCCCTTTCAGACCTGCGGCCCGAGGATGCCATAGACGTCCTTGATAACGCCCCTCGGACACTTCGATGCGCACATGCCGCAGCTGACGCACAGTCTCTCGTCGATGACCGGATGGTTGTCAACGATTCTAATAGCCCCCATGGGGCAGTTCCGCTCGCACAGGCCGCAGGCGATGCAGCCCGCGTCGCAGACCTTCCGCGTCGCCGCGCCCGTGTCACAGCTGCTGCACGCGACCACGATGTTCTGCTCTCTCGGCACCAGCCTAATGATCCCCTGCGGGCAGGCCTTGACGCACAGACCGCAGCCAACGCATTTCTCCCTGTCCACCTCTGCGATGCCCTTCGCGCCGACCTTCACAGCGCCCAGCTTGCACGCCGCGGCGCAGCTGCCCAGACCCAGGCAGCCATACTTACATTCCAGTATCCCCCCGGGATAGTCCGCCAGCGCCTGTCGGCAGTCCCCGGTGAGCTCCTCACGCGGTACGATCCTCCGCGCAAGCTCTCCGCCCGAACAGCCGACAGCCGCTACCATTTTTCCGGCACTCCGCGCCATTGTCAGTCGCCCCTTCCACCTCAAGCATAATTATTTTTTAACGCGCACAAATTCTTTTAGTTTATGATACTATATTCTCCCTAAAAGTACAAGGGGTACTTCGCAATTTTTTTGTCAATTCCGTGATTCTTTTTTCAGACTAACGTACAAAAAGCGGCTCGCCGGCCTTTTTTGACCGGTGAGCCGCTTTTTATTTTTCTCCTGGCATAGCGGCGGGCTGGCTTACAGTTCTTTCCTGTAGCTGTCCATTATCATATGTTTGAACAGCCGCTCCTTTGCGTTCAGGTTATACCCCTTTCTGGTTATCAGGTTCACCGTAAGGTCCAGAGAGTGTCCATCCAGCTCCAGCACCTTTATCCTGTTCAGGTCGTGGTCATTTATCTCCGCCGCTATCGTCCTTGCTGCCAGCTTCGGGTTGTTCGATATGACGTCTATTGTCTGCCTCGGGCGGTTGCATTCGTAGGCAATATTCAGCCTCAGGCCGGCCTGCTCGAAAAGCTGGGCCATGAACAGCCTCGGATAGCTGAACCTGTCCGGCAGCACCATTGGGTAATCGTCCAGGTCCCGCAGGCTTATTACATCTTTCTCCGCCAGCGGGCTGTCTTTGCTCACAATCAGCACCTGCTCCACCGTATCCAGATGCGTGACATTGAACTTGCTCTCATCACAGCTGCCGTATATTATCCCAAACTGCGCCTGCTTCTCCTGCACCATTCTCGCGCAGCTGGCCGAATAGTCCTCTATCAGCTTCACATCGTATTCACTGTTGCCGTTTATGAGCACCTGCTGAAGTTCTATCGGCAGGCGCACGATGAGGCTCTGCGTTATGGCTATGCAGATATGCGTCTTGCCCGCACTTTTCATGCCGCACTGCTCGTAGATATTGTTCACGTGCCTGAGTATCTCCTCCGCCTCTGCCTTGAATATACGGCCCGCCTCGGTAAGCACAAGCCCGTTCCACTTCCTGTAGAACAACACGCACTGAAGCTCCTCTTCAAGCTTTCGTATCGCGACGCTTATCCCCTGCTGGGTTATATGCAGGCTCTCCGCCGCCTTCGCCATGCTGCTCTGGTTGCAGGTCTCTACAAAATACCGTATTTGGTTAATTTCCATAGCATATCTCCCCTCGACCAGCGCCCGCTTTTATTTAATTACTAATTTAACATACTTTCCGCGTCCTGTGTAAACAACTAATACTTGTATAGCAACAACTGCTGCTGGTGTCAACAACTCAATGATGCTTGTCTCAAAATTCACATACTTTCTACAATTCTTACTGTTTGGCATCAATCTAAGCGTTTATTGTGGAGTATTCAAACTATTGTTATTATTAAGACAATAAACGCGAGCATTTGACAATTATAGTCCGGCCGGGCTGTTCACAATGTAAAAAGGAGAGATGAGAGCTGCATGGAATTCAACAACGTCGCATTCAGCAAGGAGGGCCCTGTGGCTTATATTGTGCTGAACAGGCCCGAAAAACGCAATCCCATTAACATTGACACACATCGTGAGCTGCGCGAATGCTTCGATCTGTGCGACTATGACCCGGAGGTGCGTGTCGTAGTCATCAGGGGTGCCGGCGGGAACTTCAGCGCCGGAGGCGACCTCAACGCCATGAAGAAGCGCATCGACGCCGGCATCAGAGGCACGCGGAAGGTCTGCCGCATAGGTGCGGAAACTAACCTCCGTCTCCTGAACGTCAAAAAGCCCGTCATCGCCTGGATAGAGGGAGCGATAACGGGAGCCGGGATATCTCTCGCGCTCTCGTGCGACTTCCAGATCGTATCCGAGACCTCTAAGTGCGCTTTTTCCTTTGTGAACATCGGCTTTGTCCCGGACTCTGGCGCGGCCTATCTCGTTACTCGTGCCGTGGGCACCACGAGGGCCAGGGAGCTTTTCATGTCCGGCCGCTTCTTCAGCGGCAGGGACGCCGCTGACTGGGGCCTGTTCACCGAGGCCGTGCCAGCGGACCAGCTCGAGGAGCGCGTCATGAAGTACGTCAAAAAGTACTCTCAGGGCCCGGCAGTCGCCTACGCCGGCATCAAGACGATGATCAACCGCGCCCAGTTCGCCGCCTACGGCGACGGCATCCAGACTGAGATAGACGCTCAGGGCGAGTGCGAGCTTACCGAAGATTACGCCGAGGCTGTCACGGCTTTTCTCGAAAAGAGAAAGCCCGTATTCAAAGGAAAGTAGGAGCTTACGATATGACAAAACTGGTCAAACCGAATCGCAAATGGCTCATCGATGTGATCGTGTTCGCCGCTTTGTACCTGCTATTTGCATTCGTCCTGCCCGCGCCCGAGCCGATGACCCGCGGTGGCATGACCGTCATAGGTATCCTCTGCGGCACCGTATACCTCTGGATAAAGGTAGACATAGGCTGGCCCAGCCTGTTCTTCCTCGGCCTAATAGGGTTGAGCGGAGTCACCTCCCCCACTGCCCTTTTTCAGCAGACCTGGGGCAACTCCATGGTGCCCTTCCTCATCAGCGCCTTCCTGCTGAACATCGTCATGTCCGAGAGCGGCCTCACGAGGCGTTTCGCCATGTTCTTCATAACCCGGCGCTCCAACGCAGGCAGGCCGTGGCGGCTGCTCACCATGTTCTTCCTCGCCGTGCTGCTGATGGGCCTAGTCTCCACCAGTTCCGCCATCACGGTCATGTTCATGGCCATTGCCGAGGAAATATTCAAAATGACCGGCTACAAAAAAGGCGAAAGGCTGCCAGAGGTCATGATGGTCGGCATCTTCTGGGTCGCGCAGGGCGCCATGGCCTTTACCCCCATCTCTCACGTACTCATCCCCATGGTCTTTGAGTACATCCAGAACGACTTCGGCATCACAGTGACATACAGCCGCTACACCATGGGCTTCATTCTGACCGGCGTCGCCTTTTTCATCGGCTGGGTGCTCATGCTGCGCTTCATTATAAAGCCCGATGTCAGGAAGCTTGCCACGCTCAACATAGACGAGTTGAAGGCCACCGTCAAGCCCTGGTCGGCTCAGGAGCGCACCATCCTCGTCGTATATCTCGTTGTCATCTGCATCTGGTGCCTGCCCGACCTCATCGGCCTGATCCCCGGTCTCGGCGGACTCTCGGCCTGGATGTCCTCGCTCGGCTCCGCGGTGCCGCCCATGGTCGCCTGCGGTGTGCTCTGCTTCATACATTTCGACGGCAAGCCTCTGCTTAATTTCAGAGAAAGCTGCAAAAAAGTCCCCTGGAACAGCGTTTTCATGATGGCCGCCGTCATGGGCATGGCCTATATCTTCGGCCTTGAGAGCTGCGGCATCACAGCCTGGATAACTTCCACTCTTGAGCCGCTCATCGGCGGACTGTCTCCGGTCGTCTTCACGCTGGTCGTCGTAGCCTTCGTCGTGATCGCTACGGACTTCATATCCAACACGCTTATCGCCTCGATGTACGCCATCATCATACCGATAGCGATGACCATCGAGGGCGTGAACCCCATCGTAGTGGCGCTGCTCATTGCCGCGGGCTGCAACAGCTCCTTCTCCTTCCCCAGCGGCTGCCCGGCCGCCAGCATGGCCACCGGCGGCGGCTGGACAAGGGTGAGCTTCCAGCTCAAATACGGCATGCTGCTCGATATCTGGATAATCGCAATGTACATGGTATGCGCCTACCCACTATTGCAGCTGCTGTTTCCTGTCTGATTTTTTCCACAGTTTATCACAGCTTTTCGAGGAGGTACAAATGAAAAACTACTACCACATGCTAACCTACGAGCAGAGAGCCATTCAGGAGATGGTACGCCAGTTTGCAGACGAAAAAATAATCCCCATCTGCAAGGAATGCGACATCACCGGCAGGTTCCCAGCCGAGCTTTACAAGGAGGCCTTCGAGCTGGGCCTGACCACCTTCACCATACCCGAGAAATACGGCGGCGCTGGCGGCGATATCTTCACCTACTCGCTCATAAAAGAGGAGCTTGCCAGAGGCGACGCGGGTTTCTCCGGCACTGTCGCAGGCGCATACATGGGCGTTGTCCCGATAAAGGTGGCAGGCAATGACTACCACTGGAAGCTCGTCGCCGACATACTCACCCAGGGCGGTGCCATGTCCTTCACCCTCACAGAGCCGAACGCCGGCTCTGACTCCGCTGCCATTCGCACCCAGTACGTTGTTGACGGAGACTCCGTCATCATAAACGGCACCAAAGGCTTCATCTCCAACGGCGAGATTGCCGACCTCTATCTGCTCTTTGCCACCAAGGACCCCTCTCTGCGCGCCAAGGGCATATCCTGCTTCATCGTCCCGCGCGATACGCCGGGCATATCCATCGGCAAGCACGAGGACAAGATGGGCTACCGCAGCTCGTGCACCAACGATATCATCTTCGAGGACGTCAGGATACCCCTCAAGAACATGATAGGCGAGGAAGGCCAGGGCATGGACATCGTCAAGCGCTCCCTCGGTTACACTCGTCCCACCTCCGGCGCAGGCGCAGTCGGCAACGCCCAGTACGCCTATGAGTGCGCCGTCGAGTACTCCAAGACCCGCGAGACCTTCGGCAAGCCCATCTGCAAGAACCAGGGCGTGTCCTTTATGCTTGCGGACATGTACATCAAGCTCGAGGCCGCAAGGCAGATGGTCTGGCACGCGTGCAAGTGCGCCGACGCCGGCATCACCGACACCCGTCTCGCCTCCGCCGCCAAGGTCTTCGCCTCCGACGCGGGCATGCAGGTCTGCACCGACGCCGTTCAGATACTCGGCGGCTACGGCTACTGCCGCGACTACCCCGTCGAGAAGCGTTTCAGAGACGCCAAGATCTATCAGATATTTGAAGGTACTAACCAGATCCAGAGAAAGATCATCTCCGGAGACATACTTTACACATGAACGACATGAAGATACTTGTATTTGTAAAACAGGTGCCGAACTCCGACGACGTGAAGCTCGACCCCAAGACCGGAAATCTCAGGCGCGAGGGTGTAGAAAGCATAATGAACCCCCTCGACGCGCACGCGATAGAGGCGGCGCTGCAGCTCAAAGCGAAACACGGCGGCACAGTCACTGCGATAAGCATGGGCCCCTCGCAGGCTGCGGACGTGCTCCGCAAGGCTCTGGCGCTCGGCTGCGACGAGGCCGTGCTGCTCTCCGACCGTGCCTTCGGCGGTGCAGACACGCTCGCGACGTCGTACACCCTAGCCATGGCAGCCCGAAAGCTCGGCGATTTCGACCTGCTGCTCTTCGGCCGCAACGCCACCGACGGCGACACGGCCCAGACAGGCCCCGCCACCGCGGCTCAGCTTGACATTCCACAGATAAGTTTCGCGGACTCCATCGATATCGAAGACGGCTGGGTCTGCTGCACCCGCGAGTTTGACGGTATGTGTGAAAGGGTTCGCGCAAAGCTGCCGGCGCTCGTCACCGTCTGCCGCGAAGCAAACACTCCGCGCTATCCGACGCCGATAGGCATCATGAAATCCGCGCGCAAACCCATCACCGTGTGGGACGCGGCCGAGCTTGGCGCGGATACCGCAAGGACAGGCATGCCCGGCTCTCCCTCGGCTACCAAAAAGGTATTTGAACCCGAGCGCGTGAACATGGACACCCGCTTCCTCGACGGCAGCCCCGAGGATATCGCCGTACAGCTGGCCGATGTGCTCGAAGCCGAGCATCTGCTTTAAGGAGGCGGCACTATGGAAGGTATCAGTAAAAATGCTATATGGGTCTTCGTTCAGCAGCGTGATTCGCATATCGAATCCATTACCTTTGAGCTGCTGGCCAAGGCTCAGGAGCTCAAGGCCCACAGCGGTGAACCCGTGTGCGCCGTACTTATGGGCTTCGGCGTCTCGGCTCTTGCGCCCGAACTCATCGCAAGCGGCGCGGACGAGGTGCTGATCGCCGAACACGAGGCGCTGGCCTCTTACAGTGCGAGGCCATTCCAGCAGGCGCTGGCACAGCTCGCGAGGCGCTTTGAGCCATCCGTCATCCTCTACGGCGCGACGAGCGTCGGCCGCGACCTGGCCCCGCGCGTCATGGTCTCCCTCGGCACCGGTCTCACAGCCGACGCCATAGACCTCGGCTACGACGAGGACGGCATGCTCTATCAGACCACGCCCGCCTACGGCGGCAGTATCCTTGCACACATCGTCATACCCGAGCGCAGACCGCAGATGGCCATCGTCCGCGAGGGTATAGCCCAGCCGCTCGAGCCTGACCGGTCGCGCCGCGGCGTTGCGGAGAGCGTTCCTGTCGAGGTCGAGCCGGATGCCGGCTTCGAGCTGCTCAGCCGAGAGCCGAAAGCTGCATGCGGCGTGCCGATATCCGAAGCCGAGATCATTGTAAGCGGCGGACGCGGCGTGAAATCCGAGGAGGAGTTCAAGCTGCTCGAGGAGCTTGCCTCCCTGCTCGGCGGTCAAACCGCCTGCTCGAGGCCCCTTGTGGACAGCGGCATGCTTCCGCACAGCAAACAGATAGGACAGTCCGGTACCACTGTCAAGCCCAAACTGATAATAAACGTCGGTATCTCCGGCTCGGTACAGTACCGAATAGGCATGCAGGGCTCAAAGCTTGTGGTCAGCATCAACCACACGAAAAATGCCCCGATATTCGATATCTCAAATTACGGCATAAACGCCGACCTCAAGTCGGTGCTGCCCGCAATTATAGCCGAAGTCAAAAAAAGAAAACAGGAAACTGTTTAAAAACAAGGAGAGAAGAAATGGAAAAGGTATTTGAAGGCATCAGGGTCATAGACTTCACGAACAATGTCGCAGGCCCCTGTGCCACGGCAATGCTCGCCGACATGGGCGCCGAGGTCATCAAGGTCGAGCGTCCCGTGGCCGGCGACGACTCCCGCGGCATCGCACCCAGGCTGGAAGGCCAGTCGCTTCAGTTCAACTGGTTCAACCGCGGCAAGAAATCCGTCGAGCTTTCGCTCAAAAGTCCCGAGGCTCAGGAGCTGCTGCTCAGGATGATCGCCGATGCCGACGTCGTGGTCGAAAGCTTTAAGCCCGGCCAGATGAAAAAGTTCGGCCTCGATTACGAATCCGTCGTAAAGGTCAACCCGCAGATAATCTACTGCTCAGTCTCCGCCTGCGGCCAGACAGGCGGCTACGCCTCCAAGCCCGGCTTCGATGTCATAGCCCAGGGCATGAGCGGCTTTATGGACATGCAGGGCGACCCGGACGGCGCCCCCGTAAAGTGCGGAACCACCATTGGCGACTACATCGGCGTGCTCGACGCCTACGCGGGCATAGTCACAGCGCTCTACTACAGGAAGCTCACCGGCGAGGGACAGTTCATCGACATCTCCCTGCTTGACGGTCTCATAAGTGTCATGTCCCCCTTCGAGAACGCCGCCACTCTCGGGGCACATCCCACGAGATCCGGGCGTCATCACGGCACCATGGCCCCCTACGGCATCTATCGCGGCAAGAACGGCCAGAGCGTTATAATCGCCGCTTTCACGGCAAATCAGTGGGTAAAGCTCTGCGCCTCCATGGGCATGCCTGCGCTCGCGGAGGACGAGCGCTTCGCCTCCAACGTACTCAGGACCAAGAACATAAAGGAACTCGAAGCCGTCATCGAGGGCTGGCTGGGACAGTTCGACAACATTGAGGACGCCATAGCCGTCATGGAAAAGAACGGCGTCGCCTGCTGCAAGATAAAGTCTCTCTACGAGGTTGCACACGACGAGGTGCTCTGGGAGCGCGGGACTTTCGTCAAGCTGCCGCTGCCGCCCAGCTACAAGGAGCACAGAGAGATCAACGCCCGAGGCCCCTGGATAAGGTATTCCAAAACCCCGGCCCAGATGCTCAGGGCACACGACCTCGGCGAGGACAACTACGAAATACTCGGCAAATACGGCTGGGACAAGGCCAAGGTCGACAGCATGGAGGAAGAATGGGCCTCCGGCTTCAAAAAACAGTAAGCTCACACAAAACTCTATAACGATTTCTGGAGGTTATTATGGCTGCCAAAAAGTCCAATTCGAGCTGGTATATCGACATGGGTATTGTCGTCGCTATCTACGCGCTGTTCCAGTTCATTCTCCCGGCTCCTGAACCGATCACGAGAGGCGGCATGGGCGTCGCCGGCATCTTTATCGCCACTCTGTACCTTTGGATAAAGGTAGACATCGGCTGGCCCAGTCTGCTGCTCGTCGGCGTCGTCGGTCTGACCGGCGTATGCAGCGGCACAGACCTGTTTGCAAAAACCTGGGGCAATGTCATGGTCCCCTTCCTCGTCTGTGCCTTCATGCTCAACATGGTCATGTCCGATACCGGCCTCACCCGACGTTTTGCCCTGTTCTTCGTCACCCGCAAAATGAACAAGGGCAAGCCCTGGCGCACCATGATAATGTTCTTCCTCGCCGTCGCGCTCATGGGCCTCGTGTCCACCAGCTCCGCTATCTGCGTGCTGTTCATGGCCATTGCCGAGGAAATGTTCAAGATGACCGGCTACAAGAAGGGCGACCGGCTGGTCGAGACCACCATGATAGGCATCTTCTGGATGGCTCAGGGTGCCATGGCCTTTACGCCTATCTCGCACGTCCTCATCCCCGCGATTTTTGAAAACCTGCTCGCCGACTTCGGCGTCACAGTCACCTACGGACAGTTCTCTGCGCTCTTCCTCATCGTCGGCGTCGCCGTGTTCCTCGGCTGGATCATTATCTTCCGATTCATCATCAAACCCGATGTGAGGAAGATGGCCGACCTCGATATCGACGCCCTGCGCGCCACCCTCAAGCCCTGGAGCAAGGAGGAGAAGACCATACTCATCGTCTATGGTGCCGTCATCGTCATCTGGTGCTTCCCCGAGCTCATTGGTATGATACCCGGTCTCGGCTCCGTGGCGAGCTGGATGAGTTCTCTCGGCTCCGGCATACCCCCGATGGTCGCCTGCGCGATCCTCTGCATGATACGCTTCAACGGCAAACCGATGCTCGACTATCGCGACTGCTGCCGCCGTATCCCCTGGGGCAGCGTGTTCATGATGACCGCCGTCATGGGTACCGCCTACATCTTTGGTCTCGAGAGCTGCGGCATCACCCAGTGGATAACCGCCACGATGCAGCCCATCATGTCCGGGCTCAGCCCCACCATGTTCGCGCTCATTGTCATCATCTTCATAAACGTCATGACGAACTGCATGTCGAACACTCTGGTGTCCTCCATGTACGCCGTGGTCGTTCCGCTGGCACTTGCCGTGCCCGGCGTGAACCCCATCGCAATTGCCCTGCTGGTCGCCGCCGGCTGCAACAGCGCCTATGCCCTGCCCAGTTCCTGCCCCGCGGCCGGCCTCGCCTCCGGCGCCGGATGGACCCGCGTCGGCTTCCAGGCAAAATACGGCGGTCTGCTGATGGTCTGGACTATAATCTGCTACTTTGCCATCGCTTATCCCCTGCTGCTCAAGTTCTTCCCGTATTAATAAACTGCTCTTACACATTTTCCTGGAGGTATACTTATGAACACACACGTTAAAACCGCCGCAACCGAAATGCTCGGCATCGAATACCCTATCATGCAGGGCTGCATGCAGTGGATCGCCAAGGCTGAACTTGCGGCAGCGGTCTCCGAAGCCGGCGGTCTCGGCATCATCTCGTCCTCGACCTTCTTCACCGCCGAGGACCTGCGCGGCGAGATAAAGAAGGTCCGCGAAAAGACCGACAAGCCCTTCGCCGTGAACATCACCTTCCTGCCCGCCTCCTTTGAGCCGGACTTCGACGGCTACATCAGGGTCTGCATCGAAGAAGGCGTCAAAATCATCGAGACTGCCGGCCGCCTACCCTCCGAGGAACGCATCGCTAAGATAAAGGGCGCGGGTATCATCTGGATACACAAGTGCACCATCGTGAAGCACGCTCTCAAGGCCCAGAACGCAGGCTGCGACATGATTGTCGCCGACGGCTTTGAGTGCGCCGGGCACCCCGGTGAAAACGACATCGGCTCCATGGTGCTCACCCCGAGCATGATACAGGCGCTGAATATCCCCGTCATCACCGCAGGCGGCGTGGGTACCGGCCGTCAGATGGCCGCAGCGCTCATGCTCGGCGCGGCAGGCGTCTACCTCGGCACCCGTTTCCTGCTGACCGAGGAGTGCCCCGTCCTCGACGCAGTCAAAAAGAACATCGCTGAGAAAGCCACTGAGATGGACACCGCGCTCATGCTCCGGTCCTACACCAACACCACCCGCGTCTACAAGACCAACATGACCAAGAGCGTCATCGAGCGCGAGCGCGCCGGGGCTAAGTTCCCCGAGGTAGCGGGCGACATCAACGGCGCCAAGGTACGCGAGATGTTCTTCGAGACAGGCGACGTCGAGAACAGCGCCTACATCTGCGTCGGCGAGACCGTCGGCCTCATCCACGACATTCTGCCCGTCAAGGACGCAATTGAGAGCATGATGGCTGAGTGCGTCGAGACCATCCACAAATTCTGCTGAGTACCGCAGCTGTACGATATAAAACTCCCCGGCCCGTTTTTCGGGCCGGGGAGCTGCTTATTTCGGCGTACAGTCCATCAATGCGGCTCTCCTGTGTGGCTGTCACAGTATTCGATGAGCGCGTTCAGGCTGCGTATGCGGTACAGGCCGTCTTCCACGCGAAGCAGGCCGTGCTCGCGCAGCTTCTTCAGTTCGCGCGCCACCGTTACCCTGTGCAGGCCGCTCAGGGCGCCTATCTTGTCCTGCGTCAGGCGCTCAGTTATCACTATCTCGCCGTTTTCCTCCTCACCAAAGACCAGCGCAAAGTCCAGAAACTGTCCGCAGACCTTCTCCGTCGCGTCGGCCTCCGTCTCAAACATTCGCTGCTGCAATGACATCGCTCCCAAGTCCGATATCGCGTTGAGAATGTCCAGTGTAACTGAAAAATCCGACTTCATCGCCTGCGTGATGTCGTGGTAGGATATCATCTGCGCCGTGCAATCCGTCACCGCCCGGTAGTACAGGTCGCATGGCTTGCCCGTCAGCTGATACTGCTCCAACAGCAGGCTGTCGTCCTCAAACGACAGCATCAGTCGCTGGTTCTCCGCGCTGTTCACAATGCCCGCGATGACCCGGCCCGTCTTCAGGAAATAGCTGTATCTCGGGTACATACCCGGCACGGCTATGAGCTGGTCCGCGCGGAACTCCACAGCTTCACCCAGCCTTTGAAAAAACCATGCGTTCTGTCTCGAGCTGATGAAGCCGGGCACCTTTATCCTGATCTTCGGGTTGACCTTCATGCCCATCCCTCCGCTTCGATGATACCCGGCTCCACCGCCCCTGTCAAGTCAGCGCAGACGCAGCACCGAGCGCTCGACCAGCGTTTTGGCCACCTGCACCTTGTAGGCGTTCTTCTCGAAGGGCAGCGCGCCCTCCAGCGCCAGCTCCGCCGCCGCCTTGGCGGTCTCGGCGTCCGGCTCGCGGCCTGCCAGATAGGCTTCCGCCGCCTCCCTCCTGAGCGGCACCGGCGCAACGCCGCCCAGCACAAGACTTGCCGACGCGATTTTGCCGCCCTCCAGTTTGTAGCTCGACGCGAGGCTCACCATAGCGAAGTCCACGCTGTCCCGCAGTCGGAACTTGTCGTAGTGCGTTACTGCGCCCTCCTGCGCCGGGATGCTGACCTCCGTCACTATCTCGTCCGGCTCGAGCTTATCCTTGACCTTCAGCTCCTGTGTGAACAGCTCCGCCGCTGAAAACTCGCGCTTCGTCGTCTTCACCGTCGCGCCCAGGGCTACCAGCACCGGCGAGAGGTCGGAGGCGTTGACGGAGTAGCAGCCGCAGTTCATGCAGCGCCTGGCCTCGGCCTCGGCAGCCTCCATGCTGATGGTCACCGTGTCCTCGCGCTCCAGATTGCGCTCCTCCACCGGAATGCTGATGTCCTTAACGCCACGGTGCAGCTCGGCAAAGCTCGGGTCGAACTTCAAAAAGCCCTCGTGCTTGTACACTGGCTTCGCTATCCCCACGCTCGCGTTTATCGCCTCCGCCGCGTTGCGCCCCTGACGGATGGCAGAGATGACCGTACTCGGGCCGGACACTATGTCGCCGCCCGCGTAAACGCCCGTGTGGCTCGTCGCCTGGCTCTCCTCGTCGACCACCAGACGGCCCCTCGCGCTCGCGTAGTCGCCGAGGAAGCTGAGGTCAACCTGCTGGCCCGCAGCCATGAGCACGCTGTCCGCGTTCACGATGGTCGTCTCGTCCTCGTCGTAGTGCAGCACCAGCTTGCCCTTCTCGTCGCGCGTGTAGAACGTGCGCTTGAGCTCCATGCCCGTGACCTGGCCGTCCTTGTACAGCGCACGCTTCACGCCCCACTGGGGCATGATCTGCACGCCTTCCTCCTTCGCGCGCTCGATCTCCTCGCGCGACGCCGTAAGCTCGTTCTCCGGCTTGCGGAAGATAAGCGTCACGCTCTTGGCGCCCAGACGCTTCGCCGTCACCGCCACGTCCATGGCCACGTTGCCGCCGCCGATGACGATGACGTTCTCGCGCTTCTTCTTGTTCATCCACTTGTTGACCTCGACCAGGAACTCCAGGCCGAATTCGGTGAACTCCTCTCCGTCGAAGCCCAGAACCGGGCGCTTCCACGCGCCGGTCGCGTAGAACACCTTGTCGAAGCGCTTTTCGAGGCACTCAGCATCGAAGTCGCGGCCCAGCTCCTTGCCGTACTCGAAGTGCACGCCCATGCCCTCTATGGCGGCGGCAACCTCGTCCACGTAGTGCTTCGGCAGGCGGTAGTTGGGTATGGCGTACTGGAGCATGCCGCCGGCCTTCTCCATCTTCTCGTAGGCCGTGACGCTGTGGCCCGCCTTGCGCAGGTAGTACGCGGCGGTGAGGCCTGCAGGGCCTGCGCCCACGACGGCGACGTTCACGCCGGTCTCGCTCTCAGGGGCCTTGTAGTACACGTCCTTGTGCTGCATGGCGTAGTCGCCCAGCGCGCGCTCCACGGTGTGGATGGAGACGCAGTCGTCGGCCTCTGAGGCGTCCTGCGTGGCCATGACGGTCATGCGGTTGCAGTGGTTTTCACACAGGTGCGCGCAGACGCGGCTGGTGATGGTGGGCATGGGGTTCACGCGGTAGAAGATCTCGGCCGCCGCGGCCCAGTCACCCGCGCGCAGTTTTTCCATGTACGCGCCGATGTCCGTGTTGTTCGGGCAGCCGCCGGAGCAGCCGACCGGCGACGCAACCTTCATGCCGCCGAAGATGCTGTGGTATCTCGAGTCGCCCTTGAGGGCAAAGCACTCGGAGCCGCCCTTTCTGGCACAGTCGAGCCTGCCGCCGACCTCGTTGGGGTAGCGGTAGAACCAGCAGCGCACGTCCTGACAGAGATTGCCGCCCACGGTGCCGAGCTGGCGGATGAGCGGCGTGGCGACGGAGTGCGCCGCCTCAGCGAGCGCCGGTGCGCTCTCTTTGACCGTCTCGCTCTCGCAGACCTCGCTGAGCGTGGTCATGGCGCCTATTTTGAGCGCTCCGTCCTCGAGCCGGATGCCCTTCATGTCAGGCAGTTTCTTGAGGCTCACGAGCTTTTTGGGGTATTTGGGCAGTATCTCCTGCTTGAGCGTACCCAGCAGGTCACTTCCGCCCGCTATGTACACCGCGCCCTCTGTCAGTTCCTTTGCCGCCTCCACGCAGGAGCCGGGCCGAACATAGTCAAAATTCTTCATCTTTTCCGCTCCTTCCTCAGATCCTGCCCAGGGCCTTCAAAATGACGTCCGGCGTCGCCGGGTACTGCGAGACCTGCACGCCTATGGCGTTCGAGATGGCCTGCATCGTGGCGCTCGCCGCCGCCGCGCCCGCTATCTCGCCCACGCCCGTCGCCTTGAACTGGAAGGTGTCGAACTTGCTCTCAAGGAAGCAGGTCGTGTAGTCCGGGAACTCGTTGAAGGGACGCCACTTGTACTCTATCATGTCGTAGCTGAGGTTCCGGCCCGTCGCCGGGTCGATGATGTGCTCCTCAAAGGTCGCCGTGTCCAGCGAGGCCGAGCCGATGCCGCCCTGCGCCTGCATCTCCAGGCCCGAGGGGTCAATTATCTGGCCGCAATCCGTGCCGCCCAGCATGTTCAGCACGTCCACCTTGCCCGTCTCCTTGTCCACCTCGACCTCAAGGAACACGATGAACATGTTCGGCGTTGAGAAGTTCTCAAGATGCTGGCCGTAGCCCGTGAGCGTCAGGTCCTGCGGGATGAGCTTCTTCCAACTCACGAACTTGCCGGGGCGCGCCACGGTCGCCACGCCGTAGTCCGTCAGGTACATGCTGTCCTCGGCCACCTCGAGATAGGGCTTCGCGAGCTCAAAAAGCTTGTGCCGCGCGTCCTCGGCAGCGCTCGTCACCGCGTGGCCGTAGGTTATCGTGCCGCGCGAACCGCAAAGGCCGAAGCCCGTCGGGTTAATCATCGTGTCTCCAGGTGTTATGTCAACTTTATCAAATGGCACGTTCATGACCTCAGCGACCATCTTGACGATATTGCTGCGCTGGCCCATGCCCGACTCCGTGATGTTCGTCTGGAGCACGATGCGGGCCTTGTCGCCGATGAGGTCGGGCACGACCCGGACGTAGGCCTCGGTGTTGTCCTCGCCGATGTCCGCGTTGCCGATGATACCGCAGCCGACGCCGCGCACCTTCTTGCCGTCTTCGCTGGTCCAGCTCGGCACGCCCCAGCCCTTCCAGCGGCGCTTCCAGCCAAACTTCTCCGCCGCCGCCTCGATTGCCTTGACGTAGCTAATCGAGTGTGCCTGCCACTGACGCCCGTCGCGCCAGGTGTAGACGTCGCCCTCACCGACGTAGTTCTTCTTGTAGCACTCCACCGGGTCAAAGTTGCCCGCGCGCATCGTCCGGCCTATTAGCAGCGAGAGACAGGAGTTCAGCTCCTGGCCGCCGTAGCCGCGCACTATGCCCGCCGGCTGCTTGTTCGTCACGACGAGGTTGGTGTCCAGGTCCCAGTTCGGGCACTTGCACATGACCAGCTGCGCCTCGCCTATGCCGACGCCTATCTGGCCCTGCGTGGCGTTGCTCAGGCAGCCCGTGTCCACCGTCCACTCAGCCTTCACGGCCTTCACGACGCCGTCCTTGTCCATGCCTATCTTCGCGTGTACCTGGCTGCCCAGGCGGGTCTCGAAGCAGCACAGCTGCTCCGTCTTCGTCTGGTAGAACTTCACCGGCCGGCCCGTCTTCATGGACAGCACCGCCGCTGACGACACTATCTGCACCTGGCTCTGCTTGTTGCCGTAGCTGCCGCCGACGTTGAAGGTGTGGATGTCCATGTTGCAGCCCTCGATAACCGAGGCGTTGGTTATCTTGCAGATGTAGCCCGACTGCGTGTCGCACCAGACCGTGAAGTCCTTGCCGCCTTCCCAGCGGACTATGGCCCCGGGCGGCTCCGGCGAGGCCGGCGCGGCCATCTTGGAGAACTCCACCGTGTCCTCGGCTATGTAGGCGCAGTCCTCAAAGCCCTTTTCCGGGTCGCCCTTCACAAGGTGCCAGAACGCGCCGTCCTTCTGGAAGGGCGGGTAGCCCGGCGTCACGATGTTGTGCTCGAACATGCCGGGATAGAGCTGCGGCGCGCCGTCCTTCACGGCCTCGATGCCGCTTGTAACCGCGGGCAGCACCTCGTACTCCACGTCGATGAGCTCGATGGCAGCGTCGGCTATCTCGCGCGTCTCCGCCGCGACCAGCGCTACGGGGTCGCCAACGTAAAGCACGCGCTCGCCCAAAATGGGCTTCATCGGCGGCCAGCCCATGAGCCAGCTCTGGTCGATGTCCTTGTAGGTCAGCACCGCCGCGACGCCGTTTACAGCCTTCGCGCGCTCGACGTTAATGCTCTTTATCCGCGCGTGGGCGTGCGGGCTGCGCTTGGCGCGGCCTATGAGCATCTGCGGCAGTGTGAAATCGTCCAGGAAGGTGCACTTGCCGGTGACTATCTCGTAGGCATCCTTCCGAGGGACGTTGACGCGGCCGACGTAGCGATAGTTCTCCTGCGTGTAGTTCTCGTTTCCGAAGTGCTTCATCTCCTGCCCTCCCATTTCTCTTCGAGGTCCACGCCGCGGCCCGTCAGGGAATCAATGGCTTCAAAGACGTGGTACTGGCTGATGCAGCGGCAGTAGTTGCCGGAGAGCGCGTCGCGGACTTCCTCCTGCGTGGGGTTGGGGTTCTTGTCCAGCAGCGCCGTGGTGGTCATGATGATGCCCGGCGTGCAGAAGCCGCACTGGAAGGCATTGTAGTCCAGAAAAGCCTGCTGGACCTTCGAGAGCTCGCCGGTCTCCTTGTCCGCCAGGCCCTCGAGGGTGGTTATCTCGGAGCCGTCGCAGTCAACGGTAAGCAGCGAGCACGAGGGCACCGCCTCGCCGTCCTTGATTACGGTGCAGCAACCGCATGCGCCGCCGTCACAGGCCTTTTTGGCTGCCGTCAGCCCGAGCCGGTCGCGCAGGGTCTCGAGCAGAGTCTCGCTGTAGGGTACCTGGCCGAAGGCCTCGCCCATCGAGAACACGCGCCGGACGCCGTTTACCGTCAAAGTGGTGGTATCCACGCCCATTTTAATTCCTCCTTGCCAAATTCAAACATGGCGGAAAACCCGCCGTCTGAGGCAATGATAAAGCAGCCCGACACCCGGTACAATGCGGTTTGTAGCCCAGACTACATATAAAGTTTATTTTTTGACGAGCGCTTATGCAAATGTGCAAGTCCAGATTTAAGATACAAATTGCTGATTTGTTCGGCATCACAGTCAATGGACTTTGTGTAAACAAATCCGTCTGCTCTCACATGTTAACAAGAGGGAGTTTCAAAACTGAAACTCCCTCTTGTGGGCAAATGTAACTAGTTTACACCTGACAAATTCTTTACTACTCTCTTATCAGTCTTACTCCATCAATTTGCAGTGTCGTTCCTCCGGGCGAATCCACATAAAAGCCGACATCCACACTTCCTGTCAGGTTCAGGCCGCTTACCTCATAATGCCTCCACTCATTGCTCTGCGCTATATTGCAGTATGTGGGCTGGCCGCCTGCGCAGGTTATTTCCGCTCTGGCGGTCGTTGGCGCAGTATTGAAACATCTTGCCCAAAACTCGAGCCGGTAAGTGCCTTGGCTTACGTTGTTAACCTGATGTATGCTCTGCTGATACGCGGAGCTCAGATAGAAATACGCTCTCTGTTCACCTTCTTTGGCCGTCTCAGGCGGATTCATCCCTATGCCTTTGTCTACGCCATACGCCTGGGTCTGACCGTCAGGATGCCATTCCGTCCAATTACTGCTCTCCCATGTCGGCCGCTCGAAGCCTCCGTTGTCAAGCAGATTGACCTCAACTCCTGGCTCCGCAGCAGAGTCGTTAGTGACTTCGAGCTTGTCCAGATTCACGTACCCGCTGTTGCCAGTGTCAAACACAAAGGCGATGGTGTTCTGTCCGGCATTCAGCTGGACATCACCCTCCCAGTTCTGCCACGAGTTCCAATCAGTGCCGGGACTGCTCAGGGAAGCGGTTTCGCTATATGTCCCGTTTACATACACGTTGAGCGTCTTTTCCGTCCCGTTGCCGTTGGCATAGCGCATGGTCATATCGTATGTCCCGCTTGTCGGCACAGTAACGTTTCGGAATTCAACGCTGCTGCCGACCTGCTCTATTCCCGCAGCAAAGCCTGAGCCGGAATAGTACCAGTGGTTGGTTGCGCGGGCAGGACCGTTGTGCAGCGCCGCAGACTCGGCTTCATACGCGGCAATATCCGGCAAGAACGGAACATAGATGTTGTCGATGTTGACATAGCCTGTGTCGCCGCTTTCCGAGTCAAACTCCAGCTTGATGCTGTTTGCTCCGGCTGCAAGCGGCAGATCCTCCGTTATGGTAGCCCAGCTGTCCCAGCTGCTTGTCTGGGCAAAGTCCACCTGCCTGATGAAAGTGCCATTGACATAAATGCTCAGGCTGGCTGCCGAGGCGCCTCCGTTTGAGTATCTTATATCAACAGGGTACTGTCCGGCAGTTTTGCCGTTTACACGGAATGTCACCGCAGCGCCGTCAGTTTCAAACTTGTCGGCAAAGCCGGTGCCGGTGTAACCGGTGTGGTTGTTGTTTGAACCGGCCATGCCGTCGGTGCTGTCTCCGGAAAGCGACGCATCCTCTGCCTCATATCTCATTCCCTCAGCGCTCTGAGGCACCGAGCCCGTGGCGGTGATGTTTCTGGAGACGCCGGCATCGACTTTTACGTATGTCACGTCGCCGTATATGTCCTTTCCGACAGCATATCCCTCCGACGCCGCACTGCGCAGAGCGTCAAGGCTATCGTACTTTGTCAGTCCGCTTCCTCCCGAGGTCACGGACGATGCCGCGGAACCGTGCAGTTTCAGGATATATGAGGCATAGCTCGAATCATACGTACCTTCAGCGGAACCGAGCGAAACCGTTATCCCGCTCGTGCCGTTATCCCTGGCGCTGATGCTCTGCTTGAAGAACACGCCATCTTCGTAATCATAGCTCGAGCCGTCGTCGTCATAGAGCAGAAACTGCGACTGAACGCTATCCGGGAAAATGTCGATCTCGAGTTCTGTTATGCTCTCTTCATCCACATAGTCGAGAACTTTCTGAGTCGGAATGATCGCGCCTTCTTTTATAAACAGAGGCACATCCGTCCAGCTTTCACCGTTGACCGCGTAGGCGATATACTGTCCGCCCTGGTATTCGAGCCCGGTAAAATAGTCTATCCAGGTTCCTGCGGGCAGGTATATCCACTTCGTTGTTTCATATCTTTCAGTTACCGGCGACACGAGCAGCCAGTCGCCAAACATCCATGCGTCGCTGTAATTTGCCACATTGGGGTCGTCGGGATAGTCAAACAGCAGGGGCTTTACAAGCCCGACGCCTTTTTCAAGAGCTTTATACTCGTAAGAGTATATGTATGGCATCATGCTGTACCGCAGCTGGATGACAGCCTTTGCGTTTTCTTCGGCGGTCGAGCCGTAATACCATGGCTGCCGCTGGTGATTGAAATTGCCGTGCACTCTGAAGACCGGAGAGAATGCCGCGAGCTGGAGCCAGCGTGTGTAAAGCTCAGGGCTGGGGTTCTCGATAGTGCCTGTATTCTGGTTAAAGCCTCCTCCGTCTGAGCCCCACTTCATCTGCCCGTTGTTTATCGTCGACAGCATGATTGCCTTCTGGTCGTTGAGTCCGTTTGTCCACCAGATATTCTCGTCAATGGCAAACTGAGTTCCGACATCTCCAGACCAGATCGTCGTAGCATATCTCTGAGTGCCCGGATAGTAATTGCGGGCTGTCTGCCAGACGCGTACATTGTCGTTGGTATACTCTCTCTGTCCCTCATAAATCGCCTGAGACAGATGCAGGGTGGTGTAATTTCCGAACCAGTAATTTGCCGAACCCGAGGCTACGGTATCCGTCTCGTCATTCCACCATCCGACTATGCCCTTGTCAAAGGCATCCTCTGAATGCTCCCACCACCACTCTCGGCAGCTGGCACTGTACGGGTCTATGCTGCGCACGGTCACGGGGTAGAAATAGTCAGTATACTCGGCGTGTCCGGGATAGAAGTAACCTCCGGTTTCCGCGTCCGAGCCCTGCTGCGTCACGCTGCCGTCGCTCAGTTTGGTCACTATTCTCGGTTTGGTTATGCCGATGAGCTTTATACCCTCATTGAGCATGGCAGTCTTGAGCGCAGTCGTTGCCGCATCCGGGAAATTCACCGTATTCCAGGCAAATTCACCGTAGTTGTCGTTGCCATACTGCTTCCAGTCATAGTCGATGCCGTAGCTGTCTATCGGAATATCCTTGGCCCGATACAGCTCTATCATCTCATACAACTCCGACTGGTTTATTCCCCATTCGTAGTTCGAAAAGCCAAGCGACCATTCGGGCAGCATGGGCGACTCGCCGGTGATATGGGAATAGTTCTCCATAATATCCTCAGGCTCGCCGAACATGATGTAGTATTCCACATTGTCCTTGAAATACCTTCTTGTCGCCGTAGTGGTGTCGCCATAGTAGAACTCCAGTTTGTTGCTGCTGCTCTCGAGCACGGAGTATCCACCGTCAGAGTCCACCAGGATGCCGTAACCGGCGGTCGACCACACGAACGGGCCGCCGGAATTGCCCTGCTGCCCGGCCATGATCTCCTTGGTGGTGTTGTTCCTGAGCAGCTCCCCATTGCCCTCGAAGCAGGCATAGCTGCTCAGGCCGTACATATTTTGTCCGCCGCTGCGCACAAAACGCACGCCGTCGTGAAACACGCCGCCGGTGTCAGGCTCCCAGAAAAGCGTCTCCCCATCTCCGTTTTTGACGGTCATCCGGCACGGGTTGCGGCTGATAGATATCTGCATGTCTCCGGTGCTTATCGTTATCGGGTCGCCTGACACGTCGATCTGAGCGCTCACCGTCTGCCAGCTGAGCTCGGGATCGATTATAGGCGTCGAGGCACTGGAGGCAACACCGTCGGGTCTGTAATTGACCTTCAAAATATCTGATTCACAGACCTGTATCTCAAGTATATCGTCCGAAGGTTCAGAGCCATTGTCGATGGTGAGAGTCACTGTGCTTCCAGATACAGTTGCGTTTATCACGTTTCCAAGCGATTCGACGCTGGCGCTTGCAGGGACAACAAGAGCAAAAATACTTGTAAGCAGTATTAATGCTGCCAGCATCACCGCCAGCCCGCCGCGCATTATTTGCCTGCGGCAGCTACCAGTATTCACAAGAACTACCTCCTTTCATAGTCAACGAACCGTGGATCAACTGTATATCCTGATATTGTCCAGATTTATTCCCGCACTGCTGCCGGAACCATATTCAATTTTGACCGTATTGGCACCGGCTGAGAGTGTGACTGTTGCGGTGCTGATATTCCAGCTATCCCAATCCTGGGTTTTGGGCATTTGCACCTGGAGCGTTGTCTCCGCGCCGTTGATGCGCACGTCTCTTGAAGCAGCCTCAGTCCCCGCCGAATACCTAATGCCGAGGGTATAGCTTCCCGCTGTGGGAACCCAAACGTCGAACTCAACGCTGTCACCAGCTTCTGCGAAACCGTCGACAAAGCCAGTGCCCTCGAAGCCGGTATGATTCGTGTTGACAGTTACTTCGGTGCGCTCTGCAAATTCGGCCTCGTACGGAGCGCTCTTCACTCCGCTGATCTCAACGGCTGTGGAAGCCGACGAGCTGCCGAGTCTCACATAGATGAGATGCTGCTCGGCATCATAGTACCAACCGGACGCGCAAGTCTTGAAGCTATCGAATGCGGTATACTCCTGAATCGCGCTGCCGTCCACCTTCACCTGGCCCGGCTTATCTGCGAAAATCTGCAGAGAACGCCCGCTCGTCATTGCCGGCACCTGAAGTGATATAGTCCCGTTGTCAAAGTCCTCGTCAACTATAAGCTGAGTCTGAGCCTGGCCTACGTAGTCGTAGTAGTCATATGCCAGATATCCGTTGGGGTAGATCCTGAAGGTGAAATTGATATAGCTGTCGGTGCTGTTTCCAACGCTGCCGCCGAAGTCGTAGTCGGCATTCAGATTCATCGGAATTACCGAGCCGGACTTTACAAACACCGGCAATTCGTCAACGTCGGCATTATAAGTGATAAAGCTGCCACCCGGCCTTTTCGCGCCCCAGAACAGGTCTATCCACTCGCCTTCCGGCAGATAGATGAGCTTGCTGGTCTGGCCCTCGTTCTCAACAGGCGCGACAAGCAGATTTTCGCCGAGCATGTACTGGAACTCCATATCGGCGGCATAGTCGTCGTCGGGGAACTCATAGGCCATGGAGCGCATCATCGGCACTCCGGTCGCAATTGTATATTTTGCCTGATTGTACAGGTAAGGGATGAGGCTCATGCGGTAATTTGCAAAGAGGCGATAGACATTAATACAATCTATGTCTCCGGTGCGAGCGTACATATTCCAGGGCGTCCGGGCCACACTCGGCGACGGATCACCGCCCCACTCCGAGTGGAGCTGCATGATAGGCGAAAAGGCCGCCTGAGTTACGCTGCGCTTATAAAGCTCCGTGCTCGGTATCTCGCCGCTGAACCCGGCAAGGTCCCACGTTACAAACGGGACACCGGACATCGACGCGTTCATGGTCGCCCTCATCGCATCGCGGTATGCGCTGAACGTCGAAGTCTGGTCGCCAGTCCAGGCGATCGGATGCTGTCCTGCGCCAACCCCGCCTGCACGGAAGAACACTACTCCGTCAGTGTTGTTTGCTTTTACGAAATCGTAGTATTCCTGTACATAGAGATCGGGATAGAGGTTTCTCAGTTCATCACCCTTTGTGCCGTCCGAGGCCGTGATATTTCTTCCCCAGACAAATTCTCCGCCGTCGCACTTGAAGCCGTCAACGCCCATTTCCGTCATCAGGTACTCTCGCTTTGAGAACCACCAATCGACGGCCTCTGCGTTTGAAAAGTCCGGCATAACCGCATTTCCGTACCAACCGCCCTTGTTGCGGTAGGGGCTTCCGCTGCCGTCATCAAGTACATAGCCCTCGCTGATGGCATAGGCCTCGTCTGTCGAGAGCTGCTGCGGGGGATTCGAGGAGGACTTAATGACAGGAAGCTGCCACAACAGCACCTTAATGTTGTTCTCGTGCAGTTCCTCTATCATCCCCGCCGGATCAGGCCATCTTCCGCCAAATGTGAAATCCGACTGCTCAGGCACCCAGGTGGCACTCTGGGGAGTATACGTGGCGTCGCCCCAGATGTAGAAAGTCTCTTCGTCCGCCCATGCCTCTATCACCATCGCAGTTGTCGGAATATCGTACAGCTTTGTCTGGGCAAGCTGCTCCTCCACTTCAGACTGCTTGTTCCACTCGTTTGCAGATATTCAGGGGCCGAATGCCCACACCGGCGGCAATTCAGGCGTGCCGCATATGTCAGCATATCTCTGCGATATCTCATTCGGGGTGCCTTCAAAGAAAAACAGGTCCATTCCTGTATTCTTGGTCCCGCCGGCCGTTGCCCTTATCGTGGCACGAGACGGATCATCACTGGCCAGCCTGTACTGCGTATAGTACGTGGTATTCAGGTATGTGCCGTAACCCATGTTGCTTATGTAGAACGGTATCGGCAGATACGTCTTGTTCCCCTGATTCAAATACCAGTTGACCGTATAGATATCGACATTGTTGCCTCTCTGATCCAGAGTGTCATAACGCATACCGAAACCGGAAAAAGATTCGTTGCTCGGAGTATACAGGTTCTCCTCAACGGCATTTATAAAGTCCGTTCCGTTGCCTCTGAAAGCAAGACTTCTATACGAGTTTCTATCGCTTTCCTTCGTCAGCAGCGTGCCCTGCGAATCATATACCTCCAGCTTGTAGGGATTTTTAAACACCTTCAGCTTTATCCCGGGGCCATTGATCCAGAGATAGTCCGTGGATGAGGTGTCTACAGTATAATCGGTCAGCCCGGTGGCGAAAGACGTGCTTCCAAACGGCTCGAACTGGAGCCTGAAGCAGCCCTCTGTTGGGAAGGATATGCTGAGCTTAGGAGAAATTGCGGAAGCAGTCGACGCGCATTCCAGCTCAACACGTCCGTTATAGTCGTTTACCGACGTCACGTTTGTCACATAATCCCAGTCTGTTACAATGAATGTCCAGGGCCCTTCCACCTTTTCGTTGGCTCCGTTTTGGTTGGCGTGAACCGAGTATGTAATCTCGTCCCCCTTGGCAAACGAACCCAGATTAGCTTCCCAATGCGTGTCGTTTCCGTCATTGTATTTCCACTCCGCGTTGACGGCTTGCTGCTCAACGCCATTTTTTGACCAGGTCACCCAAACGGCGTCTCCCGGCTCCACCGGCCAGGTTTTGATTTTGATGTAAACATTATCACCGGCCACAGGATCACGGGGATAACGCTCGCAATCATTACTGGTAACTTCGTTCCCGCCATACAGGTCATCCCAGCCGGTGGGCTCATGGTATACGCCGTCCAGCGCCAAAGCACAAATACTGCCCTGCATCATGAGCACAGCGACAATGACTGCCAGTATCCGCCTTATAGTACTTTTTTCTCATAGCTACCTTCCCTGCTATGTCGTAACTTCGGCAAACAACAGCTCTTCAAGCATTTTTATTCCTGCCACGGGGAAATCAAGTTTCTGCACATACCTCATTATCTCAGTTTTTGTCATCGTTTTAAGCCGCTCCCACTCCTTTTCCTTATACATGTTGTCCTGCGGCAGTCTGATCAGGAGCTGCAGGAGCTCACGCTCTAAACGCTCTCTCGGCGTCTCCGGCATCCAGTGAAGCTCCAATGCTGCATTTTCTCCCGAATGGAGTGCGAACTCCGCTCTCAGTCCTCCGCAGCGGCGAGTTTTTACTGGGCGCCGCTCCCCCCAAACGTGCATTATAAGTTCCCCGGAGAATATCCCCTCGAACCTCAGTTCAAAGCTGCGTCCGGTATCCCACTTCCCCGGCGGCATGGATATCTCCAGACTGAGTCTGCCATCTTCCTCCATGCTCTGAGTGAAAACCGTCACGGACGGCTCATTGGGGCTGCCCTCATACAGCTGGAATGTCCCGTTTCCAAGGAAAACGCGCACGAGCAGTTTCTCAGGCTCCGTGCAGCGGCTGTCGGGCTCAGCGTCGAGCGCAAGCACAGTTCCGGCTTTTGCAAGGGCAGGTATGCTGCCCATATCCCGAAGCATATGCAATTTCCGCCCGCCGTCGTAGACCAAACCCGTGAAGATATCCGTCCACCGGCCCTCCGGCAGCCAGACATCCGCCTCGCCCATGCCAAGATCCTCTGAGTGCTCTGTAATTGGAGCAACTAAGAGACTTTCACCAAACATATACTGTCCATCTGCTTCATACGCCTCCGGCTCCTCAGGCCACTGATGATACATCGGGCTTATCAGCTGCTTACCCTTCAGCTTTCCCAGACAGGCGTAAGTATAGATATATGGTATCAGCATGTGCCTCAATCTGAACCACTTGGCGGCGATTTCCCTTGCGCCCGATGGAAGGGTCCAAGGCTCCTTCGACACCGTTGGCGCCGGGCAGCAGTGAATGCGGTTTATCGGGCTGAACACGCCAAATTGCAGCCAGCGGAGGTACAACTCATCGTCGCGTTCACCATGGTAATGTCCTCCAATATCGTGGCTCCACCAGCCAAAGCCGATGTTAGCGGAAGTTGACGTGAAATATGGCATATAGCGCAGAAACTCCCAGTTCATGAGCGTGTCGCCGCTGAAACCCACGGGGTATCTGTGTGCGCCGGGGCCGCAGTAGCGCGAAAGGATAAGGCCATCGCCGGTCCTGTGCTCGTTGTCAAGCCAATGATAATGGTTCAGCGCCCAGAGCGGGTCGAGTCCCTTCTGCGCGGTCCTGTTCCCCTGCTGCCAGTCTATCCACCAGAAGTCGACTCCCTCATCCTCAAGCGGATGGTGGACAGCATCGAAATAGCCTGCAACAAAGTTCTCGTCATGTATGGCGAAGGGTATGTGCCGCTTAGTCTCCGGGTCGAGGCCCACATACCGCGCCATATCCACATAGCGCTTTTCAAACCAGCGCAGGCCAAGGGCCGGGTGCAGATTCAGGCTTGTCCTCCTGCCCTGCTCATGCAATTTCTTAAGGAACGCAACGTGATCCGGAAACAGGCTCTCGTTCCAGGTATATCCCGTCCAGCCTTCCGTTCCCCCGTATTCCTCGCCATCCAGTCCCTTTTCACTGATGCCGAACTGCCTGTCGATATCGACGTAATGCCAGTCCATGTCAATGACCGCGACGGATATTGGTATACCCTCGTCATCAAACCGCTCCATGAGTTCAAGGTACTCGTCCTGAGTATAAGGCCAATAACGGCTCCACCAGTTGCCGAGTGCCCAGCGCGGTATGGCGGGCGGATAACCGCTTATCTCATACAGCGCCCGAACCGCCCCGGCGTAGTCGTGACCGTAGGCGAAGACGTAGAGATCACAGGTACCATTTGGGCGCGGCTCCAGTTTTCCGTTGGGCATGAGCAGGAGACTGTCCGAGTCATCCAGCACCGCGGCACCGCTTTCAGAGCACACTCCCAGGCCAAGGGGAATGTGTTCCTTGTCGTAAATGTTTACATCCGGCAATATCCTCAAATGCTTACCATCAGTCGTATCCAGGGTTCTGAAAGTACCAAGAAGATTCCCGACGTTGTCGAGTCCGGCCTCTCTGCCATCCGGGAAGGACACATATCCTTCAAGTGGCCTGTCAGTAGGAATGCACAGCTGTACGGCGCCGGTATCGAGCCGGAGCACGCCGCGATCTTCTTTCAGACTGAACTGTACTGGGCAGCCGTCTCTGTACCATACGAGCTGGCTGGCCTCGTCAACGAACCCACCGCTCGGCACTGTCTCAATTCTAAACAGTCTGTCTGCCAACACGGTGAGCCTGAGCCCGCCGCGAGTCACCATGTTTTCTTTCCGTGCAAACGGCCTGAGCTTCGGAACAAGGTAGTCATACAGCATATATTTCTCCGTTCCGGCGCACCGGCTCAACCGGTAAAACAACGCGCCTCATATTTATATGGAACAGCCGGCTTCGTGCCTTCATCCGTGAACTTCAATGTATAGCGCTCTCCCGAAACGTAATCAAACCAATCATATTCCGATTTTTCCGAATAGGACCAGAACTCCAGCTCCAAATAGTCCTCAGTGCCATTTCCCACATAGCTCCCGAGTTCCCCGTTCGCAGTATTCAGGGGTATCACGGCCCCGCCGCGGACAAACACCGGTATCTCGTTTAATTCACATTCGAAAATATGTATTCCCGGCTCATAGCGTTCCCCGTCAAAGAAGCCGTACCACTCCCCTTCAGGGAGATACACCTCTACCCGGCCGCTCGATATCTCCGTCACCGGGGCGACGAGCAGGCTGCGGCCCAACATATACTGGTACTCATACTCCGCCGCCGCGCTGTCCTCTGGGAACTCATAGGCCATGCTCCGCATGAGCGGCTCACCGCTCTCGCTTGAATATGCCGCCTCGGAGTAGATATACGGCAAAAGGTTCATTCTGAGGTTTGCGTAGTATTTGTACACCTCAAGGCAGGTATCGCTGCCCTTGCGCTCGGCCATGTTCCATGGCGTGCGGGCCACACTGGGGCTGGGGTCTCCGCTGGTCTCCGAGTGCAGCTGCATCACCGGGGAAAAGGCCGCCTGGGCTACGCTGCGGCAATATAGCTCCGTAGTCGGCACGTCTCCGCTGAAACCCGCGATGTCCCAAGCCACGAAGGGGATGCCGGACATTGAGGCGCTCTGGGCGGCGATTATTGCCGATTTGAAGGCCTTTTCATCTGACAGCTGGTCTCCTATCCAGCACAGGGGGTGCGTCTGCATGGAACTGCCACCTGCCCGGCTGAAGGTCACCCGCTCCTGCCCGTCAGCATTTATGAAGTCATAGTACGCCTGCGCATAGGCATCGGGATATGCGTTTCTGAGGCTGCGGCCCGAGAGGCCGTTCGAGGCCACGACATCACTTCCCCAGACGAACTCGCCGCCGTCGGTCTTGAATCCGTCTATGCCCAGCTCGTCAATTAGGTATCTCCGCTTTTCCAAAAACCAGCTCGCCGCTTCCGGATTCGTGAAGTCCACCAAAAGGCTGCTGCCGAACCATGTCCCGGACGGCATACGGTAGGTCGAACCGCCCTCCCGGCTGAACACATAACCCATATCCTCGGCATAAAACTGGTCTCGCATGGACTGTACCGGAGCAGTCGTCGAGTATTTGAGCACCGGTATCTGCCACAGCAGAACCTTTATCCCGTTCTCGTGCAGCTCGTCGATCATACCTGCGGGGTCAGGCCATCTGCCCGAGAACGTAAAATCGTCCAAGCTGAAGGCCCCCGAGCCGTCATTCGGCTCATACTCCGCGTCGTTCCAGATGTAGAAGGTCTCCTCGTCGCTCCAAGCTTCGATAACTATTACGCTGGTGGATATCTGATTTTCCAGAGTGGCGTCCAGCTGCTCCATTATCTCGGATTGCCTGTTCCACTCGTTGGCGGATATCCACGGGCCAAAAGCCCAGGCGGGCGGCAGTTCCGCCTTCCCGGCCAGCTCCGAGTATTTGGACAGAATGTCGGCATTATCCCCTGTTATAAAGTAAAACGGCACTGAAAGCTCATCGCCGTCCTCGGTATACACCTCCACAACGCAGGCGTCTTCACGCTCAGAACACATGGCGAAGCGCGAATAACAGGTGCTGTCCACAAAGAGCCCGTACTTATCCGGCACAAAGTAGAACGGCACGGGCGTATAGGATTCGCCCTGCTGCTGTGTATACCAGTTGACGCAGTAGATGTCCACGGTCTTGCCGCGCTGGTATAGCGAATCGTACCTCATGCCGAACCCATAGAACGCATCGTCATCTACGGCAGAGAGGCTGAGTCTCACTCCACTGACGCTTTCACCGTCGGTCAGCAATTCCAGGCCCTCGCACATGCTCAAAAGCTCACGCCCGTCGAGCGTTGCGGAGAAAGAGCAGCTGTCCTCTGCAAATTCGGCCTCAAGTCCGCCGCTTGTCAAAGACAGCTCTCCGGCTTCCTCCAAACCCGACTTTTCAGCGCCGTCTTCCACCGTGAGCGAAAGCACGCCGTCCGACAGCTCCGCCCTGGCCGCGGCTTCCACGCCTCCGGCCGAGCCGAAAATGACCAGACTGCTTTCATCAGCGTGTATACTTTCGGGGATAAACGTCTGCCACTCGGAAATTGAAAACTCAAATATCCCGAGCTGTTTTTCCGCTTCTCCATTCGTCCCGGCGCAGACTGTGTATTCGACCCTGTCTCCGGTCTCAAAGCTGCCGAGCTCGCCTATGCAGCGCAGCCTTTCCACGCCGTCAACGCTGACGTTCGCCCTGTGGCTGCATTTTACAGGCTCCATGAGCTCTCCGTTCAGAGACCACTCAAGCCAGATATCCTTGTCCTTCAAGGATATCCCGACGGATACGTTTATCTCCACTTCTTCGCCGGCTTTGGGGTCCCTTGGGCTTCTCTGCCACCATTTCTCGGGCACTTCCTTGCTGCCGTACAGGTTGTCCCAGCCGTAAGGCTCGTGAGCGAGGCCGTCCGACGGCAGACCATAGAGCTGTAGTTCTTTCTGAACGGTCACCTCGGGCTGAACCGCCCCGCAGGCAGAAATCGCGGCGACAAGCAGAAGTGCCGCCGCGATAATCAGGGTTTTTCGCATCGTTATTCTCCCGTTATTCCTGTCTTTTCAATGCTCTCCACAAATTGCCGCTGAATTATGATATACAGCAAGATCAGCGGAAGTATCGAGAGCAGAGTTCCTGCCAGGCGTATTGATTCGTTCAACGCTCCACCGGTGCTGACGCCGGAGGAGGAATACAATTTGTTGAAAGCGTCCACGAACTGCTGAAGGTGCATGGGCAGGGTAGTCACAGCCCCTGTCGAATACTGCGGTATCTGTGTCGTGTCGTTCCAAATCCAAATGAACGAGAACAGATATGTCAGCACCAGCGCGGGCTTTGCCATTGGCATGGCTATGCGGAAGAATATCTTCCACGGCCCGGCCCCGTCTATTTTTGCCGCTTCGTCCATAGCCTTCGGATAGGAGCTGAAGTAGTTGTAGAATATGAGCAGGAACACCGAGCTTTTGATGCCCTGCCCGAGTAGACAAATAAGGTACATGGGCCATATGGTACCGACCAGCTTGTAGGTGTTGAAAAGCAGGAACCGAGGTATGGTCGTGACCTGGCTGGGGATGAGGAAGATGAAGACCGCGAGCACGACCCAGAACTTCTTGAACGGCACGGGGTATCGGGCCAGCCCGTAACCCGCCATGGCAAGCGTAAGAGTCTGAAGTCCTGCCGGTATCACCGTCATTATGAGCGAGTCCTTGAGTCCGTCCCAGAATTCCAGTGTCCGCGCTGCCTTTTTGAAGCCTTCAAAAGTGAAATGCGTCGGTACCCAGGTCACCGTGGCATCCACCAGGTCGGCCGTGTCCATAAGGCTGACAGATATCATGTAGATAAGCGGGTAGATAAACACAAAACCCAGACCGGTAAGTATAATGTAGGTCATCAGCTTTGCAGGGATGCTTGCGGAACCCGCCTTGCCTCTGAAAAACCTTGCGAGCGCCTCACCCACATTCAGGCGGGCAGCTCTGCTCGTCGCTTTCCTGCGCATTACTTCAGCCCCCTCTTCTCCCGGCGCTCCCTTAGCAGCAGGAAGGCAATTGTCATGAGCAGCATCAGGCAGAACGCGTATATCCACGACATGGCCGCCGCAAAGCTGTACGGCCTGGCTATATCCGTGATCGACTCCATGATCTTGGTGTTTGTGGCATCGTCCGCCGCAGTACCCATTTCGATTATCGTATATATGGTGTTCAGCATGATAATGGGCCGCAGATGCGGCAGGGTTATCTTCCAGAACGCCTCCCATGCCGAGGCTCCGTCTATTGACGCCGCCTCGTACATGCTGCTGTCGATCTTCTGCAGCGACACCAGAAAAACGATTATCTGGACACCGCAGAACCAGAGTATCCTTATGAAGCTGTTCAAAATGCTAAGCAGCAACGTTGACCAGCCCTTATCCAGTTCCATCAGTATCGAGCTAAGGCCCATTATATCCATATCTATGCTCATGGCCGAGGTCTCGGTCAGCAGTTCGGACATGACCGGACCGCTCATAATGATGACAGGCAGGAAAAATATCATCCTGTATACCGTTCTGCCGCGAAAGCCTCGATTCAACAGCAGAGCGATGACCAGTGCGAACACTACGGAAATCGGTGTGCCTATGGCCACCTGCGTTACAGATGTCACCAGCATGGTGGGATACTCCGTGTCGAGGAACAGGGCCTGCCTGAAATACTCCCAGCCTATCGGCTCCAGCGTTATCTCTCCGGGTCGTATCGCAACCTGGTTGAAGCTGATGACTATTGAATAGATCAGCGGGTAACAGGTTATTGCCAGAAAACCGATTATCCAGGGCAGGAAAAAGATCAGACCGGTGAGCGTCTCCCTTTGCCGGTTCTTTAGTCTGGGTGCACCGGACTTGGGCAGCCTTGTAAGGCCCCGGCTGCGCTCTTTCTGTTTTACGGCTGTGCCGCTATTTGAGCCGCGCATACGCCTCACCCCTCTCATTCCACTACGGCAAACCAGCACGGCTCCACGCTCACGCCGTCCGCCGTCTGCACCTTGTCGGTATAGTTGACGTATATCTTCACTCCGTTGTCATAGCTCACCCGCACAAAGCCGCTGTCGATGCAGCGATGTTCCGTTATCCCATGGCCCCACACGCTGTTCAGGGCTGAGGAAACGGTTTCATAGGCTTCTGTGATCTTTTCGTGCCAGCCCTCAAAGCCCGCGGAGGAATATTCCGCCTGCGCGGTGTTTACAAGCTCGACACTGTCGCATGCTACGACCGCAAAGGACGGCGCCATGCCGTACTCCACCAGCCTGAGCAGCTTTTCGCGTGAGTATGAAGTCATATTCAGCGGCTCTGCAAAGACCTCCACGCAGCCGCTCAGAACTATCTGCAAAAACGGTACTGTGTCGCTCTCATACAGCAGCTGGCTGCTCACCGCGGGGGCGCTGAGGAACTGGTCGGTCTGCGCCCAAAAATACTGGTTCGGCTTATACATCGCCAACTTGCCGCCGGACGACAGAGCCTCGACCAGGCTCTCTGCAATGCCAAGGCTCTCCACTCGGGTAACCTCTTTGCCAGACGTGAAATCGCTGTACAACCTGAACGACAGCTGGTCCAGGGCAAAATCCGCCCCATAATTCCGGGAAAGCGCCGAGTCCACCGCACGCTCTGCGCGGGAGAGCCGATACACATAGGTCGTATCGTACATGGCGCCGTACACATTCAGGGAGTTCTGCCACTTTATGACCATGCTGGAGAGGTTGTTGGCGGCTTCAGTGCGCTGAGTTATCTGGTCCTCGTTGGCTGTAAGCGGATTCAGGTACAGTTTCAGCTCTCCACCACCATTCTCCAGCTGAGACCTCAGCTGCGCAAGCTCCTCCGAAGATCCAAGCTGGCCCAGCAGCTTCGCACCGGCCTCATTGTTCTTGGAATAACAGCGGTACACCATGAGCAGGTTTTCAATGCCGTCCTCGTTAAGCGACGATACAATCTCAGATGCATCTGAAAAAGATGTGAAGGTGCTCGTGGTATTGAACAAAAAGCCCTTTTTCTTGTCAGCGCCCAAAGCCTCCAGCAGCATCGGCATGGCAGGCGAGACATCATCCCCGAGCTTTGTCAGCTCCCCGCTCTCAAGCAGCAGGTCTCTGTACATCACGGCCATACCGTCATAATCCGCAGCTTCTCCGTCGGTAAAGTAGAAGCTTATCTTGGGCTCGATCGCATTCATGTCCGGCTGCGGCATCAGAGCGCCCGAGCCCTCCTTGCGATTGATGTTCATCATGTACTTCTGACGATATTCAAAACGCGCCGCCGCCCAGTTGTAAGGGTTGTTCGTCAAGGCCGGAGTAGCGATGATGCTTGCATACTCCGCCCCGCTCTCGACGACCGCCAGAAAACCGTTCTGCCCCGCGCCGTGGACCATGCCGTAAATCGGCATGAAGGCCTGATTCTCCTCTTTTATGTACGCATAGCCTCCGTAACTGTAGTTCTCCACGCCCGCGTCCGGGCCGTATACTCTGGCCGCATATGTGGAGACGTAGTTTGCAGGCTCAAGGAAACGGATGAGCGCTCCCGTACCGTCTGGAATGAGCATATAGCCATCTATATCCGCGCCATATGAAGACCCTAGAAACGGCATAAAGGTAACGGATTTGAGCATATAGCCCTTTTTGTCATCCTCAAGCAGCTTCTCCCTGAGGCTGCCTTCGACCACCTTGAAGCTCAGGCGGCTGCCCTCAAGCTCGACGGACACGTCCATCTCGATGCCCACGCTCTCGAACGCCACGCTGCAAATAAAACCATTTTCGGTCAGCTCGTAGCTTGCAGTGCCGTCCTTGCCTATGCTGAAACGGCTCTCGCCGCCGGAGCTGTCGAAGCACTCTATGGCCGCAAGAGAGTTACCGTAACAGTTCCAGGTACTGTTCAGGCCCTCTGCCTCCTCAAGCGGCAGGTTGCCCCAGATGTAGCCGCTGTTCTTGTTCACAACTCTCAGGGCTCCATACTGTCTGTTCAGCCATAGCTCCAGCTCATCCGATTCCGCAGTCTTTTCAAAGCCCTCCAGGTCAAATCGGCTCTCAACCGGCTCGTCGCTGTAAGGATGTACCTGCCGGTTCGAGTTCGCCTCCAGCATTCCCGATTGTAATGGGTTTTCCGACAGGGGATTCGTTGGCGAATCCCCTGTCGGGCCGTCAGACCCGCTGACGGCTGCGATGGCAGTTGTTGTCAGCAGGAGTGCGAACACCAGAAAAACCGCCGCGACCTTTATCATGCACTTATTGGAACGCACGATATCTCACCTCCTCAAACACCTCGAGCACAAAGGACAGCAGCTCGCGCCAGAGGATGAACAGCACAGCCGCGGCTATGATGGCCATTGCCATGAAAAACAGGGTCAGCAAAACGTTCGATATTGTCTTGGGAATGGTGTACATGTTTGTCTCACGTATGGATATAAAAATGAGGATGCATGTATACCCCAGTATTAACCCGCAGAGCAGGTTATACATGAATATCTCGGTCCAGGTGAACACATATGACAGCACGACCATTACCGGCCAGAGCACGATGAAAGCTGTAAGGGAATAGCCCAATATAACGTACATCTGCTTAAACGTTGCCTTGCCTTCATTTATGGCGCTGATAAGGTAGGTGCCGACCAAAAACAGCGCAGCAGGCCCTACCTGCATCAGCGCTATGGCCAGAGGACTGCTGCCTATCCAGTAGCCTCCACCAAAAACGAATGAGGTCAGGCCGCGGCAGATCATACTGACAGCAAACGCCGTGACGTAGAGTATTGTAGCTGCGGCAAAGCTGCCCCTGTCCTTTTGCTTTATGTAGTACGCCCCGTCTATCGGATGCATGACCATATACCAAGAATCCGTGGTCAGCTGTTTAACCAGAGGATGTCTGGATTTGAAGCCGTCCACCGCGTCTGAAATATATTCATGGTAGGCATAGCGCTTTCTGGCAAAGTGGTCTGTCAGGCCCAGTGCGAACAGTATGACCACAGCGAGCAGCACCCACTCAATGTTCTGCCGCATCCACTCGCTGCGCATCTCCCAGAAGCAGTCCGAATAACGTTCCCTGTCCCCGCAAAGCTTGTAATACTCCGCCGCTTCATCATAGCGCATGAGCTGGAACAGCGCGTTGGCGTAGCCATAGTTTGCCATTGACGTATTGGGATTCATCTTCTGGACCTCGCTCCATGCGGCAAGGCTCTCCTCGTAGTTGCCGGCATTGTAGGCAGAGTTTGCCCGATTGACCAGGTCGGCGAAGTCCGTGGGGCTCCAGACCTGTATAAGCCCGCGCTCTTTGTCCAGCAGGTAGATGTTGCCGTCATCGTCCGACTCCACGGCGCTGACGACGGTCATGACGCCGTTCCTGTCCGAGTTCGAGGCCCTGCCGCCGAACTGGTAGAGAAACATGCCCTCGCTCGAGTATTCGTCTATGTAGCCGTTACTCGTCACGGCATAGTAGTTGCCGGTTTCAGTCACAGACACGTCCACATAGTCGGGCCTTGTGTAGTTGCTTTCGGCGAAAGTATTTGTCCCGGCAAGATTCAGGCGCTTTATGGAATCAAAGGACTCTCCCGTCTGCGAGACGGAAAAAACCATATTGTCATCCGCAATGTCCAGAGCCACGATCGGTGGAGGGGTGCGGAGCAGCATCCGGTCCTTTTGCTCGTCAGTGTAGAATATCTTTTGAAACCATTCTATAAGTGAAAGCGCCCCTGTCGTATTCGCGCCGAAAAAGCCGTTGAAACTGCCATCCGTATTGAATTGCAGTATGCCCTCGCTCGTGCCCTCACTGACTACGAATATGGTGCCGAAGTCATTTACCGCCACTTTTTTGGGTTTATATGGGCTAGAGCCGTAATAGCTTTCCTGTGGTTTTCCTATTCGTCTCAGCTCATTGCGATCCGGACCAAATACGACGACCTCTTCCGCCCTGTAATCAGCAACGTATGCAGTTCCGTCGTCATCGAGCCATATACCCGTTGGCCCGCTGAGGATCCCCTCTCCAAAGCTCTCGACATTGCCGGTCTCCAGCTCGTACACCACGATGCGCCCATTGCCTGAATCGGCAATGTAGAGGTTGCCTTCATGTAAGAACATGTCTTCCGGTGAACTCAGGCCAACATTCGTAAGATAGGTCCCGACAGGCACGAAGGCATCCTGTATCCTTACGAACATGCTTAGAGAATTCTGTTCCGCGCCGTAGGTCACGGTGTATGTGGTGCTGTCCATAGCCAGGGCACCCGTCGCTCCGCCAAGCAGCGAAGCGGCCGCGAGGCAGCACAGCAGCATGGCAAATGCCCTTTTCAGCTTTCCTCTCATACGCCCCACCTCACTTCATACCGGAGTGGGACATGGTATTCATGACCCGGGATTGAAGTATTATGAACAGCACGAGGTTCGGGATGAACATGATGAGTGTAGCCGCCGCCTGAAGTCCCAGACCTGCCACCGCGCTGTTGCCGAGTATGCCGCTCGCTCCCGCCATATTGTTTGCATTTGCAAGGTTGCTGGCTCCGGCCTGGTTGGACAGAGTGGTCATATAAAATGCGAATGTCTTGAGCGCCTCGTTGTTTATGAAATAGTTCGAAGCCTCCACGCTGCCCCAGGCTGACTGAAAAGCCAATATCGCCACAGTAGCAAGCGCAGGCGAAATGTTAGGTATGACTATCCTCCTCAGTATCTGGAAGTCGCCTGCCCCATCGATTCTTGCAGCCTCTATCATCTCGTCCGGCAGTTCATCGATGAACTGCTTCACAAGGTACAAACCCACCGGTATAGCCAGCAGGGGGATCACCTGAGCCCAGAAGGTGTCGGTGAATCCCAGCTTGCTCATAATAATGTACCTTGGTATTGCCACAGCAGCCGAGACGAACATCAGCGCTGCCTCGTTGATGCCGAAAAGAATATTCTTGAGCCTGTACCTTTTCTTGGACATGCAATAGGCCGCCATGGAGGTTATCAGCACGGACAGGAGCACAACCACAAGCGTCGAGAGCACGCTGTTGAAAAGGTACCTCGAAACGGGTATGGCCTTGTTGTCAGAGGTGGCAATAAGACTCTGGAAATTTTGCAGCGTGGGCCGAAGCGTAATTAAATTTGGAGGATAGTTCAGCAGCTCATCCAGAGGCTTGAAAGCGTTGAAAATGATGAATATCATCGGGAAAGACATAAACACCATTATCGGCAGGAGGATTATGTAGAATTTGATCTGGCTCCTGTCAAAGCGCGTGGGGTTGATGCCGGTAAGCCGGATGCGGTTTTTTCTCTTTGTCTTCATCACGCCGCCTCCTTGTCCCTGAACACCTTCTTGGACAGCTGAGATATTACCCATATGATGATAAGCACGATGACGGATATTGCCGCACTGTACCCCATCTCATACCGGACGAAGGCGTGCTCATCCGCATGCGTTATGAGCAGCTGTCCGGCATAGCCAGGCGTGGGGTTCGCACCGGAGAGCTGGACGCCTATGTTGGCGTTCTGGAATGCGTTGACTATGGCCATGATTGCGCCGAACATCATATGCGGCTTGATGGCCGGTATCGTCACATAAATGACCTCCTGAAGCCTGTTTGACACTCCGTCTATATGCGCCGCCTCGTACAGCTCACGATTCACATTCAGGATGCCCGCCAGCATGGACAGGAAGCCTATTCCCATGCAGCTCCACAGCGAGACGATTATCATGATCGTCATAATATATTTGGAGTCCGACAACCAGACTATCGGCTCGCGGATGATGTCCCACTTGAGCAGGAAGGAGTTAAGATAGCCGACTTTGTCGCCGGCAAAGATGACCTGCCAGACATTTTGTATCATTGTGGGACCTGTCATGGACGGAAGATAGAGTATCGCAGCCATGATCGTCCTTGGTATGCGAGGCACCTGGGCAAGCATCCAGGCCAGTATGAAGGCCAGGACATATCCGAAAACGCCGACTATTACCGCGTACTTGATGGTGTTCGGCAGGGCATAGCCTGAAAACACATCGTCGTTCGTGAGAATGTTGATATAATTCTCCGCTCCCACCCAATGAGGACTCTGAATCGAGTTGAAATCTGTGAACGACAGGCCGAAGGCCACAAGTATGGGGACGATTATAAACACTACAAACAGCAAAACGAACGGAAGCTGAAGCCAGAAAACCGCGTGTTTGTCCATCCGCCTTATAACAGCAGAGACGCCGTTTTTAACTGCCCGTATCGCAGCCATGTCTACTTCCCCCTTTCCGCTTCCAGCCCGGCTATGATATCGTCAACGACGTGGATATTGTAGTCTTTGATTTTATTGCCTTCGTCGTCAAAGTAGCCGAACTCCGTCAGTTTTCTGAGCATCTCCCGGTTTGAGATGAGCGTAGCCTCATCTATCATAGGCCTGAACTGTTCGCCCTCCGTGACTATCTGTATCCAGGCATTGCTTAGCGAGCGCTCGAGTATGTAGCTCGCCGGGTGTCTGAGTATCTCCTTCTGCCACTGCCACTGCTCCAGTATGACCTGCTTATGTGAAAGCGGATAGGACATCTGCGCAAAAGCCACGTGGTTTGCCGAGTTCCAGATATAGTCCGAGCCATATTTGGCCTGCAAATCGTTGGCATACCTGAGCTGCGTCTCTGAAGAAAGCCACCATTTCAGGAATTCATAAGCCTCGTCCTTCATCTTGGTATTGGCAAATATCATGGCCGTCGTCACATCAGCTGACTGCTCCCGGTGTATGACGCCGTCCAACTCCGTACCCGGTGAGAGGGCTATATCCCAGAGCCCGTTGAGTTCCGGTGCTCCCATCTGCAGCTTCACATATGTTGCTGAGGTAGATACGCCTATCGGTATATATCCCGAGCGGAATGCGTTGAAGAAATCCGGCACGTTCTGTGCCAGGCCGTAGACGCTGTACAGCTCCGTCATCTCCCGCAGGCCCTTGAGAGTATTTGGGTCACTGAAGTTGGAGTAACAGCCGTCCTCCGAATACAGGCTGCCGCCGTTCTGGAAGATGAAGCAGCCCATGGATTCGAAGCCCTTGTAGCCCGGGTCTTTGGCCAGTGGCAGGTAGAAGTTCATGGCGTTGCTCAGCAGCGTCGGCATCATGGCCTTGACGTCCTCCCAGGTTTCGGGCACGCTCAGGCCCAGCGAGTCCAGGATGTCCTTCCGGTAGAACAGGACATAGTAGTCCTGGGTCTCCGCCGCAGCATATATTCCATCCTCGTAGGCCATGGGCGCAAGGGATTCGAGGTTGAACTCCTTGCTGTACCAGTCTATGAAGTCGTCAAATTCCAGCAGGTTGAGCGCCATGCCTCGCATGGCGAATTCAGCCGGGCGGTAATAGTTGAGGCCCAGGGCCACGTCCGGCGTGTCGCCCGTGGAGTTGGCCATCGTTATCCGCTTCTCGTCCGGCATTATGGAGAATGAGACATTTATTCCTGTCTCTTGGGTAAAGTCCTCGGCAGTGAGCTGTCGGAGAGTTTCGACGTACTGCGTTGACTTGTTGACCCAGACCGTCAGCGTTCCGCTGCCGCTCGTTGAGCTCTCCACCTCGTTCATTATCGGAGAGAACGAATAAAGGAACTGCTTGAGCGAGGCGTCCATGCTTTTGAAGAGGTTGGCCGAGGGCGACGGCAGCTGAGCGCCGTCGGCGTGCAGGTATATGCAGTCCAGGCTGAGGTTCTGGTCATAGAGGCTCGAGAGAGCTTTCGCAGCCAGCTGTGCTGCAGAATTGGAGCCGTCGTTGAGCAGGTTCAGGCGGTTCGGTATCTCCCTCGGTTTCGATGCGAACCTCTCGAGGTTCTGAACAGCCAGCTTGATGTCCGCTGCAAAGGAGGGACTTCCCCCTGACAGCTCACCAAGCTCGTTGTATATGGCATTGAGTCCATCTATCCAGCTCTCGGTTCTCTCCAGTATGTCGGGCATATACTGGAACACGTCCCAGGTCCTGTTCGAATCCGCGCTTGCGCTCGAACCGGAGCTGTTGCCCCTTATGCGGCTGAGCAGCAGTCCTGTCTCATTTATGTCACCAATAACCTCAAGCAATCGGTGATACGGCCCGTCCAGAGGCCCCGCCGTAACCTTCAGCGTGAGGATATGCACGCCCTTTGTGAGATATATACGCAGAGGCTCCTCTCCTCCAGCGGTGAGGTTGTCATATTTGTTTATTCCAGTGTTGGCAAAGCCTATGTCCCTCAGCTCGGCATACGGTGTCTGGCCGTCCACCTCGATTGAGCGGTAGGATAGACCGCCGGTCTTGAGAGGCTGGCTGTATTTGAAGCTCAGGCAGTAGAAGGCGTCTTCGGGCACCTCTACCTCGTAGTACAGCTTCTGTCCGATCAGCTTATTGGACTTGTCCTCAGTGGCGTTTATCAGCTTGCCATAGGGGCTGTACGGGGTAAGCGAGACATTCTGGACGCTCGAGCCGCGTATTGCGCTGTCACTCTTGGCCCTGAAATCCTCACCTTGTATAGTAATAACCGGCCCTGTATACTCCGTGGCATCCGGATATCCGGCAATATATTCGTCATAGCTCGGCATGGTCTCCGGCTTCACGGCGTACAAGGCATAGAGTTTTATATTCTGATTCATCGGGCAGATCGTGAGGCTGTTGGTTCCCTCCTCAAGCCTGTACTCGACGGGCAGGCGGGCAAAGTCCTCATAATCCTCAAAATACGAGACTGAAAACGGCAGCTGATACTGCTCGGGCTGTATTTCGTTGCCGTATCTGTCTACACCGGTCTCGCAGGTGTCCGCCCACAGGAAGGGCAGCACTACGGTGCAGGTCTCACCATTAACGCCGACCCGCACCTGGTTTTCAAAAGCATTGTCCTCATAGGCGGCATAGACTGCGGCTATCCAATAATCTCCTGCCGCCTCAACCTCAAGGTTGAACTCATAATCAGTTTCAGCAATAAGCTCCATGCCGTCACCGTATGTTAAAGCGCCCGCAGTCCTATCCATAAACCCGAGCTGGGAGTTGGCCAGCTCATCGTCGGAGAGGATGTACTCTCTTTGTGTCCGGGCCGCAAGGTCATCCAGATCTCCGGCCTCCGCACTCATAACGACGGCGGTGACCGCTACCCAGACGACGATCGCAGCCGCCAGAGCGACAGCCGCCGCCTTTGCAAGTTTTTTCATGCTCACACCCTCCCCGAAGCTGATTCGTCCACCTGCCGTCACGACCATAATGGTCGTGACGGCAGGTGCCAAAGATGCCGTGCTTTTACGCAGATGTCATTCGTATATCAGCCGCCGACCTTTTCGTTGAAAGCCGCAAGCTGCTCTTCAAGGGCCGCATTAACCAGCGAGTCGATCTGAGGCGCAACCTCGGCCGCGCTCGCCGTGCCCTCGCGGACAGAGCTCAGAAGCGCGTTGACCTCGTCGTTGAAAATATTATTGTAGCCCGGGATGACCTTGTTGATATCGCCGCGGATGGAGTACTCAAGGCTCTCGTACAGGGCCGCAAGGCCTTCCGTCACGTTCGGGTTCTCGCTGAATTTGGCGACAACATCAGGGTGCTGGGTGCAAGGCATGAACCAGGTCTTGAGCAGAGTGGTGGTCTCGCCGGCGAACTCACCGTCGCTGCGGGCCGCGAAGATGTCGAGCCTCTGGAGGTTGCCCTCAACGCCGTAGGTCAGCCACTTGAGCAGCTGGAAGGCAGCCTGCGGGTCGGCGCAGGTGCTGGTGAGGTAAGCGCAGTCAACATGGATGGGAGTGTAGGTCGGGGTATTCTCATCCACCCGCGGATACGGCCAGTAGTCCCAGTTCACCTGGCACTCGTTGCGCATCCAGTTGTCGTTATAGGTAGCGTTAGTGCAGAGCAGAGCCATGCCGTTTTTGAAGGTGTAGTGGTTGTCATCCTTGCCGGCCTCGCCGAACTTGGCAACATACTCGGAGTTCATGGAGGTGGTGCCGTCCTCCTCCTTCGGGTAACGCATGATCCAGGCCTCGAGGCCGGGGACCTCGCGCAGCTCAGCCAGTCTGTTCATAGCGGGAACCCACATGTTCGTAAAGTCGAACTTCTGGTTCACAAAGTCGTAGGCGGGATACCACCAGCCTTCAGCCTGAGCAGAGTAGACATTGTCAAGATCTTCGAGCGTAGCGGCGCCGACAGTACCGGCGGTGATGCCCTTCTTAACTATCTCGATGAATTCGTCCATCGTCCAGTCATAGCCCGGCTTCTCGATGTTCAGCTCGTCGAGCATATCAAGGTTCATCGTTATGCCCATGGCGTTCATCTGGCAGGGCAGAGCATAAAGCTTGCCGCCGTAGGTATAGGGATCAGTCATGCCGGAGGGCACATACTCAGACTCGGGATCGGAGAAGAACAGCTCGGTGATGTCATAGACATAACCGCTGGCAACTTCGGGAGCGAAGTCGTTCCAGTCAAGCCACATAAGGTCAGGCATGCTGCCGGACGCAGCCTTCTGTGCAAGGTACTCGTTGAACGCGCCGCCGGTCGAGCCGGGGAACGGCTCCTCAACGACTTCGATGTTCGGGTACTGGGCGCGGAAGGCCTCGAGCACGGGCTGGATCTCAGCAGTCTCGCCTTCGGGATATGCGATCGTGACGGAGCCCTCAAGGGCATAGATGTCGTCGGTGTCCTCTGTGCCGGAATCAGCCGGCGGTGCCTCGGTCACATCGGCGGGTGGTTCGCTGGTGTCTGCAGGCTCCTGGCCGCAGGCAGACATCAGGCCAAGCAGCATGATGAGCGCAAGGCCCAAGCACAAGAGCTTCTTCCAATTCTTCATTTTTGTTTCCTCCTGACTTTTTTGATGTTGTTTTATCCATCAACTCTCCCGGTATCGCAGCGACCGCGCGCAGGTCGAGCGTTCAAGGAGAATTAATTACTATTTTATCGCTTAAATTCTCATATTTCAGTAATTTTAAAACTCATTTGTGATAATTCAGCCTTGTATTGTGTTCCCCGGCAGCGTACACGGAACTCCACAGATTCAATATTTGAGGGCAGCTTTGCATCGCACACCGGTTTGCCCTCCTGTTCAGACAGCCCACAGAAGCCGAACACCATTGCCTGCCACGTGGCCCCCAACGAAGCTGCGTGGATACCCTCGCGCCCTGTATTCGACATCACATCCTTGAGGTCAAGGAACAGGGACTTCTCAAAGTAGCTCACCGCCTTGTCCTCCAGCCCCAGCCTTGCCGCCAGCATGGCGTGTATGCCGTAGCTCAGGGTCGAGTCGTGCAGGGTCTTGGGCTCATAGTAATCCCAGGCGGCACGCAGTTCTTCCCCACTGAACTCCTCCGGCATGAGCGCCATATACATGAGCACCGCCGGCTGTTTGAGGACCTTGTATCTCTGGAGTCTGTCGAAGCTGATAGTTCTGTAAAGCGGCAGATTCCCTGTCTTGTGTGCCTCTATATCCAAGGGTTCAAGGTATTCAAATGTTGAGTCCTGGATCCAGAGCTTTTTCTCCGCGTCATAGCGCTGAGAGGTCTTTTCGGCTATCTCCAGCCATTTTTCCAGCTCGCTGTCGCCAATATCAAGCTTTTCACGCAGGCTCTCCCACTTCTTGCGGAATCCGCGTTTGACTGTGTCCACCGCTTCCGCCGCAAGGCGCAGGTTATGGGCCGCCATTCTTACAGTGTAAAAATCGTCGGTGGTCACGCCGCAGTACTCGTCCGGCCCTTTTACAAACAGCAGATGGTATTTGTCCTCGCCGGGGCAATAGTTGAAACGGTCGGTCCAGTATCTGGCCGTCTGTACGAGTATCTCGCAGCCGCAGTCGAGAAGGAAGCCAACGTCTCCCGTCTGCCTGCAATAGCTGCCTATGGCGTAGGCAATGTCTGCCGTTATGTGTATCTCGCAGCAGCCGGTATCCCAGGTCTCGCACTGCTCGAAGCCCGTGTCGGCCGACATCCAGGAATATCTCGCTCCCTTTGTCGAAAAGCCTTCGGCGCTCTTGACGGCGTCGTCGAGCGTGTTGTACCTGTACTCGAGCAGGCTGCGGGCTGCGCCAGGCCTCATGCATGTGAGCATGGGCATCATGAATATCTCTGTGTCCCAGAAGTAGCAGCCCTTGTATCTACCGTGAGTCAGGCCCCTTGCGCCGATGCTGGCCCTGCCGTCGCCCTCAGGCGTGGACTGGATGAGCTGAAAGATGTTGTAACGCAGGGCCCCCTGCCACTCGTCGCAGCCGGTGAGCTTGATATCCAGGTCGCTCCAAATTTCTGACCAGGCCTGCTGCGTATCCTCGAGCATACCGTCAAATCCCTTTGACTCCACGCTTTTCAGGGCATCATACGCGATTCTTTCAGGCTCCTCGCCATCTCTGAAGCAGGCGACGGAAACGAGCTTTTCTACAGTGAGGCTGCGGCCCGGCTCCAGCCTTGCTTCAAAGCGGCTGCCTACGTAATCTTCTCGCAGTTCTCTTGAACACACGGCGTCTCCGGCGCAACTGGCCGAAAAGCACATTGCCGTTACACGTCCGCTCTCAGAAGTTTTTGCGGTGAGCATCCCGCCGCCCTCAAGCGGCTTTGTGTCCAGCTCTCCCCAGATACGCGCAAATTCTGTGTTGTCCTGAAGCTGGTTGTCTGCGATGGGCAGGTTCCTGACTGCCCCGTCCAGGCCTACGGCTACCGAGCAGTCCACAGCCGCGCTCTTTGGGGTAAGCGTGAACCTCATGGCCGCCGTGTGCCTGTTTGCCATGCTCAGGAATTTCTCTACCCGCACGTGCACAGCGGCTCCGTCCGCCTCCGCCGTATACTCCCACTCGACAAGGCCGCTATCCATGTGCAGCCTCTGTACGCACTCCGAGATCCCAAGCTCCGCAACAGGCCGACCGGATATCCTGAGCTCCGTCGCCGAGAAGTCGGGCTGATTCACCATGTCTGTTATTCCCGGGCGGATGTACTCGAAGAAGCCGGAAATAAAGGTAGAACGCCATGCGCTGTGAACCCCGGGCTGCTCAGGTCGATAGCCCCGAGTACCCATGTATCCGTTGCCGAGAGAAAAAATGCTCTCCCGAAACTCACGGCTTTCCTTGCCGCAGTCTGTGGTCTCAATTATCCACGGCAGTATCTTCACGTTATCACCCGCTTTCGGCCGCCGAAGGCGTTGTCTATGGCGTATGCCAAAAAGCCCGCGCACGTGGCAAAGGCATCGCCGGTTCTGCTCTCCCCTGTGTACTCATCAACGCTCTCGCAGGCTATGCCGTTGTCCATGCTGCAGAGCGCCAGATGGCGTCTCGCATCCTCCTTTTTGTCAGACAGCAGGCTGTTTGATATGCTCAGCACCCATGGATGCGGCGCGTGCGGGCATCCTATCTCTGCTATCGGGCAGTCCGCAAAGGAGTAGGGGTAGTCCTTCCTTCGTATTACCTCGGCGGTATTTTTCCATATCTCATCATCCATGCCGCAGAAACCGTAGTGGGGCAGCATCAGAAGGCTTCCGGGCGGCTCGTCGTACACATCCCAGCCGCCGTCCAGGTCTACAGACCATGCGAACATCGGCTTGCCATCCTTTTCCTTCACACAGTGCTCCATGATGGCCGCCCTGACATGCGCTGCTTCGTCAGCAAGCCCCTGCCAATCTCCCGGGAACAGCTCGTCGATCTTTCGCAGCATGTACCAGACCAGCACGTTGTCATAGCATATGTATGGATAGCTGCGCATATCGTCCGTCGGCTGAAGGAAGGTCTCATACAGTGCGACCTTGAGGCTACGTTTCGTGCGCAGGAACTTCAATATCCGGTCTATGCCTCGTCTCACGCAGTCCTCGGCAAGTATCGCCCGGTCCCCTGTTTTCTCCACGTACATGCCCAGTGCAATGACAGGGGCGCACAGTTCGTCAAGTTCAAACCCCGGCTCAAGCAGCGTGCCGTCTATAAACCGGCTGTGAATACCTATGTTCCTTATCTGCCTTGTGAAAACATAGCGGAGCATCTCGGCCGCAGTTTCGCTGTCCGCCATGAGGATGGCCGGGAAGCTCCAGAGCAGGCTGTCCCTGTCCCAGTACGCCGCGCTGACGTAGTAGCGCGGGCTTCGTGAGGTCACAAGCACGAACTCCTCCGTATCCAGCGTCAGCCCACCGCCGAAGAAATAGCTGAAAAACATGTTCAGGTTCAGCGTCTCATCCAGTTTCTCGTCCCCGACCGTGCGTTCACGCTCTTTCAGCCAGCCAAGCGTCTTTTGCAGCTCCGCATCCCAGCCTTGGCGCAGCATTTCCTTTGCCGAGGTAGAAGCCGCGACCTCCTCAAATCCCAGGCCGAACCACACGCACAGCTCTACGCTTTCGTCCGCGCCGAGCCTTCCGGTCCGCTCGATGCTGTAGTGAATCTCGTCTCCGCGCTTATCGAACCAGTCCCGCACAGGGCAGCCGTCCCTGTTCTCGGTGAAGATCGGGGCAAAGGCAAAGAGCGACAGTCCCGGCCTCATATCCATCACGAAGCTGTGATTCCATCCGCTGCAGTAAGCGTGCTTTTCAGCCTCAATCGGCTTGCTCTCGTTCACGGAGTGTAATGCTCGGGCCCAGCAGCCGCTCAGGCCCAGCCTGTAGTCAACATCGTCTGCACCGGCGCTCAAAACCAGCCTGTAACCAAAGCCCCGCTCTCCGATCGGAGCCAACAAAGTCCCCTCCAGCCTGCACCCGCCGTATTCGCCCGAGAACCGAGGAACCCAGCTGTTCAGCCGCTCCCACCTGAGACCGCCGTCTGGTATTCCGAGACCGTTTATCTCCGCAAACGGCTTCATAAGCGGCAGTCCTGCGCTGCCGCAAAGCTCTATCATTCCCTTCGCGCCCATGTGCAGGAAGCTTAGGCCCTCAATTGCCCCGTCCCTCTGCCTTATCGTCGGCAGAGAAACATATTCGTTTCCTGTTACCAAATACTCTGACACGTTTACCCCCCCAAACCTCTCATTCAAGCCTGAGACCGGCTATGCGCTGACCGAAGAGGTCCCCAACAACACAGTTCTCCCCTTCCGGGCAAACCGCCCCCTGTTCCATCACAAAGACGGAGACCGGACAACGTCTGTCGCCCACTGTTTTCGGCTGTCCATCCTCCCACCTGAGCCGGAACTTTCCGGCAGTCTCGTCGTCCACTTCCGCTTCAGCCGTGCCCCCGTACACAAGCAAACCGAAGTTCTCATATTTGCCCGGTTCGTTGCCCATCTTTCCCGACACGTCCGTAGTCCCCATACACATATTGCCGTTCAGGTCGACAGGCAGCACAGCGCCATATTTTACAAATACGGGTATTCTGTCGAACCCGCATGCCTTTTCGATCTTCACTCCGCCATTGACAGGCTCTCCCGTCCAGAAATCTATCCAACGACCGCGCGGGAGATATATGCTCCTCGCCGTTTCTCCCTCGTTTATAATTGGAGCTACGAGAAGACTTCGGCCAAACATATACTCGTCTTCAATATCAAGAACCTTCTCCCCATCCGATTCAAGGAAGTCGTAGATGAGGTGTGCCATCATTGGCCTTGATGTCAGGCTGCTGTGTCTTGCCTCCTGTAGAATATATGGCATGAGGTTCATTCTCAGATTTGAAAACAGTCGGAAGACCGGCACAATGGTCTCATCGCGGTTGGCCTCCGCCATGTTCCAGGGACTGCGGTCATTGTTCCAATGCTCGCGTTCGGTCATGTAGTACTGGCCGTACCTTGGCTCGGAGTGGAACTGCATTATTGGCGCGAAAGCTGCCAGCGCCGTAGAACGCAGATAAAGCTCCGTACTCGGGAAATTCCCTGCAAATCCGCCTATGTCAAATCCCCAGAACGGCACTCCCGTGAGTCCCAGCGACAATCCTGCGACAAGCTGTCCCCTCAGCTCTGAGAACTCCGACACCTGGTCCCCCGCCCAGTGAGCCGGATACTTTTGCGCTCCCGTAAATCCCGCGCGGCTGAAGGTCAGGCCCTTACCTGGCCCTATGGTCTCATTCATGAACTCGTGGTAAGCACCCTCGTACAACAGCGGATATTCATTGTGCAGCTCATAGCCCGTGCGCCCGTCGGAGCTGTACGCCTCCGGGTCAAACAGGAATTCTCCGCCGTCAGTCTTGAAGCCCGCCACGTGCATCTGCTCTGTCAGATATCTGCGCTTTTCAAACCACCAGCGCCGGGTCTCCGGATTCGTGAAATCCGGCATCAGAGAATTGCCAAACCACATCTCTGTTATCCGGTATGGGCTGCCGTCGCCATTTCTTATGCAGAGCCCGTTCTCTATAGCATATTTCTCGTCCAGATCCAGCTGCTCCCCGTGCTTAGACCTTTCGAATTTCACCACCGGTATCTGCCACAGCACCAGCTTCATGCCGTGCTGATCCAATTTGTTCACGAAGGCCATCGGGTCTGGCCACTTCCCGTCCTCCCGGAAGCGAAAATCCTCGTACCTGAATGCCCCGCCGTCGTCACGCGGCTCATACTCAGCGTCATTCCATATGTAGAATGTCTCCTCGTCGCTCCAGGCCTCGAGCACCATCACCGACGCCGGTATCGAGGTCTCAGACATTCTGTCAAGCTGTTCCTCGGCCTCGGCCTGAGTGTTCCAGCCGTTTGAGGATATCCAGGGGCCGAATGCCCAGTCCGGCGGAAGCGCCGGTCTGCCCGTCCGGCGAGTATATCCGGCTATCAACTCAGCTGGCGTTCCCTCGTCTATTACCGCCTCGTAGAGCACGCTGCCTTCCGGGCAGCAGCAGCTTATATCCGCAGTCAGCATCCCACCCTCCGAACCGCGGCTCAGGTCAAAGCGCGAGCGCGAAGACCCCATCTGCAAAAAGCTGACCCCGGCGTCTGTGAACATGAACGGCACGGGCATATAGCTTTTGTCCTGCTGATGCGAATACTGCTCTACAACATAGTTCAGAGGCTTGAGTCCCGCCTGATTCACACGGTCGAATTTCTCGCCAAAGCCATACGCGGCCCTGCCCGGAAACCGCAGCCTGAAACCCAACTCCAACACACGGCTACCTGAAACCAGCGCATCCAACTCCGCCTCCAGTTCAAAGAGTCTGCGTCCATCTCTCGACACCAAAACACAGCCGTCTTTGACTTCAACATCAGCACTTTTTTCAATTTGTTCTGGATTACTGCTATTGTTATCTATTTTAACGTTTAAATAGTCTAAAAAAATCAAACGGACACACGGGAACAACTCAATTTTCAGTCCGACTTCCAATGTATCCGTTCCATAAACCATCCAGATCCCGTTCTCACTGCTAAGGCTTCTCATTAAACCCAGCCTGTGTCTTTGCGTGAGCGGGCATGTGTAGGTCTTGCTTTTTTCTCCTGTTTCCGCGACGAAGCGATAGTCAAAGCTCCGCCAGGAATGTGGGATCTCAAAAGAAAAACTGAAATACTTTTGACCAAGGTCATTTGTATTCAGGAGCTCTCCTTCAAACATATGAGTCTCTCCGGCACACAATACCTCCAGCGCCAGACGTTCCGCCCCTTCATCAAGACGGCAGCCCAAAGCAACGTTTCCCCCGGGTTCAGCCCAAAACGGCCTTCTCTCAAACCCGCAGTCAAAATGCGGAAACAATCCGCCGGGAATATGCTTGTACTTCATACGCCCTCCATATCTTCAGTCAGCCTTTTTACAGATTCGCGCTCCACCAGCTGCATGGGAATTATCGTCTCGCTTGCTGCCTTCCTCCCGCTCAGGGCTTCTATCATGAGTCTGGCTGCCTCGTGACCCTTCTCAATTATATTCTGCCGCACTGTTGTGAGGCCCGGCACGCACATCCCGGCGTAATCAATGTCGTCAAAGCCTATGACTGAAACGTCGCCCGGAACAGACAGTCCGATTTCGCTGAACCCCTTTATCAGACCTATTGCCGTAATATCCGAAGTGGCAAAAGCCGCCGATATTTTCCTTTGCCTTCTTTTGTTCGTCTCCGCTATGGCCTCAGCCGCCTCAGCTCCGTAATCGAACCCTACATACCCGCCGAACACAAGCTCATCGCTGCTTTGCAGCCCATATTCAGCAAGCGCATCTCGGTATCCCTGGAAGCGCATATAGTTGACGCCGTCTTCCTTTATCTCGCCGGAAACAAAAGCAATATCCCTGTGGCCCATCTCCAGAAGATGTCGCGTCGCCATATACCCGCCCAGTCTGTCGTCAGTTCGAATGCTGAAAAATTCCCCTCCCTCGCTGCCATAACAGTCCACCAGAACCGTGGGGATATTAAACCGCCTGTATTCCTCGACATCCTCGGACGGATATATTCCTATGATTATGACGCCGTCCAGCGCTCTGCTCTTCACGACCTCAATATAGCTCTGGCCTCTATTTGTGCCTGTCACCAAAACATGATAGTTCGCACGGCGCATCTCATGCTCAACCGCACTCAAAAAGGTGCTGTAAAACGGGTTGCTCAGCATAATATAGGCATCGTCCGTGTTATCCTCAGTCTGAGGGATGACGACTCCTATCATCTTGGACTGCGTCCTCCCCATCACCCTGCTGGAACCAAGAGTCTTTGCCGCCTGGCTGGGGACATACTTCAACTTATCCGCCGCTGCCATCACCCGCTCGCGAGTTTCCGGGGTGATCGAAACGTTTTTATTATTATTCAAAATATATGAAACAGTGGTCGGAGACACGCCTGCTTCCTTGGCCACGTCCTTAATACTGACTTTTTTCATAAAGACACATACTTTCGCGCACATATGTTACATTGAACCGTTAATACTATTTATTTTAACGTTTCAATAGTTGGATTGAATAATTGCCCCCGCTTTTTGAACACTTTACATTAAACGCCAGAAACGGGAGCCGCTTTTGTCAATATTATCAATTACATTATATTCTTGGCAATTTGCCTTGTCAATATTACTAATATGACATATTTTATCACGCATTTTTGTCCAGGTTGTGTAGACAATCGGTCCGACCATAGCATTCATTATTCTGTTTTGACATCGGCTGTGTTTTAAAGTCCTCGGATCTGAAATCGCTGTAACGGCGTCCCTTCATTCCAGTGAATCTAAGCACTCAGTAATACGGATCGTTCACCTCCTCCTTGTAATACAAGGTGTCGCCTTCTCTCCATATCCTCGTTTTTGCCTCAGCCGTTTCCAGCGTTTCCACGTACAAAATGAAGCACGTACCCTCTTTTTCGATCATTCTGCCTATGGTCTTTTCCGGTTCTTTCATTTGTTACACCTCCATATATCCAGCAGCACCAGCCGCATTGGTACAACGCTTAAATAACAGGCTTGACTTAAGGAGTCGGCCAGAAGCTTTGAAGTTTCGGTTGAGGCCAGTCAGAGTGAATGATGCTCGAGATCCTTTTTGCCGGCGATTTTGAAGCTGAGTTTGCAGAGTGTGTGACGCATGCATCAAAAAACTATTCAGCTGAATTTGTTGCAGACTTCGACATAGTAATTGCAAACAATTATATTAAACCTTCCGAGGCATGCGTGACCCTTGGTACATAGACGAGCGTTACGGGCGGTCTGCAAATCTGAGTGGAGTGAGATATTGCCGCTGCTGGACGATGGCCGGGCTAAAAGGTCGCCATATATCCAAACGCGGAATGCCAGGTCCTCAACAATTCCAGCCAGTTCTATACGTAATGCTGTTTTCCTTTAGCTCAAAAGCAAAGCAGTTGCTCCGACTACGGAACGCCTGCTTTGCTTTGATGACCATTATTATATCCATACAAAAGGCACTCGCCAGCAGCTGGCAAACAAACATCCTGTTCAGCACCCGCTCCAATACCCTGCCTGAGCTTGCGGCAGTAGCCGTCAGTCTGGCTCATAAAGACGATGATGCCGACGACGTAGGCCATCGGGGTTATGGTAAAGCCGTTTGTCAGGCCGATCGATTCCTGCATGAAGCCATCACCAGCGAGCCGATGCCTATACCTATATGCATTGCCGGGAGTTTTTTCACGCTGTGTGACGGTTGAGACGCGGCAAGTCCGGTACCAAACTCTTTGTGTACCAGCAACGCACCGTTTTAATAGCTGCTGTTGGTTTGAACGTATATTTCATCAACGCATCTTTTGGATCAACGCCTTGACATCATCCTTTTTCAAAGCCTTGCCGCAGGATACTACTTTGCCGTCCACCACCAGCGCCGGGGTCGTCATCACTCCGTAAGCGGCTATCTGCTTGAAATCCGTCACATGTTCAATCGTCGTTTCCATGCCCAGTTCCGCCAGTGCCTCGCGCGCTGCCCGCTCCAAGTCATTGCATTTGCAGCAGCCGGAGCCCAGCACCTTTACGCCGCCGGCTGACTTGCCAGTCTCAGGCCCGGCCATCACCTCGTGCATGCGGCTGCCGCTGCAGCAGGCAGTCGCTTCCTCTTTCCCGCTTCTGTTGAAAATGCCCATGTTTCATGCCTCCCAGATCAAATTAAAATGCATTGAAATACATTGAACAAGTATCCGACCACGATTATTCCAACGGTGCATATCCCAATGAACAAAGCCAGCAGTTTCAGCTTGACCGCCTTGCGCAGCATTATCATCGACGGCAAGCTCAGCGTTGTTACAGCCATCATAAAGGCCAGTATCGTGCCAAGCTGCGCGCCTTTCGCCAGCAGCGCCTCAGCTACCGGGATGGTACCGAATATATCCGCATACATGGGCACGCCCACCAGTGTCGCCAGTATCACCCCGAAGGGATTGCCACCGCCCAGAACGGTCTCGATCCAGCTTTCCGGTATCCAGTTATGTATGACCGCGCCGATCCCCACGCCAGCCAGAATGTAGGGAAACACCTTTTTGAATGTACAGGAGACCTGCTCTTTTGCATACTTCACTCGCTCCGCCCTGGTCAGGGTCGGAGACTCAATATCCACGCTTTCAGCGGCGAGTATAAAGCTCTCCACATACTTCTCCATGTGCAGTCTTTCAATGATCGTGCCTCCCACGACAGCTATCACAAGGCCGACCAGCACATAGATCACCGCGACCCTCGCTCCAAAGATGCTCATCAGCAGCACCAGACTGCCCAAATCCACCATCGGAGAGGAGATCAAAAAGGAGAAGGTCACGCCCAGGGGGAGCCCCGCACTGGTGAAGCCGATAAACAGCGGGATTGATGAACAGGAACAGAACGGCGTAACCGTCCCAAGCAGGGCCGAGATGATGTTCGCGCCCGTCCCACGGAACCTGCCTAAAATCCGCTTGCTGCGCTCCGGCGGAAAATAGCTCTGGACATAGGAAATCGCAAAAATCAGCAGACAAAGCAAAACTGTTATCTTGATCGCATCATAGAGAAAAAACTGAACGCTGCCGCCAAGCCGCCCGCCTGTGTCCAGTCCCAGCACGGACAGGCCGCTGCCAATCAACTCATTGAGCCATTTCATTCCCAATATCTCGTCCTGGATAAATTGCCACACCGGCATAACGGAGACCTCACTTTTCTTAATCAGATAACATATCAAATAATTTTGATGTGTTGGTCTGCAATAAACGCCATCGCTGCATGATGGCGTTTATCTACAGCAGGAAGGGCATCGGTCGTCTTCAATAATATTCGGAGTAATAATAGCCCGCAGCCGTTCCATCGCTATTTCCGCACCAGCCGCACTCAAGCTGTAGTGCGTCCACTTGCCCTCCTGCCGGCTGGTCACGATGCCGGAATCGCATAAAATCTTCATATGATATGACAGCCCGGACTGCGTCAGCTCCATCGGCTCCTGCAGGACACAGGCACATTTCTCGCCGCTGCGCAGCTGCTCCAGAATGGCAAGGCGTTTCGGGTCGCACAACGCCTTGAACACTCTGGCATCCTCCTGATGATTCCTCATCGGCCCACCTCACATCGAACACATCAAAATATTTTGATGTGTTCAGTATATCCCGTGCTCTCTTGTTTGTCAATAGCTTTTACTGCCGACTTTCCTTTCGCTTTGTTGCCCAGTTCAATACGAACGAGGTCGTTGCCGGAACCGTCTGAAACTCCAAACAGGATACATTGGTATGGCTCCCCTCATTTATATCCCCAGTATCCGCTGGTAAAACACGGCGTGATAAAGGCCGCAAACATGGTGCCGTAAACAAAACGGCAAAACCCCCGAAATGTCTGCGTTTTCAGGCATTTCAGGGACTTAAAGGAGCTCTTTCGGTCTATTCTCCGTACCCCAAACACAAAGTTGATCAAGTATCTCCATAAGGGAAGCGCCCTTATCTGTTAGGCTGTATTCAACCTTTGGCGGTATCTGCGGATACTCTTTGCGAACAATTAAACCATCCGCTTCAAGCTCTTTCAAATTAGAACTCAGTGTTTTATCGGTAACGGTTTTTAAATATCTGCGCATTTCATTAAATCTAACGGGTGCAAACTCCATCAGGCAATAGAGAATTACCATTTTGTGTTTTCCGTTTATAAGGGACATTGTGTAGCTAAATCCTGTATCTTCAAAATTTGCATTTTCAATATAATCTTTTATCATACTTCTCTCCTTTACACTATCTTTTAAGACAGTACTTGTATTATTTCTTGTGACAGTTATAATTATAGTAAAGACAAATAAAAATGTCAATATGCGACTGGAGGTACTTGTTATGAGCAAAAAAGTAATTGTGTTAAACGGCAGCCCTCGTGCCAAAGGCAATACCGCCAAATTAATCAGAGCGTTCATCGAAGGTGCTGAAAGTGCAGGGCATACTGTTACTTGCTTTGATTTGCAGAAAATGAACATTCATCCTTGTCTTGGCTGCTGTGGCGGTGGTAAAGATTGCAATAGCCCTTGCGTACAGAAAGATGATATGGATAAAATCTATCCGATATATAAGGACGCCGACTTGGTTGTTCTCGCTTCTCCGCTTTACTATTGGACGATCAGCAGCCAGCTCAAAGCCGCTTTTGACCGCCTTTTTGCTGTTGCCGAATGTAATGAAAACTACGCCAATCCGATTAAAGAATGCGCTTTGATTATGGCAGCCGAAGGCAACGGATTTCAAGAAACTCTTTATTGGTATGATAACTTGATGAAACATCTCGGGTGGACTGATAAGGGCAAAGTTCTTTGTGGCGGCGTATTCAATGTCGGAGATATTAAAGGGAATCCAAAGCTCGATGAGGCAAGAGACTTCGGTAGAAATATTTAAGGAGGAAAGGTTGTGCAAAAAATCAATTTGTTCGAGGCTTCAAAGCTGACAAGTCCCAATCCTGTTAGTCTTGTATGCACAGAAAAGCCTGACGGCTCTACGAACATAGCAACAGTTTCTTGGTGGACATATCTTTCTTATAACCCGAATATGATTGCACTGGCAATGGCTAAAACCTCATTCAGCGGTGAAATGGTGCGCAACAACAAAAAGCTTATTCTTACAATCCCCGGTGCGCCGCTTGCCGAAATAGTGATGAATTGCGGAATTACTACGGGAAGAAAAACTGCCAAGGTTGCCGAATTTGATATAGAACTTGAGGAAATCGAAAACAGCACGATTAAGATCCCAACTCACAGTTGTGTGGCAATTCAAGCTACAATGAAAGAATGTCTCGAGGTTGGCGACCATTATCTTTATATTTGCGATGTGGAACAAGTTTACGGCGATCTACTACAGAAGAAGCCTTGTTCTCTTGGAACGGCTATTCTAAAATAGCACCTGCACACCAGTAAGCATCATAACTATACATAACGGCGGCAAGGATTTTTAGTCCCTGCCGCCGTAGCCTTATCTTTGTGTTTCCTTTTTCAATCTTGCTTTTGCCTCTTCAACAGTTTCCCCGTCTTTTGTAAGATATTGGTCAACAAATTTATCCTCAAATTTTGTATAACCGCTGACCACCGTATCTTCTACCTTTTTGTAACTGTCAACAACAGCGTTTTCAACCTTTTTATATGTTCCTACTACCTTCTCGGCAACCTTTTCACTTGCCTTAACAGTTTTTGATTTCGCCATTACTCTGTTTCCTTTCTGCTGTTTTTTAAAGTGATTATACCGAGTGTGAGTATAAAAAAGCATACCCCCGCACCCGTACATGCATTCAGTATGACCGAGGTTCTTTCATCAGCGCCCTCGAATGACACGAGCATTGACTGTTGCATTGTAAGAAGTGATACTGCAACTTCGGAGTACCTGATTGCATTAACAGCCTTAAAAAGTTTAGAATTCTCTCCTTTTTGCTTGACTGCGGTTATAACTGCCATAGTAATCTTTGTAAAAGTAAATGTCGCTATGGCTATCATTGTGACTGTGCCATACATGGCGGCAGTACTGTGCTTCATACTAACGATAACCATAATATGAAAGACAATGCTCAGAATAATCAGCATTACACCTACCATGGATACAATCAACCTGTCATTTTGCTTTTTGCCTTTTCTGTTAACCAGCACAGCCGAAAAACGCATTGAGGAGAGCAGTAAATAATAAACTGAAGACGCTATAAATATCAGTGATGAAGATAAGACACCAAGTATTCCGTTATAAAACGCAAACAGCAAATTGAACACAAGGCTAAGTACCGATTTTACGATTACCCGATAGCGTTTATCTTCAATCAGCCGTGAACTGAGTTCTGTCTTATGCGCCTTTTTGAGAGCATATTCCTTTATTTTCACAGCATCAGTCTTTGAACCCGTTTATGATAGGAATAAGGGAAAGCAGAGCAATAATCCCTACAATACCCACAATAATGCCGAACACCATTTTCTCCCACACCATAACAAAGCACATTCCTACACCGAGAAGCAACGCACCTGCAATACCCGCCACGATTGCAAGGACTCCTTTACCTGAAATCTTAATAGGAGCCTTCTTTTCAATTTTGCGCCACACAAAAAGCGTAATCAGACCAAAAACAATACCTACACATCCAAAGATGACCCCTTGTGTAAAAGCATTCCACTCGGGGAGCAGAGCCATACACATACCGAGAGCAAACAACATACCGCTGATTGTCCCCATAACCAACGCTGCAAAACTGCTTTTTTTCATTTAAAAGCACCTCCACCATCTTGATTAAAACAACAGTTGTGTTTTTAATGTAACTATAGTATAGTGGTTTTGGTAAGGCTATCAATCATCATTTTGTCAATAAGTGTTGGAATAATGGAGAAAATCATATGAATACCAAAAATAACAAAAGACGACAGGCATCCAAAGAAAGCATTGAAAAAGCTTTTCTTCAACTATTACAAACAAAAGAGATTTCGCAATTCACTGTTTCAGATTTATGCAAAAAAACCGAATTAAACCGAAGCACCTTTTATGCGAACTATCTTGACATCTATGACCTTGCCGATAAGATCAGGGACAAACTGGAAGCAGAAGTGAATGCACTTTACGAAAACGATTTGCTTTATAACTGCGGCAACGACTATCTTAAGCTTTTTCAGCACATAAAGGAAAACCAGATTTTTTATATTACCTATTTCAAATTAGGGTATGACAGCAAGCATGTTGTTGATTTAGGCAGCATCAGCAAACAGCAAACCGGTTTTCCCTCCGATAATTTAGATTACCACATAGAATTCCACAAGGCGGGACTGAATGCTATTATAAAGAAGTGGCTTGCTTCAGGCTGTGATAAATCTCCTGAAACAATGGTAAAAATCATACAAGACGAATACACAAACAGACGCTAAAAACAGCGACAGAGATTTAAGTCTCTGCCGCTGTAGTAATTTTATCATAAAAATAAATTCTGCATACTTATCCCGAAAAAGACACGGCACAGCATTGGGCGAAAGTTCCGTCACAGGAGCCCAGCGATGCCCTCGTAGAAGCGCTCATGGATAATATGAAACGACAAAAACCCCGTACTGACATTATTCGGTCAGTACGGGGTTTAATGTCAATATGGTGTTTTTTGTGAGCCTTTAGAAATTACTCTTAACCCACGAACCACTTGATACATCCGATAAAGATATCGAAGTGCAATCTTATCAACGAGGGTTTTGAAATACTGCAAACCTGCATTCCTACCGGTTTTTAAGTTTTTTGATTTATTCCCACTCGCCGAGTTAAATCCGTTTCTAAACTTTTTTGTATAGAGGATTTGATTCGGTGTTATTTGTTTTGATACAGATTATCCTTATCCTATGGCCTATCCGGTTTTTTGCTATCAAAAAGCTATCGGACTCGTGCTATCAGAAATGATATGCCAAGCCGTCATTTTTTGATTTGCCGCTTGGAATTTGCTAAGTATGTGTTCTGTGAAAAAGGGCCTTTATAGGCCTCTTCATCAAGAAAGCCTAAAATAACTTTAATCTTCTCTTTATCGTTCGGAATAACTACTTTTTTGTTCTCTACGGTTATTTCAATGCCCACTGATTTAGCCAGACTTTTGATTTTAGAGGCGGGGGAATTGATAAGCACCTCAGAATCGTTAATCATCGCAATTTTGCGGCGAATCCATGTATTGGCTAAAGATTTGAATTCCTGCGAGTTTTCTATCAGTAGCTTTTCGCTGGCAGTAAAAGAATCCACTTCTTGATCTGTAGCTGAGCGGTAGAACTCGCTTAAATCAAAAACTTGTCTGGCAAAGAAAAAGGAGGAAAACTGTAACTCACTTTCGGTATAATAGCAATCAATGCTGTCAGATATACTGATTCCAAAATTACTCTGCCTATAAAATGTGTTACCCTCAAAAAAGAGATTATACCATCTTGTGGAAAAATATTGTTCTTTTCTGAACCTCTGAAAGGCAACCACGAATTTTTCAGTGTCATTTGTCTCAGTGCGTTCACCAATAAAAATGGCCTTGATTTCAGGGAAGGTGTGTCCTTCTTTTTGATAAGCTGCAACACCCATTGGATTACGAATTGCGTCCTTGATTTCGTCTGCAAGTTGGAAATTCTCTATAGCTAAAAACTCGTCTTGATGTGGTTTATAACTTCCGTCAAAAGGCACTTTTGTTTTTTCTCCAACTAAATCTGAAACTGCAATCGAAAAAGTATCGCAAATAGCTTTTTGCGTTTCTGCATCTACTTCTAATCGAAGTATTTCAGACGGATTGTCGGCCCTTATAATCATTACAGAACAATTTTGAAACATTATTGCACCTCTGTATCTATAAGCAAAAAATCAAAAACTCGTTTAATAGTCGTTATATCTTTTGCTTTTCGTAATTTCCTCTTGCTTATAAACAGGTATCCAGATATGCCGTTTTCTGCACTTATTTTATAAAAATGGTATTTTCTGCACACAAGCAAAGGATTTGGAATCGCCGAGTTGATAAAAGGAACTATGACAATAAGTATCGCGGCAATGATACCACAAATTATTATATCAAAATCCTTTATAGCCATACTTGCGAAAGGAATCATATAGGAAACGATATAAGCCACGACCCATCCATCATGTGGAGATATGTCCGTCACCCTGATAATAATAGGCGCTACATGTTTTTTTCCATAAGAAAACGAAACCGCTAAGCAGAGAATTGCTATTATACCGATACAAACACAGATAGCAGGCATTATTAGTGTGTGTTTTTGGATATACCAAAGAACAGCAAAGACAAAGCACAAAGGCGAAATTGCAGATAGATTATATATGAGTTTTTGTAAGTTGTTTGCCACTTCTGCCTCCAAACTTAAAATGGTACAATTTATAGAGAGGTCATGCTTTCATTGTTCTCCAAAAAATGCTTAAGCTTTTCTATTATAAGTCTCTCAGTTGAAGAGTCTCTCATCATTTTCTTAATTGTACATTCCCACACGATCAAGCATTTAATATTCTTATCACACAATTCATTCCTTACAACCGTATCCCGCTTAATGTTATCATTGAACTTCTTCTGCCAGAACTCTACACGGCTTTTGGGCATGTAAGCATATTTACAGCCTTGGTGGCGATGCCAAAAACAGCCGTGAACAAAGATAGCTGTATTGTATTTGCGGAGAAATATGTCCGGGTGCCCTGGAATATTTTTAACTGCAATTCGGTAGCGAAACCCCTGCGCAAACAGAAGTTTTCTCAGATAAATCTCCGGTTTGGTGTCTTTTGAATGAATTGCAGACATATTTTTACTTCGCTGTTCAGGAGAAACTATATCCGCCATCAGAATTTCTCAACCTCTCGTACATAATTTATAAACTGAGCGAGAGTCCAAATTCTATCCTGCCGGTCACGGGGATAAGTAGCAATATACGGGCGCGGGACTACCAGAATTACATTTTCCGCCTGCATTTCATCCATTTGTGCAGGAGATATGCCCTGCTGAAGTGTACATAGATATTTAGGCCTATCTCTCAGTCTGTCAGCTTCGTTAATAACCTGACGCCAACGATCTTTGCATGTGGTCTTTGCAGCAAGGGAAATCAGATGATCGGTGGGGAAGGTTAAATCGTGATAAGCTTCCTGTGAAGGAAAGATAAAATCAGGCTTTTTGTTTCCCTCTGTTATTGCTTGGGATTTATATTGAAGTCTGTTCTTGCTGAAAATTGCGGACAGATGATGCTCAAGGCTTTTTCCCGCGCGGCTTTTTCTTCTGTTTAAGACAGCGTTGGCAGTATTAATGAACTCTTCAACAGTAGGAAACCCGTTTGTAATGATGCTTCCATACCGAGCATATTCAATAGCTCTGAACAGCTTATATTCCATATCTGTCCAGTCGAGCAGCTTGACATCCGGATTTGTAAGTGCATACTCAGCGTGATCATACACCTTATCCTGTATATGTCTTGCAGCGGCGGACATGGCCTCAGAGAGAGGGAAATCCGTGTCCAAGGATTCAATAAACCGATCAAATTCGGCTTTCTCGCGTGCTTCGGGCCGAACCTGTGTCATTTCAATCAGGCAATTTGTCTCTGTCGGACTAATACCAAAGGCATCAAGAAACTGGTTGATTTCGTCCTCCGTATTCAGAAAGAATCCTTGGTAATCTTCGCTGCTTCTTTGGACAAGGACAAAAAGAGCGCCTGTATATTCTGGGCGCAGGAATGGAAATCCTCGTCCAAAATTAGTAATTCGATATTCATTTCGAGTTCCTTGTCCGTAATAAATGAAACGGGTATCTGTTACCAAATCATTCTGCCAATTGATCTTAACCCATTTTTCCTTATTACTTCCCTTCTCGCCGGGGGTATCGAATAGAATTGAAATTGAAGGTTTGGAAATGTAAATTCCAGCTTGGTGTGCGCCGGTCAATCCGGTATCATTTCCAGAGAGGAACTTACAGTATGCTTTTTGTCCATTCAAAACGGATTGTATTGCCTGAAATGCATATCCTTCCGTCATTTAACCCACCATCCCTTCAGTTGTATGAGAATTCATGGCAGAATCCATTTCTTCCAGTTTTTTTACGACAAGCTTTGCAACCTCAGCCATTAAAGGTACGACAACAGAATTGCCGAACTGTTTATACGCCTGGGTATCCGAGACGGGAATTTTGAAGCTGTCCGGGAATCCCTGGAGACGGGCACATTCTCTTGGCGTTAGCCTTCTGGGATTTTTGCCCTCCTGCGCGATCAGAATTTCAGACCCGTCTTTATAATATCTGGCACTGATGGTGCGGCTGATACCGTCAAGCGGTGCAATTCCATACCCGAAGCCGTTACCTGCTGCCTTATGCTTGGCGGCATAATTCTGAAGATACGCCCACAGTTTATCAGAGAGAGTATACTTGTCGCTTACATCGGGTTCAAGAATGTCTCTTATTACAGGAGCTTTTTCAGGCAGGGTCAGATCGAAATCAAATTCAACATTCTTGCCATATCGCTCCATGTCAAATCCAATAATCACAATACGCTCTCGGTGCTGAGGAACATAGTTTTTTCCATCCAGAATACGGAAAAATATTTTATAGTTCAGCTCGGCAAGAGATTCCTGAATCACCTTGAATGTGCGACCTTTATCGTGGCTGCACAGATTTTTTACATTTTCAAGCATAAAGGCTTTTGGCCGCTTTGCCTTCAAAATCCTGCACACATCAAAAAACAGAGTTCCCTGCGTTTTGTCCTCAAAACCTGTCGCCCGACCCAAACTCTGTTTCTTGGATACGCCCGCAATAGAAAACGGCTGGCAGGGGAAACCTGCTACAAGAATATCATGGTCAGGTATATCGGCAGCATTTACTTTGGTAATGTCACCATCTGGCTGTTCCCCAAAATTGGCGAAGTAAGTTTTCTGGCTGTATTTATTCCATTCATTGGAATATACGCAGTGGCCACCAGCGCGTTCAAATGCGATACGCATACCACCAATACCCGCAAACAGGTCAATAAAGGTGTAGCCGGACTCTTTACAAGGAGCGTCCACTTTGTTTTTTATGAGCAACTGTCTGATGGCAACAGACAGGCAGTCCTGCATCGACTGTCCACTGAGTGCAGAATATTCGCTCAGTTCTTCATATATTGCATCATCAACACGAATGTGTACCTGCTTGGCCATATCAAAACCTCCGGTGGGAATATAGTGGTCTCTATTGTTTCCCATTGTAGCATGAATGCAAGTTTTTTTCAAGTATTCTGGGAAAAGTAATACACCAGATAATTCCCAGAGCAATAAAAGAGCCGCCCGCAGGGAACTATTCTCCCCACGGGCGGCGTGTTATCACTTCTTTCTCTGTTTCAAATTTTGGATATTTTTCTTTGCCAACTCGCTGGCCGCTTTCCGGCGCTCTACGCTATAAGGGGCATTTAGCTTAAAACTGAACCGCCCCTTCCTGATCTCAAATGTTAGGCAACCGTTCTCGTCGTCATCCACCAACCGGCACTCGGCTGGGTACTTTCTCGCATACTCGTTCAAACGGTTTTTGAGGGAAGTGTTGTAGGTACACACCTCGATGATGGGGCTTGCCTCGTCAAAAAAGACGCTGGTTGTCTTTT
>OJRC01000063.1_pt1 | contig 90147 bp, 80 predicted proteins | sample 1599081 | NCBI WGS metagenome assembly OJRC01 (sample SAMN03922519, study PRJEB24848) | human gut metagenome | isolation source: stool sample | host: Homo sapiens | place: Germany | collected 2010-02 | reverse complement strand
GCGAGCTGGGTTCAGAACGTCGTGAGACAGTTCGGTCCCTATCTGTTGCGGGCGTAAGAGATTTGAAGGGAGCTGTCCTTAGTACGAGAGGACCGGGATGGACGTACCTCTGGTGCACCAGTTGTCGTGCCAACGGCACAGCTGGGTAGCTATGTACGGACGTGATAAACGCTGAAGGCATCTAAGCGTGAAACACCCCCTAAGATGAGATCTCTCATCCTTCATGGAGTAAGGGCCCAGGAAGACTACCTGGTTGATAGGCAGGAGGTGGAAGCGCAGTAATGTGTGCAGCTGACCTGTACTAATCGCCCGAGGGCTTGACCTACAAGTTATGCAGGCTTGCCTGAATGTTGCTTCTCCTCCTTGTTCAGTTTTCAGGGTGTGATTCCTGAATAGTTGGTGCTGATTAGAGCGAGGGTCCACCCGTTCCCATCCCGAACACGGAAGTTAAGCTCGCTTCTGCCGACAATACTTGTCTGGAGACGGACCGGGAAGATAGGTAGCGCCAACACTAAGGAGACAGTCAAACGACTGTCTCCTTTTTTCTATTTCGAAAAGGTTTCTTCTTCGCTCTCAGAGGCAGCCGGATGAGCTGCGCCTTATCCTTTTGTAGTTCCACTGAGAGTAAGGCTGTGTAACCGTAGCTTTGACCACTGTTTACTAAATGGAAACCCAGATGAGCACAATAAAACCGCCAGGACATCGGATTAATTGCCGTGTCCTGGCGGTTTACTATATTGTGAAAGTGACGTGCTGTTACTGCTTGATCAGCAGCAGACGAAGAACAGACTCCGTCAGAAAAGCCATGTCTTCGCCGCTGGTGCGCTTAATATCGTCGAATGTTGCGACACCTTTGACCGCACTGAAAATAGCGGTGATGCCCTGCTCATAGAGCTGATCGGCACCCTTTCCAATGCTGCCGCACAGGGCTACACAGGGAACAGCAGCTTGCTTACAGCGTTTGGCTACGCTTCCGGGAACTTTGCCGTGGGCGCTCTGCCAATCGATGCGGCCTTCGCCGGTAAAGACGATATCTGCATCCTGGAGGAGTTGGTCAAAGCCCACACTGTCCAGCAAAAGATCGGCACCCGGCAGGAGCTCGCCCTTCAGGAGCAATGCGACAGCGGCTCCCATGCCGCCTGCCGCACCTGCGCCAGGCATCTCCGCCGCGGACACACCGGAGAAGCGGCGAAGAACTTGCTCAAAATGGATCATCCCGGCCTCTAGTTGGCGCTGCATAGCTTCGTCAGCGCCTTTCTGAGCGGAGAAGGTGTAAGTAGCGCCCTGGGGACCGGTCAAAGGATTATCCACGTCACAGGCGGCCTGAATGGTCACAGCGGGCATCGTTTCAGGGGGAAGGATCTCTTCGATCATACCAAGGTTTTTGGCGAGGGGGGCAACGTCCCGGCCCTGCGCATCCAGAAAGCGGTAGCCTATGGCAGCAGCCATGCCGATACCGCAGTCGTTGGTGCAGCTTCCACCCAGCCCCAGCAGGATCTTTTTTACGCCAGCTGCCGCAGCGTCAAGGATCATTTCCCCTACGCCGCGCGTAGTGGTTTCCAGCGGATTTTCCCGACCGGATACCAGCGGGAGGCCAGCCGCAGCTGCCATCTCCATAACAGCGCTGCCGTCAGGGAGAATTCCGTAGACTGCATCTACGGTCCCACCCAAGGGGGCGGTTACCGTCACAGTTTTTCGCTGGCCGCCCATGATATAGAGGTAGGAATCGACCATGCCTTCACCGCCATCCGCCATAGGGATGCTGCGGACCTGGGCGTCGGGGATGAGACGATGAATCGTGTTTTCCTGGATCTGACAGACTTGCGCCGCATCCAGTGTGCCTTTAAAGGAGTCAGAGACGAGAATGAATTTCTTCATAGTGGTTTTCTCCTGTGCGAAAAGTCCTCGCCAGCGGGCACAGAGTGCTCGCCGGCAGGGAGATATATGGTGATGTCGTAAGAGGCGATGGCAGAATTACCACTGCTGCTCCTGGGCATCCAGCAGGTATTGGACATAGAAGGCTGCGCCGTTGAACATAGCATCTTCATCCAGATCAAAGTGGTCATGATGGAGGGAATAGCAGCAGTCCTTCTCTTCGTTCCGGCAGCCCACAAAGGCGTATACGCCGGGAGTGCGCTCCAGGAAGTAGGCGAAATCCTCGCCGCCAGGGGCCTTGGTGTATTTTACCAGGCCCTTATCTCCCAGAATTTTTTTGACAGAACCCTCAGCGATCGCACTGCAGCGGGCATCGTTGATAGTGGCGGGAATGTTGCAGTAGTAGTCGTACTCACACTCCGCACGGTAGGCCGCGCAGGTATTCCGGACCACACGCTCGATGATATCAGGCAGTTCCTTGGCCAGTTCTGCGTTGAAGGTGCGCACCGTTCCGGTGAGCTCAGCTGTCTGATCGAAGATGTTGGGGAGGGAACCGCTGTGGAACGTGCAGATGCTGATGACCAGGGTGTCGTTGGGGTTGACTTCGCGGCTGACGATGCTCTGGAGGGCATCTACAACCTTTGCGCCGACATAGATGGGGTCCACCAGGAACTGGGGCATGGCGCCGTGTCCGCTCTTGCCGATGATCTTGATGCGCATGAAGCCGGCAGAGGTATAGCGGGGGCCCTCTTCCACAGAGATGGTTCCGCAGGGAAGGTAGGGGAAAATATGCATACCGGCCACCGTGTCCAGATCATCTGCCAGACCGGTCTCCAGGATCTTCTGGGCACCGTTCATGGCCTCTTCTGCCGGCTGGAAAAAGAGCTTTACAGTGCAGTGCAGCTCATCCTTGTGTTCGGAGAGTACCTTTGCCGCCAGCAGCAGCATAGTGATATGGGAGTCGTGGCCGCAGGCATGCATGACGCCTTCGTTCTCGGAGCGATAGGGCAGATCCTTCACCTCGCGGATGGGCAGGGCGTCGATGTCGCAGCGCAGGCCGATAACCGGCTTGTCCCGGTCGCCTTTGATGGTGGCGACGGTACCGGTACCGGCAACCTCCACATAGGGGATACCCATTTCCGTCAGCTCCTGACGAATCCGCTTGGCGGTCTCAAACTCCTGCCAGCTCAGCTCAGGGTGGCGGTGGAAATGGCGGCGCAGGTCGACCCCGTACTGCCGGTGCTTTAAAACTTCATTCATCACATCCATAATCAATCACCTGAAAATAAAATAGAAAATCTAGGGGGAACAAATGGGAAACGTGTTTGTTTTGCAATAGCGGATATTTGTTACATGGGACCGTAACCAATCTGGCAAGCCACGAACAGCATGACGAGCTCTGCCAGCAGGAAGATGAACTGCAGAGGCAGAATAAACTTGTACCAGCTCTTGAGAGGCACCTTGGACAGGCCCAGGTAGATCAGCAGGGTGCCGTTGGTGGGCCAGAAGGTGTTGGAAATACCATCACCCAACTGGAAGGCAAGAACAGCAGTCTGCCGGGTAATATCCAGCATGTCGGCCAGAGGGATCATGATGGGCATAACAGCGGTAGCCTGACCGGAACCGGAGGGGATGAAGAAGTTCACCAGCGTGTTGATGATGAACATGCCGACGGTGGTGAGGTAGGCGGATGCGTTGTTGAGCAGGCTGGAGAGGCCATAGACCAGGGGATCGATCAGACCGCCGTCGGTCATGGCAATCTGCACCGCGCGGGCAGCGCCGATGATGAGGGCGCCGGCCATAGCACCGCGCATGCCGTCCAGGATCATGTTGACGGTGTCGGTGGGAGATACGCGGTTGATGATGGCAGCGGCAACACCGCCGATGATCATCACGGCGAACATCATGGCGGCGGAAGCGGCCAGTCCGTTGGGGACAGTGAGGAACATCTCAAAGAAGCTCAGCGGTGTGCGCTCCACGCTGTGGTAGCTGCCTGCCACGACGCGGCTGACGCCGTCTACCGTCTCACGGTCAAAGGCGCCGGGAACGACAAAGTAGGACACGATGGTGCAGATCACCACCATGGTCATCAGCACCAGGAAGGGGTTCAGGTTTCCACCCTTCAGGATGCCTTTCTTTTCTTTGGCTTTGTTCTGCATGGTTGATTTCTCTCCTCCTGCTAATGTAAAGTTGAAAAAACAGGCTATTTCACCTGCAATTTCCAAAAAACATCCTCTACCGGGGTTCGTGGGCGTAGATCTCGTTTATGATACCGATAAAGTCCCGCTCTGCCTGGGTGAGGACGTGGCCTGTACGGCGTACCCACATGGTATTGAGGGTGAAGGGAATTCCATCCAGGGGAATGTATCGCCGGTCCAGATCCTCCATGTAGGTAAAGCGGCTGTAATCGCAGCCGATGTAGTAGCCATCTGTGTGAGTGATAATGTTGCGCAGAGTGCCCCGGTCCTGGATGACGATGCGCTTTTTCAGGATGGCAGGATTGTACACGGTGATATCGGAGCAGTAGTTGATGCCGGTGAGGTTTTCATTGGTATAGGTAATATGGGGATATGGCAGCAGATCTTCAATCGAAAGGGAAACTCTGCTGGCCAGGGGATGGTTGCAGCGTACCTGAGCAACCACCGGGCTGCGGTGAAACAGTTCCCCCTGGAGCTGGAATTCCTGACACTTCTGGAGAAAGGATTCCTCCTGGTCGCTGGTATAGTGCAGGATGCCCAGGCCGAAGGTACCGCCGCCAACCAGCTGGAGGATGTTATCTGTCGTTTCCTCCTGCAGCACCAGATTGACCAGCTCCTGCCCCTGGCAGTGACGCTGGTAGTAAGTGGTGTAGGCGTGAATGATCGGTGTGCAGCGCTGTGTAGCAACCAGAAGGGAGGTCTCTCCATCTTTGCTGGGGGCAAAGTATTGCCCTTCCAGCTGATCGATCTCCTGCAGAAGATGATTTACTCTTCCTAAGAACTGCAGGCCATCGTAAGTGGGATGGACGCCTTGGTTGGTGCGGTGGAACAGAGTAATGCCTATCTGATCCTCCAGTTCCTTAACCGCCCGGCTCAGGGTGGATTGGGAGACGTAGAGGTACTGAGAGGCTTTGGTAAAGGAACCGGCCTGCTCAATCGCTACGACATAACGTAATGTTTGGAGGTTCATAATTTTCCACTCCCTAGCAGAATCTTAACGCCCCTGACATAAATATAACAAAATCGGTGGTTTTAGACAATAATTTGCAGAATATTGACTATTCATTTTGTGGATGGCGGCAATTCGGGAAATGACAGGCGGATTGCCGGAAGGGGACGTTTGCTGTTACTATACTATTTTTTTCAGGTACCGTAAATAGAGAAAATCCAGGCAGAACTGGCAGGTAAAGAGGGAAGAGCGCCGGGAAAGTGTTGGTTCTATGGAATTGCGGCGGCAGTAATTACGGAAATCGTTGGGATTTTCTTTGTATCCTTACAGTAAGTGTGGTATACTGAATCCATACAGCCCGGTGACGGGCATGAGGAAGATATTCAGCGGTAAGCTGCTGAAAAAGGAGAGATGAACCTATGATTCTTACCAAGGAACAGCAGGCCTTGCTGGATGGTGAGAAGGGAGAGACCATGGCTAAAGTGGTCAAGACCCTGATCATGTACGGCGAGGCCTTTGGCGCGGAGCGGATGGTGCCAGTCACCAGCAAGTACGGCCACACGGTCATCAGCTTCGGCATCGGCGTGATGAAGCCGGTGTACGAGCTCTACGACCAGCTGCTGGCGGCCGGTGCGGTGAGCAAGCAGCCCTTTTCCGCTGATCCCCGTCCGTTGGACAAGAATATTCCCTCGTCCTTTCTGCAGAACGTTGTATTTAAATTTATGTACAGTCAGCAGGAGCACTATGAGGAACAGCTGCGGAAGCTGGGCTTGATGGGAGAGGATGCCTATACCTGCGCCTGCTATCTGCCCCAGGCGGGAAATGTGCCCCAGCGGGGAGAGGTTCTGTCCTGGGCGGAATCCTCCGCTGTGGTCTATGCCAACAGCGTACTGGGCGCCCGGTGTAACCGCAACTCCGGCATCATCGAGCTGATGGGCTCTATTGCTGGGTTCGTGCCGGAGTTTGGTCTGCTCACCGACGACGGCCGGAAGGCAGACTGGATCGTGGAGCTGCGGACCTCCAAGCTGCCTGACGCCCAGCTTTTGGGGTCTGCAGTGGGGATGAAGGTCCTGGAGAAGGTGCCCTATGTCCGTGGCTTGGACAAGTGGCTGGGGAAGGAACTGAATGAGAGTGCCTGCACATATCTGAAGGATTTCGGGGCTGCCTGTGCCTCCAATGGTTCTGTGGGCCTCTACCATATCGAAAACCTGACACCGGAGGCGGTGGAGGTAGGAGAGAGCATCATCCGGGAGAACGCGCCGGTATACATAGTGGACGACGCGGAGCTGGAACGGGTGCGCCGCAGCTACCCCTGCATCTGGAAAGATCTGAACGCCAAGCCCAAGCTGTGCTTCATGGGCTGTCCCCACATGACCCTCAGCCAGCTGAAGGACTGGACGGTGAAGGTGGAGCAGGGGCTCAAGGCCGCCGGGAATCAAAAGGTCCTGATCCCCACCGTATTTACCTCCGCCCCCGGTGTGGTAAAGGAGTTCAACCGGACGGAGTACGCCGCAAGGCTGAAAGCCACCGGTGTGATCCTCAGCACCATTTGCCCCCTGATGTACATGAACAATCCCCTGTCCAAGAAAATGCCGGTGATCACCTCTTCCAATAAGCTGCGGACCTATACCAGCGCCCGGTTCTACTCCGACGAGGAGATCCTGGCCAAGATCACCAAGGAGGGCAAATAACATGAGCAGAGTATTCAAAGGGCGTGTGGTCACGCCTGGTACAGTGAAGGCCCCGGCTCTGGTGTCCCACGGCGGCCTCAATACCCTGGCCAGCTACCAGATGGCCCTGATGTTTGGGGACAAACAGGTGAAGTGCGGGGATCAGAATAACCCTGATCTCTATAAAAAACCCATGATCGGGAAAGCGCTGTGCCTTCCCGAGACCATCGGTTCCACTACTGGTGGCATGGTGCTCTATACCGCCTGCGCCATGGGCAAGCAGCCCGCCTGCATGCTGTTTTCCAAGCCCATTGACTCCCTGGCGGCCTCCGGAGCCATTCTGGCGGCCAACTGGACTGATGCTGTCATGCCGGTGGTGGACAGCCTGGGGGAGGAGTTCCTGGAGTATGTAAAGGATGGTATGATGATTTCCGTGTCACAGGACGGCACGATAACGGTAGAAGGATAATCAGGAAGGAGAGACACGATGAAGAAAGAGTATGAGGCATTGTTTACCCCCTGGAAGATCGGCAACCTGGAGATCAAAAACCGCATCGTCATGTGCTCCATGGGCGGCACGTCCATCTTCGGCTGGATGGAGCCCAACCACTTCGACAAGGAGGCGGCCCACTTCCTGCTGGAGCGGGCCCGCAATAACGCGGGACTGATCCTCCCCGGCATCGCGCCTATCCGGGATACTATGGGCGGCCGCTGGCTGTACCAGAACACCGGAAAATTCAAAGAGCTCAAGAAATTTATGGAGGAGTTCCATAAGACCGGGGCCAAACTTTTTATCCAGATCACCGCCGGTATGGGCCGGGCCATGGCCGTCAATGACCTGATGGTGAAGATGATGAACAACAAGGTGTTGGGTACCCTGGGCAAGCCCATCTTCGATATGGACTACATCACGGCCAGCGCCTCTGCCACCCCCAACCGCTGGGCTGACGGGGTCTACTCCCGCCCCCTGACGGTAAAGGAGATCGATGAGATCGTGGAGGCGTATGCCAAGACCGCCAAGCTCTGCATGGACGCTGGTGTGGACGGTATCGAAGTCCACGCGGTCCACGAGGGCTATACCCTGGACCAGTTTGCCACCAAGTACACCAATCAGCGCACCGATGAGTACGGCGGCAGTCTGGAGAACCGTTACCGCTTTGCCGCTGACATCGTCAAAGCCATCAAGGCTCGCTGCGGCCAGGATTTCCCCGTGTCTCTGCGCTACTCCGTAGTGTCCAAGACCAAGGGCTTCCGTCAGGGTGCCCTGCCGGAGGAGGGCGACAACTATGTAGAGGTCGGCCGTGATATGGCCGAGTCGGAGATCGCTGCCAAGTTCCTCCAGGATGCGGGCTACGATATGCTCAACTGCGATAACGGCACCTATGACGCCTGGTACTGGGCCCATCCCCCGGCATATATGCCTGTCAACTGCAACCTGGAGGATGTGAGCCACATCAAGAAGTTTGTGGATATCCCCGTGGTCTGCGCCGGCCGTATGAACCCGGAGGACGGCGCTGCCGCCATTGCTGCCGGTAAGATCGACGCCATGGGCGTGGCCCGGCAGTTTCTCACCGACTCTGCCTGGGTCACAAAGCTCATGGAGGAGCGGGAAGAGGACATCAAGCCCTGTATCTGCTGCCACAACGCCTGCTTCACCATGGCCCGCTATGAGGGTTCCGCCAATGATCAGGACCTGATGGATGCCATCCACATGGCCCGCTGCGCATTGAATCCCCGGACCATGCAGACCAAGAAGTACCGCATCCAAAAGACCGATAATCCCAAGCGGATCGCTGTTATCGGCGGCGGCATCGGCGGTATGGAGAGCGCCATGGTGCTGGCGGCCCGGGGTCACAAGGTGGACCTCTATGAGAAATCCGACCGGCTGGGCGGCGTGTTCATTGCCGCTGCCGCTCCTTCCTATAAGGAGAAGGACCGGGAGCTCATTGAGTGGTACCGCCGGGAGATCGCCAAGCGGGACATCACGGTCCACATGAATACCGAGGTGACGGACGTAGCGTCTCTGGGGGTTGATGAGGTGGTGGTAGCCACCGGCTCGGTTTCCAAGAAGCCTCCCATTCCCGGCCTGGAAAACGCCATGGAAGCCACCGAGTATCTCTATGGTCGGGAGACTGGTGAGAAGGTGGTCATTATCGGCGGCGGCCTTACCGGCTGCGAGATCGCCTATGACCTGATTCTCAAGGGTAAGCAGCCTGTCATCGTGGAGATGAAGAACGATCTTATTGCTGTGCGTGGGGTATGCCTTGCCAACTCCTCCTTCCTGCGGGAGACTCTGGCCCTCCACAAGGCTCCGGTGTATCTGGAGACGACAGCCCAGGAGATCCGGCCTGACGGCGTGACGCTGAAGGACAAGGACGGCAAGATTTTTGACGTAGCCTGCGACAGCGTGGTAGTTTGTACTGGTTATGCGCCGCAGCCTGTGGCTCCGGCTTCCCGCCATGTCCATCTGGTGGGCGATGCCAACACTGTGGGCAACCTGCGCACAGTTATCTGGCGGGCCTGGGATGTGTGCATGAAGCTGTGATACGGCGCAGGGAACTGGCCTTTTGCAGATAGATAATTGACTGCAAAAATAGTATATGTGTTGTAGGAGAACTGGGATGAGAGAGCGGGTGGTCCGGGCCATTGGCGCGGAAAAGAAGCATATCGGTCTGTATTTTCAGGCGCTGGTGAAGTGGCTGCTTTTGGCAGCGGTGACTGGAGGGATCTGCGGAGCTGTAGGAGCGGCGTTCCACATCGGTATCCATGAGGCGGAGCTGCTGCGCGGTAGATTTCCGTGGCTCCTGTGGTGCCTTCCCCTGGCGGGAATCGCGATCGTGGCCTTTTACAAACTTACCCGCACCGAGGGACAAGGGACCAACAATGTCATCGATGTGGTCCGTCTGGGCAAGGGCCTGCCGGTCCTGCTGCTGCCGGCCATCTTCGTAGGTACGGTGTTGACCCATCTGTGCGGTGGTTCTGCCGGCCGGGAGGGGGCTGCCCTCCAGATGGGCGGTACCATCGGTTATCATGTGGGGGGACTGTTCCGCCTGGATGACCGGGATATGCGTACTGCCACCATGGTGGGCATGGCTGCTTTCTTTACCGCTTTGTTCGGTACGCCTCTTGCCGCTACCGTGTTTGCCATGATGGTCATCAGTATCGGTGTGTTTTACCATGCGGCGTTCCTGCCCTGCCTGACAGCTTCGCTGGTAGCCTACGGGGTGTCCCAGCTGATGGGGGTGGCGCCGACACGGTTTTCTGTCTCCGCCCCGGAAGTGGATGTAGTGACGCTGCTGAAGGTGGCAGCACTGGCGGCCCTGTGTGCGCTGGTGTCGATCCTCTTCTGCCGGACCATCCATTTTGCGGAGAAGCAGATGGCCCAGCGACTGCCCAACAGCTACATACGAGTCGTTGTAGGCGGCCTGGGGGTGATCGCGCTGACCCTGCTCTGCGGCACCACGGACTACAACGGTGCTGGTATGAGTATTGTGACCCGGGCGGTGGAGCAGGGCGAAGCAGTGCCTGCTGCGTTCCTGCTGAAGATCCTGTTTACCGCTGTGACGCTCTCCGCCGGCTTCAAAGGCGGCGAGGTGGTGCCCTCTTTCTTTGTAGGCGCTACCTTTGGCTGCGTGGTCGGACCTCTGCTGGGGCTGCCGGCAGGATTTGCGGCGGCAGTGGGACTGGTGGCGGTGTTTTGCGGTGCTGTCAACTGCCCGTTGGCGTCTACCTTCCTCTCGGTCGAGCTATTCGGGGATAGCGGACTGCTGTATTTCGCTCTGGCCTGCGGTATCAGCTATATGCTGTCTGGATACAGCGGCCTGTACTCCAGCCAGACGATCCTCTATTCCAAACTGAAGGCCCAGTATATCAATGTCCACACCAATGCCCACCATGCCGGTGACTTGACAGGGGAAGGACAGAGAGCGGAAATTCCTGAAGAGAGCAGGTAATCTCATCCCGGCGGCATACCTTTGGATGCAATGATACAATAAAACGCTGGCAGACAAATTGTCTGCCAGCGTTTTTGTTTTGTGCGGACGGCTTTCATAGCCTCCCCATTTGGCATTGGGAGGAGAAATGTTATTCTCCGGGGGGAACGTCGATCGCCATATCCCCGGCGGGATAGGTGACACAGGGATGGATAAAGCCAAACTTACGATCCGCCTCGCGGCGGCCATCCCGGCCTTCCGCCATCACATATTCACCGCTGATCCATTTGCTGTGGCAGTAACCGCAGCCGCCAGCCCGGCATTTGTTGGGGGCGTTGATGCCTGCCCGCTCCATCGCCGTGAGGAGCGTCTCATTTTCCCGGGCAGGCACAGTGTACACCTGATCCCGGATATGGACGGTAAGCTGGAAGGTCCGGGGCTCCTTTACTGCCCGGTCGCCGCAGAAAGTGGCATCCTTGCGGATGGCTTTCACTGGCAGGTCATAGGGGGCCAGTTCCTTGAGGACAAAGTCGTACATGGCTTTGGGACCGCAGAGGAAGAAGGTCACGTCCCGGATGTCGATATATTTCTCCAGCAGGGCGGCGGAGACGAAACCGTGCTCATAGCCGGGCCGCTCCTCGTCGCTGAGGACATAGACGACCTTCAGACCCTTCTGCGCCAGGGCGTCCAGCTCCGGTTTGAAGGCAATGCGGGCTTCGTCTCTTGCGCCGTAGAACAGGGTCATCTCATAGTCCTCATCCCCCTCTGCCATGCTCTTTGCCATGGAGAGGAAGGGGGTGATGCCTGCTCCGCCTGCGATGCAGGCGATATGCTTTTTGTCCCGCAGGGTCTCATAGTGGAATTCGCCGGAGGGCTCCGTCATGGTAAAGCGGTCTCCGGGCTTGGCTTCCTTGTCCAGATAGCCGGAGAAGAAACCGGCCTCCTCCACGCCCAGTACCAGTTTGTTCTCCAGGGCTTCCCGGGGGCTGGAGGCGATAGAATAGGGGCGGCTGACAAGGCTTTCCCCCACCTTGCTCTGAAGAGATACATACTGCCCTGCCCGGAAGAAGGGAAAAGCGGGGGCATCCAGGCGGCGGAAGGTGAGTTCCCGCATTCCGGCGGTAAGGGGCCGTACCGCGGTCAGCTCCACCTCCATGGTACCGGGGTGAAGGGTCTTAGCCAGCACATTGGTGCGGTAGGACTGGGGCAACGGGGTGTTGGAGCCGTTGGCCAGAGCTTCCCGCCGGTTGGGGACCAGCTTTTTGAACCGCAGCATATCCATAAAGCCGAAGATCTGTTTCTTGAAATTCATCTTACTTCACCTCCCGCTTGAGATCGCCCACTGTCTGGCGGCCGGAGAGGTCGCCGGAAACATAGGCGCTGGAGTACCCGCTGGATCGCATAGCATAGCCGCCGGCAAAACGCAGGCCGGGGGAGAGGGCGGCATCTTCTTTCATCATCATCATTCTGGGCATCAGGCTGTCCCAATCGGCGGTCTCATAGCCATAGATCACGCCCTGAGGATGACCGCAGTAGCGGGCGTAGGTAGTGGGGGAGGCCACGCAGATCTCTTCAATGGCATCCCGGATCTGACAGCCCGTCTCCCGCTCAAAGACCCGGATCATATCATCGGCGATCCTGTCTTTGGCTTTAAAGTAGTCGGTTTCAGAGACATTGCCCCAGTCGTCAGACATGAACATAGTGGTGAAATACATCATGCAGGTGCCGGGAGGGGAGCACTCCGGATAGGCGTTATTGAGACAGACAGTGGCCTGGACATGGTTGGTGGCCACCTTGCGCATCATGTCGTACTGCTTCACCGAGTCGGCGGTGTCATAGATAAAGTAGTTGTGGCTCTTGATGCCCAGCTCCTCCGCGGACTTGTTCAGCCCCAGAAACAGGCTGAAGCCCCGTCCGGCGAAAGTGCGGGCGTTGGTGGCACGGACCATCTGCTCGGTAACGGACTTTTTCTCCAGCATCTTGCCGAAAACCAAGTGCGGGGAGCAGTTGGCAATGACATGGCGGGTTGCAATGACAGTGCCGTCGGTCAGGCGTACGCCGGTGATGGCGTTATTTTCATCGGTGAGGATCGTTTCGGCCTCGGAGTGGTACCAGATATCACCGCCCAGTTCCCGGATTCTCTGATCCATAGCGAGGCTGATCTCATGGGAGCGGAGTTTGGGCATCCAGGCATCCCGGGTGATGTAACGGATCACCATGGAGCCGTAGTGGAGGAAGCTCATACGGTCCAGATCTACCCCCAGATAGCACCAGTAGGCCCCTAGAATATCCTGGGCACGCTTGGGCATTTTCAGAGCGTCCAGCACCTCGTTGACAGAGTAGCTGCCGGCTTTGATGAAGTTGGGGAAGTTCTTTTTCATATACTCTGCGTCGGTGTTGCCGTTGACAGAGGAGGAGTAGGTCTGGGCATCCCGCACCTCGTTGCACAGCTCAAAGAAGGCTGTCACAGAGGGCCGGGAGCCGGGGACGTATTGCTCCATTTTGTCGGTAAAGGCCTTGATGCCGAAGGGCATTACGCAGTCATACTGCTTGTCGGTGGTGATGAGGTGATAGGCCTCAGGGATACGGACCCAGTCGATCTTATCCTCCACCCCCAGTTCACGGAACAGGGTGCGGATGTCGCCGGGTTCTTCCGGAGAACCAAAGTCGTTGAGTTCATGGAGACTGGCTTCGAACTCAAACCGGCCCCGTTTAAAGCTGGTGGCAAAGCCGCCGGGCAGGTTGTGTTTTTCCAGGAGCAGACAGGAGTATCCGCCCTGCAGCACGCGGATTGCGGCAGTGAGGCCTCCGTTTCCTGCCCCGATGACCACCACATCGTAGGATTTTTGCCTTGTCATAGGCACCTCCTTTGTGTTGTTGGTTCCATAGATACCATGCGGTAGAGATGGATTTTGCTGGATATCATAATATAGTATAACATTTCCTGGTCACTGCGTAAAGCAGCAACCTATGGTTGTGGTTCACAATAACGTGTTGTGAATACATGATAATAGATCAGCTTCCCGATATAGCGGGATTTTTCAATGAAAAAAGAGAAAAATAGGTTGCAAGAGCGAAGACAGAGACGTATACTTATACGATGGCACGCATAGTTATGGCTGCTTTACAGCGGCTGTGGATCTGGTGCCATAAACAAAGGAGACAACGGAGGGAAAGGTGATGGAAGCTCAACACAAGCGGAGCACATTTACCGGGTCGATTGGATTTGTACTGGCAGCGGCAGGCAGCGCTGTGGGACTGGGAAATATATGGCGGTTCCCCTATCTGGCGGCAAAGGACGGCGGCGGCGTGTTCCTGCTGTGCTATGTGATTTTGGCGCTGACCTTTGGTTTTACTCTGCTGACGACAGAGATCGCTATCGGGCGCAAAACCGGGCAGAGTCCTCTGACCGCTTACGGTAAACTGAGCAAGCGGTGGGGCTGGATCGGGGTCCTGGCCTGCATCATCCCCATGCTGATTCTGCCGTATTACAGTGCGATCGGCGGGTGGGTATTGAAGTATTTGTCGGTCTATCTTACCGGCGGCGGGGCTGCAGCAGCAGGAGACAGCTATTTTAAAGCATTTACTGCAGATCTTTGGAGCCCGATCATCTGGTTTGTGATTTTCCTGGGTGCAACCATGCTGGTAGTATATAAGGGCGTGGACAAGGGGATCGAACGGTTTTCACGGATACTGATGCCGGTATTGCTGCTGCTGATCCTGGGAATATCCATTTTTTCTCTGACATTGCACTATACCGATGCAGCCGGGACGACTCGTACAGGATGGGAAGGGTTTCTCATCTATGTTGTTCCCGACTTCAGTGGAATGACGGTGAGCAAATTCGTTGTGATCCTGATGGACGCCATGGGCCAGCTGTTCTATTCCATCAGTGTGGCCATGGGTATCATGATCGCATATGGGTCCTATGTGAAAAAGGACACGAACCTGGTCAAGTCTGTCAATCAGATCGAAATATTTGATACAGTGGTGGCTTTTTTGGCTGGCCTGATGATCGTTCCGGCCGTATATACCTTCATGGGAGTGGAGGGCATGTCCACCGGGCCCAGCCTGATGTTCAAATCCCTGCCCAAGGTGTTTGATGCCATGGGGCCGGTGGGGACCGTAGTGGGCGTGCTGTTCTTTTTGACAGTGGCCTTTGCGGCGCTGACCTCCTCTGTGTCCATTATGGAGGCGATCGTGTCCAGCGCTATGGACAAGTTCCGGTTTACCCGGAAAAAGGCCACGATTGCGGTGACACTGATTGCCCTGGTGATGGGACTTGTGGTCTGCCTCGGTTACAACGTATTCTATTTCGAATTGACACTGCCGAACGAAACCGTAGCCCAGGTGCTGGATGTGCTGGACTATGCCAGCAATTACTTCCTTATGCCCATCGTTGCTACTGCGACCTGCATCCTGATCGGCTGGGTGGTAAAGCCCAAGACCGTAGTGGATGAGGTAACGGAAGGCGGCGTGGCCTTTGGGCGGAAGAGACTGTATGTGGTCATGGTGAAGTGGGTCACGCCTGTAATGCTGGCGATCCTGTTCCTGCAGTCTGCCGGCGTGTTTCGTATGATCCAGTCCTCCGCGTGGTTTCAAAATGTAATGAATCTGTTTTCCTAAACCATATAGAACGGCCCCGGGCATTTGCCCGGGGCCGTTTTTGCAGTTGCGTGAGGGGGGATGACGGTGGCTATTCCTGGGGCCAAGTGGCATTCGGAAAGTATTTCTCCGCAAAGGGAACATGGGGTACCCGGAAGGTCTTACCCGTCAGATAGGAGAGAATACCGGCGTCAGTAGGGAAGTCAAAGCGGAGACAGTAGCTGTACAGGGCCTGACGGGTCTCTCCGTACCGGCGGTTCACATCGCCGCGGCCGTACTTGCCGTCCCCCAGCAGGGGGTGGCCGGCGTCCGCAAAAGAGGCTCGGATCTGATGGGTCCGCCCGGTGAGGAGCTCCGCCTCTATAAGACTCAGTTCTCCTTTGCTGGCCAAAGTGCGGTAGAGAGTGACAGCGGACTTTCCGCCGGGTACCGGCCGGTGATAGACAGATACCTCCTTTTTCCCTTCATCTTTCAGAAGAAAACAGGACAGCTCTCCCTGTGGCGGTGTCATTTTGCCCAAGGTAATGCAGAGATATTTTTTGGTGATCTCCCGATCCCGGATTTTATCGTTGATGATCCGCAGAGTTTCCGCATTTTTGGCGGCAATGACAATGCCGCCTGTGTTGCGGTCGATCCGGTTGCACAGAGCAGGCGTAAAGGCATTTTCCCAACGGGGATTCCACTCCCGCTTCTGGTAGAGGTAGGCCTGGATGTGGTTGATAAGCGTATTGACCTTTTCCGTCTCGTCGGCATGGACCACAAGACCGGGCCGCTTATCCAGAAGGAGGAGGTTTTCATCCTCGTAGAGGATGTCCAGCTTAGGCTGGAAAAGGGTGAGAAAGAGGTTGTCCTCCCGGGGCTGGTCGAAAAACTCATCGTTGATATAGAGTTGTAAAACGTCACCCTCTGTCAGGCGCTGGTCCCGCTGGCACCGCTGGCCGTTGCACTTGATGCGCTTGATGCGGATATACTTCTGCAGCAAGGCAGGCGGCAGCAGGGGCAGTGATTTGGACACGAAACGGTCCAGCCGCTGTCCCGCGTCATTTTTACCGATGGTCAGTTCGCGCATGGAAAAGGTCCTCCATTAAGTGGTCACAGCGAAGAAATCCGCCAAGGCAATTTTACCATGTGAACAGATTTTTACAATAATTATTTTGAAAAAAACCAGAAGAAAGGGGGGAGATTTATGCCTCACCATGGTGATTGTGCCGACGAATTCCTGGTCCCGAAGATAAAATTTTGACATTGCAATCAATGGTTTCCCATGGTAGGATGGTGTTTGACGAAGTAAAGACAAAGAAAAGCACGGAAAATCTGTCCATTAGACGGAATAATTTCTCCTGTTTTTTTGGAGTTTCCTTTTCGGACCGTGTTGGATTCACTGTGGAATTTGCAAATTTTACAGGCGGGATAGGAGAAAAACGATGTACAGTAAACGACAGGAAAAGATCATCCAATATTTATCAGAGGTCAAATTTGCCAAGGTAGAGCAGATGGCGGAACTCTTTGAAGTCTCTGTGGAGACCATCAGACGGGATCTGCTGGAATTGGAGAAGGACTCATCCATCAAGCGGATCCGGGGAGGCGCGGTATTCAATACCCTGCGTGCCAGGGAGATGGAGTTTGATAAAAAGCTGGAAAACAGGCAGTTGGAGAAAATAGCCATTGCCCGGATGGCCTGTGAGTATATCAATGATGGCGATGCCTGTGTGATCAGCAACGGGACCACCAACCTGGCCCTGGCCCGCTGCTTGTCGGAGAAGCGGAATAATTTGACGATCATTACAAATTCGCCTGATATTGCGGCGGTTCTCAATGAAAATCCAACAAATCATGTCTTTTTGACGGCAGGTTACCTGAGAAAGCATAACGGCAGCCTGGTGGGGAGCATGTGCCTGGAGTGTCTGGATTATTTCAAAGTGGATAAGACGATCCTAAGTATAGACGGCATCTCCATTGAAAATGGGGTCACGGAATACAACACAGAGGAAGCTGCTGTTCTGCGGAAGATGATCCATATCGGAAATATCCGGATGATTCTGTGCGAATTCAGCAAGTTCACTGAGGTGGCCCTCAACCGGGTGTGCAAGGCGGAGGAGGTAGATTTTGTGTTTACCGATTGGAACATATCCGCCAAGGAGATAAAGGCGTGGAGTGACGTGGGGACGAAGGTGATTCCTGCAACAAGGGAATAGCAATTCACACAAATGAATAACTGACACGTGTGGTAAAAATGTGGAATCTGCAACAAAACAGCAATTGCTGGTTGCAGATTTCACTTTTTTTCCACAAAAAGACGAATATCCAGATGTGTTGACAGGGATTGTTTGTTTTGCTAGAGTGAAAGCCACAAAGGAACGATAATTTGTGGAGATAGCACAATGAAACAAAAAATTTTTTTGATTAAGAACGGGAAAGTGGTATTGCCGGGCGGCCTTGTTGAGGCATCTTTGTTGGTAGAGAATGGCCGGATCGGCGCACTTCTTGGAAAAGATGTGGAAATCCCTGCTGACTGTGAGGTCATCGATGCCAAGGGCAAGATCATCATGCCAGGTATGATCGATACCCACAACCATATGGGCGATCCTGGTCCCTTCAATTTCCGCGAGGACTGGTACCACGGCACCTGCAGCGCCGCCTCCGGTGGTATCACCACTGTCTGTGACATGCCGCTTCCTTCTGAGCCGGCTACCATCGACCAGGCTGGATTTGAACTGAAGAAGGGGATTGCGGAGAAAAACGCAGTGGTAGATTTCGCTTTGTGGGGCGGCTTGATCCCCAACAGCATCAAGGACCTGAAGATGATGAGCGATCTAGGCTGCATCGGTTTCAAAGGCTTTATGTGCTTTGCCACGGACGCCTATCCCCGCATCACCGACGGCTATCTGGTAGAGGGTATGAAAGAGGCTTCTTCTTTCGGCGGCCTGATAGCGCTTCACGCTGAGAACGCGGAAGTGGCAGGAATGGGGTGTGATCGGTACTCCGCCATGCACTGCACGGACGAGGCAAAATTTGATGACGCCCGGCCCTGGTGGACGGAGTACGATGCCATTCAGCGCTCTGTGCTCTTTGCCAAGATGACTGGTGCACGGGTAGAGATCTGCCATCTGTCCACTATGCAGGGAGCGGAATTCCTGCAGAAGGCAAAGGCCGAGGGCACTAAGGTGTATGTGGAGACCTGCCCCCACTACCTGATTTTCGACCACGATATCCTGCGGACAAAGAAATCTTTTGCCAAATGTACGCCTCCTTTCCGCAGCAGAGAGAACGTGGAGAAGATGTGGGAGTATGTGAAGAACGGTACCATTGATGTGCTGGGTTCTGACCATGGCCCCTTCAGTGATGAAGAAAAAGTGGAGAAAAACGATTTTTGGCATGAGTATTGCGGTTTTGGATGCAATGATGTGATGCTCGCCGCCATGATCTCTGAGGGCGTCAACAAGCGTGGCCTCTCCTGGGAGCGCCTGGCGGAGCTTACCTCCGGCAACGCGGCAAAGATGCTGGGGCTCTATCCTCAGAAGGGGTCCCTGCTGCCGGGCGCCGATGCGGATCTTATTTTCATCGATCCGGATGAGAAGTGGGTGTATGACGGGGCCAAGTCCTTCTCCAAGACCAAGAGCGTCAAGGGTGCTTACCAGGGAATGGAGCTGACCGGACGGGTCACGGATACCTTTGTCAGAGGCACCCATGTGTACGGTGAAGGCAAGATCCTGGTTGAAAGCGGTTACGGAAAATTTGTTGCACCGAAAGGACAAGAAGGGAGCAAGGCCTGATGAAGCAGATCTTCGGTTATCCCAACCGGGACAGCGAATCCCGTTCGATTTTCACCCATAACGGCTTTACCTATGAGCTGAAGTCAGAATACGGTGTATTTCCCTCAGGGTTTGAATACTCCATGTTTTCCGGCGGCTCCTGTGATAAGGATGACAACCTGTATATGCTCTGCCGGGACCCGGAGCGGCCGGTGGTGATGCTGGACGCGGAAGGAAAGTATGTCAAGAGCTTCGGCAAGGGCCTGTTCAAGGAAGTCCACAGCTTGTATGTAACCCCGCAGAACACCCTGCTGTGCACCGACACTGCGCTTCATGTAGTGCGGGAACTGACCACAGACGGTGAGCTGATCCGGGACCTGGGCAATCTGGGCGTACCCAGCGACAGCGGCTATGAGCAGGAGGTATGGCGCCGCCTGCAGCGGGAGGGGAAGATTGTTCCCACCGACGTAGCTTTTGACAAGGGTTGGTCCTTCTGGATGGCGGTGCAGACCATCAAGCGCGCCGCACCTCCCTTTAACCGTCCCACCGGCGTATGTGTGGGTACGAAGGGAGACATCTTTGTCAGCGACGGATATGGCAACGCGGCAATCCACCGCTTTGCACCGGACGGCACGCTGTTGAAGACCTGGGGAGGTCCTGGCGATGCTCCCGGTAAGTTCTACATCCCCCACAGCCTCTGCGTGGATAAATTTAACCGCGTTTGGGTGGGCGACCGGGAAGCCAACAGCATCCATGTGTTTGATGAGGACGGCAATATCCTGGGCTACATGAATGAGAACCTCTATCAGCCTACGGCGATGTGGGCCGATGAGAATTACGTCTACGCGGCGGAGCGCGGCGGAGGACTGACGATCCTCGATATGGATATGACGGTAGTGGCACAGATTGGATTCTATAATTCTCCCATCCGGGCCCACGGCATGTGCGGCAACTCCAAGGGAGAGCTGTTCCTGATGCCTCTGTCCACCTATGACCGTCACTTTTTAATGTGTCTAGTGCCGGTAAAATAACCTTGCCGACGTTAGATATAAATATTTGTGAAAGGAAGAAATGTATGAAGAAGTATAAAATCCTGGCCTTGATTCTGGCGCTGGTTATGACGCTGAGTCTGGCTGCCTGTTCCAATGGGGACAATGGTGCCGACAATGGTGCGGCTAACAATACCACCGAGAACAACAGCACTGGCAATACCTCCGGCGACGATTCCTCCGCTTCCACAGATGATCCTATCGTCATTGGTTTCCTGGGTTGGTCCTCCGGCGTTGACGCCATGTATGGACTGGTTCCTCAGTTCCTGATGGAGCACTACTTCAAGGAAGTCAATGCCAACGGCGGCTGGCTTGGCCGTCAGATCGACTTCCGTGCCTATGATATCTCCGGCCTGGATGGCGACTTCTCCGAAGCAGTTAACGCTGCCAATAAGCTGATCCAGTCTGGCGTGGATATCATCATGGGGCCCAGTAACTCCACCCAGGGCGCCGCTGTGGCTGAGCTGTGCAATGCCGCTGGCGTTCTGCATATCCCCTCCGGTTCCTCCCAGCAGGTAACTGTGGATGACGACGGCAATGTTCGTCCCTGGACCTACCGCAGCGGCTCTGTGAACCGTGACAGCATCGCTGCTCTGGCTTCCTATACCTACAACGAGCTGGGTGCCCCCAAGGTTGCTATCCTCTATGAGACCACTCAGGTTGATACCGTCGATATGTACGATGAGTTCAAGACCGTGTACACCGAGCTGGGCGGCGAGATCACCGGCGAGGCTACCTATCAGATCAACGACATCGAGTTCCGCGCCCAGATCACTTCTCTGGCTGAGGGCGATCCCGACTTCATCTTCATGCCTGTCATGGGTTATAAAGAGGCTGGTTTCTGCGCTCTGCAGATCGAGGAGTTGGGCTATGACATCAAGCTCCTGGGCAGCTACAACTTTGATACCGAGGACCTGCTGACTCAGGCCGGCAGCGCTCTGGACGGCTGCTACTTTGCCACTGAGGGCGATATCGACGACGAGCGTTTCGCTGAGATCCGTGAGACCTATGAGGAGTATCACGCTACCACCGGTATGTCCCTCCACATGGCTGGCCTGAAGGCCTTCAACGAAGTCAAGATCGCTGAGTATGCTGTTCTGACCGCTGGTTCCACTGATCCTGAGGCCATGAAGAAGGCGCTGGATGAGGCTACTTATATCGACCTCATCACCACTCCCTGCCAGGGCTTTGATCCTGACACCCACAACCTCTTGGGCATCGAGTTTACCATTAAGACCTGCGTTGACGGCAAGTATGAGTCCCTTGGCAAGTATGCCACTCCCGTCAGAGACTGACCTGTCTTCCAGCGGAGCGATTATAGAGAAGTAAGTAGGATGTGTGTGCGCTTCTGAATTTCAGGGCGCACACACATCTTACGGGAGCAAAACACAGGAGTGATAGGTGGGCTATTCATGAATACTTTTTTTCAGCAATTGATCACCGGCGTATCCATCGGCAGTATTTATGCTCTGTTGGCTGTTGGTTATGCCCTTGTTTTCAGCGTATTTAACTTTTCTAACTTCGGTTTCGGCCCCACGATGATGGCTGGTGCCTTTGCCGCCTACTATGTGATCCTTCAGCTGGATCTTCCGCTGTTTGTGGCCATCCTGCTGGGAATGGTGGTAGCCGGTATCGTTTCCATCATCTTTGAATTGATGATCTACCGTCCTATGCGGCAGAAGAATGCCTTGAAGGTCTATCTGATGATCGCAGGCTTGGGTATCAATATCTTTGTGCCCAACTTCATGCTGCAGATCGTAGGCGGCTCTGTCCGCGGCTTCCCCTCTGACTGGGCCCGCGTTACCATTACCATCGGCGATGTCAATATCTCCCGGGCTGACATGCTGGCGCTGGCGCTGTCCATCACGCTGCTGGTGCTGCTGTGGCTGTTCCTGTACAAGACACGGGTAGGTTTGGGCATCAGAGCCAGCTCTTTTGATACGCGCACGGCGGCCCTTATGGGCATCAACGTCAATGTCGTCGCCGCGGCGATCTTTCTGCTTTCCGGTGCTACAGCTGGCCTGGCCGGATGCTTTTACGGTATGAAATATTCCGCGGTGTATCCCGCCATGGGCAGTGTGGCCACAAAGGGATTCATCGCATCCACGGTAGGCGGCCTGGGCAGCCTTTCCGGCGCTGTGGTATCAGGATTGCTTTTGGGATTCTTGGAGACGATCATCGCCTCCTATGTGTCCACCACATACCGGGATCTGTTTGCCTACGCTCTGCTGGTGATCGTGCTGATCTTCATGCCGAACGGAATCATGGGCAAGCGTGTCCACGATAAGATCTGAGGAGGAACGGGAATGGGATATATTGAAGGTATTGCCATCAGTATCAGCATCAATATCGTCTGCGTATGCGGTATTGCGATTCTGACGGGATATATGGGCCTGTTCTCCATGGGACACGCCTGCTTTTTGTGCATGGGCGCGTATACAGCGGCATGCCTGACCAAATATATTGGCTTGAACTATTTCCTGGCGCTGCTGGCAGGCGGCGCGGTGGCCGCTGTGGGAAGCCTTGTTATCGGCATCCCAACGCTGCGAGGAAAAATTTCTTCGGACTGTTTCACCATCGCTACCTTGGGATATGGTGAGGCAGTACGTATCCTGACATCAAATGTGGGCACGGATCTTCTGGGTGGTGCCACGGGCCTGGGCGGCCTGCAGCAGTATACCACCCTCCCCAAGGCCGTTGTCATTGCGGTGATCGCTATTATCCTGACCCGCAATTATGCCAAATCTCAGCATGGGCGTATTGCTCTGGCAATACGAGACCATGCGGATGCATCAGAGCTGTTGGGCGTGAATATTTTCCGTGAGAAGCTGAAGGCTCTTGTAATCAGTGCTTTCTTCTGCGGTGTGGGCGGCGGTATGATGGCCCACTACTATGTCTATATCGTACCGAACATTTTCGGCAACACCATGTCGAACAATCTGCTGACATCGGTGGTGCTGGGCGGTGTCAGTTCCATCACCGGGCCTGCTATCGCCACCAGTATGCTGACAGCAATGCCGGAGGCATTCCGGTTCCTGGATAACTGGCGCCTGACGATCTATGGCCTTGTTTTGATTGCCATCATGCGTCTGCGTCCTGAGGGTTTGTTTGCCTACAAGGAGATCACCACCCCCTTTGTAAAGCTGTACCACCGCATCAGAGGGCGCAGTGCTGCGAAACAGGTTAAAAAAGGATAACAGATCGCTGCCGACTTGACAGGGAGGAAATTGGAATGTCATTGCTGGAAGTAAAAAATTTATCGGTGTTTTTTGGCGGCGTCAAGGCTGTCCAGGATGTATCCTTCCAGGCAGAGGAAGGGGAGTTCCTGGGGCTGATCGGGCCTAACGGCGCCGGAAAAACAACGGTGTTCAACGCGGTCACGGGTGTGGTGAAGCCCACATCCGGGCAGATCATTTTTGATGGAAGGAGCATCGGTGGTGTCCGTCCGGACAAGATCGCCCATCTGGGCATTGCCCGTACCTTCCAGAATATCCGCATCTATCCCAAACTGACGGCGAAGGAGAACGTCCTGATCGGCGTGGCCAGTATCCCGCAGTACGACACGGTGTCCGCGCTGCTGCGCCTTCCCCATGTACGCAAGCGGGAGAAGGAGGCCAATGCCCTTTGCGAGCAGTATCTGGATCAGATCGGTCTGCTGGAATATAAGGATACCCAGGCGGGCTCTCTGCCTTACGGCATCCAGCGGAAGCTGGAGATCGCCCGGGCCCTTGCCACCAAGCCCAAGCTCCTCTTTTTGGACGAGCCTGCCGCCGGTATGAATACCGCGGAGAGCGCGGAGCTGGTGGGATTCCTGCGGAACATCCACGAGATGACGGGGATCACCATCATCCTGATCGAGCACCATCTCGACGTGGTGATGAACGTGTGCAGCCGGATCAACGTGCTGAACCTGGGAAGCCTCCTCTTTACGGGAACGCCGGAAGAGGTACAAACCAGCCCGGAGGTCATCAAGGCGTACATCGGTGAGCGGAGGAAGAGCCATGAGTGATCGTAACATTTTGAAAATTGAAAATCTTGAAGTGTTTTATGGCGGCATTCAGGCCCTTCACGGAGTTTCACTGGACGTGGATCAGGGAGAGATCATTGCCATCATCGGCGCCAACGGCGCCGGCAAGTCCACACTGCTGCGGACCATCGCCGGAGAGAAATCCATCGGCAAGGGTTCGATCCTCTTTGAGGGCAAACCGCTGCCGCCGAAAGTGCACCTGTTTTCAGAGCGGGGCATCAGCCTGGTCCCCGAGGGCAGACGAATCTTCGTCAACCTGTCTGTCTATGAAAACCTTCAGGTAGGAGCCTACGCTGTGAAGGATAAGAAGCTGATCGAACAGCGCATGAAGGACGTATTTGATCTGTTTCCCCGGCTGTATGAGCGCAGAAAGCAGATTTCGGGAAGCCTCAGCGGCGGTGAGCAGCAGATGCTGGCCGTAGGCCGCGCCATGATGGCCGGCCCCAAGCTGATGATGCTGGATGAACCGTCCATGGGTCTTGCGCCCATCCTGATCGATGAGATGTTCGAGCGCTTCAAGGTCATCAACAAGCAGTTCGGCACCACCATGCTGATCGTGGAGCAGAATGCGGAGCTGGCTCTTGACGTCAGCGACCGGGCCTACATCATGAACGTAGGTAAGATCGTGATAGAAGGGGAGAGCAAGAAGCTCCTCAATGATCCGGCCATCCAGGAGGCCTACCTGGGCTTTACCAAGTCCTGAACATGAGCGCAATAGCAAAGGAGAAAGGTCATGACCCTTGATTATATCATTCACGGCGGATACGTCATCACCATGGAAGGCCCCGGCACCGGCATCATCAATGACGGTGCGGTGGGTATTTCCGGCAACAAGATCGCGGTGGTTGGCAAGTCGGACGAGGTTTTGAAAAAGTATTCCGCCCATCGCTATATCGATGCTGCGGGCAAGGCCGTCATGCCGGGCTTTGTGGACGCCCATATGCATACCGGCGATGCGATCGTCCGCAGCTGTGCCCAGGACCTGCCGGGAGATACCTGGCGGATCCGTGGTATCCTGCCTCTGCTGGGGTTGGCCAATGAGGCAGACTATATTGCCGGCTCCCGGCTGAACATCATCGAGGCGCTGAAAGCCGGTACCACCACCTTCGGTGACTTTTACAGCCCCATGTCCGAGATCGTCCGCAACTACGTGGATCTGGGAGCCAGAGCCTGTGTCAGCGGCATGATCAATGAGCTGCCCCGGGACATTATGACGGTGGAGCTGGGACAGCTGATCCCACTGGACAGCGCGGTGGGCGCGGAGAAGCTGGAGAGCAACCGGAAGCTGGTGGAGGATTACCATCAGAGCAACAATGGCCGTATCACCTGCCGTTTCGGTCCCCATTCCACGGAGTACTGCTCTCCTGAGATCCTCAAGGAGATCAAGGCCCTTGCGGACCGCTATGATGTGGGAATCTATACCCACCTGTCCCAGACGGAGGAGGAGAACTATCAGACGGTGCTGCGCAACGGCTGCCGTCCCACGGAGCTGCTGGACAAGCTGGGCTATCTTGGCCCCAAGCTGGTAGCGGCCCACATGACCTATGCCACCATGGATGAGGTGAAGTATGTGGCCAGCACGGGCACCGCCCTGGTGCTGTGCAGCAACAGCATCTCCCTGGTACGGGGCATGCTGCCTCCTGCCCAGGAGTATATGGAGGCAGGCGGCCTGGTGGCGCTGGCTACTGACCAGGCCAATAACTGCAACTTCATGTTCAATGAGATGAAGTATGCCTCTCTCATCCACAAGTATAAGAATCACGACGCCACCCAGATGCCTGCGTGGAAGGTACTGCGGATGGCCACCATTGATGGCGCCCGGGCGCTGTGCATGGAGGATAAGATCGGTTCCCTCCGGGAGGGCAAACTGGCGGATCTGATCATGATCGACCTGACCTATCCTCATCTCAACCCCATCTATGACGCCCCCATCCGCAACCTGGTGCCTAACCTGGTGTATTCTGCCAGAGGCCATGAGGTAGAGATGGTGATGGTGGATGGAAAGATCCTGGTAGAGGACCACAAGCTGCTGACAGATGATGAGCAGATGGTGGTGATGGCCGCCAACAAGGCCGCCAAGCGGATCGCCAAAGAGTTGGGAGAGATCAGCTGGTCCAAGGATCTTCCGTTGGTCAAGTGGACCACGGAGGGATACTATTAAGCAATCCCTGCCATCCGGTGGGAAGCAGGGCTGTCAGGTGGAAAGGAACATGGCTATGGAGGAGAAAGCCTATCTGATCGTCACGAATAACGAGCAGATTCGGGATGCGTACAGGGAGCACCCGCTCCTTGGCGTGGAGTATCTGGAAGGACAGAGTTTCCTGGATGTACTCGTCTGTGTGAGGGATCATGTCCATCAGGGCTGGAAGCTGCTGACCCATCCTCAGGCCAGTAATCTCAAGCCTATGCAGTCGCCGGTCAAATCCGTTCTGATCACATCGGCGGGAGGCGTCCAGTCCAGGGAGAACGACATCGAGATGATCGAGGGGGCCATTGCAGGCTACCAGAAGTTTTCCCGGGGAAAGACGCTGCCGGTGTGGCCGGATACGGTGAGGCGGGATTTTTGTACCATAGACCGCTCCGTATTGGAGTCGGCAATCAACAGTCCAGGCCTGCAGAACCTGATGCGCAGCGGGCAATGACCTGGCTGCCGCAGGCGCAAGGCTGTATCTGGAGGTGTTTTTATTGAAATTGGAATTAGGTAAGATCCACATCCGGGACGTTCAGTTTGGCGATGTCACCCGGGTGGAGGACGGTGTATTGTATGTCAATGGGGAGGAACTCTCCCAGCTCATCCTCAAGGATGACCGGCTGATCGGCTGTAAGATCGAACTGGCCCATCCGGGAGAATCCTGCCGGATCACGCCGGTCAAGGATGTGATCGAGCCCCGGGTCAAGGTGTCCGGCGGCGGCTGTGTGTTCCCGGGCGTCATGGGTGAAGTGACCCAGGTGGGCAGCGGACGGACCAACTGCATGGACGGCGCCGTGGTGATGACGGTGGGGCGGATCGTAGGCTTCCAGGAGGGCGTGGTAGACATGTCCGGCGTGGCAGCGGACTACTGTCCCTTCTCCAAGACCCAGAATGTATGCGTGGTGATGGAGCCTCGGGAAGGGCTGGAGACCCACGACTATGAGAATGCCGGCCGTATGGCGGGGCTGAAAGCAGCCGCCTATCTGGCGGCCTGCATCAAGGACATGGAGCCGGATGAGATCGTGACCTATGAGACCAAGCCTCTTCTGGAGCAGATCGCCCAGTATCCCGATCTGCCCAAGGTGGGGTATGTCCATATGCTCCAGTCCCAGGGCCTTCTTCACGACACCTATTACTACGGTGTAGATGCCAAGCAGATCGTGCCCACCATTATGTATCCCACAGAGATTATGGACGGCGCCATTACCAGCGGCAACTGCGTGGCCCCTTGTGATAAAGTGACCACCTACCACCATCTCCACAACCCGGTGATCGAGGAGCTTTACAAAGAGCACGGAAAGACGCTGAATTTTGTGGGCGTGATCCTGACCAATGAGAATGTATTCCTCATGGACAAGGAGCGCCATTCGGATATGACTGCCAAGCTGGCGGAGTATCTGGGCCTGGACGGTGTTCTGATCACCGAGGAGGGCTACGGCAACCCGGATACGGACCTGATGATGAACTGCAAAAAGGTCACCAAGCGGGGCGTCAAGGTGGTCATCATCACCGATGAGTTCCCGGGCGTGGATGGAAAGTCCTACTCTCTGGCAGATATCGCAGAGGAGGCGGATACCATGATCTCCTGCGGGAACGGCAATGTGGTGCTGCATTTCCCGCCTATGGACCGTATCATTGGTATGACAGACTTTATCGAGATGCAGATCGGCGGCTGGATCGGATGCAAGCACGAGGATGGCAGCTTTGACGCGGAGATCCAGATCATTATTGCATCCACCATTGCCAACGGCTATAACAAGCTCTGCGCCCGCGGCTACTGAGTGGGCCGCCCATGTGAAAGGAGGAATGGACGATGGCTAAGAAACGGATTGTCCATTATATCAATCAATTTTTCGCCGGTATCGGCGGAGAGGACCATGCGGATTATCCGCCGGAGGTCGTGGAAGGTGTGCGGGGTCCCGGCCTTGCCCTCAGTAAGCTGCTGGGCGAGGATGCGGAGATCGTTGCCACGGTGATCTGTGGAGACAACTACTTCGGCACCCATATCGAGACAGGCGTTGTCCAGCAGCTGCTGGATATGATCCGCCCCTATTCTCCCGACGGCTTTATTGCCGGTCCGGCTTTCAATGCCGGACGTTACGGTGTGGCCTGCGGGACTATCACCAAAGCGGTGGAGGAGGAGCTGGGCATCCCCGCGGTGACGGGCATGTATCCGGAGAACCCCGGTGCGGATATGTTCAAAAAGGATATCCACATCATTGAGACCAAGAACTCTTCCGCCGATATGCGCCGCGTGGCGCCGATTATGGCGAAGCTTCTGATGAAAAAGATGACCGGCCAGGAGATCCTGGGACCCCAGATCGAGGGATATATCGAGCGGGGCATCCGTGTCAATTACTTCAACGAGCGCCGGGGTGCGGCCCGGGCTGTGGAACTGCTGGTAAAGAAGATCAACGGCGAGGAGGTCTACACGGACTACCCCATGCCCAAGATCGACCGTGTGGCGCCCGCCCCCGCGCTGACCAAGCCTCTCAGCCAGTGCAAAATTGCCATTGTCACCTCTGGCGGTGTGGTACCCCAGGGGAATCCGGACCATATTGAGTCCTCCAATGCCACCAAGTGGGGAAAGTACTCCATTGCGGGGATGGACCACGCGGACAAGGCGGACTTTATGACAGTCCACGGCGGCTATGACCGGGCGTTCGTACTGGAGGACCCGGATCTGTGTATCCCGGTGGATGTGCTGCGGCAGATGGAGCGGGAAGGCAAGATCGGAAAGCTGGCCGATTACTTCTGCGCTACCACGGGAACTGGTACTGCCACCAACAGCGCAAAACGTTTTGGTCAGGAGATCGCACCTATGCTGAAAGACGACGGCATTGACGCGGTTATCCTGACGTCTACGTGAGGGACCTGTACGCGTTGCGGTGCAACGATGGTAAAAGAGATTGATCGGGCGGGCATCCCGGTGGTTCATGTCTGTACGGTAGTCCCCATTTCCCTGACCATTGGCGCTAACCGGATCGTTCCGGCGGTAGGTATTCCCCATCCGCTGGGTGATCCCCGGCTGGGCGAGCCGAAATCCACCCAGATCCGCTATGAGATCGTGGAGAAGGCGCTCCAGACGCTGACGGAGCCTGTGGACAAGCAGACGGTGTTCAACTGGCAGTAAGTTCCCTCCTCCAGAAGAGGACGGAAGTGGCTGCCGGGATCAGCGCCGGCAATCAAAAGTGAGAAACGGCCCCTTCTCCGGCAGCTTTGCCTGACGGAGAAGGGGCTTGCCCTGTCACCGCGACGCCCGGGTGATGGCATGGGTATCCCGGCGGGAGGATAGGAGGCTGGGCAAAATAAAAAAGCAGATAAAAATTAAAAAAAGTATTTGACAATCCGACCTCTTTCTACTATAATACTACTCGTGTCTTTGCGAGGTGTGCTATGCTTTTAGACGTTAGAAAGATCATCAACGCCCCCGGAGAGCGGATAGATTTCCGGTTTGAATTGGATCTGTCCGATGTGGACTTCGGCGGCAGACATCCCATACAGTCTCCGGTTGTGGTTACCGGCGACGTGCGGAATGTCGCGGGGATGCTCCTGCTGCAGTTTGAGGCGAGCACCGTCCTCAAGTCCGTATGTGACCGCTGTCTCAAGCCTTTTGACCAGCCCAAGACCGTCCGGTATGAGTGCATGCTGGCGGAGGAGCTGGAAAGCGAGGACAGCGATGATATCCTCCTTCTGGAGAATGGGGCGGTAGACCTCGGGGATCTGGCCAGGACGGTATTCATCCTGGAGATGGACACGAAGACCCTCTGTTCAGAGGACTGCAAGGGCATCTGCCCGGGCTGCGGCGTCGATCTCAACCAGGGGACCTGCACCTGTAAAAAGGAAGTGGATCCTCGATTGGCGGTGTTGGCCAAGCTTCTGGACAAGGACAATGGCGAGAAAAAATAAGAATTCAGATATACAGGAGGTGTCATCATGGCAGTCCCCAAGGGTAAAGTATCTAAGGCAAGACGCGACAAGCGCCGCAGCTCCGTTTGGAAGCTGGAGGTGCCCGGTCTGGTCAAGTGCCCCAAGTGCGGCGCGATGCGCCTGCCCCACAGAATGTGCACTGAGTGCGGTACCTATAACGGCCGTCAGGTAAAGGTCGTCAAGTCCACCGTGGCTGAGTAATTTTGTGCAGAAAAGCGGAGGTTCCTATGGGAACCTCCGCTTTTTTTCTTCTGCCTTGACGATAATGCCGGTTTTATGTTAATCTGAATATGAACGACGGCCCTGTTCAGGGGCGAATTGGTGAGAAAGAAGGGGAACATCATGAAACGATTTTTCAGTACGCTGTTAGCCTTCGCACTGACCCTGTCTTTAGTGTCCGGTATCGCCTACGGAGCGAATGCCAACTATTCCGACCTGCCGGAATCCGGCTGGGCGCGGGAGGCCATTCTGTCCGCAGGCGAATATGGACTGATGGGCGGCATGGGGGACGGTACCTTTGGCGTAGGCCGGTCCATGACCCGGGCGGAATTTGTGACCGTGCTGGTGCGGATGTTCGGCTGGAGCAAGGCTGGCGGAACCGATGCCTTTACGGACATTGGAAAGAGCTGGGCCAGAGATGACATCAATACGGCGGCGGCCAACGGTGTGTTGGATGCCGGCGGTACATTTTCTCCGGATACGCCGATCACCCGCCGGGAGATGGCCGTGATGCTGGTACGAGCCCTGGGGTATCAGACCATAGCAGAGGGGGAGGCGGCAAAGATCTCCCTGCCTTTTACGGACGTGTCAGCAGATAAGGGCTATATTGCCATCGCCTATGACATCGGCATGATCAACGGTGTCTCCGCCACCTCCTTTGCGCCGGAGACCACCGCCACACGGGAGCAGGCGGCGGCCATGATGGTGCGGGTCTATGAGCGGCAGATCGCGCCTACATCATTCACCCACGCCTTTTATGCCATTTCCTCCTACAGCCAGCTGGAGCTGGCCAAGAGCTTCGACGCGGTGAGCTTTGGCTGGAGCCGGATGACCTGTGACCCGGCGGCTGGCCCTCGTCTGGAGACTACCAGCGCCGGCGGCAATGAGTACGCCATTCCCTCGGGCTATGAGGAGCCGGTGCAGGTCCTTCGCAATGCCGGGGTGAAGCTCCATTTGAGTATATTTATGAACAACACATCCGGGGAGCTGGCAACTATGCTGGCAAATCCGGACTACCGGACAGCGGCCATCGATGCCATTATGGCGGAGCTGAACCGAAACTATGAGGCGTTGGGGTACAACCCCTATACCGGTGTAACTCTGGATTTTGAGGGCCTGCGGAGCGCTCAGAAGGACAATTACACCCAGTTCATTACGGAGCTGGATGCCCGACTGACAGCGGCAGGGAAGACCCTGTATGTAGCGGTAATGCCCGCCACCTCCGATGGTATCTACTACGACGGTTACGACTATCGGGCCATCGGCGAACTGGCGGACAAGGTGATCCTGATGGCACATAACTACAATACCACCAGCCTGGAGGGATTTGAGGGGTCTACCTACTACCAGAATACTGCCCTTACGCCCATTGGTTCGGTGTATTACTCTCTGCGGGCGGTGTGCGACGGGGCAACAGGCGTCCAGGATCGCTCCAAGGTGACACTGGCTATCAGCATTGCCAGCCTGGCCTGGGAGACTGATGAGGAGGGCCTTCTCACCTCGCCTTCGCCCGTCTATCCCACTACCGCCACCATTTATAGCCGCCTTACCGGCGGGGCAGAGATGGGGTGGTCTGACACCTATCGCAACCCCTATCTGCGCTATACCACGGAGAGCGGACAACACATCTTCCTCTGGTATGAAGACCAGCGCAGCGTAGCAGAAAAGGTGGCCTTGGCCAAACTCTTCGGTATTACCAGCGTGTCGGTCTGGCGGCTGGGTACCATTCCCAATTACAGCGATGCCGGTATCTACTACAATGTGATGGCGATTCTGAAATAAAGCAATATAGCAGCAGCGGCCCGGGAGAGAGCTCTCCCGGGCCGCTGTCTGTTTGTTGGCAGTTGCTTATTGATGCAGGATCTCCATAAACTCTTCGCCGGTAATGGTCTCCTTCTCGCTGAGGAATTTGGCCAGTTCGTGGAGCTTGTCCTCGTGGCTGCGCAGAAGCTCCAGGGCCTTCTGATGCTGGGCCTTCACGGTGTCCACCACCATCTGGTCGATTCTGGCAGAGGTCTCAGAGGCACAGGCCAGAGAGGTATCTCCGCCCATGTACTGCCCTGTCACCGTCTCCAGAGCGACCATATCGAACTGGTCGCTCATGCCGTAACGGGTGACCATGGCCCGGGCCAGCTTGGTGGCCTTCTCGATGTCGTTGGAAGCGCCGGTGGTGATGGAGTGGAATACCAGCTCCTCTGCCGCCCGGCCGCCGGTGAGGGTAGCGATTTGACTGAGGAGCTCATCCTTGCTCATGAGGTTGCGCTCCTCCTGCTCCACCTGCATGGTGTAGCCCAAAGCGCCGGAAGTACGGGGAATGATGGTGATCTTGGCCACAGGGGCGGTGCCGCTTTGCAGGGCAGCCACCAGGGCGTGGCCGATCTCATGGTAGGAGACGATGAGCCGCTCGTGGTCAGAGAGGATCTTGTTCTTCTTCTGGTAACCGGCGATGACCACCTCGATGCTCTCCTGGAGATCCGACTGGTTGACGAATTTCCGTCCGCACCGGACAGCCCGCAGGGCGGCCTCGTTGATCATGTTGGCCAGTTCCGCGCCGGAAGCGCCGGAGGCAGCCCGGGCGATGGCGTTGAAGTCCACATCTTCGCCCATCTTCACCTTCTTGGCGTGGACTTTCAGGATCTCCTCCCGGCCCTGGAGGTCGGGAAGCTCCACCGGTACCCGCCGGTCAAACCGACCGGGCCGCAGCAGAGCCGGGTCCAGAGTCTCGGGCCGGTTGGTGGCTGCCAGGATCACTACGCCCTTGCTTCCATCAAAGCCGTCCATCTCGGTGAGCAGCTGGTTGAGGGTCTGCTCCCGCTCGTCGTTTCCGCTGATGCCCTGGGAGTCACGTTTCTTGCCGATGGTGTCGATTTCATCGATAAAGACGATGCAGGGGGCTTTTTCATTGGCCTGCTTGAAGAGGTCGCGGACCTTGGCTGCGCCCATGCCCACGAACATTTCCACGAACTCCGAGCCGGAGATGGAGAAGAAGGGCACATTGGCCTCGCCGGCCACCGCCTTGGCCAGCAGGGTCTTGCCGGTACCCGGAGGGCCAACCAGCAGAACGCCCTTGGGCATCTTGGCGCCGATCTCCTGGTACTTGGCGGGATTGTGGAGGAAGTCTACGATCTCCATCAGGTTTTCTTTAGCTTCATCCTCACCGGCTACGTCGTTGAATTTAATGCCGGTCTCACTGGCGATATAGACTTTGGCGTTGCTCTTGCCGAACTGCATGGCGTTGCCCATGGGGCCGCCGCCCATCTTGTCCATCATTATCCGGCTCATCAGCTGTCCCAGGAAGATAAACACCACAATGGGCAGGATGAAGGTCAGCAGAAAGCTGAGAATGGGATTCATCTCCGGCGCCTTTACCTCGTCAAACTGGCAGCCGGAGTCCAGCAGACGGTCCACCAGATCCGGATCATTGAAGGTAGAGGTGCTGTAGAGCGTACCGTTTTCCGTCTTGTCGGTGAAGTAGATAGTGTCCTCCTCCACCTGTGCCACCGCGACTTCGTGGTTTTCCAGCATGGAGATAAAGGTACTGTAGGATACCTGAGTGATCTCCTGCTTCATGATCTTGGGGAAGAACAGAGTGTTGAGCAGGATCAGGACCACCATGACGATCAGATAGTAAAATAGCAGGGGTTTTTTCGGCTTTTGCACTTTTTGCATAAGCGATTCCTCCTCGGTGCTTTTGTGAAATCTAAAGGGTATATAGCATTTTTTTCAGGATAAATCAAGGATTTTCTGTGAACAAAAAGGAAAGTTTTTGAAAAGGCAGAAAAAACGGGAGAAATCCGTATGAGTTGCCGGAGTAGTGCAGAGAATAGAGCGGAGAAAGGAGGAGAACGATGGATACTGAGAAAGAAAAGAAACCCGATTCGGGCCAATATGATGGGCAGTTTGCCGATCCTCAGCAGCTGGTGGATTTTGGCGCGGCAGTGAATCGTGACGACCGGGGCAATATCTATACCCTGACCATTGTGGGCCAGGTGGAGGGCCACCAGGTACTGCCGGAGACGGCAAAGGCTACCAAATATGAACATGTGATGCCTCTGCTGGCAAGCCTGGAGCAGAGCCGGGACATCGACGGCATCCTTTTGCTGCTCAACACTGTGGGCGGCGATATCGAAGCGGGGCTGGGTATCGCGGAGCTGATCGCTGGTATGCGCAAGCCTACGGTGAGCCTGGTGCTGGGGGGTGGCCACTCCATCGGTGTGCCTCTGGCGGTAGCCCCCAAGGTGAGCATGATCGTACCCTCAGCGTCTATGACCATTCACCCGGTGCGAATGAACGGCACTGTCATCGCCGCGCCCCAGACCTTCAATTATTTTGAACGCATCCAGGAGCGGATCGTCAGCTTTGTGGCTAAAAACAGCCGTATCAGCAAGAAAAAGTTTCTGGGACTGATGCTCAAAACAGGAGAGATGGCGGCAGATGTGGGCAGTGTGATCTACGGTGAGGAGGCGGTGGAGCTGGGGCTCATCGACCGCATCGGCGGTCTGAGCGATGCCCTGGACTGCCTCTATGAGCAGATCGCTTCCGTGCGGCAGGAGCAAAAGCAGTCTTCAGTGCCGGGAAAAACCAGAAAGAAAAAGAACGGCTCCTCTTCCGCAGGAAAATCTTCCCACAGTGAAGGAAACAAGGAAAAGGGCGGCACCCAGCATGACCAGTGAAAAGCGGAAGATCTCCTAAGTCAACCCCTGTCCCTGCAAGGCGGACGGGGGTGCTTTTTTGCCTGGAAGAAGCAAAAATATTACAACTTTGTTCACAGAAACCAACTTGTCAAGGGAATACGCTTCTGCTACAATACATTAGTTAAACTGGAAGATTATGCGGCGCTGACGCGCTGCTTGTCAAGGAGTGCATATGTACCTAAAGGCATTGAAAATACATAGAGAACCCACCAAACCGCTGTAATGCCTGGAAAATCGTTGATTTGATGGTATGGCTGCCTAATGAATTACACCAATTTTACACCAGTTGAGACAGAGTCTGATATAGCACGTAGGTATAGTACAGTTATAATTGGGGAAGCAGTCGTTTCGATTTTGCCTCTTTTGGCAGAAACGGCCGCTGCAATAGAAAAGATTAAAGGGGTTTGGGGATGTACCAAGTAAAGAATACCCCAAAAGAATACTGCAAAAGAAACGCCCGAGACTTACGAGCCTCGGGCGTAATTCTATATTTGTGGTGTGTAAAATACATCCCAAGAAATGTAGTTCATATACAAAGATAAAAAATGTGCTATAGGCAGAAAACTGCATGGGTAGTGAGTCAGAAAATCGGCTTTGCTGGCAGAACTCAACAACTACCGTTATCATCAGTCCAAAGATTCTCATTACGCCGTTTTCTATAATCCTCTTGTTCTTCGTCGGTTGCTGGGCGAATGGTCGTTTTCCCGCAGTCAGGACAGGTCTTTTCAACTGTTCTGGGGAACAAGTAATGGCAATTATCACAGGCATATAGCATTTTAATCAAGCCTCGCTTTCGTGTTTATCAGTGTAGCACGGAGCAGGGCTTTTTTCAATCTATACAGAAGGGAGGCCAACGAGATGAAGTGCCTGCTCAAATATCAATGGGTAAAACTACCCCGCAATCAGATCCCACCTGGAAAGGGTGTCCTGGGCGCCTGGACTCGCATGGCCTCCCGTGCAGCGTTCCGAAATGGGCAGGCCCACTACTGTGGTTATACCAATAAGGTAAACGCCGGAGGATGGGCAGGAGGTATTGTCGGCCTGAAAAGCATCCTGGGGGTTAAGCGCCGGCAACAGGCCATGAGACTAATAGACGAACTCTCAGAACTTGGCTACATTTCTTACACGCTGGATGCGAAGACAAAGAAACTGACCTATCAAGTCACGGACTGGGTCGTAAGATGCTCTGGCGAGCCCTGTATGGGCCGTGAGGCGGTTTATACGACGGAGGGGTATGGATTCCTCTGTCTGCCCAGAAATGCCACACAGAGGCTTACAGAGCGCAATTATCAATTTGCTGAGGCAGACGCATGGCTGGATCTCTGGTGCCGCACAGTTTGGCAGGAGCCGAGCAATGCGTTTTCCTACTCAGCGCCAGCTGTCCAGTTTGGGCAGTACGGCGCTGTTTTGACATTGGAATCCCTTGGCAGGCGCTGGGGATGGGAAAAGACGAAAGTTTGGCGCTTTTTCAGAAAACATGCGGATGCCTTCCCGCTGTATAAGCTGCCTGGTGCTTTCGGCTGCCTCATCTTCAACGCAGCCTATCCGACTGGAGAACAATTCACGCTGCCATCCCAAGATGAAATCGAGCGCATTTTGCGAGAAATACGCAAAAAAGACGGCAATACGCACGAAAAACAGCAGAGCGATCATGCCCGCATCTGCAAACTGGTCGCCTGGTATAGCCGTACCGCGCTGCCCCGGGGGCAGGTTGAGTGCCGTGTTGCATCTGAGGACTGCTATAATACGCGCGCGTATTTTTCTCTGGGTAAGATTTTAGAGTATGTTTGGGAGGACTGCCAAGGGAATTCTCCAGTGACGCCGAATTTTGAATTTTTCCGTGGAAACTCCGCACGGGCTGGACCTGCGGGACAGGACGATGGAGGTATTGAACATGGCAGATTTTAAGGCATCCCTTTGTGGTGAACTGCCGAATCAGGTAAGCGCGATTCCCAAAGAGCAGCTGCGCAGTTTGTTGGAGCGCAGAGGAATTGTGGGTGATCCGGACATCCCTAATGCGAAAGCGCGGCTTGCGGAGCAGGAGCTGCGTCGGAATATGTACCACAATACCCAGGTCATGCTCAAGCACTATCGGGACATCGTTTGGGCCCTGGAGTGCTTTCCCAGTGAGGTGGCTCAGGAACTGGATCAGCCACTGAAGGACTTAGATGCGCTGCTCAGTGTGGTGGATACGCAGGTAGCGCTGGGGAATGCGAAATTAGAGCACCGTCTGCTCAGTATCCGGAAGTCCCGACTCCTACTTGATCGGATCAACGGGGCCCTGACCGTCCTGCGCCATAAGCCGGGCAACGGGGAGCTGATGTATAACATCATCTTTCAGACGTTCATCACGCCGGACAGGCCAAGCCACTCGGATATCCTGTACCGGCTGGACATCTCGGAGCGGCATTATTACCGCCTTCGCCAGCAGGCGGTCAATATCCTCTCCATCCGGCTTTGGACAGCTCCGGTCGGCTGTCTGGACGCCTGGCTGGAACTTTTGACGCTGCTGGAGGGGTGATGTCCTATTCTATGGCAGAAAAAAGGCAGAAAATTGGCAAGGTCGGTGCGGATGACAAGGGGAGCGCAGATGTGCTATCCTGATATCGTCCAAAACTGGACCTGACGGCAGAGAGCCGCCTTGAAACGATTGGAAACGATCGCTTCGAGGCGGCTCTTTGCTGCAATTTTGACGAAAAGGAGGGAAGGAAATGGAAAAAGATGAAAACAGATGGAACCGCTGGGTGAGGGTATCACAGCGGCTGCGCAATGGGTTCCAGATGGCGATGGTGTCCTGCTATATGATGGTGCTTTTCGCCCAGCCGGCCGCTGCAGCGGACACCATGTGGACGCGGTTCTCCACCATCATTGCTGACGTCTATGGCGAACTTGTGGGCATTTCTACCATTGTTGCCGTCACGGCTGCAGCAGTTGCGCTGCTGGTGCGGATGATCTCACGCAATGAGCGGGCCGTCGCTGAGGCGACCAGTTGGTTGAAAAGAATTGTCGTGACTTGGATTGTGCTCAATACCCTGGGCTTTGTGGTCGCCTACCTGCAGCCGCTGATTCAGGGCGGCCAGTACACGCCCTCGACCCCATGATTCCAGACAGAGCGAAATCAGAACTGAGGAGGATATGTCAGTGAAGAACAAAATCTTATCTCTCACCGCATCGCTCCTGCTTTTGACAATGCTGACGCTGCCTGTAGGTGCGGTCAGCGTGGATGTTACGGATCCGGACGCTATGCTCCCAGTCGACATTATTCTCGACCAGGAGAACAAAGAAATCCGCAAGGTGTATGATCTTTCGCCCAACACCGACCCTTCCACGCTTCCCGTGGGGCAGTTTGAGCGGGATGGCCTCCTGTACGAATGCAGTGATGTGCTGCGGGAGGTCATCATCGGCAGTGAGACGCAGGTCATCACCCAGGAGGAGAAGGTGGACAGCGACAAAAAGGATATGGACACAATCTTGTCACTGCTGCCCCAGGAGAAGGAGGTCACCACGGAAGAAGGGTTTACCGGCACCCTCACCCTTGATCTGGACAGCATCAAGACCGAGGCGGCTGGCTATGGCAGCAGCACCCAGCCGGTCACAGCCACCAGAACCTACCCCAATCTGGCGAACCAGGACCTCAACCATCTGCCAAAAAGCATCACTGAGGGTGGCAGAACCCTGACACTCCAGGATGTCCAGTGGCAGACGGACAACACCTACAACGCCGACGATTATGAGATTGGTGACCGCTTTACTGCTATCTGTACCTATGGTGGGAGCAAAACGGTCAGTTATGTGACGGGATACACGACCACAGCCAACTATACAGGTGAGGTCTACCGAACCGGCGTTACAGTGATCCGCTATACCGTCATTTTCACCGGCACGCCTGTTGAGCCTATGGATGGGGGACAGTCCCAAAGTGGAGGCATGAACTGGCTGATAGTGGCATTGCCCGCGCTGGCAGCCCTTGGCGCTGGCACTGGAGGAATGTACTTTATCATGAAACGGAAGGAGCGAAAAATGTATGAGGAACTGGCTGAAAGCAGCAATGCTGCTGATAGCCGTCGCGGCGATGATGGCGACCCCGGCACTGGCGGCGGAGTATGAGTTTGACGACTCGGACGGCCCCATGTATGCGCCCCCCACCTCTGTTGACCAAGTGATTGTCGTTGGTGGTGGGGCCACGGAGAGCAGCAACATCGACCGCAGTAAGAATACCGCTGTCTTTGCACCGCCATTCGGCAGCCCAGAATCCTACCTGCCCGGGGCCGGGACAACTCTGATTCCCCAGGCCAGCACATCGACCGGGAGCACCATCAGCGGGGAGACAATCTACCTCCCACCGGCTTCCTATGATGACAGCACGCCGGCGCAGGATACCAGCCTGAGCAGTAACAAGTTCACCCTGCCGGATGGCCTTTTTTATGAGGATGGCAGTCTGGGAAGGCTGAAGATCCCCTCCCTGGGGCTGTCCGTAAAAGTCTATGAAGACGAGAGCCTGGAGAGCCTTGCCAAAGGTGCCGGACATTTTAAGTCAACGTCCTGCTGGGATGGCAATGTCGGTCTGGCTGGCCATAACCGCGGCGTCGCCAATCATTTTGGACAGATCCATACTCTGGAGGACGGAGATAAGATCACCTACACCACCAAACTCGGCACGCGAACCTATGGGGTTTTCTATGTGGGACAGATCGAAGAAACCGACTTCTCAAGACTTGGCCGATCCAGTGAGAACATGATCACGCTGATTACCTGTGTTCGTAACGTACCGGAGATGCGCTGGTGTGTTCAGGCGCAGGAAGTTTCCTGAGTGACCTTTTGCAAACTGCCCCCCTTGTCGATGTAATAAAATCAAATATCAAGAAAAGGGGGAATCAGTATGCGTAAACTGCCTATCCTGCTGCTCACTGCCACCTTTGCGCTTTCTCTTGCTCTGCCGGCGTATGCGGCGGAAAGCAGCAACGAAGAACTAAAAACCGCGTCGCAGTACCTAAGTAGCCATGGGATCATGGTCGGGGACGGGGAGGGAAATATGAACTTCGTCGCCCCGTTGACTCGCGCCCATCTGGCCACGATTCTTGCCCGGATTCACGGCGGATCTGAGCAGGTAGAAAGTAACCGTGTTTTCTACGCCGCCCAGTGCAAATTTCAGGATGTCCCTGACTGGGCCCGGCAGTATGTCGGCTACTGCGCCTATCATGGCCTCATGGCTGGGTACGGCGGAGAACTCTTCGGGGCAGAGGACCCTGTGACGCCTGCGGCCGCCTGTACCGTGATCCTGCGGTATCTGGATCTGCCGGACTTGATGTGGGATTACAACAGCGCCTGCAGCGTCGCCTGTGATCTTGGCCTAATCACGTCTGCCATGACGGCTAAGGGAACTGTTTCCCGCGGTGATCTTGCGGTCATGCTGTATCGCACGTTGACTGGAATCGACCAGGGAACATCAGCTGGAGCAGATGAAGCAACCGTTTCTATCAGCAGTTATAAAGGGAACGTCCTGGAGGTAGGAACACGAAGCGGCCTGATGGTTTATCCGTCGGATACGGTTCTTGAATTGGTGTCAAGTAATCCTGATGTCCTTGCGGTAGAGCAGATTGCCGGGAATTGGGTCGCGGTTGCAAAATCGCCCGGTTCCGCAAGGGTTTTCGCTGTTACGGCAGACGGGGAGCAGGGCAATCTCACGGTCACGGTATCCGGTGCTGTCGGAGACCGGCCGGATTTCGGAACCGGAACCGATTACGCAGATAATTTGGAGGTCCGAAAAGAGATCCTTGCACTTGTCAACCAGGTCCGGCAGGAATATGGCCTGTCCACGGCTCCAGCCGAACAGTCGCTCATGGATGCAGCACAGGATTACGCCACCCGGCGTAATACCTGGCATGACAGCCAGGAAGAGTGTGAGTTGGTTCTCGCACACGGGTATCCACACGGGTTTAACTGCAATCTCACTGTGTTCACAGGAGCTGCACCGGAGGAAGTGCCCAGAATTGCAGTGAACAACTGGGTCAACTCTCCCGGACACCTTCGGGCAATGATTGACCCGAAAGCGGACAGCTTAGGCGTCGGTGTCGTGCGGCATGAGGGGGTGACCTACTGCTATCTGTTTGTCGGAATGTCCAGCACCATCAATCCATACGCATAGTACCTCAATCGTGGAAAGCCTTCCAGCAACAGCTGGGAGGCTTTTTTATGCAAAATTTTCGAGAAAAGGAGTTTATCTGCATGGAAAAACTGAAACAAATTCCTGCTGCGCCAAAGCGCCTCATTTGTTTCCTGCTGGCGCTTATCTGCATGCTCGGACTCCTGCCCAATACCGCTTTTGCGGCGGGCCCGAATACCATCGTCATGGAGGACTGCACCCATAACGGTGTCTATTATGAGTCCGCTGCCCTTAGTACCTGCTGGCTCCACCAAATGAAATTTGATTTCAATGGTGATACAGTCATGGGGTTCTGCGCCGATCACGGCGGCGGGATGGGCTGGTCACTGGAAGGCCATGAATGGAATAATCCCCGGGAGATCACCGATCCCACCGTAAAAACCATGATGGCCTATTTCTACGCCCACTCCCGAGGCATCTTTACCGATCAGGCAAAAGCCCTCGGTGTCGATGAAACATGGAGTTCCGACTATACCTGGACCATGAACGCCTGGGTGCAGGCGGTGGTCTGGCGCTATCAGGAAAACCTCTTCTCCGATCCGGTGGCTGCCTGTGCGGAGGAGCTCATGTACGTCTATAACAATCTGGAGCACACCAGTTACTCCAGCATTGATGACGTTGTAGACGGAACTACACTGCGGGATCGCGCACAGTACATCCTGGATCTTGGTGCCCAGGGGGTGTGGGGCGACTGCACCGTCTATGAATACGACTACGCTGGACCCGGCACCGCCCAGCACCCGGCTTACGATGTTCAGGGCATCATTATTGGCGACCTGACCGTTACCCGGGAGCGGTATCAGTTCACCATCAAAAAGGTGGATGCGACCAATCCCAATCTTGCGCTCCCTGGCGCCCGTTTCCTGGTGCAAAACGCAAATGGGACCTTTGAGAAGGAAGTCGTTACCGGGCGTGACGGCACCGTCACGCTCACAAACCTTGAGGCTTCTACCTACTCGGTGACGGAACTGGACCCGCCGGAAGATTACCAAATCGACAATCCCGGCCCTCAGTATGTGGTTTTGCCCGATTCCAACGGGGAGACCGTAGTCGTCACATTTACGGATACGCCGGTCGTCACCAGCGAGGGATCCATCCGCAAAGTCGATGCGGACGACCCCACCAAGGGCCTGGCCGGCGCGGTCATCAAGATCGAGGGCGTGGACAACGAGTTCACGGGCACCTACATCACCGGCGAAGGGGGCTACCTTGAGGACGTTCCCTGGGACGCTATGCCTATTGGGTCATTTGTTGCGACAGAGCTTACTCCACCGAGTGGGTACACCACCAGCAGCGATCCCGATAAGGTTCGTCAGGAGTTCTACTGGGATGGCAAGCATGATGTTGATCTGATTTTTGAAAACGATGCCAAGGTCAAAGTTCAGCTAATCAAGTTGGATGACTCGGACAATCCCATTGAGGGCGCTGTGTTCAATGTTGTCAAGGACGGACAGGTGATTGCCACGGAAGCCACCGACGCGGATGGCAGCATCATCGTTCCCAACGTCACCGAGGGGATGTACGCCTTTTTCGAGGTATCCGTACCGGCTCCTTATGCCAAACTGCAGCAGCCGGTCATCGCCCATGTGGATCAGGCCACCGTGGACGGCGGCGGCACCGTCACGGTCACGGCGGTGGATCAGATGCTGCCGACCCTCACCATCCTCAAGCGGGACGGGCAGACCGGGAAAGTGGTTCCCGGCGCGGTGTTCGAGGTCAAGGGCATCCACCATGGCTACCACACAGACGTGACCACCGGGCCGGATGGGACAGCCGCCCTGACTGGTCTCCCTGTTGATAGTTATGAAGTGACTGAGATCTCCGTACCGGACCCCTATGTAGTGGCAGCAGAGCCGACCCAAACCATCTGGCTGGGCCCTGGCGACAACCGTCAGCTGATTTTTGATAACCTCAAGCAGCCCCAACTCACCATCGCTAAAGTAGACGCTGCGGACTCCATCACCCCGATACCCGGCACCGTGTTCCGGATTGAGGCAATTGACGGTGATTATCAGCATGACGTGACCACCGGCCAGGACGGAACTGTCACCCTTCGGGTACAGCCAGGCACCTATCAGATCACAGAATTGTCCGTCCCGGCGCCTTACTATCTCCCAGACAAGGATGCCGACAGAGTGCAGACCATCACCCTCAATGCCTGTGATGAAAAAGAGGTGATGTTCAAGGACCATAAGGCACCTGAACTCACAATCTATAAAGTGGACAGCGTCGCCGGCGCTCCCGTCGAGGGGGCGCGTTTTCATGTGACGTACACCTCCACTGGCGAGGCCGCTGACGCGCCTGAGTCCTATGACTTCGGGGAGATCACCACCGACGCCAACGGCGAGATCAAGCTCCATGCGCAGGGCCAGCGACTGTACCCCGGCGAGTTCACCATCGAGGAGGTGGCGCCCGCCCCTGGATTCCAGCTCAAGGAACCCACCAAGCAGACAGTTATCCTCCACGGCGGCGAGAGCAAGACGGTGCAATTTGAAAACGTCCCCCTCAACGCAATTATTGTAGAGAAATATGACAGCGTCACCGGCGAGGCCCTGGCCGGAGCCACTTTCCAGTTGAGGTTCCTTGGCGGCACCAGCGGAACGGGCGGGACTGTCATTGGCCAGAAAGTGACCGGAAAGAACGGAACCGCCATTTGGACCGGCCTCACCGCTGGGACGTATATTCTGGAAGAAGTAGATCCGGCAGATGGTTACAGCATCATCCAGTCCTCTGAAACGGTCTACCTGGCGGACAGTGGTGAGCAAAGTGTCATCACCGTCCGATTTGAGAATATGCCGGATGGTATCCTGCTTGTCCGGAAGGTTTGTTCTGTCAATCCCTCTATCACACTGCCGGATGCGGAATTCAAGATTACCTACGCGGATGGCACCCTGATTGGGGACTCCAATGGCATCTATCGGACCGATGAAAACGGCGAGATCCGGATTGAGGGACTGGCCCCCGGCAAGAGCGTGGTGGTGACGGAGACCCAGGCCCCTCCGGGATTCCTCATTGATACCCAGTCTCAGACAATGCAGATCAAAGAGGGCAGAACGGTCAGCCTAACTTTCAAGAACCAGCCCAAAGGTGAGCTGATCATTCAGAAACAGGATCGTTCCACGGGACAGCCGCTGGCCGGGGCTCAATTCCGGGTGACTACAGCTGCCGGCTGCGAGGTGGGCCTGGATGGAGTCATTGGAGACTCCACATTGACCCAAAACGGAATTTTTACTACCGATTCGGCGGGCGAGATCCACATCACCAATCTGGCACCCGGCGCATACGTCATTTCGGAGATCCGGAGCCCGTCCGGATATGTTATGGATCAGGCATCCACCAATGTGGTCATCGGGGAGGGCGGCGATACCCAGACGGTGGTCATCACCAACTCTAAGGCAGGATCGCTCATCATCGACAAGCGGGATTCCCTCACCGGTGAACCTCTGGAAGGTGTCACGTTCAAAGTGACGACCAGCACCGGCGAGTATGTGCCAGACGAAAACGGCTACATCTCCAGTATCCTGATCCATACGCATGACGTCATGCGAACCGCCTCAGCCGTGGCGCTCCAGCACCATGAGCGTCTTGACGGCAGCGGTTATCTGGGCCTGCGTGAAGGTGAGATCCACCCCCATGCGAAACTGGTTGCAGTAGCCGATGTCTTTGACGCCCTGCTCTCGCCCCGTCCCTATAAGCGGCCGTGGAGCGTCCGTCGCACCTGTGGTCATCTATCCAGCCTCGCCGGCGTGAAACTGGACGCTAAATTTGTAGGACTGCTGCTGGAGCATCTCCCGCAGGCCTTGGCTTTATACCGTGAGGGAACACGCATAAGAAACGAAATACGCATTCCTGCTGAATATGCGCACAGAGGAAGAGAGGTGACCGGCCCATGCTGCTGCAGGAGGAACAATTCATTGTCCATTGGCTGACGGAGTATGGAGCGCTTACTAAGACGCAGGTAATCCGCATGCTGAAGGATAAGCCGCCCCAGACGGCAGAGAAGATCATCCGGGGCCTGAAACGGGATGTGCTGCTCTATGACATTTCCGGCGGGTACTATTTGGGCGTGGACCCCATGTGCCAGCCAGACCAGCGTATGATCCTGGCGGTATGGGTGCTTTTGCAGTTCATTGACAAGGTGGAGCCTATGGCTCACTATCCAGCGACCTATCCGTCCCAAATTTTCTTTCTCAAAGAGGACATCGGTTATGAGATTGTGGTGCTCTACGACGGGGAGCAGCATCTTGCCCGTCTGCTCCAGCCACAAGAGGATCTGCGATACATCTTTGTCCTACCCCATATCCACATGGCGCAGGAATTGGTGCTGCCGAACGTCCCGTGTCTATTTGCCACGGTGGACTACAACGGTCAGGAGGTACCCGATGTGCGCTTTTACACAGAGAGCGAGGGTAGCCGAGATGGCGCAGTCTGATTTTGGGCGGGCTTTGTCCGGGGCTGAGCGCCGGATGGAGCGAGCGGCCATGGAACTTGCCCGCACACGGCGCCTCTTGGAGCGGGAGGACATGGCGGGCGCTTTCGGGTCTGCATTCGCCTTCTCTGCTGAGGTGGAGAAACTGGCTCTGCTTGCACGGGTGCTTCCAGCCTACACCGGGCACCCAAAGGCTGCGGAACTGACAGAGCAGATGCTGCTGGATACCGTGCCCGTTGAGATGGGCTATGCTAAGCGAGGCTGGTTCCTGCTGAAGATCCCCGCGCTCCTTCCGAAGAAGGGGACGGGCTCGCCCATCTACATCCAGCAGTATCTCTATCCCGCGCTGCGCCGCTATTTCGACGGCAAACCGCCGGCGCTCTACCGCAGTTGTGTGCTGGCTTACCGGCATGTGTATCAGCACGACCGGCCGGAGCGGGCCTACCGTGACCATGACAACATTGAGGTCAACATGGTGACCGACATCGTTACACTCTATCTGATGCCGGATGACGCCCCCCGGCGGTGCGCCCACTACTACTGCAGCGCCGCCGGAGAGGTGGACTGCACAGAGGTGTATGTAGTGCCCGCGAGCCGGTTCCCGGAGTGGCTGGCAGCGGCGCAGGCAGACGATTTGAAGGAGGAGATGCTATATGAAACGAGCGAAATATGGGACTAAAAAAATACGGGATTTTAAGCTCGTTTCCGGGCCGAAGGCGCACGTACTTCCGAAACATCGGAAGATTCCCGAAAAGACAGGGGTTTCCAAGCGCGACCGGGAGACAATTTGCGGCAAAGAGAGAAACAGCCATGCCTTAAATCCCGATGCCCCCGGGCAGTCCAAATGATCACACTCCGGCCCGGCAGCCACGCCTACCGTCTGTTGCTTCTGCTGGCCATCTGCGGGGAATACCCACATCGCTCCCTGCATCTGCTGGGGAGTATTCGGACGCTGGAGGAACTGGTCAGAAGGTTGGAAGTGGTGCAGCACTTCCGAACTCCCGCCGGGGCAGACCTCGGCTCCTGCAAAATGCTCACCACCAGCGGAAAGGGGAACAGACGGACAATCCGGCTCTATAAGAGTGCCCTGCCTCTCCTGCAGACCCTCCACCCGGCAGCCCTCGACTGGTATCTGACAGCCACCGGCGGACACCGTTTCTCTGGAAGCGCAAGCCATGTGGAAAGGAATCAACGCGTTGCGGAATCAGTGGCGGTCTGTATGGGAGCCGGCGTGGAGATGCGTCCCTTCTTGTTGCCGCCCCTTCAGAAACAGGCGATTCGGCAGGTTGTGCCGGAATGTGCCTGCTTTTATACGGCAAAATCCGTCAAGCAACTGGACAACACTGAGATGAACAAGACCATCTTCACCCGCCTGACTGGTGCGTTGTTCTGCCCAGGGTTTTGTTACGCTGTCTACAACACAAGGGACGCTGTGATGAAGTGGAGTGGTATGGGCGAGTTTAAGACCGCCAGACATCTGGAGGAACTGGCCCGCATGAATGCAGGCCCCGCCCGGGCAGACCATGCCATCCTTCTGGGAGAACACATGGATCTGGCGCTGCAGACCCTGTTGGAGTCTGACAAGAGCAGACGAATGGAGCTGCGTTTCGACCGGATCTATCCCCATGTGCATTTTATCCCCATGACGGAGCAGGGAACCCGGCTCCTCCGCATCCTGACGCTCCCAGACTGGCATGAGCAGGTGCTCACAGCCGTGTTCCCCGAGGGGATGCGTGTAACAATGCCCGGCGTGATGGAGTACGACGCGCAGAATGGGGACACCCTGATCCTCTCCCACCTGGACGGTGACATCGCCCGCCTGATGCGGGTGAGGCAAGCGCTGGAGCACAGCGCCGCCCCATACGAGATCCTGTGTTATCCCTGGCAAAGTCAGTTTGTGGATCAGTATATGGGCGGTCGGGCACAGTTGCGGGAGATCAGCATGCCGGATTTGGAAGAAGCACTCGGGATTGGAGGAGGGGAGATGGCAGACGAAGGGAGTTGATGCGATGAAAAATAGGTCTGTTCGTGCAGTAGGGATTGCACTCGCCGTCATACTGGGTATGGCGGCTTTGCTCTATCTGGGCGGCCTTATCAACCAACTTACGATAGGCTACCAAAAGTGGCTGGCCGCCGGCGGCATGACCGGCAAGGCCACCATGGGCGCCATCTACTTCTCACCCCTTGTGTGCTGGCGCAGCGCCCTGACGGGGAGCGGCATAAAATGCACCCTCTTTACGGCGGTGTTGGCAGGCGGCCTGTTCGCATTTGTCCGGCTCCAGAATCGGTTTGGGAGCAACGACTATGACCCTCGCAATTTCACCCGAAGCAAGCGGGGCACCTACGGCACTTCTGGGTGGATGAACGAGAAGGAGATGCGCTCCGTCCTGGAGGTAGCCAGCCCCGAGCGGGCGAAGGGAATCATCCTGGGCAAGACGGAGCGCGGCTCGGTCATCTGCCTGCCGGAGGACACCCGACTCAATAAACACATCGCGGTGTTCGGCGCCAGCGGCACCAGGAAGTCCAGGGGCGTGATTCGTCCTGCCCTGTTCCAGAGCATTCGGCGGGGGGAGTCGGTGGTAGTCGCGGATCCGAAGTCGGAGATGTTCGCAGACACGGCGGAACTGTTCAAAAAGCACGGCTATAAGGTTCGGGTCTATAACCTTCTGCAGCCGGAGTACAGCGACTCCTGGAACTGCATGTTCGACTTGGGCGGTGATACCCTCATGGCCCAGATCCTCACTGATGTGATCATCTCCAACACGAAGGGCGACGAGAAGGGTGACCACTTCTGGGATAACGGTGAGAGCAATCTGCTCAAGAGCCTGATCCTCTATGTGGATCTGGACAGCACCCGGACACCGGAGGAGCGGAACCTGGCCGCCGTCTATCAGATGCTCACCCAGCACACGGAGAAACAACTCACCATGCTCTTTGACCGGCTCCCCATCGGACATCCGGCCAAGGGGCCGTATAGCCTGTTCAGCCAGGCCAGCGACACCGTGCGCGCCGGGATCGTACTGGGTCTCGGCACCAGACTTCAGGTGCTGCAAAGTGAGGCTGTGCGGCGGATCACCCGCAGTTCCGACATTGACCTGTCCGAGCCAGGCTGGAACAAGTGCGCCTACTTCATCATCCTGGACGACCAGAACTCGTCTCTGGAATTTCTGTCAGCCCTGTTCTTCGCATTCCTGTTCATCAAACTCGTGCGCTACGCCGACAGCACCCCGGAACAGCGCTGTAAGATACCAGTTAACATAATACTGGATGAGATGAATAATATAGGGTCTATAAAGGACTTCGGCCGCAGATTGTCAACAATCAGGTCGAGAATGTTGCAAATTTTGATGTGTTCTCAAAGCTTGCCTCAGCTTCAAAACCGCTATCCAAATAACCTATGGGCAGAACTGCTGGGTAACGCCGACACCCAGATTCTGCTGGGTGCCACCGACGATGTGACGGCGGAGTATTTCAGCGCCCGCAGCGGGGACATGACGGTGGAGGTAAACTCCACTATGACCACCCGGCAGAGCCTCGCTCTGGCGCAGGTCATCCCGCAATACCGCTATACCGAGGGCATCGGCAGACGGCGTGTACTGACCCCGGATGAAGTGCTCCGCCTGCCCAATGATGAACTGCTCATCATCATCCGCGGCCAGAAGGTGTTTCGGGCCAAGAAGTTCGACTTCACAGAGCATCCCTATGCCAAGGAGTGTGAGCGCACCAGTATCCAGCAATATCATTCCGAACAGGTGCCAACCCAGCCGCAGGAAGCACTGGATCAGTCTATACCGCCGAAACCCAGTGTGACCGAACTGCCCGGACAGGCACCTGCTGCCTCCGAAAAACCGCCTGCCAAACCGAAGGCTTCCCCAGCAAAACCACAGGCGCCTGCCCCAAAGACACCGCCATCCGGTGACCAGCCTTCGGAACTCCCCTCTAAACCCGCCAAACGGCCTAAAACGCTCTACGAGAGTTCCCGGCCGCCGGCGGATTTTTAATAAACAGCGCTGTACCCCCCACATTCAACCAAAGGAGGATATTATACCATGGCAAGAACCAAGAAAGAGATCGAGGAACAGGCTTCCGCTGCAGAGCCGGAAACCACTGGGACTGAGTCTAATCCCATCCCCCAGACCGACCCGGAAACGCCGCCTGGTGAGGTGGCCAATGCCGGCATGACAGATCTGGAACTGGCTGCTGCCAACACCTTGGACCCCGACGCGCCCCAGACTGACCTGGAATCGGGCGAGGATACCGGCGGCCAGGCTGCTTTTCCCCAGACTGACCCGAAATGGGACCCGGATAGCCAGTTTGAGTCTGGCCAAGAACCCTTTTCATCCCAGACTGACATGGAATCCGCCAACTCGAATGCCGGTTCCCAGACTGACCTGGAACCGGCTGAAGAAACCGGCGATGGCCAGGCATTTGATCCCACGACCGATCTCGGTTCCCAGACTGAGCCGGAAACAGAACCGGACGACGAAGCCTCGACTCAGTCTGAAGGGGACGCTGCGGCTGAAGGGGACGCCGAGCCGCCTGCCCCGCCCCGGCGCCGGCGCACCTCCCGCAAGAAGGCGGCAGAGGTGCAGGAGGCGCAGGACGGGGGAGAGGATGTGCCCGCGGAGGAGGAGCAATCCGAATCCGGTCAGCCCCAGAAACTCCGCATGCCGGGCAGGCGCCGTCAGCGGGTGGTATCCATCGACGCTGAGCGGACGGTGGAGACGGATACGGACCGGCTGCGCAACGACCTGCTGGACCTGGTGGAGTCCCTCAAGAGCAAGAAGATCCTCACCGGTGCGATCCAGGGCGTGGAGCGGCTGGCGGATAACCCGGAGATGTCCTATGCCGTCATCTATCACGGGGATTTCAAGGTCATCATCCCGGTGCTGGAGGCCATCGAGGAGCCAGCGGACTACCGCGGTCAGCCCAAGGGGGACGTGCTCCACTACTTGCTCAATAAGCGACTGGGCGCGGAGGTGGATTACATCGTCAAGGGTGTCGACCAGGAGCACAACGTGGTGGCGGCCAGCCGGCTGGAGGCCATGGCGCTCAAGCGCAGAGAGTACTACTTCCGCACCGACCGGGACGGCAACTACCAGATCTACGAGGGCATCCGCGCCGAGGCACGGGTCATCTCAGTCATTCGAGCGGGCATCTTTGTGGATCTGTTCGGCGCGGAGTGCTATATCCCTCTCAGGGAACTGTCCTACCAGCGGTGGGTTGACGCCGCGCAGCACTATCAGCCCGGCCAGCGCGTGCTGGTGCGGGTGCTGGAGGTGGACCGCAGCGACCGCAGTCATCCCAGGGTGACCGCTTCGGTGAAGCAGGCGATGGAGAACCCCTACGAGAAGGCGCTGAAGAAGTATGTGGTGGGCAACCGCTATGTGGGTACCGTGAGCATGGTGGATCTCAACGGCGTGTTTGTCTCCCTGGACGGCGGTATCGACTGCCTTTGCACCTACCCCAAGCGCGGCCGGCCGCCCAGGGGTGCCAGGGCAACCGTGCGCATTCTTGGGATCAACCACGAGAACAACCGGATTTGGGGCGTCATCACCCATATGTCCACGACTCGCTGAGAAGGGAGGAGTGAGCCATGACCATCCAAAAGCGGCTTCGGTTGACCCTCCTGACGGTTGTGTGTCTTTCCATGTGCCTTTGCACTACAGCTTTTGCAGACACGGACGGCACCGAGCCGAAGGTCACCCAGCAGCCGGACCAGCTGGTACTTCAGCTAGGCACGCGCTGGGCGGGCGTGGAGTTTGAACTGCGCACCGATGCCGGAGTCTTTCCGGCCCCCATTGTGGTAGACGAGACAGGCGTGTTGACCATGGATCTGGGTGGGAGCACCACCTATACGCTCAGTTGCATCAACTCCACCGTCCCTATCCCAGATCCATCCGTAGAGCAGACGCCAGACACCCAGCAGTCATCAGAAGAGGTGCAACAGCCGCAGGAACAGAATACCGCCACAGAGCCTAACAGCGGTATTCCCATCGTTCCACTGGTGGTGTTCCTGGTCGGCCTTGCCTGCGGGGGCGGCGGCTTGGTGGCGCTCCACTTTGCCAAGCGGCGCCGCCAAGAGGCTGATTATGACGAGTGGGCGGACGAGGACGACGAGCAGTATTGAAAGGAAAAAACGCCCCCAGACTGAGATGGGATCTCCCAGACTGAAAACGGCAAAAAAGTTAATAGAATTACCGCGAAAATGCGGATTTTTGTTGACTATTTCGCGGTATTTTGTTATAATTCCATTGTAACAAGATACTGCGCACAGGCTCTCGATACGCCGGGGCGCCTTGGCGTCAGACCTGCCAGAAGTGGGTGGGAAATCGTGACGGAGCCGCTGTACCGCGGCCCCACAAGGCGCAGATCTTGTCTTAAAAGAATGTGGCCGGAAGGCCGCTGAAATACAGTGCAGAGTCAATGGCTGGATGCGACACCACTATTCCAGCGCTTGGCTCTGCACTGTATTTCAGCGGGCTTCCGGCCTTTTTTGTGTTTCGGCGGTTTTGGCGATGCCGGTGCGAGTAGGGAATATGGAAGTTATCTTCTGGTAAGGAGGGACACAAGATGAGCAAGAAATCAAGACGCGGCCGGGCAGGGGTACTGCCTGGCGATGGGCAACTGCGCTGCCAATGCGGCAGCCCCGCGGTGCTCCGCAGTGCGGAAGGCCTGTGCAGGACGCACCGGCCTGGTGCGATGGCCTATGTCTGTTCCCGGTACCCGGCCTGCGATTCCTTTGTGATGGCGCACCCGGGGACCTTGGAACCCATGGGGAGCTTGGCCGGGCCGAGACTGCGGAAGCTGCGGTATGCCGCGCATCAGGAGTTCAACAAACTGTATCAGTCTGGACTCATGAGCAAGCGGGACGCCTACCAGTGGCTGGCCATGACCGTGCAGGCGCCTATGGCCCACGCCCACATCGGGCATCTGGGCGAGTATTACTGTCAGGTGGTTATTGATGAAAGTAGGAAACTGCTCCAGGAGCGGATGGAGCAGCAAAACAAATTGAGAAAAGTATCAGGAGGTGCATGATATGCTGTCGCCGCTTACGAAGGAGCAGCGGATCAAGGTTGAGGAGAACATGGGACTGGTGGGCAAGGTGATCCAGGACTGCGTCCATACACTGGGCGCGGGGAGCATGTTCGGCTATGACGACCTGTTCCAAATCGGGTGCCTGGGGCTGTGCAAGGCGGCCCAAACAGATAAGCCGGGGCACACGGTGGCCTTTTCCACCTACGCCTACCGTCTGATCCGCAATGAGATCTATACTGAGTTGGAGCGTGCCACCCGGCGGGGGCGGGAGGTGGCCACTGACCCTGCTGAACTGCCCTGCACGGTGCTGGACGATGATATACCAGAACAGCGAGAGGCTTGTATGTCGCTTCTGCAGCGGCTTGAGCGGGCAGAAGCCGAGGCCACCGGGGTGACAGCCAAGGGATTCCAGGCCATCCGGATGCTGATGGATGGATATACCAACCGAGAGATCGGGGAGCGGTTCGGTGTACCGGCAAACCATGTGACGGCGTGGGTAGCCAGGGCACGCAAAACGCTCAGCGAGCTGGATTGATAGGCAGGCAAGATAAGGGAATCATTTTGTTCAGTAGATCTTCTGTCTGCGTACATAAGAAATAATACAGCGGGGTGCTTTTCCAGTTGGTACAGCACCCCGCTGTATTGCGTTCCTAGTGCGCAGAAGGCCGCGATTACCTACCGCAGCACCGCTTGTACTTCTTGCCGCTTCCGCAGGGGCAGGGATCATTGCGGCCGATCTTCTTACTTTTGTGATCTGCACTCCCGACCACCGGGGGCCTTCCAGCCAGTTCCGACGGCGTGTGTCCGTTATTGGACCACAGCCTTGTGTGGTTGGACAATTCCACCAGCAACTTGGAAATCGTATGCAGTTCACCCGCCGACAACTCGACCCCATACTCGACGAAAAGATCCAGCAGGCGCTGCATTGGCGCCTCCAGGACAATGGCATAATGCAGTTCTATCATCAATTCCGACAGCCGCTGTGTATCCAGATGGCAGGAAGTGCGCAGATACTGCTCCAATTCCTGTGTGTATGCTGTCGGCTCATAGTAATCCGGATTGGCATATTTTAAGAACTCCGTCTTTGTGGGAATATACCTTGGCTTATTGCCGACCCGGGCCAGAAGATCCGGAATGTCTCGATACTGATTGTAGGAAAACGCCTCGCTGGCGATCTCAGACCCCAATAGCACATAGCCGCACTCCCGGGCGATTTGCCGGAGCAGGACGAGGTCCAGTTCTTCTTCAGTGAGCGCCGGGCGATTCTGCATACTGAAGATTTTGAGCAGGTCATCCTTTGCAATCACACCGTACAGATTGATTGCGGCCATCGCGTAGGCATGTATCAGATCTGAGCGTTCCTTGCGGGCTTGGAACCCGTTCTCAGTCAGAACCAACACAGCAGAGCGTACCTCGTCTGGCATCACATAGGTGACCACGCTATCTTGGAGAAATGCCTGTAGGTAGCAAAGTTCGAGGAGAACAGTATCGTTATTCACGCTGCAACCACGGCTCTCGCATGAACCGCACTCTGCGATCTTCAGCAGCCGTCGCCAGGATGCGCTATCCAACAGAAAGAGGATGTTTTCCATGCGGTCCTGAACCAGCATGGCGTCAAAAATCGCAGTGACCAGGCCGTCCTTCCGCATTTGATAGATGCGCCGGACGCCATGCAGCCCCGCCAAGGAGCGCAGCTCCGCAACGGTCTTCAACTGGAGAATATCCCGAAGTTTGGTGTATGGCGCATGACGGATCGGCAGAAGCACTGTTTCCTTTGATGCCATAGCCGGCTCTGTCTGCGGCATACCGTCCACCTCCTTTTTCCGCAATCATACCACGGTTTTCCGGCGGCGGCAACCCGATTTCAAGACAAATCCGCAAGGGAAAACCATCGCATTTCGTTGACATCCGTGCTATGATAACAGTAAAGTCAGGTTGGGGAGGAAGACACCATGGGGCTCATTGCGCGGCTGCTCTTGAACGAACGAGCAAAGTTTGACCGGATCTGCGGGGAATTGCAGACGGCTCGGTTCTTTCCAGAAGATGTGGAGGAGATCCGGGACATCCCCTACCTGCCGGATACCGAGCCTGCCCACCGCATGGATGTCTATCGGCCCAAGAGGACGGATGGGCCGCTGCCGGTGGTGCTGGATGTCCATGGCGGCGGCCTGGCCATGGGCAGCAAGACGTACAATCGCTGGTTCAATGCCCAACTGTGCCGCCGAGGGTTTCTGGTATATAGCGCGGACTATCGCCTGGTACCGGAGCACCGGGTCTTTGACGCCTGTGCAGATATTTCTGCGGCCATGGACGAGGCAATCCGGTTGGCCCCGGACTTTGGCGGCAAGCCCGGCGGCATTTTCCTGGTGGGCGACAGCGCCGGCGCTTACCTCATCGCCTACCTCACAGCCATGCAGCGGTGTCCAGCTATGGCGGCCGCCGCTGGCGTTCAGGCACCTAAAGCGGAGATCCGGGCCCTGGGCCTTATCAGCGGGATGTTCTACACCACCCGCCGGGACAAGGTGGGCCTCACCATGCCCAGGTACCTGTATGGCCCCGATTGGAGGAAGGGTGCGTTTGCACCCTATCTGGATCCGGGGAAGTGGGCGTGTCTGGGAGATTTTCCGCCGTCCCTCCTGGTAACCAGCCGAAATGATATGCTCCACCAGTATACAGTAGACTTTGCCGGCGCCCTGGAGAGGTCCGGCGCAGCCTACCGCCTGGTGGACTATCCCGCAGACAAACGGCTGGTCCACGCCTTCAGCGCAGTTGACCCAGACCTTCCGGAGAGCCAGGAGGTTCTTTCGGCGCTGGCAGATTTCTTTCGACAGGCACAATGACAGAGCAGCAGCGGATGGTTTTGACCATCCGCTGCTGCTCTTTGAGGAAAGGTAATCACCGGTTCTGCTGGTAAGGAGATCTGGCAAAAAGTTTTGATTTGACCATGCAATACCAATAACTTTAAGGCGGAGGTATGCGACAGTCAGAACAGGGGTAACCGTTTCAGAACGGCAGAGCAAGCGATGCGTCAGAAAGGCATCTACCGGTGGTTAAGACGTTCAACTTGGTTTACTTCAGATAGTACAAAAAGGAATTCAGACGGGACCAGGCCCCTTCATCCCAGTCGTTGTCCATGGCCAGATGGAAGTGCGGGAACCCTTCCAGCGCGCCGGTCATGTCCAGCACTGTGGCGGTATTCTCATACCGGGGGGACAGGGTAAGCACACCGGAAGACCGGCACCCCAGTTCCAGGGCTTTGGCGATACGATAGCGCCCATTGGCCCCGGCAAATCCGGGGAGCAGCCGGTTCGCCTCCCCGCGAAGGACCTCCAGGTCCGGGGAAAAGATGCTCCGCATGCCCAGGAGCCGGCCCAGGTCCGCCATCCGTTTAGCCCAGGATCCGTCCAGAGCACTGCCTGCGTCCCGCCAGAGAAACCACAGATATTCTCCCAGCGGCGCCCGGAGCAGTTGCCAGCGCTCCTGTTCCAGCGTGTCCAGCACCCCATCGTGGAGGGCAAAGAGGGTGAAAGGCTCACCCACAGCGGCCAGCGCCCGTCCGGAGGATGGGAGGGCGCCGATCCCCCGGGCCAGGGCCTCCAGTTCCTCCCAGGCGGGGATGTGGGCCGGCGCCAGCTCCGTTCGCCGGTCAGGCGGGGCGCACAGCAGGACATCCCCCGTCAGGACCGCCCGCAGCAGCAAGTCCGGGTCTGAGGCGGTCTCCGGCAGCCGCTCCAGCACGGGGGCGGCCAGCGTCACCCGCTCCAGCCCACGGCGCCGCAGCACCGATTCCGCCGCCCAGGGGTACTGGCCGTCGGCTTCGGCCCCCTGCGTGGCGGGCAGAAGCCCCTGGAAGGGGCCGGTTTCCCGCAGGGCAATATCTAGAATTCCGCCCAAGAGGGCTGGAAAGGGCAGATACTCCTTGGAAGAGGTCTCCGCCCGCCCCAGGGCTAGCGAGTGGCCCCCAAGAGGCATGGCACGAGCCTCCACTCCGCGGGTGTGGCGGAAGTGGTCCAGCAGATAGGGAGTGAATGGCGGAAGGTCCGGCACATACAGGGGGCCGCGGGTCCTGTCCGGCGCGGCAACCACGGCAGTGGGATGGGACGGGACGGCCGTGAGCCGGAACCCTTCGGGCAGCGGTCGAACCGGCCGGCTCTCCAGGCTCTGGAGAAATGCTTCGATCCGGGTGATGACCCCCACCGGCGAGAAATGCTCGTCCACCTCGATGTGCAGATAGGGCTTTTCTCCCATCTCCTGCCGGAACAGGTAGGAGAGTGTGGTGTCCGGCCCGCAGCCGTGGTTGGTGAGATACACAGCGTACAGGTTTGGGTGATGGGCCACCAGTTTGGCCCCGGACAGGATGTGCTGGCCGAAGGGCCAGTACAGATTGGGGTGATCCGCCGACAGGTCCAGGTCGTGGGCGGGCAGATGGGACAGGGTGAGGACCTTGTACCCCCGCTCCAGCAGCAGCCGGGGGATGCCCATATTCAGAACCGGGTCCGAGAGGCCGTAGTTCCGGGTGATGAGCACCAGCACCTTGTCCTCCGGCCCCAGGGAGGCCAGCAAGTCCCGCCCCTGTTTCTCCACTGCGGCGGTGTGCCGCCGTACAGCTTGGGCGCCGGACATCAGGGCGGGAAGGCAGCGCACCTTGGGAATGCCCAGTTGTTTCCCAAGGCCCAGCATGGCGGATGCCATGGCCTCCTGGCCAAAATCCAGGTCAAATACCGGATTGAGCAGGGTAATGCCCCGCTCCTCCAGCCGGAGCGCCCGGGCGGCCAGCCGGGGTGCGGTCTGCATATATACGCAGCCGTAGCTGTGCTCCACTCGTGAGGTCTCATGCTTCATGGTGTGGATGGAGGGGAGGAAGATGTAGTCCACCCCCTGCTCCGCCAGCCAGGCCATGTGGCCGTGGATCAGTTTCACTGGGTAGCAGGTCTCCGCCTGGGCGGTCTGCTGGGAGAGACGGATGATCTCCTCATTGGTGGGTGGGGAGAGGAGCACGTTGTACCCCAAATGCCGGAAGAAGGCGTTGGCCATGGGGAAGAACTTGTGGATCATCAGGGCAAATGGTACCCCCACCGTCTTGCGCCTGGGGACCGGCGCGGGATCGTACCCCTCCAGAAGCAGCTGCGGCCCCCGCTGGTAGAAGGCGATGTTGCGCTGGACCTCTGGAGAAAGGGCGGGGGATTCCTCTCCCTGGCCGGTGAAGCCGTGGAAACGGGATGGACCCTCCGCTGTCTCCAGGGCCAGCAGGGCGACGCCGAAAGCCCCGCTGATGGAAAAACAGGGGGAGACGGTGAGCCGGTCCCCAAATTCCTGGCGAAAGGCGGCCACGATCCCAGGGTTGTAGGCCACGCCGCCCTGGAGGACGATCCGCCGCCCCACCAGCTTGCTGCCCACCACCTTGTGCAGGTAGTTGCGGACGATAGACTGACACAGTCCGGCGGCCACTTCTGCCTGGGAGGCTCCCTGGGCCAGGGCTGACTGGATGGCTGTCTCGATGAATACGGTACACCGCTCGCCCAGTTCCACTGGCGCCTGGGCGGTGAGGGCCAGAGGGCCGAACTCCTCAAGCGGGATACCCATGCGGGCGGCCTGTTCCTCCACAAAAGAGCCGGTGCCGGCGGCGCAGATCTTATTCATCTGGAAATCCGCCACCTGACCGCCCTGCAGAGAGATGTACTTGGAGTCCTGCCCGCCGATCTCAAACACCGTATCTGCGTCCGGTACCCAGTGGACGGCGGCCCGGGCCTGGGCGGTGATCTCGTCCCGCACCGCATCCGCGCCAATCAGCCGGCCGATCCGCTCCCGGCCGGAGCCGGTGACGCCCACCGCCAGAAGAGGAAGTTCTCCAAACCGCTCCCGGAGATGCTCCAGTCCCCGGCGCACCGCCCCCTCCGGGTCCCCGGCGGTGCGGAGATACTGAAAGACGATCAGGCCGCCGTCGGGATCCATGAGCACCAGGTCGGTGCTGGTGGATCCTACGTCGATACCCAGGGCGCAGCCCTCCAGCGGGATCACGCCAGAGGAGGCGGGGTCTGTCAGAGAAGCGCCGGCGGGCTGGGATAGGGGGGAACGCCGCACCAGCCGACCCGCTGCAGCCGGTTGCCCGCACAGGCTGGCCAGCAGTTCCCCCATGGAGCAGGTCTCTGCCTCTTGAGCGGCCAGGGCGGCTCCCACAGCGGCAGCATGGAGGAACGGATCCGGAATAATCAGATCTTCCTCCTCCAGGCCGAATACTGCTTTGACAGCCTGGACCACGCCGGCGTTCTGGGCCACGCCGCCGCACAGGGCTACCGGCCTCTCCACCGGGAGGCTCCGGACGATGACCGCCTTGTAGTTACGCACCATGGCGTAACAGAGGCCCAGCAGGATGTCGGGCGTGGGAATGCCCTCCTGCTGACGGTGGATGATGTCGGTCTTGGCAAAGACTGCGCACCTGCCAGACAGGCGGGGGATGGACTCGGCCTGGGCCACGAGATTGGAGTAGTCCTCGATGCGGAGTCCCAGCCGGGACATCTGATCCTCAAAGAAGGAGCCAGTCCCGCCCGCGCAGTGCTCGTTGACCGCAAACTGCGGGGGAAGTTCCGACCCAAAACCGGTGAGGAAACGGGCGCTCTGGCTGCCAATCTCAATGACGGACCGGGCTTCCGGCGCCAGCAGGATCACCCCCCGGTGGATGGCGGGGATATCCCCCAGATTGGAGAGACCGGGACAGATTTCCAGCAGCCGCTCCCCGGCGCTGCCGGTAAGGACCACCGGACAACCGCAGACCCCGCTGTCCCACTGGAGAAGCTCCCCCAGCAGCCGGCGGGCCGCCGGGATCGCGCTGCCCCGGTGGGCGGCGATTTTGGACCAAAGCAGTTCTCCCGTCGGGGAGAGAAGTACCAGTTTGACGGTGGTGTTCCCGCAGTCCAGACCGATTCCGTTCATAGAGATCCTCCATTCCCGCTCCTTGACAGTTTAGCGCGAGAGCGGTATAATATAGGTTAGTTATTGCTAACTATAACAAATCCATTCTACTTTGTCGGTTGCCACAGCAACAGGAGGCAGATCATGCAGTCGGTTTTCGCGGCGATGGGCCGCTGTCCGTTATTTGAAGGGATCCCAAAAGAGAAGTATCCCAACGTCCTGACCTGCCTGCAGGGGGAGGCCAGGGCAGTTTCAAAAGACCAGGTACTCCTGCGGATGGGAGAACGGCAAAGCCGGCCAGGCGTGGTAATGTGGGGGACCTTGCGAATCTCCCTATACAGCGAAGACGGAAACCTGCTGACCATAGAGCGATTGGATGCCGGAATGGTATTTGGAGAGTCACTCGTCTGTTCTATGGCGGAAGACAGCCCCATTCAGATCGACGCCATCACCGATGGGGAGGTCCTCTACCTGGACTTCGACCCTCTCCTGCTCCAACAGGAGAACGCATGCCCCTTCCGGACCCGGGTGACAGCCAACCTGCTCCGGGAGATGGGGCGGGAAGCCCTGTTTCTCAACCGGAAAATGCGGATTCTGGCCCAGAACCGCCTGCGTAACCGTATTAAGCTCTATTTACAGAGCCTTCCCGCCACTTCGGACGGCGTGATCCGGCTGGAGATGGGACGAGGGGAGCTGGCGGAATACCTGTGCGTGGACCGCAGCGCCCTCTCCCGGGAGCTGGGCCGGATGCAGAAGGATGGAATCCTCACCTATCAGGGGCAAACCGTCCGGATCTTGGATCAGGACTTTCTCACCGCGTAACGAGGAAAATGGCCTGTCCGTTGCCATGGCAACGGACAGGCCATCGTGCTATATAGTATCGTTTCTAGTGGTTAGTTAATGCTAACTAAAAGAAATGATAGGAGGACATACCATGAAACGAGCCTTTGCTTCCATCCTGGCTTCGGCCATGATGCTTTTCGCACTGGCCGGCTGTTCCGGCGGAGGGGAAACCACTACAAATGAGACGCAGGATCCCGCACCGGAGGGATCCAGTCAAGCCACGGAGCCGGTGACCATCTCGGTGGGGGTTCCCACCGCGCCGCCCGCTCTGCCGGTGCTGCACATGATGGACGCCCAGCTGCTGGGGGAGAATGTCACCATCGACCTGAACGTGTGGAATGCCCCGGAGGAGTTGTTGGCCATGGTCCAGGGTGGGGAGCACGACATGTACGCATTCCCCCTGACGGTGGTCTCCACGCTCTATAACAAAGGGCTGGATGTACGGCTGATGAACGTGAACACCTGGGGCGTCACCTACTTCCTGACCACCGATCCGGACTTTACCACCTGGAGTGATTTGGCGGGCAAGACGGTATACATCCCCTTGCAGTCCTCGCCTCCGGACGCCCTAACGCAGTACTTCCTGAACGAGGCCGGCCTGACGGTGGGGGAGGACGTGGAGGTGATCTACGCCAGCACCGCCGAGGTGGCAAGCCTCTTGGCCTCCGGCCAGGCGGAGTACGCCACGCTGATCGAGCCTCAAGTTACCTCCGCTATGAACCAGAACAGCGAGATCCGCCGGGCCCTGAGCTTTGAGGAGGAGTGGCAGCGGGTCACCGGCACCGACACCATGATCCTCAACGCAGGCTTCGGTACCACGCAGGCCTTTATTGACGAGAACCCGGATCTGGTGGCACAGTTCCAGGAGGCCTATGCCGAGAGCGTCCAATGGGTACTGGACAACCCCGCCGAGGCGGCTGCCCTGGCGGAGGAGTACCTGGATATGAATGCTGCCGTGGTGGAGGCAGCCATCCCTAACATGGGCCTCACTTTCAAGAGCGCTCAGGACGCCAGGGGAGAGCTGGATACCTTCTACCAGCTGCTCTATGACTTTGATCTCTCCATGATCGGCGGGGCGATGCCAGACGACGGGCTGTTCTATGAGGGCTAAGGCGGGACTTTGGCTCCGCCGCGCCCTGGGGGTTGGCCTGCTACTGGGACTCTGGCAGCTGGCCGCCCTTTTCTTCCCGCCCCTGGTGGTGCCGCCCATTCCGCAAGTGGCGGCGACCCTGGCGGAGCTGATCCGGGAGCCGGATTTCTGGCCGACGGTGGGGACTACGCTCCTGCGGCTGGTGACCGGCCTGGGGATCGGGATCGCCGCCGGGGCGGTGCTGGGGCTGCTGTTCGGTCTGTACCCCAAGCTGGAGGATGTGGGGACGCCGCTGATTCATGTGCTCCAGTCGGTCCCCCCGGTCTGCTGGGTGGTGCTGGCTCTGGTCTGGTTCGGCTTCAACGGACGGCCCTGCATCTTCATCGTGGCAACAGCCACGGTTCCCACGGTGGTCATCAACCTGAGCCACGGGGTGCGGGGCGTGGACCGGCAGCTGCTGGAGATGGCGCGCCTGTACCGCTTTTCCAGGTGGAAGACCCTGCGCCATGTGACGCTCCCCTCCATCCGCCCCTACTTCAACTCCGCCCTGGAGATCGTCATCGGCGGCGGGTGGAAGCTGGCGGTGATGGGCGAGGTGCTCACCACCAACAGCGGCATCGGCGGGGCCATCACATCCGCCCGGCTCAATGTGCAGCCGGACGCCATCATCGCCTGGGCGTTCCTGCTGGTGGTGGGGTGCTTTCTCACCCAGAAGCTACTGCGGCTGATCTGCTGTCGGAAGGGGGCACCGGTATGCTGAAACTCACGGGGATCAGCAAGGCCTTTGACGGCCTGCCGGTCCTTGCCGACCTGTCTCTTACGTTGTCTCAGGGGGAGATCGTGGCACTCATCGGCCCTTCCGGCTGCGGCAAGACCACCCTGCTGAATATCATCTCCGGGCTGACCGCTCCTGACAAGGGCACGGTGGAGGGCGCGGAGGGCAGGCTGAGCTATATGTTCCAGAGCGCCCGGCTGCTCCCCTGGCGCACGGTGGAGGAGAACATCCGCCTGGTGCGTGAGGACGCGCCCCGGGAGGAGGTCCGCGCCCTCATTTCCGCAGTGGGACTGGATGGCTTTGCGCGGTATTATCCCGGCCAGCTCTCAGGGGGAATGGCCCGCCGCTGCGCGCTGGCCCGGGCCTTTCACTTCGGCGGGGAGCTTTTCCTGATGGACGAGCCGTTCCAGGGACTGGATTATGGGATCCGCATGGAAATGGTGGCGATGCTGCTGGCCATCTGGCGGCGGGAAAAACCGGGGGTGCTCTTTGTCACTCACGAGATCGACGAGGCCCTCACTGTGGCAACCCGTATTGCCGTGCTCACCCCCAGACCCACCACCATTCAAACCTGGTACACCCTCCCGGGGGCGGAGGGACGGGAGGCATCCGCACCGGAACTGCTGGATCTCCGCCGGGAGATCATTCGGCAAATCACGGGATAGCCCTGGTTTCCGTTGCACAGGCCGTCAAACCGGGGTATACTGAACATAGGACGTTACAAAGGAGGCAAGCCCATGGAATTTCTCCGCAATCTGCCCACGGACGACCCCGCAGCCTTGGCGGGGCTTATTGACATTCGCCCGGCCCGGGTGGTGAGCATGGCCCTCACCCGCAGCGAACACTGCCAGATGACCCTGCTGGCCTTTGGCGACGGGGAGAGCGTCAGCGAGGAGCGGTACTTTGGCGACACCCTCTACTATGTGCTGGAGGGGAGCATGCCCCTGCGCATGGAGAGCGGGGAGAGGACCCTGACCGCGGGCCAGTGCCTGGCGGTGCCCGCCGGGGTGTCCCACGCCGTCGGCGGCGGAGGATCCTTTAAGCTGCTGCAGATCACCCTGCAGTAGGAACATGAACAGGAGGAAATCACGATGGAAGAATTGATCAAAAACCTGCCCCACGCCCAGCCCTTTGCCCTGAAAGAGCAGGTCCAGTATGAGGACGGGAAGGTGGTGAGCCTGACCATGGCCCAGAAGCCCGGCGTGGGCATGACCTTGTTCGCCTTTGACGCCGGGGAGGCCATCAGCACCCATGCCGCTCCTGGCGACGCCATGGCCACCATTTTGGAGGGCACCGCCCAGATCACCATTGACGGCGTTCCCCACACCCTGAGTGAGGGCGAGGCCGTCATCATGCCCGCCGGCATCCCCCATGCCGTCAAGGCCGTTACCCGGTTCAAGATGTACCTGGTGGTAGTCAAGGCGTGACAACAGCAGGCAAGATACATGGTCAGCGGTCTTAGACCACGGGACTGAGATATATGAGGCAGTATGAAGAGGGCCTGCAGTAAGTCATAGCTTGCTGCGGGCCCCTGCTTTACATGGCGCCCCCACGTCCGGCGCGGTGGAAGTGATGCCGGTGAGTCCCAAGGTTTTGGTCATTAAAATAGATTATGAGAATGCATTTGAGTTTTTCGTCCGCGTTCAGCGCATATTGGCCGCCATGAAGTACTCGGTGTAGGCCTGCTGGAGCAGCCGGATGCCGATGGATGGATATACCAACCGGTAGATTGGGGAGTATTTTGGCGTTCTGGTAAACCATATGATGGCGTGGATTTCCAGAGCACATGGGAGCATCATTAAGACAGGAAGATAGAGCCCTTAACGACTTGTCTCCAGCGAATGCTAAAACTTCATAATTTTTAGCTGGTGACGCCTTTGACGATGGATGGTTCAAGCGGGTCCGGACCGACGTACCGGATGCGCCGCTCCTGGTCACCGCCAGTGGCCTTTTCCACTACTTCCAGGAAGATCAGGTTCTCAGCCTGCTGCGGATGTTGAGCCAGTACGGAAACATCGAGGTCGTCTTTGATGCCGTCAGCCAAAAAGGTCTGGCCATGATGCAGAAAAAATATATGAAGGAAATGGGACACGGCGAGGCTCAGGTGTTCTTTTCAGTGGACAGAGCGGCACGACTGGCGGAACAGATCGGCCCTCATGCGATTGTTTTGGCGGAAAAACCTTATTATCGCAATATCGACAAATCCGGGTTGAAGTTTTTCACCAAAATCAGCATGATTGTTTCCGACCATTTTCATATGGTAAAGATGATCCATCTGAAATTGGAACGAGCATGAAGTGTCGAACGGAGAATTCCAGTTTTATGTTCCGCACTTTTCCGGTTTTTGAGATTTCTAAATGACAAATTATGTATTGGAACAGTGCGGATACCCTTTTGACCATCTTGACAATTTCATCTGTCCGATGTATCATAACACTGTGATATAACTATGTTATATGGAGGACGCTATGGAGGAAAGGTCCAGCTCAACACTTGAAAATATCCAGCAGGCTGCATTGTCAGAGTTCCTGGAGAAAGGTTTCCTGGGAGCATCTCTGCGGCAGATCGTGAAGAACGCCGGGGTGACCACAGGAGCGCTCTATGGGTATTTTTCCAGCAAGGAGGCCTTATTCGCCTCCATTGTGGAGCCCCACGCCGCCGCCCTCATGGGCCGGTTCATGGAAGCCCAGACCTCCTTCGCCGAGCTTCCTGAGGAGGAACAGGCAAACAGCATGGGTGAGAAGTCCGGGCAATATGTGAATTGGATGGTGGACTACATCTGCCAGCACCGACAGCCGGTCAAGTTGCTTCTCTGCCGGGCGGAGGGTACCAGTTATGAGCACTTCGTCCACAACATGGTGGAGCAGGAGGTAGACTACACCCTTCGGTATATGGATGTCCTTCGCCATCTGGGGCTGGATGTTCCGGAGCTGAGCCGCTCCCTATGCCATATTATTGCCAGCGGGATGTTCAACGGCCTTTTTGAGATCGTGGTCCACGATATGCCCAGGGAGCAGGCACTGCGGGATGTGGAACAGTTCCGAAGCTTCTACACCGGCGGATGGCTGAAATTGATGGGGGGATGACCCCTGTCTTTTTTAATATTGAGTTAGCAATAACTAACTTAGAAGGAGGAGGTTTTTCCATGAAACAGAAGAAAAAGAGCGATGTGGCTGCCCTGCTGGACTACGCGGGGAGCCACAGAGGGCTGACCTTTCTGGGCCTGGCCCTGTCGGCGGTGTCCATGGTGCTGAGCATGGCACCATATATCTGCATCTGGCTGGCAGCCAGGGACCTGATCGCCGTGGCGCCGGACTGGACGGCGGCCCAGAGCGTTACCCGGTACGGCTGGCTGGCCTTCGGAACTGCGTTCGGAGGGATCGTGCTGTACTTCGGCGGACTCATGTGTACCCACCTGGCGGCATTCCGTACGGCGGCCAATATCCGCAAGCGTGGCGTGGCCCATGTGATGAACGCCCCTCTGGGCTGGTTCGACGCCAACGCCTCCGGCCTGATCCGGGGACGTCTGGATGCTGCGGCGGCAGACACCGAGACCCTGCTGGCCCACAACCTGGCAGACATCGTGGGTACCATCGTCCTGTTCGTGGCCATGCTGGTGCTGATGTTCGTCTTCGACTGGCGAATGGGCTGTGCCTGTTTGCTGGCGGCGGTAATCTCCATCCTCACTATGTTCGCTATGATGGGAGGCAAGAACGCTCAGATCATGGCGGAATATCAGGCGGCACAGGATCGCATGACCAAGGCCGGCACGGAATATGTCCGGGGCATCCCGGTGGTGAAGATTTTCCAGCAGACGGTGTATTCCTTCAAGGCGTTCCAGCAGGCCATTGAGGAGTACAGCGCCAAGGCTGAGCACTATCAGGCGGACGTGTGCCGGGTGCCCCAGTCCATCAACCTGACCGTCACCGAGGGCGCCTTTGTGTTCCTGGTACCGGCGGCCCTGTTCTTGGCACCTGGCGCCCTGGCAGCCGGTAATTTTACCGGATTCGTGGCGGACTTTGCATTTTATGCAGTGTTCTCTGCCATCATCTCCACGGCGCTGGCGCGGATCATGTTTGCCTCGTCCGGTATCATGCTGGCCGGCACCGCCCTGGGGCGCATCCGCATGGTCATGGATGCCCTGGAGTTGAAGATGCCGGAGCTTCCCAAAGCGCCACAGAACAGCCGGGTGGAGTTCAAGGATGTGAGTTTTACCTACGACGGGGCGGAGACACCGGCCCTGTCCCATGTGTCCTTCACGGCGGAGCCGGGACAGACGGTGGCACTGGTGGGTCCATCCGGAGGCGGTAAGACCACCGCCGCCAGCCTGATCCCACGGTTCTGGGATGTGACCTCCGGCGCCGTGCAGGTGGGTGGCGTGGATGTTCGGGACATGGATCCCCATGTGCTCATGGATCAGATCGCCTTTGTGTTCCAGAACAGCCGGCTGTTCAAGACCTCCATCCTGGAGAACGTCCGGGCCGCAAGGCCAGAGGCCACCCGGGAGCAGGTGCTCGCCGCCCTCATGGCCGCCCAGTGCGGAGACATTCTGGAAAAGCTGCCAAAGGGCATGGACACTGTGATCGGTACAGAGGGCACCTACCTCTCCGGCGGAGAGCAGCAGCGGGTGGCCCTGGCCAGGGCCATCTTGAAAGACGCCCCCATCGTGGTGCTGGACGAGGCCACCGCCTTTGCCGACCCGGAGAACGAGGCCCTGATTCAGAAGGCCTTTGCCCAACTGACGAAGGGCCGCACGGTCATCATGATCGCCCACCGCCTGTCCACCGTGGTGGGGGCGGACAGGATCCTCGTCATGGACCAGGGGCGCATAGTGGAACAGGGCACGCACGAGGAGTTGACTGCCGCCGGCGGGCTGTATGCCAGGATGTGGGCGGACTACAACCGGGCGGTCCAGTGGAAGATCACCAGCGAACGGTGAGAAAGGGGGAAGGGAAATGTTCAGCAAAGCGTTTCAGCGCAAATACGCCCTGACCGACCAGGGCCTGAAAAACACCAAAAGCGGCGCGTTCTGGACCGTCGTCACCAACCTGGTGGTCATGGGCGGCATGGGCATCCTTTACCTGCTGATGGGGGGCTTTATGGGCACCCTGACGGACGGCGCGCCCCTGCCGGGGGCGGCGCTGCCGGCAGTCCTGACCGTGGGGTTCGTCCTGCTGTCCTTTGTGACCCACCTGCAGCAGTACCGGGCCACCTACGGCCTGGTGTACGGTGAGGTCAAGACCACCCGCCTGCGCCTGGCGGAGCGGCTGCGGAAGTTGCCCCTGGGCTACTTCGGTAAGCGGGACCTGGCGGACTTAACTGAAACCATCATGGGGGACGTAAACCGGATGGAGCACGTGTGGAGCCATGTGCTGGGATACCTGTACGGGGCCTACATCTCCACTGCCATCATCGCCCTGTGCCTGCTCTTCTACGACTGGCGGCTGATGATCGCCTGCCTTTGGGGTGTGCCGGTGGCCTTTGGGCTGCTGTTCGGCAGCCGGAAAATCGCCGCCCAAAACTCCGAAGTGACAAAAAAAGCCGCCCTTCGGGTCTCAGACGGCATCCAGGAGGCGTTGGAGAACGTCCGGGAGATACGGGCTGCCAACCAGGAGGAGCGGTATCTGGCCGGTCTTTATGAGAAGATCGACCAGCACGAAAAAGTCACCATCCGGGGCGAACTCACCACCGGATTGTTTGTCAATGCCGCCAGCGTGATCATGCGCCTGGGCGTAGCGACTACCATCCTGACGGGAGCCAGCCTGATTTTGTCCGGACAGATCGACTTCATGGTGCTGTTCCTGTTCCTGCTGGTCATCACCCGGGTGTACGCCCCCTTCGACCAGAGCCTGGCCCTCATTGCGGAGATGTTTGTCTCCCAAGTGTCTGCCAACCGCATCAACGAGATCTATGAGACCCCCATTGCCAAGGGAGCGGAGGCCTTCCGGCCCCAGGGCCACGACATCGTTTTCGACCATGTGGGCTTTGCCTATGACAAAAAGCAGGTGCTCTGGGACGTGAGTTTCACCGCCAAAGAGGGAGAAGTCACGGCCCTGGTGGGACCCTCCGGTTCCGGAAAGAGCACCTGTGCCCGACTCGCGGCCCGGCTGTGGGATGCCACCGAGGGAACTATCCGGGTGGGTGGTGTGGACATCGCCTCTGTGGACCCGGAGGTGCTGCTCACCGACTACTCCATGGTGTTTCAAGATGTGGTGCTCTTTGATGACACAGTGATGGAGAACATCCGCCTGGGCAGGCGGGGGGCCACGGATGAGGAAGTCCGTGCCGCCGCACGGGCCGCCAACTGCGACGAATTCGTCAGCCACCTGCCTCAGGGCTATGACACCTCCATCGGGGAGAATGGGACGAAACTCTCCGGCGGGGAGCGGCAGCGCATCTCCATCGCCCGGGCCCTGCTGAAGGACGCGCCCATCGTGCTCCTGGACGAGGCCACAGCCAGCCTGGACGTGGAGAACGAGACGAAAGTGCAAGAGGCCCTGTCCCGGCTGCTCATGGGCAAGACGGTGCTGGTCATCGCCCACCGGATGCGCACCGTGGCGGGAGCCGACCACATCGTGGTGCTGGAGGACGGCCATGTGGCGCAGCAAGGCAGCCCGGCGGAACTGATGGAACAGGGCGGCCTCTACCGCCGGATGGTGGAGCTGCAGAACAAGAGTGCACAGTGGAAACTGGAGTAGAGCAAGAATTGCGACCGGATCGAACAAGATAAAGCAGAAACCTCCCGGCCACTCACGGCCGGGAGGTTTCTGCTGCAGTTGCCAGAATATCCGCATAAAGGTATGCGTTCATGATTCTATGCCAATCCTTCGCTCTTTGCCTTGGATGCTTCCGGTGATAATGCTGTCAGAGTCTGTCCAAAATCCACCGCGGAAGGCAGTTTGGCGCAATAGAGTTGGTAGAAGTCCTCACGGGAAAGCTGCCCAAGCCATTCGGCGGACGGGCAGAGGGCATGCGCTTTCTCCTGTCTGCTGTGCAGTTCGGTACAGGCAGGGTAGACGATCAGATCTCCATTGGCTACATAGAAATCGCAAAGCTCAAGGGAGAGGATATGTTCCGCCACCCGGCGGGCCGCCCACTCCGGTACAGAAGTGCGGGCACAAAAATAGGAGGGGATCAGTACCGGACCCTCCCGGGGGACGCGGAGAAAGGTCTCACGGCCGTCCGCCCGGAGAGCATAGAGGGAGGGAACCAGAGCGGTATCAGCCTGTCCCTGGCGCACCGCCTGAAACGCCCCAATGGGCATGTCAGTCACCAGGCTCTCCTCCAGGAGTCTGGCGGCAGCTGTCTGGCCCCACTGCTCCCACACGGCCTTGACCACCGTTTTTACCGCGGAATTGTTGATTCCCCCGAAGGTCAGTCCATGCCAATCCGGAAGAACGGTTTTGGCACAGGCCTCCGGCTCCCGAGTATAGTACACCAGCGGAATAGAAACAAAGGGGAGGAGACAGTGGCCTCGCTGTACTGCGTTCAGCATGGGGCTCTGCCGCAGGGGTACCCAGTCCGCCGAAGGATAGAGCTCCGGTTGGAGTTTGGAGAAGATGAGAGGGTCCTCAAATACCTCCAGATCGGCGGAGACAATGAGGTCCGGGAGAACTGCGTCCGGCCGGGCCAGGTACTCCGACATATGCTCCGGATAGCCCAGGCCGAAATAGCGCACCCGCAGCTGGATATTGTCCTCCCGTAGCTGCTGGGCCAGGCCCTCCAGGAAAGCCTTCTCCTGGCGGTGTAGAACGCAGATATGATTCCAATAGAGCAAAACAGATGTCATGCCAAACAGGCTCCTTTCCGGAGTTGGGTCTGATAGTGCCGCTGTTCCCGATAGGCTCTGCCAAGCGACTCATAGAGGGCGGCCTCTCCGGCGGTGCGCTCTACCACAGCGGCCACTGCGCCGCCGGACAGGACGATGCGCCGCTTGGCCATCAGGGCGGTGTGGGGATCGTGGGTGACAACAAGCACCAGTTTGTCTTTCTTCTGCAGCAGGCTCAAGGCTCGCTCCTTGTCGATGCCCGCATTTTCAATCTCGTCGATGAGGACTATGGGACTGTCACAGATCAGGGCAATGTCCGCGATCATCAGTGCCCTTGACTGGCCACCGCTAAGCTGGTTCAGTCCCTGCCGGAGTGTCACCGGTTCCGGGGTGATCTCATTGGTAAGAGCCAGAACTTCCGTCGGGTCTACCGCCCGGGCCCGGCATCGGGCGTGGAGCTGAAGGAACTCCTCTACACTGGCATCCAGTACAAAACGCATATTCTGGCCCAGATGGGCCACCAGATGAGCAGATACATTCTGCCGCTCCGCCGGCGGGACCAACGCGTCGTCAAGCAGGATCCGGCGGCCGGTGACCGAATCCCCACAGGCCAGCTGCTCGATATCCTTGATGAACCGGGATTTCCCGGAGCCGGTGTTGCCCACAATGGTGTATAGCGCCCCGCGCTCCAGGGATATGGAGCTAAAAGGCTCCGGGCGACCGTCTTTTCCATGGCCGGGCAGGATGGTCACAGTCTTCATACCGGTGCCTCCTCAAAGGAAATCTTGCCAACCACGCCCTGCTGAAAAGCACTGCCGACCCGCTGCTCACCCACGCAGTAGGAGCAGACGCCGCTGGGCATGGTGTGGCGGAGAGTGTCCCCCTCAAAACTGCCGCACTCCGGCCGGGCCAGCAGCCACTGGGCCAGAAGATCCGTGCCGTAACCGGCCAGGCCGTCCACCGGGAACAGCGCTGCGGACGGGTTGAGAGCGCGGATCTGCCAGGAGATGATCTCCAGTTCCGCCTGGGACACCATGTCGATCTTAGTCAGAACCACAAAATCCGCCTGGGTAAGCATGGGGCCCAGTTGCCCCGGCGCCCTGCAGCTGGCGGTGCAGTCCAGCACGCAGCCAGCCACCATGTGCTCTGTGGCCGGGGAGCAGCGGTGGCACAGTCCTGCCGTCTCGATGACCAGCGCATCCCGCCCTAAACGGTCCGCCCACGCCCAAAGTTCTGGCAGGTTGGAGACCAGAAAATGATCCGGGCAGATGTCCTCACTCAATCCGGTGACGCAGGGCAGGTCAAGCCCTTGAAAGACCTCTGCGTCTCCGGTCTTGAGACAGTCGATCTTGCATATGCAGGGCGCCATACCGCCACGAACCAGCAGAGGAAGTAGGCTTTTCAAAACAGAAGTTTTCCCCACGGCGGAAGCGCCGGAGAATAGGATAACTTGTTGAGGCATTTGAATCCTCCAAACTTGAAAAAGTATTAGTTAGCAATAACTTACCACGAAGAATGCGAGATTGTCAGTATCAAGTGAGACTGGCAGATAACCTTTTTCCCTTGACTTGCAGCTTAGATTTGGAGTACAATATGACAAGAGGTTAGCCAACGCTAACCAAAGGGGGATGTGATCTGGATCGAATTATCGTACAGGAAAAACTGATGTTGTCGTCCCTTTTGGCAGGTACGTCTCTGCCGTTGGAACGGGTGACTGCGCAGAAGTTTCGTGCAGGTCAGATCATCAGCGACAGGCCGAGCGGGGTTCTCTCAGTGGGCCTGATCGTGTCTGGACGGGTGGAGGTCTACTCTGTGGCCCTGGATGGGAAGGATGTCCAGCTCAACACCCTGACTGTGGGGGAGTGTTTCGGCGTCTGCAATCTGCTGGCCGACACTGAGATGGAGACGGTTCTGCGGTGCGGGGAGGAGACAGAAGTCCTATATATCCCAAAGACGGTCCTACTCTCCTGTATGGAGCAAGACGCCGGACTCGCAATGCGCTATGCGGCCCTGTGCAACCGGAAGATCCAGTTTCTGCTCCGGCGCATTGAGCTGCTTACGATGCAGTCCTGCCGCGGCCGGCTCATCGCCCATCTTCTGGAGCGACAGGACGAGGTGGGCGTGGTGAAGATTACCGGATCCCGGGAGGATCTGGCCCGCCGTCTGGGTGTCAGCCGGGCCGCCCTCTTCAGAGAACTGTCTGCACTCCAATCTATGGGAACGGTTTCAGTGGATGGGAACTCCATCACAGTTGAGGATCGTCCTTTGCTGGAAGAACTGCTTTATCATCCCTCAAACACAAAATAAGAAACAAATTGAAAGGAACAAAGGTATGAAAAAATTGCTCTCTCTGCTCTGCGTCCTGTCCCTGTCCGCTGCGTTGCTGGCAGGCTGCTCCACTGCCGGGAATGACGGCACCTCGGAAACGCCCGATTCGAGCAGCACGCCATCCGACGTGACAGAGACGGCCGATCTGATTGACGTCAATGTCATGGCCCTGAAAGGCCCCACCGCCATGGGTATGGTTCAGCTCATGAACGAGGCGGACAGCGGAAACATCACAGACAACAACTATCACTTCACGATCACCGCCGCCACCGATGAGGTGTCTGCGGCCCTGGCCCAGGGGACCACGGATATCGCCGCCGTCCCCGCCAACCTGGCCTCTGTCCTCTACAACAACACTGAGGGAGGCGTACAGGTGCTGGCTATCAATACCCTGGGTGTACTTTACATTGTGGAGAGCGGAGACACGGTGAACTCGGTAGAAGATCTCCGGGGCAAGACCATCTACGCCAGCGGAAAGGGCAGCACGCCGGAGTATGCCCTCAATTACGTGCTGACCCAGAACGGCATTGATCCCTCCGCGGATGTGACTATTGAGTGGAAAAGCGAGCAGGCTGAGTGCCTCTCCGCCCTGATGGCGGAAGAGAACGCCATCGCCATGCTGCCCCAGCCTTTCGTCACCACTGCCCAGGCCCAGAGCGAGAACCTGCGGGTGGCGCTGGATCTGACGGAGGAGTGGGACGCCCTGCAGGCCGACAGTGACACGCCCTCCACGCTGGTAACCGGTGTGGTGGTGGCCAGGACGGAGTTTGTGGAGGAGCATCCCGAGGCGATCTCCAACTTCCTGGACTACTACCAGCAGTCCGTGGAGTATGTCAACGCCAATGTGGAGGATGCAGCACAGCTGGTGGGCCAGTATGACATCGTCACCGCCGAGGTGGCCCAGAAAGCCATCCCGGAGTGCAACATCGTCTTTATCGAGGGGGCCGAGATGAAGGAGAAACTGTCCGGCTACCTGTCGGTACTGTTTGAACAGAACGCCCAGTCCGTAGGCGGTGCCCTGCCCGACGACGCCTTCTATTTCAGCCGCTGACTTCTATGAAAGGCCGCCGAACCATACGGGCCTGGGCTGTGATCTTCTGGCTGTTTCTCTGGCAGGCGGGGGCCATGGTCATCAACCAGCGCATCATCCTGGTTTCCCCCCTCCGTGTGCTCGCACGGCTGGCAGAACTGGCCCCTACGCCGGAATTTTGGGGCGCTATCGGGTATTCCCTGGTACGTATCACCGCGGGCTTCCTACTGGGAGTAGCAGCCGGGACCCTGCTGGCCGCTCTGTCCGCCCGGTTCCGCCGGGTGGAGGAGCTGCTGGCGCCGGTCCTTCTGGCCATCAAGTCCATTCCGGTGGCCTCCTTCATCATCCTGGCCCTGATCCTGTTCTCCTCCCGGAACCTGGCGGTGCTGATCTCCTTCCTGACCGTCCTGCCGGTGCTGTATACCAACATCTTAGGCGGTATCCGGGCCGCTGATCTGCAGCTGCTGGAGATGGCACGGGTGTTCCGCATCCCATCGGCGAGGCGTATCCGCTATGTGTATCTGCCCCAGGTGCTCCCGTACTTTCGGTCGGCCTGCGGCTCCGCCCTGGGGCTGTGCTGGAAGTCCGGCATCGCCGCTGAGGTCATCGGGATGCCCGACGGCTCCATCGGCGAGCAGCTCCAGCAGGCTAAGATCTATCTGAACACGCCGGATCTGTTTGCCTGGACGCTGGTGATCGTGCTGGTGAGCCTGGTATTTGAAAAGGTCTTCCTGGCTCTGTTGAAGTGGGGAGAACGTGCCTTGGAAAGGATGTGAGCCATGCAGGATATTGTGATTCGGGGCCTGAGCAAGGCCTTTGACGGGAAACAAGTCCTCCGGGACTTTTCCGCTGTTCTGCCGGCAGGACAGGTCACCGGACTGATGGCCCCCTCCGGGGCGGGTAAGACGACCCTTCTGCGGATTCTTATGGGGCTGGAGACGCCGGACCGTGGAACCATCACAGGATTGCAGGGCCTGCGCCTGAGCGCGGTGTTCCAGGAGGACCGGCTGTGTGAGAACCTGAATCCGGTATCCAATCTCCGCCTGGTGACCCCAACTTTGAGCCAGTCAGCGGCAGAGGAGGCCCTGACAGCGGTGGGCCTGACTGACTGCCTGCACCAGCCTGTCAGAGAGTTGTCCGGCGGGATGCGCCGCCGGGTGGCCATTCTCCGGGCCCTGCTGGCGGAGTACGACCTGCTGTTCCTGGACGAGCCCTTTAAGGGGCTGGATCGGGAGACTAAGGAGGTTGTCATGGCGGACACACGCCGCCGGTGTGATGGAAGGACAGTGCTGTTCGTCACCCACGACCCGACGGAACTGGAGGCTATGGGTGCTGTGCAGCGGCTGGAACTGACCTGAGATCATGGTGAACAGAAGAGGAACATGCAAACAGAAGAAAAAGTGGATGCTGAGAAAGCACCCACTTTTTTTGGACTTGGCTAAAGGACCATTCCTCTTTTACAGTTTATTTCGTCCTTCTGGAGCTAGAAGATTTGTCATGCTCCGCATACTGACTCCAATTGTGGAGAGGTTGTGTAGCATGGCGGATGTGGCGGGAGGCAGGACGCCCGCCACGCCAAGGCCGATGAGCGCGCCGTTAAAGCCAATGACGAAACGGTAGTTGTTCTGGATGCGGTGCATTAGGGCCATAGCCAGTTGGCGCAGGCGCACCAGTTCCCATAGGCTGTCGGCGGCGATGGTGATGTCGGCGATCTCCCGGGCAATGGCTGCCCCGTCGCTGATGGCAATGCCTGCGTCCGCCTCGGAGAGAGCCGGGGAGTCGTTGATGCCATCCCCCACCATAAGGACAGTGTGCCCTTCTCTCCGCAGGGCGGCAACATAGTCCGCCTTGTCTGGCGGAAGCACTCCGGCCTGGAAATCGTCCACCCCCAGCTGTTCCGCAGTGGCGGCGGCAGTGCGGGGGCTGTCTCCGGTGAGCATAACGGCGTTTTTCACACCCAAGTCTTGCAGAGCGGAGAGCACATCCCGCGCCTCCTCCCGCAGGGGATCGGAGATGCAGATTACGGCGGAGAGCACCCCATTGATGGCCAGATAGAGTTGGGAAAACGCCGGGGACAGGGCGTCGAACTTGGCCTGCTCATCTTCGGGAATCACGCACTTTTCATCCTCAAAGATAAAGTGGGCGCTGCCAATGCGCACCTGCTCTCCATCCACTGAACTGGCGATACCATGGGCCACCAGATACTCCACCTTGGCGTGGCGCTCCTCGTGGCGAAGTCCCCGGCATCTGGCTTCCTCCACCACTGCGTTAGCCATGGAGTGGGGAAAGTGCTCCTCTAAGCAAGCAGCAAGACGGAGCATCTCCGCCTCTCCTTTTCCGTTGAAGGGAACGATCTTCGCTACCCGTGGGCAGGCATGGGTAAGGGTGCCGGTCTTGTCAAAGACGATGGTGTCTGCCTTGGCCACCGCCTCCAGGAATTTGCCGCCCTTGACTGTGATGTGCTCTCGACCTGCCTCCCGCATAGCGGAGAGTATCGCAAGGGGCATAGCCAATTTCAGTGCACAGGAAAAGTCCACCATCAGCACCGACAGGGCCCGTGTCACGTTCCGGGTGAGGACCAGGCTCAACAGGCTCCCGGCAAAAGTGTAGGGCACCAATTTATCTGCCAAGTTAGACGCCTTGGCCTCGGTAGCAGACTTCATCTGCTCGGATCGCTGGATCATCTCCACAATCTGGTCATACCGGCCTTGGCCGGAGGCTTGTTTCACGTCCAGGATACACTCGCCTTCCTCCACCACAGTGCCGGCGTATACCGCGCCGCCGGGCCGTTTGGCCACAGGGACGGACTCTCCGGTGAGGGATGCTTGGTTGACGGTAACCTCTCCCTCTGCCACCACACCGTCCAGGGGGATGATACTCCCAGCCCGGACCACCACCCGGTCGCCGGGCTTAATCTGACCAATGGGGGTGAGCACATCCCCGTCCGGCGTTTTCAGCCACACCCGGTCCACGTGGAGGGACAGGCTCTCCGCCAAGTCGGCCACGGACTTCTTCCGCGTCCAGTCCTCCAGCAACTCCCCAATCTCCAGCAAGAACATGACGGTGCCAGCAGTGCCGAAGTCCCGGCGGCAAGCAGAAATACCGATGGACAAGGCATCCAGCAACTCCACCTTGATCCGCCGCCGGCCCAGGCATCGGAGGCCTTTGTGAAGGAAGGGGATCATGTGCCAGACTACCCGGGCGACACGCAAAGGAGTTGGAAAAAATAGCGCAGAAGCCCCCTTCATCAGCACCTTACCCACCAATTTCTCCTGAAATTCCCGGTTCAGGGCGCGAGTGCTGTGACCGGGCAGGGTAACCGTTTCCTCCGCTTCAGCCCAGGTGAAACTGCCGATGGCGGAGAGCACTGTAGCCCGATCTCCCGCATACGTCAAGATGACGCAGCGGGTACGCTCGTGAACCACGGCATCCTTCGCCCAGGGCTGGCCCTTCAGCCAAGCCTCCAGCAGGTCTGCCTGCCGGAGGGTCATATTCTTCTGCCGGAGCCGCAGACGCATCCGGCCCCGAATCTCGTGTTCGATGGTCGCTCTCATAGTAAATCTCTCCTCAAGGAAAAAGGGAGCCGCTTACCGGCTCCCTTCCGCAGTTTTTCAGGCCTCCTGGCCATCCACCTGAGCCTCAGCATCTTTGGCGGCCCGGGCCTCATTGATGTCCTTGGCAGCGGCCAGGATGTCGGCGGCGTTCTCCTGAACGGATGTAACGGTTTCCATCACACTGTCCTTCATCCGCAGGCCAGCGGCGGTAATGTAGGTATAGGCCTTCTTGGCGTCCTTGCTGGCAAGCAGTTTTACGCCGACGGAGCCAAACAGAGCGCCGCCCACGAAGCAGGCCAGTCTGACATAGTGCTTCATCATGGGGGATTTCTTCCTTTCTGCTATATACTTTATTTGCGTTTGTAGCCCGTAATCATCACCATGATCATGCAGATCACGGCGCCCCAGGCCCAGAAGCGATGTTGTTTCATCAAGATCTCCTCCTGTTCGGAAACAAACATATCTCTTTGCGTATTGAAGCATTATAGCAGATGCTCCACACAGTTGCATTGCCAAATTGGTCAAATCATTGCTTATTTAGACATTTTTTCGGTACTCGCCAGGAGTTACCCCATATTGTCGCCGGAAAGCGGCGGCAAATTGACTGACACTGCTGTACCCCACCGCTTTTGCCACTCCTTCCAGGCTTAATCCGGGCGTATGCAGCAGTTGCGCCGCACGCTCCATCCGCTGCTTCCGCAGCCAAGTGTGAACGGGTAGGCCATACAGTTGTCGGAATCCCTCCTTAAACGTGGTGGCAGAGAGACAAGCCCGACGGCTCAAGGCAGGGATGGTGAGAGGTTCGTCCAGATGCTCTTCCATGTACCGGCGGGTCTCCGCCAGCGACCGGGCAATGTTCCGGTCCGGCATCGAGTCTGGGAGTATATCCATCTCCTGTTCTTCCTGAGCGGAGAGCAGATAGAGCAGTTCCACCGACTTCCACACGCACCAGCGCGCCCTCTCACTTCGGGGAAGACGGTCCAGGTCGGCAAAGGCTGCCCGACTCCAGTGCGTGGGGCCTTCCACCGCGCAGCCACCCCGGCTGGACATCCACCGTCGTACCCGTCCTGTATCCAGGGTCAGACCACCCAACAGATTGCAGATACTTTCCAGGCTTTCTCGCGCGCCCCGGGCATCCACTGCCACCAAAACGCCTTCCAAGGGGGCGTCCACGCTGGCACCGGCCAAGTCTGTGAGGTCAGTGAGTATCAGCACCTGCTGGGCACCAGCTGTCAGGAATGATCCGTCCTGCCGAGTTAAGGTCACTGATCCCCGCATGCAGAACAATGTCTCAAAGTGCAGGCGTTCCAGTTGGAGAGGCAGTGGGAATGACCGCTCCTCAAGGGAAAACAGGCAGGCCCGGGCACCGGGCATCACCTGTGTCCAGTCTCCTCGGTCAGCCAGAAATTCCGTCAGCAAAATTATGCCTCCTCTCCTTGACGCTATGTCCTGACTCCTTACCGGCCAAACAGCCCTTTCTTCGCCCAGGGCTCCTTCCGGATCTCCCCCACCTCATAGCCGGTATCGGAAATAACCGCACGCAGGGCATCCTCGTCCAGTTCTGTTTCCGTGAGCACCGTGGTCTCCTTCTTGCTCCGGGACGAGGTGACCTTCTTCACGGGAAATGCCTTCCGCACTGCGTCGTTGATATGAGCCTCGCACATGGAGCAGGCCATGCCATCCACCGCTATTGTGTATTGGATCATTTGAAATGCCTCCTTGAATAATATTGTGGCGTGCTAACTCATGCGTTGCTTGTCTCCTTGATGCGGTATTCATAGATGATGGTCCGGTTCCCGGAGCCATCCCGGAACGGCTTTTCTGCCACCCTTGCAAAGCCGCGCTTTTCATAAAATTCCCATGACGCAAGCGTATTGGTCAGCAGGCGCACGGTGTCCGCGCCGTCGTCCCTGGCTCTGGATAAAAACTGCGTGACCAGCGCGGTTCCCAGCCCCTTCCGATAAGCCGCTTTGGAGGCAAGCGCCACAAGTTCCAGGTCACAGGTCCCAAAGGTCTTGCTGTCCCGCTCCTGTAATTGGGAAAAGAAATGATCCCATTGTATCTGAAAGGGTCCTGACATTTTATACTGCTTCAAATAGTATTTGAAGAACATCCTGCACCACAGGCCATAGTGCTTTTTGCACGCATATCGGTTTGCCAAGGGCCGGTCGAATGATTTGCTATATTTCCCGCAGATAAACCCTACAACCTGCCCATCATCCGCCTCCGCAACATAGGTGAAGTTGCACTTTTCGATCAGGACCTGGGCGTAGTCCCGCAGCAGGATCTTGTCGCAGTCCTCCACAGGGGCCGTGAAAAAGCCTTCATACAGGCACTCGCCGCAGGCTGCGGCGTCTTTCTCCGTGTATGGCCGGATCGTAAACATCATGGTCACACTCCTAATCTATCAGTCTTACTCCAGTTACCCTTGGACGGTCACAACACACTCTGCACGGAGAGATACTCCGGCGGAGCCCATCGGCAGGCAGCATAACACAGGGGCAGAATGCGACTCCCCAGCAACGCATGTTCCACCACCCAGAAACCCTGCTGGGACAGATAGGATACAAATTCCCCGGCGTTCCAGGGATGGTAAACATGAAAGCCAGTCCGCTCCATACACCAAGTACGAAAACCTGCCAGCCTCCCGCCGCCGTGGACGAAGGTGGGAGCAAAGAGCCATCCGCCCGGTTTCAGCACCCGGCGAATCTCCGCCATGACCTTGTCCGGTTCCTGCAGAATGTGCAGTGCGTTTGCAATCACCACCGCGTCGAAAGTCTCGGGTGCATAGGGCAAGTCTGCAGCATCCTGAACAGAAAAGTGCAGCATGGATGATGCCACTTGCCTTTTAGCCTCGGCAATCATATTCGATGAAAAATCTGTCGCTTCCCAGAGCCGGACATAAGGCGACAGCGGGAAAGACAGCTGGCCCGTTCCGCAGGCCAGTTCCAATACATTCATGTCCCGGTTCAAGTGAGGGCGGATACGGCTGCATACCTCGCGGTAAAGGGGTGCAGAGCGTCCCATGACCGTGGTATAGTGCCGTGCCATTCTCTGCCAGAACATTAGACGGTTTTCACTCATGATATAACGCCTCTTTTGGTTAGCATCTACTAACCGAAAGATACTACAAAACATCAGAATATGCAAGCCCATTTTCTAAGGCAGCATGGCGCGCCCCGCGGGAAAATTCCCTTGGGGCGCGTGGATGCATTATAGGTTCAATAGTTCCAATAACTGCCGGACATTCTTCTTGCCGAAGGACACCTGCTCCCCGCCGTTGACCACCAGGCAGGGGACGCTCATTACCTGATACCGCTCCCGCAGGTCGGGGAAGTGGTTCAGGTCGTAAACCTGGGCGGTGATGTTGGGATTTTCCGCGGCCATACGCTGGGCGGCGGTCACCAGCTCCGGGCACATGGTGCAGGAGAGGGATACCAACACCTGAAATTCCACCGGTTTCTGGATAGCCTGGATGGCGGTGCGGCTCTCCTCGTCCAAAGCCTGACCCGGCCCGGCGGCGTTGTAGAGTCCCAGGACGAAGGAGGTGAACTCGTGGCCCCCCGGCACACCGTGGAAACTGAGGCCCGTCCAACTGCCGTCCGCGTGGCAGACCCGTACACAGGGCAGGTGGTCCGTTTCGGCGGGGTCGCCCAGTTCCACAGATAGTTTGCTGCTCTGGACCGCCAGCTCCTCCATGTACTGCCGTAGCTCGGCGGACAGGGGCGTTTCATCCAGGTACAGCCGCAGGATCAATGGCGAGGCCATCCGGGCGAACACCGTGTGGAGCTGGGAGAGCATATCCCCGGTAAAGAGGGAACTGCCAGCCTGGCTAGGATTCTCGGACACTGCCGCCCGGCTCACCGGCTGCTGGGGATGAAGGCCGGTCCTGGCCTGCAGGACGGCGCACAGCCGCTCCAGTTCCGTGGCGGCCAGGGCACCGTCTCCCACGGCGGTGACCACCTGCCGCAGGGGCTTGACGCACACGTCGCCCGCGGCATAGAGGCCATCCGCGGTGGTCTTCTGGTTCCGGTCGGTGAGGACATAGCCCTGCTCGTTCAGTTCCGCCAGGCCCCGGACCAGTTCCGTGGCCGGCTCATACCCGGCAAAGACGAAGACGCCGAAGGTTTCTCCGTCTGCCGCGTGGTACTTGGTCACCTGGCCGGTCTTGGTATTCCGGTACCGGAGGAAGCGCAGGGCGGTATCCCCGGACACTTCTTCAACTTCTGTATTAGGGAGAACCGTGATTTTCTCGTGGTTCCGTGCGGCGTCCGCCGTGGCCTGGGCACAGGAGAAGTCGTCACCCCGGATCAGGATGGTCACATGGCGGGCGTACTTTGTGAGGAACACGCTCTCCTCCGCCGCGGCAAAGCCGCCGCCCACCACAAAGACGTCCTTGCCGGTGAAGAACTCGCCGTCGCAAGTGGCGCAGTAGGCCACGCCCCGGCCGCGAAACTGCTCCTCCCCATGGAAACCCACCATGCGGGGATGAGCCCCGGTGGCCAGCAGCACGCCGAAGCACTTCAAGTCACCCCGGCTGGTCCGGACGGTTTTTACATCGCCGGAGAGATCCAGGCCGGTGACCTCGGCCAGCAGGAACTCCGCGCCGAAACCTTCCGCCTGCTTCCGCATGGTTTCGGTCAGCGCCGCGCCGCTGGTTTTCTCAACGCCGGGGTAGTTGACCACCTCTGCGGTAATGGTGATCTGGCCGCCGAAGCAGTCCTTCTCCACCACGACCACCCGGTAGCGGGCCCGTGCCAGGTACAGGGCAGCGGTGAGGCCCGCCGGTCCGCCGCCGATCACCACCACATCATAGAGGTTTTCCATCTGTACCATGGCTTACAGCTGGCCCACCAGGTCCAGGCTGGGCTTCAGGGTTTCGGCACCGGGCTGCCACTTGGCCGGGCACACCTCATCTCCGTGCTCCGCCACAAACTGGCAGGCCTGGACCTTCCGCAGCAGTTCGTCGGCGTTGCGGCCCACATTGCCAGCGTTGACCTCGTAGGCTACGATCTTTCCCTCCGGGTTCACGATGAAACTGCCCCGCTCCGCCACGCCGTCGGCCTCGATATAGACCTCGAAGTCACGGGCCAAGGTGTGGGTGGGGTCAGCCAGCATGGGGTACTGGATCTTCTGGATACGCTCCGAGGCGTCGTGCCAGGCCTTGTGGACATAGTGGGTGTCGCAGGAGACGGAGTAGATCTCACAGCCCACCGCCTGGAACTTGTCGTAGAGGTTGGCCAGATCCTCCAGCTCCGTGGGGCAGACGAAGGTGAAGTCGGCGGGATAGAAGAAGAACACGCTCCACTTGCCCAGGATGTCCGCCTTGGTGACGGCCCGGAAGGCATTGTTCTGATAGCACTGGACGGTAAAATCCGCAATTTCTTTCTGGATCAGGGACATAAGATGGCCTCCATTCATCATTATAATCTGTGGTTAGCAATAACTAACTACAAGGGAATTATACAAGAAAATGGCTTGACCGTCAAGAAGAACCTGCGGAACAGCGATCATTTTATACTACGCAGCCGGCAGATCTCCTTGCGCATTCAGGCCGCGTAAGGAATAGGGGCCTGCGGCCTGTTTTAACAGGCCGCAAGCCCCGTGTTTGGAGTAATTTCTCCCGCAGAATGATGGATGGATGTGATAGAGTGCGCGATGATCCCGTTTCACGCTTATTGCAGGGTCCACTGACCAGATGCCGTTCGCTCAGATACGAAGTCCCGATAAATGCCCTCCTGGGCGATCAGGTCCTCATGGGTGCCCTGCTGGACGATGCGGCCTTGATCCAGCACCAGGATCTGGTCGGCGTTGCGGACGGTCTTCAGCCGGTGAGCGATCATCAGTACGGTCTTCTCCCGGGTCAGGGCCTCCATGGCCCGTTGGAGCTGGTCTTCGTTCTCCGGGTCCACATTGGCGGTGGCCTCGTCGAAGATCACGATGGGGGCGTCCTTCAGCAGGCACCGGGCGATGGAGATCCGCTGTTTCTCACCGCCGGAGAGGGTGGCTCCGCCCTCGCCGATCACCGTGTCGTACCCATCCGGCAGGGCGGAGATGAAGTCGTGGCAGCAGGCTTTCCTGGCTGCCTCCACCACCTGCTGGTGGGTGGCATCGGGACAGCCGAACTTGATGTTGTTCTCAATGGTGTCATGGAAGAGGTACACCCGCTGGAACACCATGCTCACCTGTTTCATCAGGGATTCCAGGGTGTACTCCCGCACATCCCGTCCGCCGATGGTGACCCGGCCACCGTCCACATCCCAGAACCGGGCGATCAGGTTGCAGAGGGTGGTCTTGCCGGAGCCGGAGGGCCCCACGATAGCGGTGGTGGTCCTGTCCGGGATGGTGAGGGACACATCCTTCAAGATGGGCCGGCTGCCGTAGGAGAAGTTTACATGGTCGAACACGATGTCGTGGGATCCCGGATGGAGTTCCGCGCCGTCCTGGTCCATCTCCGGGATTTGGTCCACCTGATTGGCGTGGTCAATGGAGCTGCCCACCAGCCGCAGGGCGGACACGCCGCTGCCGGCGGACTGGATCTGGGAGAAGATCAGGAAGGAGATGATCACCGCCATCAGGGCGTTGGCCAGAGTCAGGCTGCCGTTCAGATACAGCCACACGGCGGCAACCAAAATCACCACACTGAACAGGTGGAGGGCCATCTCCTGGGCCCAGATGTAGGGGGTGAACAGCTTTTCCACCGCCAGATTGTTCTCCCGGCTGTCCTCCAGGGCCTGACGGATCCGTTTGTCCCCCTTGCCGGTGAGGTTGAAGGACTTGATGACGCTCATTCCCTGGAGCTGCTCCAGAACCGCCTCTACCAGCCGGGCCTCGTCCCGCTGCCGCTTGGGCGCGATTTTGGCGGACTGTTTCTCCATGCGGGAGAGGAGCAGCAGGTACAGCGCCATCCCGGCCAGGGCCAGCAGGCCGATGCGCCAGTCCCAGAACAGCACACACAGCAGCATGACGGCGGAATTGATGAGCCCGCCCAGGATCGTGACCAGCACCATGGCCCCGGCGCTCTCCACCTCGTCCAGGATGGTAGTGGCGATGCCGGTGAGTTCCCCTAAGCTCTGGTCGTTGAAATAACCCATGGGAATGCGCTTGAGCTTATCACCCATGTGGAGGCGCTTGTTGGCCACCATGAAATACCCGGCGTGAGTCTGCTGCAGCTGGCTGAACCGATTCATGATCGCCCGGCCCAGAATGCTGACCAGCAGCAGGGCCAGGGCCTGCCAGGCCGGTGCGGCAGAAGTGGAGCCGTCCACCAGGGCCAGGACCACCACATAGATGGCCGCGATTTGGAACATGTGGAAGATGGCGTAAAAGAACCCCAGCACCATAGACTTGCGGATGTTTCTTTGTTCCTCGCCGGCAAAACGCCAGATCTTTCTCAAAACCTCGATCATGCCTGCTCGCCCTCCTTTACCCCCATGTGGGCCTGCCACATCTCCCGATAGAGGGGGCAGGTGTCCAACAGTTTCTCGTGCTTGCCAGTGGCCTCGATGCGGCCGCCGTTCACCACCACGATCTGGTCCGCGCCGGTGATGGTGCTCAGCCGGTGGGCGATGACCAGCACCGTCCTGCCCGCAACCAGCTTGCCCACTGCACGCTGGACCAGGGCTTCGTTTTCTGGGTCAATGTAGGCGGTGGCCTCGTCAAGAACGACAATAGGAGCATCCTTCAGCATGGCGCGGGCGATGGCTATGCGCTGCCGCTCCCCGCCGGAGAGGTGGGCGCCGCCCCCTCCTACGATGGTGTCATAGCCCTGTTCCAGGGCACGGATGAAGTCATCGCACCCGGCAGCTTTGGCCACGGCTTCCACCTCCTGGTCGGAAGCGGAGGGACGCCCCATTCGGATGTTCTCCCGCACGCTCTCGTCAAAGAGGTAGTTGTCCTGGGACACGAAGGCCACCTGGTCATAGAGCTGGGGGAGGGGAATGCGATTCAGATCCTGCCCGCCCAGGGTGATGGCGCCGGCGGACACATCCCAGAACCCAGCAATCAGTTTGGCGATGGTGGACTTGCCGGAACCGGAGGGGCCCACAAAGGCAGTCATGGTGCCGGCGGGGATGGTGAGGGACACGTCGTGGAGGACCTCCTTGTCCGTATGGTAGCCGAAGGACACATGGGAGAGGGTAATATCCCGTCCATGGAACTGCACCGGGGCGTTCCCGTGGTCCTGCTCCTGACCGTTCAAAATCTCGTCCACTGAGCCCACGATAGTTCCCACCTTGGCCAGGCTGTCCACAAAGTCCATGGCGGCCAGCAGCGGCCCGGCGATGCCCAAGGACAGCACAATGGTGGTAATGAAGGTCTCCACCGGAAGACTCCCGCCGGCGTACAGGAGCCAGCCTGCCGGCAGAATGGTGATCATGGTGGTGGGGGAGATGGCCTTGGACAAGGAAATGGGCATTTGGCAGCTCTTCATCCAGTGGTAGAAGTAGGAGGCGTTGGCTTTCACGCTGTCGGAAAAACGGGCGTAGGACTGCTTCCCCTGATTGAAGGCCTTGATGACCTCAATGCCGCCGATGTACTCCACGATGGCGCTGTTCATGGCCTGGGTGGTCTTGACGGAGCCCTCGTACTGCTTGCCGTAGTTGGCCATCACCGCCATCATGAAGGCCATGCCCACCGGGATGGACACCAGGCTCAGCAGGGCCATTCGCCAGTCCAGCACAAACAGGTAGATGAGGATACACACCGGCCCCAGCACGTTGGCGGTCATCTCCGGCAGTAGGTGGGCCAGGGGCCGCTCCATGCTCTCCACCTGGTCTACGATGACCTGCTTCATCTGGCCGCTGGAGGTGTCCAGGATGGTGCCCAGGGGCATCTTGGGGAGCTTTTCCAGGATCTTCTCCCGGATGGATTTCAGAATGGAGAAGGTGGCCTTGTGGGAGATGGACAGGGCCAGGGAGTAGAGGCTGGCCCGCAGCAGAAACCCCACCAGAGCCACGGCACACCACATCAGGTAGAACGAAAAGTCTCGGTTGCCGGATAACAGGCCAAGAATGATCTGGGCGGCGGCAAAGTAGGGGGCCATGCCGCACAGCACCCCCACCACAGCGGACAGGATCGCCCGGATCAAGCTGCCGTGCTGCTCCGCCCCCAGTTCCCACAGCCTGAGCATGGGACTTTGTTGGTTCATCTTGAATTCCTCCTTATTTGGTTAGTATTTGCTAACTCATTATGAAATCGAAAGGCTGCACCCAGAAGGGGGGACAGCCTGCTTGATTCAGGGCTGGGGATCGAACACGGTGCCAAAGCCCGCCATGTGGTAGTCGTTGAGCATCTTCACATAGCGGTGGGCGGCGTCACGGTCCATGTTGTGGCGCACCACCTCGAACATGCCGTTGAAATAGGCGGTGACGATGATGTGGATGAACTCCTCCGTTACCTGGCCGGACTTCACGCTCTCACAGCCGATGACCTCCATGTACTGGTAGGTGTACTCAACCTCAATGTCTACCAGTTCGTCCAGGAAACAGGCGAACCGGGTGCCATGGGCCCCGTCCAGCAGGAGGCGGAATACGTCGAAGTGGTCATAGATGTAGTCCAGCAGGTCCATCTGGTGGCGGGCGGTGTACTGGCCCATCTCCGCCCGCTGCGTTTCGTTGTCCAGCTGATGGAAGCTCTCCTGAATCTCCCGGAACATGGCCCGGAATTCGTCCACCACCGGCTCCACAATGGCCCGGAACAGGCCCTCTTTATCCCCAAAGCGGGTGTAGATGGAGCCGGTGCTGGTGCCCGCCTCCTGGGCAATGGTCCGCAGGGATGCGTCCAGAAACCCCTTGGACAAGAACTCCTCCTTGGCGCACTCAAGCACCCGATCAGAGACGCCGGGCTTCTGCTTTGCCATACGGTCACCTTCTTTCAAACTATATTCATAACAATGTTTTATAACGATGTTTTGAATATAGCACGCGACATTCCCTTTGTCAAGCCCTGTGCAGGAAAAAAGGACGCAGTGTCCTTTCGACACTGCGTCCCGGGAATATGTTCTTTTGCTATGCGCTATCTTTGCGGTTCCATCCCCGGCTCTGCTGTCGCACGGTGACGAAGTTCCGGTAGATACCGCCCTCCTCCATCAGCGACTGGTGGGTGCCACGCTGGGCGATCTCCCCATCCGAGATGACCAGGATCTGATCCGCGCCCCGGATGGTGTTCAGCCGGTGGGCGATGACCAGCAGGGTCTTGCCCTGCACCAGTTCCGAGATGGCCTGCTGGATGTAGCTCTCGTTGTCTGCGTCCACGCTGGCGGTTGCCTCGTCCAAGATGACGATAGGGGCGTCCTTCAGGATGCAGCGGGCGATGGAGATCCGCTGCCGCTCCCCGCCGGAGAGGCTTGCCCCGCCCTCGCCGATCACCGTGTCAAACCCATCGGGCAGAGCCATCACAAAGTCGTAGCACCGGGCCTTGCGGGCCGCCTCCAGCACTTCCTCCCGAGTGGCATCTGGTCGGCCCATGGCGATGTTGTTGTAGATGGTATCCTGGAAGAGATAAACCCGCTGGAACACCATACTGATGTGGTCCATCAGGTCGGCCAGTTTCACCTCCCGCACGTCCTTCCCCCGGACCAGCACCCGTCCGTCCTTCACGTCCCAGAAACGGGTGAGCAGGTTGGCGATGGTGGATTTGCCCCCGCCGGAGGGCCCCACCAGGGCCAGCATCTGGTGCCGGGGCAGGGAGAAGGAGATGTCGTGCAATACCTCTTTCTCCCCGTAGGCAAAGCGCACATGCTGGAACTCCACCTCCGGGGCTTCGCCGGTCTCCGGGATGGAGTCCCGGCTGTCGTCCGGCAGCTCCGGCTCGTGAAAGACCTCCTCGATCCGGTCCATGCAGCTGTTCATGACGGTCAGCCGGGTGGCCTGGGCATACAGGGCCTTGATGGGGCCGAACAGGTCAAAGACGAAGAGCATGATGCCCACCAGGTAGGGGACGCTCATGAGTCCGGCGCTCTCCAGCGCCAGGGCGATGGCCGCGATGGCCGCCGCCCCCAGGCCGTAGGCCAGGTTCAGCCGCAGCTGCCAGGGGGAGTGGTCCTCCTCAAACTGGAGATTGGTGTCGCAGCTCCTCTGGAAGTTGTCCGTCAACTCCCGGGACTTTTCTCCCAGCAGGTTGTAGGTCTTGATGATCCCAATGCCCTCCACAAAGTCCAGCACCGCCTCGGTGAGGTTCTCGTTCTGCTCCTGCCGCGCCACGGAGTCCTGAAGGGCCTCCCGCTTCATGCCCCGGGCAATGAACAGCACGACGCCGATGATCACCAGTGCAGCCAGGCCGATCCAGACATTGAAGAAGAGTAAAAACACGATCAGGATGGCCTGGGCGAAGATGTAACTCATCATGTCCGCCAGCACGGTCATGCAGTTCTCCTCGATGAACACCATGTCGGAGGAGAGGACGGAACTGATCTTGCCGATGTTCCCCTCGGTGAAGTAGCCCATGGGCATCCGCCGCAGGTGGGCGCCCAGCTCCATCCGCATGTCCGAGAACACCAGGAAGCCTGCCGCGGACTGGAGACGGTCGGCGATGTGGTGGAAGAGGACCTGCAGCAAAACGCAGACCGCCATGGCGACCCCGTACCGGAGACAGTCGCCGGCTGTGATGGTCCTCTCGTAAAAGCCGGAGAGCACCAGGAACGCCAGCATGATCGGCGCCTTGGCCAGCAGGGATTTCAGGAATGAAAAGACAAAGGCGATTTGGATCCGCCCCTTGTACCGGCCGGATACCGCCAGAATCCGTTTCATCAGCTGGATCATTGTGCCGCGCCTCCTCTCTGATTCACGCCCCACTGGGCGCTGTTCTCCGCCGCCTGCCACAGCTTTTGATACGCCGGGCAGCGGCCCAGCAGCTCCTCGTGGGTGCCCACATCGGCCACGGTGCCCTGCTCCAGCACACAGATCTGGTCTGCATTCACAATGGAGTGGAGCCGGTGGGCGATGACGAGGACCGTCTTGCCCCGGATCACTTCAGCGATGGCCTCATTCATCTTCTCCTCGTTCTCCGGGTCCATGAAAGCGGTGGCCTCATGTTTATATACACAAATCCCCGAAAGCCGCATAAACACTGAACTTTTTTAACCATCATCAAAAAACAGAATATCCCTATAACCACACTGAAAACGCCTTTTGACGGCTTCCCAGCCGATCACGGGGCGTTTTCTGGTGTCCGGCGTATCGTTTCCACGGTACGCCATTTTTTATGCCCAAATTCAGAAAGGAGGCGACGCCATGTATTTCACATCCGGCGGCGACCGCGCCTTTGAAAGCCTCATGCAAGGCAAGCCCGGTTTCGACCACTACGACAGCGGCGACGCCGGAGCGCCGGAGGATTGCGGCGACTGCCGTTTCTACCGTCCCGACTGGAAATACCAGTTTTGCGTGTATGCAGAGTGTCCCTACCAGCCGGGCAAGCTCACCGCTTATGACGCGGTTCTATTCCAAGTGAAAGGAGTTGACGACGAGATGGCAGTTTTTCGTGTGGAGAAAAACCGGGGCTACACGGTGATGTCCAACCACCACCTGCGGAACAAAGACCTGTCCCTGAAAGCCAAGGGCCTGCTTTCGCAAATGCTGTCCCTGCCGGAAGATTGGGACTACACGCTGAAAGGCTTGTCCCTTATCAACCGGGAAAGCATCGACGCCATACGGACGGCGGTGTGGGAACTGGAAAAGGCCGGGTATATCACCCGCCAGCAGAACCGGGACGGCAAAGGCAAGATGGCCGACATGGTTTATACCATCTACGAACAGCCGCAGTCCCGGCCAGAGGCAGGGGAGAAAGAACAGCCGGGATTGGGAAACCCGGTGTTGGAAAATCCAACATCGGATAATCCAACGTCGGAAAACCCGGTATCGGGAAATCCAACGCAATTAAATAAAGATATACAAACTAAAGACCCATTAACTACTGATCCATCAAGTACCCATTCCATTCCTATCCTTTCCCCAACCCCCTCTCCTGCGGAGGGCAGGGCGGCACAGCCGCCGGAACGGAAGCGAAAGGATGCGAATGAGGCATACCGGGTGTATGAGGAAATTATCAAGGACAACATCAGCTATGACATTCTGAAAACCGATCTGCCCTATGACGGCGACCGTCTGGACGAGATTGTAGACCTGATCCTTGA